>ENA-OQHA01000699-OQHA01000699.1-human-gut-metagenome-genome-assembly--contig:-NODE-699-length-15641-cov-1.898221_pt1 | contig 15641 bp, 17 predicted proteins | sample MGYA00242558_ERZ504707 | MGnify/ENA primary metagenome ERZ504707 (study PRJEB26092, sample SAMD00036197) | human gut metagenome | host: Homo sapiens | study: EMG produced TPA metagenomics assembly of...
TACTTTCTGAATAAATCCGGCTTCATGCAATTCTGATAAACCGATCATCGAATCCGGCAGACTGTCAATCTGTTCCTCCGCTTCTCCAATCAGTTTTAGTACCGCTTCCCTGTTTCCATCCAGATAGATTCTGCAAGATTCTCTGCCAGTTTTTCCGTCGCTTCCCTGTCATCCAGTTTATAAGCAAAATTCACGATAAGGTTTCTCTGGTCATTGCTGAAAATCGTCCGTTCCTGTTCCAGACGTTGATGGTCTGCTCCGCATACTGCATGACACTCAGTTCTTCTGTCTGCTCCACAGCAGTTACTTCCTGCTCTGGCCTTTCGATATGAAGTTCCTTGAGTTTTTCCTCAATCTGTCCGATCATATCAGCAGAAGTCTTACGGATGGTGTCCATAGAAGCACGAAACTCTTTCATATTTTTACCGGAAGACCAGCTCGCAATATAGGAAAAGGAATACTCCGATGTATCCAGTCCAAAATGGTTGCATACCACATAGGCAACACTTCTGCTTCCACTTCCCTTGTAAGCTGGTCTTTTACGATGCCCTCTGCTTCCATCTGGTCACGATCATGCAATACTGCATGTGCCGTTTCATGCACCGCTGTTTTCATGGTCTGTGCTTCACTCATGCCAGGCTGGACAGCGATATATTTATCGACAAGCTGATAAAAGCCTTTCGCCTCCCCATCAATCTCAATAAAACGGATGGGAACCGGGGCAACCGTTTTCAGTGCTTCCATAAAATCATGGTAGATCAGAACATCCCCCTCCAGTTCTGATACCTCAAACTCTGGAATCGGTTCTCCTGTGGTCTGACTGACATCAAATACTGTCGTAACCCGGAATCTTGTAATGACACGCTCTACTACTTCTGTTTCCGGCTGTCCATCTTCCCCGATCACAATCTCTCCTGTTTCCGGATCAGTTTTTTCAATCTCCTGTTTCTCTTTAAACGGAGCCGGGGCAATGATCTGGATGCCTTTTCCCCTCTTTTTACCTGCCGGTTAAATTTCTTCTGCCATGCCTGATACCCCGCTACCAGTGTCGCTTCCGGTTTCTGCATGGCGATCAGCAGAGTATTATTGAAACTGTAATTATGGAACTTTGCCATTGTATTCAGATATTCGGTATACTTTTCTGATGTGAATATTTCTGCAACACCCTGTTCCAACTGCTCTGTAATCTGCTTTAATTGTTCTTCTCTGTTTGCCATAATCAAATCCTCCATAGAAAAATCCCGCCAAAGCTCTGGTCACTCTGACGGGATACCCTTTATAACTCCTGTTCATGTTTCTTTTTAGGTTTCTGCTGTGTTTCTCTTGTCTGCTCCTGCTGTTTCTGTTCTTTCAGTCTTTCCAGAATAGATGTTTTATGAACACTGTCAGCAATTCTGTCCTGTCGTTCCTCCGGCATGTTTACTTCCGGGTTTTCCCCGATTCCCTCATCTGCCAGAAGATTTTCTCCCCCTTTCTCATCCATGTTGAGCATGGCATTTAATTCTGCCAGACGTTCCATTTTTTCACTCAGTTCCGCTTCTTTCGGGAATGGCTTCTGCACCTCTTCCTGTGCGGTCTTTAACTGCTGTTGTACCGTTTCCAGATTCTGCTCGGTATCTGCCAGCTTTTTCCCGATTGCAGAGAGTGCATTATGAATTCTCTGGATATTGCCCAGAGTATCCTTTCCGAACTCAATTTTATAAGAACATTTTCCCTTGATCTTCATGGTATAAGTATTCGACAGGAAATTATATTCTGAAGAAAGTGCAAAACCATGATATTCCCCGATCTGCCCTGCTGATTTCACGGACTTCAAGCCGGATGCTGCTGAAAGTAGTGCAACTCCCGCTTCTTTTTTATCGGTATACAGCTTTCCACCGACTGTCATTGCAAAGTGGTCATTATCCTGTAAATCTATTCCTTTAACCACATCTGCATCCACACGCATACCGGCAATCTTCTCTTTTAATGCGGTAATCTGTACTGGATACCGCTTTGCAATATCCGATTCCAGACGATAGATCTGACTGGTGTGGTTTGCTTTCAGAAGTTTCAGTTTACTTACCTGCACATCCAGATCCATCTTTTCTTTGATGTATTCGTTTCCTGTTGCCAGTGCCTTGATCTCTGCATAAGATAGAGCTGTATCATCTACATCTTCACAGGCACGCACCGGGGATTTACTGGTCATGATCTGTGAAATAAACTTCTGCTTGTTTTCCAGAATCTGCCACATGTACGAATCGAACGTATTTTCCGTTACATACCGGAAGATTTTTACCTTGTCATTCTGGTTTCCCTGTCTGAGAATACGTCCCTCCTGCTGTTCCAGATCAGACGGTTTCCAGGGGCAGTCCAGATGATGCAGTGCAAGTAATCTGTCCTGGACGTTGGTACCAGCACCGAGTTTCGGAGTGGAACCCATCAGGATTCTTACCTGCTGCCCGCACCTTTGCAAACAGCTCCGCTTTTCTTACTTCCGTATTATATTCATGAATAAATGCGATCTCCTCTTTCGGGATTCCCCGTTCCACCAGCTTGTTTCTTACATCATCATACACGTTGAATGTTCCATCATTTTTCGGTGTGCTGAGGTCGCAGAAGATCAACTGGGTAGCCTGTGTATCTTTTCCGTCCTCCCATACCTGGAAAGCATTCTCCACACAGGCATTTACCTTGCTTTCCCCTGCATCCGGTAGCATATCATTCAAAAGCCTCTGGTCTAATGCACATTTTCTTCCGTCATTGGTAATCTTGAGCATGTTATCTACCCTTGGATCTACTGCACCGCCCCTGACCTGTTCTGCACGTTCCGAAAAGGCTTCCACCATTTCTTTCTGTTCCTCACTCGGCTTTAATACTTCATTGATATATTCTGCTTCCGGTACAGGAAGATTCAGCATATCTGCAGTCTGAATATCCGCAGCTTCTTTAAATATGGAAATCAGTTCTGGAAGATTAAAGAAACGGGCAAATCGTGTTTTTGCACGATAGCCCGTCCCTTCCGGTGACAATTCGATTGCCGTAACTGTTTCTCCAAAAGTTGCTGCCCACGAATCAAAATGTCCCATTCCCATATTCATTAAAGTATCATACTGGAGGTATCTCATAATGGTGTATAATTCAGTCATACTGTTTGATACAGGTGTTCCCGTTGCAAACGTGATTCCCTTTCCCCCGGTAATCTCATCCATGTACCTGCATTTCATAAACATATCTGAACTTTTCTGTGCATCGGTCTGTGAAATGCTGCCACATTCCGCATTTTTGTGTATAAAAAAGGTTCTTGTAAAAATGTGACTCGTCCACAAACAGCCTGTCCACGCCTAATTGCTCAAAAGTCACCACATCATCCTTTCGTGTCTGGTCATTCAGTTTTTCCAGTTTTGCTTTCAGGGTTTTCTTTGTCTTTTCCATCTGCTTGATCGTATACTGCTGTCCCGCTTCCTCTTTTGCTGCTTCAATAGAATAGGTAATATCTGCGATCTGATCTTCCAACAATGAAATCTGCCTTTCCCTGGAAAGCGGGATTTTCTCAAACTGGCTGTGTCCGATAATGACCGCATCATAATCCCCTGTTGCGATTCTGGAACAGAACCGTTTTCTGTTTGCCGGTTCAAAGTCTTTCTTCGTTGCCACCAGAATATTTGCTCCCGGATATAAGCGTAAAAAATCGCTTCCCCACTGTTCCAGCAAATGGTTCGGAACCACATAAAGACTCTTTTGTGCCAGTCCCAGACGCTTGCTCTCCATACCGGCTGCGATCATCTGGAACGTCTTGCCTGCACCTACACAGTGTGCAAGCAGGGTATTATTTCCATAAAGATATGTGCCACCGCATTTTTCTGATGCTCCATCAGCTTAATTTCCGGATTCATTCCGACAAACTGAATGTGACTGCCATCATATTCCCTTGGCCGGATGCTGTTAAACCGTTCATTATAAATTTTGCAGAGTGTTTCCCGTCGGCTCATATCCTTAAAAATCCACTCTTTAAACTCTTCCCGGATCAGTTCCTGCTTCTGCTGTGCCAGGGTGGTTTCTTTCCGGTTCAGGATACCGGTGTTCCCCATCCGCATCATGTATTGTGTCATAGATTTTTGTGTCACGCAGATTCAGTGCATCCTCCAACAACCTTGTAAGCATTTTGCTTTGTGTTCCGTAAGTTGCGGTGGAAAGCTGGGTTATTGCTTGTCTGTCCACGTTCTTTCCTTTTACGTTCATTTGTCCGGTCACTTCCGACATACTGTACTTTGATACGCTCATAATTGATATGCTGTCGTGGTGTATGGAATGTTTCTGCCATGAACTCTGTAATATAGTCCGGCGAAATCCATGTTACACCAAGCCTTGCTTCAATCTCGGAAGCGTCCAGATCTTTCGGCTGTACCCGTTCCAGTGCCTGTACATTGACCATATATTCCGGGTGGTTCTCTGCAAACTGCTTTGCAATGTTCAGCTTCTCCCTGACATTCCCGGAAAGATACTCGTCGGATGGCTCCCATTTATCCGTAAGCGGATTCTTGAAGATAACACCCGTAAGCTCCTCTGTGACCTCTTCCTCTGTTTTCTCGGTAAGCTCCATCATATAAGGAATATCCACTTTTGCCTTTTCCCCGATAGATACCGCCAGTGCCTCACTTGCAGTGTCTACCGATGTTACCGGCTCTGCCCTGCGGATCGTCCTTTTCGTAAATATGTCTGCTTTCCGCTTCAACTCGCCCTTTTCGTCCAGAAATTCAAGGGAAGTCAAAAGGCAATAGCTGCTGTCCATGCTGAACGCCCTTTTATTTGCATTGCTGCTGAGTAGTCCATACTTGGCAGTAAAGCTGTCATAAACCCGGTTCAATTCAGCCTGTAAGCTGGCGACCTCTTCATCACTGCATTCTTCCAACTGCCGTTCCAGAAGCCTGTTTGTTGCATCCCGGATAGCAACCATACCTCTGACACGCTCGCCTGTCACAACGGGAAGTTCCATCTTATTCATAACAGAATTTTCCCTGTAATAAATGTCCTCTCCGACAAGTGCAAAGCTGAAATTCTTAATATCCGGATTTGCCGGTATGGATACTACCTGTTCTTCCAGTTCCGTATCTGAAATCTCCTGCTCTGTGATGGTTCCCTGGATATGCTTTACCGCTTCTTTTAACTGCTCTGCCAGATCTGCTTCCGCTTTTGCCTTTACTGTTACTTCCTGTTTTCCGTACTGGGTACTTTCTGTTGTGAAATCTCCAAGCACCATTTCCGGATGATTAGCAAAATAGGAATTGACTGTATACCTTCTGGTGTGGTTTTTAACTGTACCCAGTCTGGTTCTGTGATCGCAGCCCTGTCCCTTTTCTGGAAAAACAGAAGATCCGCAACCACACTGGTATTGGCATTTCTCTGGAAAGCATTGTTCGGTAAACGGATCGCCCCAAGCAGATCTGCCCGGTTTGCGAAATACTGTCGGACTTCCGGATTCTGCTTATCCATCGTACCGCTTGATGTGACAACTGCCACCACTCCACCCGGACGTACCAGATCTAAGGATTTTGCAATAAAATAATCATGGATCATAAAATGGTATCTGTCATATTTGCGGTCACTGACCTGATATGCCCCAAACGGTACATTTCCAATCACGCAGTCAAAAAAGCTGTCCGGGTAACTGGTTTCCTCAAATCCTTGTACTGCAATCCTGTTCTTCTGGTAAAGCTGTTTTGCAATCTGCCCGGAAACCGGATCAAGTTCTACGCCATACATACTTGCAGCACTCATACTTTCCGGTAAAAGTCCCATAAAGTTTCCTACTCCACAGGACGGTTCCAGTATATTTCCCTGTTTCAGTCCCATATTTCCAAGTGCTTCATACATAGCCTTGATGACTGTCGGAGAAGTATAAAAGGCATTCAGCGTTGATGCCCTTGCTGCACTGTATTCTTCTGGTGTGAGGACTCCTTTTAACTGCGTATATTCCGCTGCCCAGGCACTGTTTCTTTCTTCAAAAGCCTGTGGAATACCGCCCCATCCAACATATCTTGACAACACTTCCTGTTCTTCCGGTGTTGCCAATCTCTGCTCCTGTTCCAGTTCTTTCAGCAGCCGGATAGCTTCCATATTTGCTTTAAACTTTGCTTTCGGACCGCCAGAGCCAAGGTCATCGTCCGTAATATGGAAATTATGAGGTTCCTGTTCCTGCACCTGTTCATTCTGCAGATATGGTAAAATTCTCCCTCATAGCCAAACAGTTCATTCTCCCCTGGAATATAATTTCGTCCGGTTTCCATACACCGGAAAATATCAGCTTTTGATGAACCACTTGCTTCGTAGATCCTGCATAGGAATATAAAATATCATCTTCTCGCTCGTAGGTAGTCAAATGCAATTCTGTATTTCCTCTTGTCTGGTTTACCAGTTCTTTCCCTTCCAGACCTTGCGGAAGAATCCCCACTGGTTCAAAATGATACCCCTGATATTCAAATACATTCTCGTCCCACTGTTCCTGTACAATTACAGATTCTGATTCTGGTTCTCCTTTTTGTACCTCCTCCATTTCTGCAGACGATTCTTCCACTTCTGGTTCTTCTGTATTTTCTTCTGGTTCGGAGGCACTCACAATATCAAATAAAGACATCTGGTATCCATCTAAGCCATCTGCCTGATCTGGTACTTCCTGTGCTGGGAAAATCGTATAGCTGCCTTCCACATACTGATGTACTTCCGTCAATAGCTGTAATTTCTTCTCATAAGTTTCATTCACTGATTCAAAATCCAATGGCAGCATTGCCAGTGCATCGTCCATCGCCTGTAACAATTTCTGCGACTGCTCCGAATCATTCAGCATAACAGGAAGTTCTTTTCTTGCTTCTTCATTAAAGAAATCCTGCTTGAACGGACGCTCGATTTCTTCTGGCAGCCTTGCATAAAAACTGATCACTTTTCCTGCAATCCGTTCCCTCTCATATTCCGGCATACGGGAATAATCTGCGGAACGTAAGAACTGCTGGTTATCAATCAGATAGCCGATTCTTTTTGCAACTTTTGCCCAGGGCAGCAACACCGAAGTATCTGGATTCCCATAGTCCCCTCTCTCCAGCTTCAAACCTTTCCCATCATAATCTGCATGTGAATTGTCTGCTCCACATAAAGCATGGCTCTGACCGCTATCCCATATTTTTCCTTGATAAAATCTGTCCTTGCCTTATCATCTCCATTCAGAAGATAAAAAGAATAGGTAGAAAGCCTTCCATCCGAATACGGACCGCCACCGGCAAGAAAAGCATCTATTTCATCTTGAGTAATAAATACCTTATGTTCCTGCCATGCGAATTCATCTCTGGCATTGTATGGAATTACTTCTGCTGCAAATTTCTGAAACTGACCGGATATTCTGATTGGATTATAGGTGCGGAACCGCATAATGCTTTTATCTTCCTCATAAGCCATTGCCAGTCCTTCCAGACGCTCGTTCAGATCTGCCAGCCACTCCGGATCTGTTAGTTTCTCTTCCAGATAATCAGTAATTTCCGGATAAATACTGTGAAGATGTGGTAAATCCTCTTCATCAAAGACAAGTTCTGCTACACCCTCTGCCATATCCGCTTTCATATAGGCAAGTGCCTGGGCATGTTCCTTTATCGCATTCTCCCTTGCAACATCAAGTACAGACTGTGGTGCATACTCGCCTTGCTTCAAAAGCTGATGGATACGACCACTCACATCTTCCCAGGATAAAAACGCCTTATCCAGAATCTGATCGGTAACCGTATGCCCTACTGCAATCTGCAATCCCGTTTCGTCAAACCAGACAGAATATTCCATGCCATTGATTTCAAAGCCCTTTCCACCAGTCCCATACTCCCGCTTCACAAACTCTGTATATTCTTCCGGTGTCTGTTCACTCATAAAATTATAGATAATACGAAGCTGGCTCTTGCTTCGGTTTCCTCCGGTTCTTAAAACCTCATCGACCACCTCACTTGGAATGGCAATCTCCCCAGCATAGAGGGAAGCTATTCTGTTTCGATTCCTTTCCTTGTTCTATTTACAGATGGAAGTTCGGGCAAAGATAAAGCAGAGGCAATTTCTTCCTCTGCTTTACTTAACTGATCTTCACTTGTGTCTTCAATTAGCTGTACACCAATTCCGTCAAGATGCTCTCTTCCGCTGTTGCCGTCAGACTGTTCATATGTGCTGTCCACGCCATCGGGTTCTCCTCTTTCGATGGTGCCGGATTCTTCTCCAACAGTTTCGCCATCTGTACTTCCAATCTCTTCTGTGCTGTTTTCTCGATCTCTTCCAGATGGCTGTTCAGTTTCCCGGTCAGTAACAGGCTCTGATACAGGCTGTTCTTGTGTTCCTTCAGAAATGTCCTCCGCAGCATTCCGTATTTCCCAATCTGTACCTCTGTCTCCTGGATTGTCAGATTCGGAAACAGATAATCCCCTTTGCGATGATATGTCAGTTCCATGCTCATTTCCTCCTTCATCTTCCTGTGAATATTCGTTTTCTATGATTCTGTTGTTGTTTTCTTCGCTTTCACGAATTAACGTGTTGAATTTATTATAATTCCTTTCCTCTGAATTTTCAATACCCTTTTCATTTCTTCTAATGAAATACGGTGTACAAATCTTCCAATATCCACTAGCACAGACTCACTGGCCATGCTCGTCGCATTTCCAATAAATGTCAGCACTGATAAACTGTTATATCTGTGATATGTACGAAGTCCATTTCTTCCTGCCGTTCCAACGGATCAAGTCCGCATCTGGAAGCCAGCGTATAATAAATGCTGTCTGTCAACAGACTGCGAAATTCACTGCGTATGGTATCTTCTTCCAGCTCCTCCAGATACGTTCCTTCCATCACATATGTCAAGCCATCCAGGTATTCATCCAGATTTTCTTCTACCATATACTTCGCTGTTGCCATCAGTGCATCAGAAAGACTTCCTGTATCTATAACTTCCAGTCCATAAACTTCTTCTAAATGGTTTAATAACTCCTCCTGTTGCTTCTCCTGCAACCGCCACAGGTAAGGGGTTCTTCCACCTTTTACCTTATGAGTATCCTGAATATCAAATACATATCGGAGTCTTGTTTTCTGCATGGTTTCATCCAAAAGAGCAATTCCCTTTGCTCCTCGGTTTACCCACCGCAGCATTTTTCATTCCATAATTCCAGCGAAGCACAGGCAGTTGCTTTTGGACGCTGCGCGTGGATCAAAAGCTGATCCATAAATGGATACCGATACAGTCTGGCTGCAGTATCCAGATAATTCATCCAGTCCCTTGGTGAACTGCTGATACGGGTTGCATGATACTCCGCAAGTCCCCGTATCTCATCTAAATGAGCCATAACTCATTCCTCCTTCCGTCTGTGCCTTATTTCTTCTTTTTAGGAAATTCCAGACTGAATCTGGCTTTTCCATCTTCTAACCCTAATACCAGATCGGCATCAAATTTGCTGTCTTTTTTCTTGGAATACAGTCCTTTCACATGGGTACGTCCATTTTTCAGAAGCTCCACCGCCATCTTTTTATCCATCGACTTTTTCATACTTTCCAGAAAGCGGTTCGACTTCCACAGAGCAAACTGACAGCTTCTGTCAGAGCAGTAATAATTGGTCTTACCCTCATATACATCAGAACCGCATACCGGGCATTTCCCGATTACTTCCTTTGCAATCTGAAAACGGTTCCGTTCTTCTTCCGAAATTGCCCTGCACATAGAAAGAATCTCATTAATCATGGATACAATCCCATTCATAAATTCATCTTCCTGGATTTCCCCCTTTTCCATCATCAGAAGCTGATTCTCCCATTCTGCTGTCAGGCTTGCAGATTTCAGATTCTCCGGCATTACATGAATCAGCTCACATCCTGCTACTGTAGGAAGAATCTGTTTTCCTTTACGTTCTGCATACCCGGAAGATACCAGCTTCTCAATAATATTGGCTCTGGTTGCCGGTGTCCCCAATCCCTTTTTCTCTGTTTCAGAATCAAATTCCTTATTTCCCGCTGTTTCCATTGCAGCAAGCAGAGTATCTTCGGTAAACATCTTCGGCGGAGAAGTGTAATGTGTACTCTTCTCTGCTTTCACAGAGGCAAGAGTCATTCCTTCCTCATATCCTTCTGGAAGTTCTGTCTTATGATCCGGTTCGTCAGGTTTCTTATCCTTTACACAGTATTTCCGAAAGGCTTCTTCCACTTCTTTGAAGCCCATCTGTACAGGCAGCTTTCCTTTTGCAGTAAATTCATGTTCTTTGCACTGTACGGAAATTTCTGTCTGCTCATAAAGGTACTCTTCCCCTGTTGCCTGAACAAGCTGCTGTCCGATCAGCATCAGCAGATTTTTCTTTCCACTGGAAAGTCCTCCCATGCCTTTTTCCATTGCTTCTTTTGTCGGCAGTATTGCATGATGATCAGATACCTTTGCATTATTAACCACACGATCTATGTTACCTCTAGTCTGTCCAGATTCCAGAAACGGAAGAAATCTGTCATGCCTTCGGCAAGCATTTTTACCGTTTCTTTCATATCTTCGGTTACATACTGACTGTCTGTTTCTCGGATAGGTAACCATCTTTTCTTCGTACAGCTCCTGCAGCATATCCAATGTCTTCTGGGCAGTGTATCCAAAAAAACGATTTGCTTCCCTCTGCAGACCGGTCAGATCATAAAGTTTTGGTGGGAAAGTCTTTTTCTGCTCTCTTTTTACCCTTGTGACCAGTGCTTCTGTCCCATCACAAAGTTTTCTTAATTCTTCCGCTTCCATTTCTAACGGGATACTCTCTGATGTTACCATAAGTTTCCCATCTGACAGAGAAACCTTATAATAGGCTTCTTTCTTGAAATGCTCGATCTTCTCTTTTCTTTCCGTCAGCATGGCAAGCGTCGGTGTCTGTACCCTGCCAACTACCAAACGCTTAAAATATCTGGTTGTGTAGGCTCTCGTTGCGTTCATTCCAATCAACCAATCCGCCTGTGCCCTGCATACCGCAGCATTACAAAGCCCTGCATATTCTCTCCCGTCAGTTAGGGACTGAAATCCTTTCTGAATGGCTTCATCTTCCATTGAACTGATCCACAGACGCTTCACTGGTTTCTGACAGCCTGCCAAATCATAAACTCTTTTAAAAATCAGTTCTCCTTCTCTTCCGGCATCACAGCCATTGACCAGATATGCTACATCTGCCCGGTTTATTAAGCCGCATAGCACATCAAACTGCTTCTTTTTATCTTCTGATACCTGAACTTTCCATACTTCCGGAATGATCGGCAAATCCTCAAACTGCCATTTTGCATATTTTTCATTATAAATTTCCGGTGGTGCATATTCTGCCAGGTGTCCCAAACACCAACTGACAATGCAACTGTTCCCCTCCAGATACCCGTCCTTTCTCTGATAAGCAGATAAATTTTTTGCAAGGCTCTGTGCCACGCTCGGTTTCTCTGCAATCACTAAAAATTTCGCCATGTTTTCCTCCTGTTCCTGTCAAAAAGGCAGTCCATAAAGAACTGCCCTTTCTCCATACCTTATGCTTTTTTGTTATTTCTGCTGATCTTCCGCATTTTCTTCATCTTCATTGATGTAACTGTCATCAGCAAATTCCAGGCCTTCCTCTACAATACCGTCCTCTTTTTTCTTTCGGAATTTACTTAAAACAAAAGCAGCTAAACCACCGAATACCAGTACAATGCCGCCGCCCAGGATCGCAGAACCAAACATTTTATTACCACCGGATTCTGGATTCACTTCTGTTTCTGGCTGTACGGTAGTTTCTGGTTCTGGTGCTGCAGTCGTTTCCGGAAGAACAACTGCTGATTCCTCTTTTTTCTCGGTTTCCTCGTTTTCGTCTAAGAACTCTGCCAGATCATTTTCATCTACCAGTGACATCATGTACACGTTCTCGGAAGTACCGGAACGGTCAATGACCATATAAAAGGTATTTCCATTCTTTGTCTGTACAGTCAGAAACTGCTTGGAACTGTCATTCTCCTTATCATCCACAAGCTGTCCGTTTCCCGGTGTGGAAAACGGTGTTTCCTCTGTGGTAGGCTGCTCTGCCGGCTGTTCTTCTATCACCTGTTCCACTGCTTCTGTCTGCTCTGCATTTTCATTTGCCTGTGCAAATGCAGTCACACTGGCAGAACCCATCAGTATTGTTGACGACAACATAATCATCAAAATTTTTTTCATTACTTTATTCTTCATCTTCCAAATCCTCTCTTTCTTCTATCAGTCCGGTTAACATTTCGCTATCCATATTTTCTTCTTTCTTTATACCTGTTTCAGAACTATCCATAGAAAGATTGCCCTCTTCATCAAACTGCATGGTAACTGTTCCGTTCTGAATTCCATCCAGAAAAGTCAGCATCTTTCGGCTATCCATTTTCATGGAACGGATTGCCTTAATGATTTCTGCATCTTCCATCTGCTTTTTCTGGATTCTCAGTTGCCTTACATGCTCCTGCAATTCCAGAATCTTGTTTTCAGTTTTCTGAATATCATCCAGAACCTTTTTTAATCGCATATTCATCTCTTATTCACTCCCTTCTAGTGAAGTCTGCCAAATGCCATAAAATGTTGCTGCCAGTAAGAACTTGCAATGCTTGTATACTGAATCGGATTCCCGCAATGAATCATCATGTTATTTCCTACATAAATTCCAACATGGCTCGCTCCCGGCGTATCATAAGTTCCCTGGAAAAAGATCAGATCTCCCGGTTTTGCATCAGATGGAGATACATAGGAACAATAAGAACGAAGTCCGTCCGCTGTTGTTCTTCCCACGTTCCATCCATTTCCGCAATTATTGATTACCCAGCATACAAAACCAGAGCAATCAAAACTGGTAGATGGCGATGCACCGCCCCAGACATACGGATAACCCAGATATTTTTCCGCTTCCCGGATCATCTTGGCAAACTGCGGATCAGAAAGTGCTTCTGCCGGAATATCATATCCAAAGCCTGACCCACCTGTCGGAATTGTGTTAAGGTCAAACAGATAATCACGATTTCCATAGTATTTGTTGTAAGCGTCATACTGCTCCTGTTCCTTGTCTGTCATACGGTTTCTTAAAACTGCATCCAGGTTATGGTTCGTAAGTGTTACATCCAGCCGGTTCACTTCTCTTGTTGTCGTTACTTCCACTTCCTGACTTCCATTGCTGTCTGCTATGTATGCTTCCCAGGTCTGATGCCCATGTGCTGACGCAGAAGCATGATCGCCGTAGAATACATCAAACTGCACACCATACTGTGCAAAATTTCCGGTATCCTCAACTACATACTCCACACCATTCATAATGACATGGGTTCCCATTGGCACAAATGGATTAGAAGCATCCACCGCAATCGTGTGATTCGCCTGTGGATACGCTCCACTTGCAGTCGGGCCTCCACTCCACTGCCCGCAACAAATCGGACAGTTGCAATATCCACTGGTCACAACCTGTCCCAGTGATTCTCCAACCCTGACTGTTTTCTTTTCTGTTACGGTTTCTCGTGTTGAATCCGTATATAATCCATACTGTTCCCTGAAAATCTCCTGAATCTCATCCGCAACCTCGGCATAGGTAAAACCGCCATACTTGACTGTCAAATAAGAAATAAGCTGATACGGATTGTGTCCGATCTCATCAATCTGAAACTGGAACTCATCATAGTCGGAATGGTTTGCTTTCATCTGATTGATCTGCTCATTCAGTGCATTTTCCAATGCCACATAAGCATTTTCCGCAGCATAAATATCCTCATCCTCACTGGAATAACTGGTAGAAATAATAGCATTGGAACTGCCCTGGAATAACGCAGCACAGCTTGACAGGCTCGTTGCCATTAACGCAAACAGCAGCACCAGAACTCCTATGGACAGGAGGATATTTCTGTTCTGTGCCACAAGCTCCTTAACCGCAGCTTTGGCTTTTTCCGTAAATCGCTGTGCATTTACAAGCACTGCGTCCTTCACAGCTTTTCCCTGTTTCGCAGCCTGATATTGCTTCTGGTAACGCTTTTTCTGCAGTAATTTCTTTAATGCAGACTGTTTCTTCTGCTCTGCTTCTTTCTGAACCGCCTTTTTTGCTTCATTGGAAGCACTGGTGCTAAACTGTAGGCGAGATTTTTCTGTTTCTTCCAAAACGGTTTCCCTCAACCGATTATTTCTCTGTCGGTTTTCTTTCAACCGTTCCCGAACGTAAATTGACTTTCTTGCAAGGCTTTCTCCCGCAAATTCCATCTGATCTGCTGCATCAAGAGCAGCATTATCATCGGTATCCTCTCTGATTTTTTTCTGACCATAAGCAGATACCGTTTCTGAAACAACGTTTGCCCCCTTTCTTGCCATTCCGCTACCTGGAATCATACCTTTACTTTCATCTTCAAAGGAAAGACGGGATTTTGATTTTTTCTGTTCTTTTAGCGTCTGTTCCCTTTTCGTCTTTCCTTTAATCTCTTCCCGAAAATCTTCCATTGATTTTTCATCAACTTCTGACTTTTCATGGTAGCGTTTCTGCTCTTTCGCTGCATAAGCTACGACCATCTTTTTCTTTCGGCTCTGCCTGTCCGGTTCCGATGTTTCAGCATCACGTCCCGGATGTCCCCGGATACTCTCTTTACGAAGTCTGGAACGTGAAACAGACGGAGATTTCTCCCCGCCTGCTTTATCATCACTCATTTCTGAGTTTTCCATTTCTTCCGCTTCCGCAAATTCTTCCTGTTCCAGAAAAGCGTGTCTGGACTGCAGTCTGTGTTTTCCTTCTTTCACTCCCTCAACTGTTTCTTCTGCAGTATGAGTTTTCTAACCTTTCCAAAGTCCAGCTCCTGTTCCCTGTGTCCGGCTATTTTCTTCTCATCTGCCTCACGCCCGGTAATCCGTCTTTTCCTTTTTACTGCGGAGATTTTTTCCCGGAGTCCATCCCGGCTCATCTTCTGGACAGTCTTGTCCCTTGCTTTATATTCATGCTCCTGCATGGTCATCATCTCCTGATCTATGGTAATTTTCCGTTATTTTTCTTTGCAACCAGTACCATACGCCCATTTTTCTGGGAATACTCACAAGTAGACAGTGTAAGTAACTTATCTCTGTATTTTGCTGTTGTTCCTGTCTGATAAAGTGATTTTTCCTTAACGGAAGCAACAAATTTTTATAATCCTCCACTGTTCCCGCTTTGATAAAACTGTAATAATCAAAATCATTCCCTGTATAAACGGGTGTTGTAAATGCTACAAATATCTGATACTGTTCATTTCCCCATATCGTGCGGAACAGGATTGTCGGATGTTCTTCGTAAAATCCTTCGTCCTTATATTTTTCAAGATCAGCAAACATCTTTCCACTGTTCATGTGATGTCCATATATGATCAGATTGTCCGAATTTCCTGGTACACATTCCTCTGCCAGAAATAAACAGCCATTTGCAGAATATTCCCCGTTAAAATCCCGATGCAGATAATAATTTTTATCTCCGGGCCGGTACATGACCGGATAGTCTATTCTCGTTCCATCAATGGTCAGCCAGCCAATACAATCTGGATTCTCTTCATGCAATGCCAAAATTCCAGCATCTACCTCTAAATCGTCGGAAGTATCTTCCTCTGAATCGTCCTCTTTTTCCTGCATAAGTTCCTGTAACTCTTGCTGTAACTGGTTATCCTGT
>ENA-OQHA01000700-OQHA01000700.1-human-gut-metagenome-genome-assembly--contig:-NODE-700-length-15630-cov-4.330259_pt1 | contig 15630 bp, 17 predicted proteins | sample MGYA00242558_ERZ504707 | MGnify/ENA primary metagenome ERZ504707 (study PRJEB26092, sample SAMD00036197) | human gut metagenome | host: Homo sapiens | study: EMG produced TPA metagenomics assembly of...
CAAAAATCCCAGTTTGTCGATGGTTGTCAACCGGGATAGTGGCCTAGGCCCTTACTCCGAAAAATTTTTCATAACCCGCAAGAAAGTGGGCTTGATAGAATACTTCCATTCATGCTATACTAAAACCAGTTTTAATGCACAGAATAATTGAAAGCGGAGGATAGCCAATGGATACCAAAAAAGATCACCCATCGACCGCCTGCTTTTTGCAACCTTTCTGAAAGGCCGCACTTCTTCCCGTGATGTATGGGAAGAAAAGGGCGATATGACCCCCGAAGATAACCAGAAGATCATCGAGGAGACCAACGAGATCATCCATGATGATTCCACCTATCCCTTCATCAGCTACCTGTCCGACCTGCTTGCAAAATCCAAACCCTCCGATGAAGCGGTCATGAAACTGCACGACTGCATTGAAAAAGTTGCAGTTGCATTGGGGCAGGACAGCACCGATGTGTTCCGTGCGCTCCTTGCAAAACTGATCGAGGAGCCGGAAGAAAAGCAGACCTTTGACCGTCTGCTGGAGATGGCCGAGAAATTGGCGTCAAAGCACTGAGATGACTTTACGAGGTGATTTCAATGAGCTACGGTTTGGCAACTGTTTTTACCTTAGCGGCATGGTTTGCAGGACTTGTGATTGATGTAAATGTGCGGGTCGGCGACCTCGGTTTACGAACAGTGCTTCCTGTCATCGTGATGGGGTGCTGCGTTATGAAGTACATAAAGGACAATAGCAAATAATCTTATCTCAATACACTTTCCAGCGGGCGACCACAAAACGGTTGCCCGCTCTTTTTATGCTCAAAAACCGAAGGGAGGAACGCTATGCCAAGCAAAACCGAAGAATATCTCGCCCTTGCCCAGCGCACGGCCAACGGCTTGACCCGGTATTGGGAAAGCTGGACGGACTACCTGACCACCGCATCCCGGCTGTACAAGTACAGTTTTGCAGACCAGCTCATGATCTACGCCCAGCGCCCGGATGCTACCGCCTGCGCCGACTTTGACATCTGGAACAACCGGATGAACCGCTATGTGCGCCGGGGTGCCAAGGGAATCGCCCTGCTGGATGAATCCAGCGGATTCCCCCGTCTGCACTACGTTTTTGACGTGTCGGACACCGGGGTGCGCCGCAATTCCCGTGACCCGGAGGTGTGGCAGTTCAACGACGACCTGAAACAGCCGGTTTCGGAAATGCTGAGCAAGACCTACGGCATCGGTGGAGAGCGTGTCAGTCAGCAGCTTGCCGATGTTGCCGGGAAACTGGTGGCAGATTACTGGGACAACAACGGCGGCGACATCCGCGCCATCGTTGACGGCTCGCTGCTGATGGATTATGATGAAGCCGGGGTGGAGATGCAGTTCAAAAGTGCCGCCGCCATCAGCGTCACCTACACGCTGCTGGAACGCTGCGGCTTTGAGCCTGCCGGCTGGTTCGACAAGGACGATTTCCAAGCTATCCACGATTTTTCCACCCCGGATGCCGTTTTCGCCCTCGGCGCAGCCGTCAGCGACATGAGCCGTGAGGTGCTGCGAAACATCGAGCGCACCGTAAAAACCACCATTCGCCGCCGCAATGCAGAAAGGAGCCAATATGAATACGAACAGCAGGAACGTGACCTACTCGACCGTCGGGGACTACCAGCTCCCGAACCTGATCCTGAACCAGCCCCGGAAGCCGCTGGGCAAGTACGGCAGGCTGCGCCGGACCTACCTGAAGGAGCAGCGCCCGGTGCTGTACCACACGATGCTCCTGAACGGGAGCCTGTACCCGCACCTGATGGAGGTGGAGCAGACGGCAGAAAGCCGGATGCAGCAGACCATGGCGCAGCTTCTGAAACAGAACCCGGCCCCGGACAAGGAGCAGAATCAGATGGCATGGGTGCAGCACATGAACAGCCTGCGGGCACAGGCAGAGGAACTGGTGCTGAACGAACTGATTTACAGTTAAGTTTCTTCGATGCCCACATTCCCACCGAAGCCAAACAAATTGAATCCATCGACCAAGCGGAGAGCAAAAAATCGCCCTCCGCTTTTGTTTTGTCGCAGGCTGAAATTGAGAATGAACTGCGCAAGCATGGTTCCGGTTTTCAGGATGGCAAGCAGCGGATCATCGAACTGTACCAGACACAGCCCGACCGCAAACTCCGCGCTAAAGCATTGGCGAAAGAGTACGGCATCGGCGGACATTCGCAGGATTTTCTGGATGGCAGCAGCGGTTTTGTAAATCATGATGGAAAAGGACTTGAATTTGACCACTACCCGGATCATCAAAAAGTTACGTTAAGCTGGACACAGGTCGAGAAATACATCGACCTGATGATTCAGTCTGACCGCTACCTGACCGATAAGGAAAAAGAGCATCGTGCCGCCGTGCAGGAAGCGGAACGACAGCTCCCAATGCTGGATGGTGATGCCGCTGCCGAATACAATGCTCTGAAAGAGCAGTACCCCAATACCCTGATTGGCTTTGAACTGGGCGGATATTTTCTGTTCTATGACAAAGATGCAATCACTGTAAAGGAAGTTTTTCGTTCTAATTTGCTGTCACAGGAAAATGCGCTGGGAAAAGTCAAAGTGACCGGCTTTTTGCGCAGAGAGTGGGTAGCAAAATCGCAGAAGCTGTGGGCCGAGGGCAACAGCATCTATCTAGCCGGACAGGGCGGAGATGGTACCCACCATCAGACAAAATATCTGCGAGAGGAAGATTATCTGCCGATCGGCATCATCATCAAGCTAGATGGCCGGGATTTCCGTGTGGATCACGTCAACTTCATGTTCAAATCCGTCAGCTTGCAGGACATGGACTTGACCAACAGCGGACAGCCCATCTTCCGGGTTGAACGGTTGCCCAATATCCGGGAACTGTATGAACAGCAGCAGGATGAAATTATTGACGTTTCTCCTGAAAAGGCCGTTGATTATAAGGTCGGGGACGATGTTGTGGTAGACCTTCTCACACGAACCATCGAGGGCAAAATCGGCTATGTAGGCGAAACGGATGTTCGCATTGACACCAGCGCACAGGGACAGTCGTGGGATAACGAAGTAATCAATAAGCAACAATTCGAGGACGGGCTGCGGCAAGTTGAGCCGCAACTCTCTGACGAGGAACTGGACGAACTGCCCATCCCTACCGTGATGGACGGAAAGGTGCAGACCTTCCCGGATGCCGCTGCCTTAGACGAAGCTCTGAATGCTGTGCCTGCCGGGAACTTCCACATCACGGACGATGATTTGGGGTCGGAGGTCCTAAGCAGAAGTACGCCCGGAATATTGCAGCTATCCGCACCCTGTTTCAGTTGGAACAGGAACACCGTGGAGCCACCGTCGAGGAACAGCAGGTGCTTTCCCAGTATGTGGGCTGGGGCGGTCTTGCAGATGCTTTTGACCCCAACAAGGACGGATGGGCAAAAGAGTACACCGAACTGAAAGGGCTGCTCTCCGAGGATGAGTATGCTGCTGCCCGTTCCAGCACCCTGAACGCCCACTACACCAGCCCCACCGTTATCCGTGGCATCTACGATGCCGTGGAGCGCATGGGTTTCCGGTCTGGCAACATCTTGGAGCCGTCCATGGGTGTGGGCAACTTCTTCGGAATGCTGCCGGACACCATGCAGGATAGCCGCCTGTACGGTGTGGAACTGGACAGTATCACGGGCCGGATTGCCCAAAAGCTGTACCCGGAGGCCAACATCAAGGTGGCCGGATTTGAAACCACGGATAGGCGGGATTTCTACGATTTAGCGGTCGGCAACGTACCGTTTGGCAATTACAAAGTCAACGACAAAGCGTATAACAAGCTGAACTTCAGCATCCACAACTACTTTTTCGCCAAGGCCATCGACCAAGTGCGTCCGGGCGGCGTGGTGGCGTTTGTTACCAGTCGTTACACGCTGGACAGTAAAGATTCTTCTGCCCGCAAGCACATGGCAGAACGAGCCGATTTGCTGGGGGCCATTCGTCTGCCCAACAACGCTTTCCGTGCCAACGCTGGCACGGATGTTGTCAGCGATATTATCTTTTTGCAGAAGCGTGACCGCCCCATCGACCACGAGCCGGACTGGGTGCAGCTTGGCAAGACCGAGGACGGCTTTGCCATCAACCAGTATTTCGTAGACCACCCGGAGATGGTGCTGGGCGAACTGACCGCCGAAAGCACCCAGTACGGACGGGAGGAACTGACCGTTGCACCCCTTGAAGGTACCAGCCTTACCGACCAGCTTGCCGAAGCGGTGCAACACATCGAGGGGCAGTATACCGCCGCCGAGGTGGATGCCTCTGACATTGCCGAGGAGGAGACCGCCCGGTGCACCCTGCCTGCCGACCGGACGTGAAAAACTTCTCCTACACGGTGGTGGACGGCGAGGTGTTCTACCGGGAAAATTCGGTCATGACGCAGATCGAACTGCCCGACAACGCCAAAGGCCGTGTAGCTGGTATGGTGGAGTTGCGGCAGATCGTCAACGAACTGATTGACCAGCAGTTGAACGACTTCCCGGACGAGGACATTAAGGCATCGCAAGCAAAATTGAACGCCGCCTACGATGCCTTTACTGCAAAATACGGGCTGATCAACGACAAGAAAAATGCCCGCCTGTTCGATGATGACAGTTCCTACTATCTGCTCTGCTCACTGGAGAATCTGGACGAGAATAAAAATCTCAAGTCCAAGGCAGATATGTTCACCAAGCGCACCATTCGCCCGGAGAGTACCGTCACCAGCGTGGATACCCCCAGCGAAGCGTTGGCGGTGTCCATCGGAGAACACGGTAAAGTAGACCTGCCTTATATGGCAGAACTGCTGGGCACTCCCGGTAACTATGAGCGCATCATCACCGAATTGTCCGGCGTGATTTTCAAAGACCCTGCTGTGGATGCTGACGACCCGGAAGCAGGCTGGCAGACTGCGGACGAATACCTTTCGGGTAATGTACGTGATAAGCTGCGGATGGCACAGCTTGTTGCGGAAAGTCACCCGGAGTTCAAGGTTAATGTGGACGCACTGACCAAGGCACAGCCCAAAGATCTGGAGGCATCTGAAATTGATGTGCGTTTGGGTGCCACTTGGCTTGCGCCTCCATCGTGCAGCAGTTTATGATGGAAACTTTTCAGCCGCCCTATCGTATCCGCTACAACAATGCCATCACCGTTCGCTACTCCCTTATACTTCCGAATGGCGAATCAGCAATAAATCTGCTACTGGCTTTGGTGACATTATGGCCACCGAAACCTACGGTACCCGCAGGGCCAATGCTTACAAGATTTTGGAAGACACCTTGAATTTGCGTGACAGCCGCGTTTATGATACCATCGTGGAGGATGGGAAAGAAAAGCGTGTGCTGAATCAAAACGAAACCACCCTCGCCCAGCAGAAACAGCAGGCCATCAAGGATGCTTTCGCTGGCTGGGTCTGGAAAGATCCGCAGCGGCGGACTCTGCTGGTGAAGAGGTACAATGAGCTGTTTAACAGCACCCGACCCCGTGAGTATGACGGAAGTCATATTCATTTTGTGGGCATGAACCCGGAGATCAATTTGCGAGAGCATCAGCGCAATGCGGTTGCCATGTGCTGTATGGGTATAACACCCTTTTGGCGCACGAAGTCGGTGCCGGCAAGAGCTTTGAGATGGCGGCTTCCGCTATGGAACTGAAACGTCTAGGCTTGTGTCAGAAAAGTCTTTTTGTCGTGCCAAACCATTTGACGGAACAATGGGCCAGCGAATTTTTACGCCTGTACCCCAATGCAAAGCTGCTGGTCACCAGCAAAAAAGATTTTGAACCCAGTAATCGCAAAAAATTCTGTGCGAGAATTGCGACCGGTGATTATGATGCGGTTATCATCGGACACAGCCAGTTTGAAAAGATACCCTTGTCCGCAGAACGACAGGAGCGTCTGATTCAGGAACAGATGGATGAAATCGAGGAGGCCATCGAAGAAGCGAAAGCGCAGGTTGGCGAGCATTTCACGGTAAAGCAGCTGGAAAAGCTGCGCAAGTCTTTGAAACAGAAATTGGAAAAGCTGCAAGGCACAGACCGTAAAGATGATGTGGTTACGTTTGAACAATTGGGCGTAGACAGGTTGTTTGTGGATGAGAGCCAAGCGTTTAAGAACCTCTACTTGTACACGAAAATGCGTAATGTCGCAGGTTTGAGCACGAGCGAGGCGCAAAAATCCAGCGATATGTTCGGCAAGTGCCGCTATCTGGATGAAATCACCGGAGGCCGTGGCGTGATTTTTGCAACGGGTACACCCCTGAGCAACAGCATGACCGAGATGTACACCCTCATGCGCTATCTTCAGTACAACACCTTGCAGCAGAAAGGGCTGACCCATTTTGATGCGTGGGCATCCACCTTCGGTGAGACGACCACGGCCATTGAACTTGCGCCCGAGGGCTATACTTTAATAGGACGATAAACTTGATTGTCCTAAATTGAAAGATTCCATAAGAAAGGAGGTAGAACAAATGCCTAAAGAACCAAAAATCACCGCACTCTATGAGCGTTTGTCAAGAGATGATGATCTTGCTGGTGAATCGAATTCCATCACCAACCAAAAGAAATATCTGGAAGATTACGCCCAAAAGAACGGCTTCAAGAACATCCGCCATTTTACAGATGATGGCTTTTCAGGTGTGAATTTCAATCGTCCCGGCTTTCAATCTCTAATAAAAGAGGTAGAAACAGGAAATGTCGAAACGCTTATTGTGAAGGATATGAGCCGCTTAGGACGAAATTATCTGCAAGTCGGTTTTTATACGGAAGTTCTGTTCCCACAGAAAAACGTCCGATTCCTTGCAATCAACAACAGCATCGACAGCAACAATGCTTCAGACAATGATTTTGCTCCGTTTTTGAACATTATGAACGAATGGTATGCCAAAGACACGAGCAATAAAATCAAGCTGTGTTCGATGCCCGGATGAAAGATGGAAACGTTGCAGCGGCTCTATTCCGTATGGATATAACCGTTTGCCGAACGATAAGCAGACACTTGTTGTTGATCCGGTGGCATCCGAAGTCGTAAAGCGCATTTTTCTTCTTGCGAACGAAGGAAAAAGCCCACGGACAATCGCAGAACTGTTGACAGAGGAAAAAGTCCTGATTCCTGCTGCATACGCAAAGAAATATCACCCGGAGCAGTACAATGGGACAAAGTTCTCCAATCCGTACCTGTGGGGCACCTCCTCCGTAAGAACAATTTTAGGTCGGCAGGAATATCTGGGACACACTGTTTTACGAAAATCTGTAAGCACAAATTTCAAACTTCACAAGAGAAAAGAAACAGATGAAGATGAACAGTACGTTTCCAGAACACGCATGAACCGATTATATCGCAAGAACTTTGGGATAGTGTTCAGAAACGCAGATGCCGAGTGAATCGTGCTTCTGCTTGGGGAACGCACACCAACCGTTTAAGCGGGTATCTGTATTGTGCCGACTGCGGCAGAAGATTGACCTTGCAAACACACTACAGTAAAAAGGATGGGTCTACTCAATATTCTTATCGTTGTGGTGGATATGCAAGTCGGGTGAATGGCTGTACTGCCCATTCAATCAGTGCCGATAATGTTGAAGCCTTGATATTGGCGTCGGTCAAACGCTTTTCGAGATTTGTTCTAAAAGATGAAGAAACCTTCGCTTTGGAACTGCAATCACTTTGGAGAGAGAAACGTGAAGAAAAGCCGAAGCAGAACCAATCGGAATTGAAACGTTGTCAAAAACGCTATGATGAGCTTTCTGCCCTTATTCGTAGCCTGTACGAAAATCTTATGGCTGGACTGTTGCCCGAACGACAGTACAAGCAGCTGATGGCACAGTATGATAGCGAGCAGGCAGAATTGGAATCGAAGATGGAAACGATGAAATCCGAAATTGCCGAAGATAGGTCAAGTTCTGTTGATATTCAACATTTCATTTCGCTGATTCGCAAGTGCAAAAATCCAACAGAAATCTCCGATTCAATGTTTAACGAACTTGTCGATAAAATCGTTGTTTATGAAGCCGAGGGTGCAGGCAATGCCCGCACACAAAAGGTTGACATTTATTTCAACTATGTCGGCCAAGTCGATATTGCTTATACCGAGGAAGAACTTGCCGAACTGAAAGCGCAGAAGGAGCAGGAAGAACGGCAGCGCCTGGAAAAGCAGCGCAAACGTGAAAAAGCCTATCGAGAAAAGCGAAAAGCAAAGAAAATCGCTGAAAACGGTGGCGAAATCATTAAAACCAAAACGTGTCCGCACTGCGGGAAGGTGTTTACACCTACGAGCAACCGACAGCTTTTCTGCTCAAGGGAATGCTGGAATCAGGCAAGACTGGAGCAAAAGAAAGCGGATAGAGAAGCCGAGAAAGGAAATCACTACTACCGGCAGCGCACCTGTGCCGTGTGCGGTCACTCCTACTGGCCTACACACAGCCAGCAGGAATTTTGTTCCGAGGAGTGCAGGAGAATTAACCACAACAGGAAAACCTTGGAATTCTATCACAAGAAAAAAGGAAATCCAAAACCTGACCCAGAAGCAGTCCCAACGCCGAAACCAAAGGAGGATAATGCAGCATGACTACCTTAAAGAACACGCTCCACGACAGCAACAACGGTCTGGATTACACTATGGTCAACGGCTACTATCTGCCGAATCTGACCGTAGCAGCCCCGACAGAGCAGCACCCCACCGGGCGGTGGGGCCGCTACATAAAAGGTATCTGAAAGAACATCATCCCATCCGGTACAATCAACTGCTCCTGTCCGGTGAGCTGGGCGGCTACCTTGCCAAGCTGGACAAGCAAGCCGAGGAGCAGCTTGCACTGACCGTCCGGCAGCTGCAGGAAGCCGAGGGCGTGACCGAAGCCCTGAAAGCTGCCAATCAACTGGAGTGGGTGCGCCGGATGAATAGCATCCGCAACCGTGCCGAGGAAATCATCAAGACCGAGCTGATTTTGTATAAGGAGGTGCCCACGATGACTGTGCTGAAACCGATGCTGAAACTTGCCCTTTTCCGCTGCTTCTGCTGCTGATTCTGGCGCAGTGGTGGGCATCTTCCTCACGACCTTCTCCACGATCCTGACGAATCTGCTGGCGGGGCTGTTCTTCTTCGTGGCTCTGGCAAGCTGGGTCATGAAGCTGGCAGACGGCGGCGAAGTCCTGAAAATGCTGATTACCGCATTTGTGGTTTTCGTCCTGCCTTACATAGCGATAGCGGCTATCGCCAAAATCTCCTTTTTCGCTGATGAACTCCGGGATTTTCTCCAATCCTGAGTTCAAGACCGCCCTGCACAACGCACGGCGGTCTTTTTGCTACATCGGGTCTGCACAGGGCAGGCCCCTTTTTTTATACGGAGGAACAAACCTATGAAACTGACGTTTGAAGAAAAGAAGCTGCTCTACACCTATGGCTGCGCTAATCTGGAACTGACCCGCAAGCGGATGTACGAGATTGCCGGGCTGACGGTTGACCCCAATCAGAACAAGCTGGTGTATGACTTCTGCCGGAAGCTGGAGGACGAAACGCTGGCAGACTGGTACGACCAGATGTTCTACTTTGTCCGTGCCGAGATGGAGTGCTACACCAATATGCGGCTCCTGATGCAGGACATTGAGGAGGATAAGGAATGGAGGAAGGAAGATTTTGTCGACCCCGATGACAATGTTTAAGCTGGAAACCATGATCTACGCCAGTGAGGACGGAACAAGTAGCGTGTTCACGCTGAATCCTGCCTGCAGAAGCAGCTTGATGCCCTTGCTACGGAGCACCCGGAGGTGTGCCAGCGGAAGGCAAGGGGCGAAGCTGGCGGGGTGACGTATCAGGTCAGAAATGCGGCGGTATCAATCCTGCCTGTGTAAAAAGGTAGAATACAGAATTCAGCAGATGCGGAGGGCTTTTCGGCTTCTGCTGAATTTTATTTTGTGCTTTTTTGTTAGCGGCTCTTGAGTATCCTTTGTCAGAATGATATACTATTGCTTGAAATTCAGCGATTGCGGAATTTAGTTCCAAGATGATGGAAAACAAGCATTAGGAGAAAATCAATGTCAGTAAGTTACAAAAAGCTCTGGAAGCTGCTGATCGATCGGGATATGAAAAAGAAAGATCTGTGTGTTGCAGCCGGAATCAGCCATACTTCCATGGCCAAACTAGGAAAAAATGAAAATGTCACAACAGATGTTCTGGTGAAAATCTGCACAGCACTTCAATGCGATATTGGTGACATCATGGAACTAACTGCTAAAAATGAAGATTGAAAGGAGGATGGCATACTATGGATAACACCGCAAGAACTTTAAGTTATATTCAGGCAAAGCCTATATTGAAATGGGCAGGCGGAAAGACCCAGATGTTGAATGATCTTCTGCCTAAAGTTCCTTCCTCCTATGGAAGATATATTGAGCCGTTCTTCGGCGGCGGTGCACTTTTCTTTGCCTTGCGGCCTGAAAATGCAATTATAGCAGACAGCAACCCGGAACTGGTCAATATGTATCGTCAGGTTGCCAATAATCTCGATGATGTGATTGACTATCTGAAAAAATACAAAAATACCAGCGAGATGTTTTATCAGGTTCGTGCGCTAGAGTGGACAGAACTTCCTCCTGCGGAGGCTGCTGCTAGAACAATTTATCTCAATCGGACGTGCTTTAACGGTTTGTATCGTGTCAACCGCAAGGGTCAATTCAATGTTCCATACGGAAAGTATGTAAATCCCAAAATCTGCGATGAAGAAAATCTTCATGCAGTATCTAAGGCTTTGCAGAAAGCAGAGATCGTTTGTGGTGATTATTTGCTGGTGCTGGAGCATTATGCCAAGCCGGGTGACTTTATTTTTCTGGATCCTCCTTATCTTCCAATTTCTGAATATTCTGATTTCAAACGGTATACTAAGGAACAGTTCTATGAGGAAGATCATGTGGAACTTGCAAAGATGGTGATGCGGCTGCATGAAATGGGCTGCTCTGTTGTATTGACAAACTCTAACCATCCGCTGGTTCACGAACTGTATTCTCCCTTTAAGATCGATGTGATTCAAACGAAACGTCACATCTCCTGCAATGGAAAGAGCAGAAAGGGCGAGGATGTTATCGTTACGGTTCCTCCGAAACATAAAACTCTTATGAAACTCGCTCCCCAACCTCTGCCGCAGCAGGTATCTTGTTATCCTCCCACACGATTTATGGGTTCTAAAAGTAAACTGCTTTCTCAGATTTGGGCAATCGCGTCACAGTTTGAGTTTGAAACTGCGGTTGATCTTTTTTCGGGTTCTGGTATTGTCGGTTATATGTTCAAGGCACAGGGTAAATCTGTTATCAGTAACGATTACATGGCAATGTCTGCGACTTTTACAAAAGCAATGATTGAGAACAGCCATGTTACCTTGTCCGAAAGAGAAGCCAAAGAACTGTTGGCAAAGAAAAAGGAATCAGACCATTTTGTTGCGACCACCTTTAAGGATTTATACTATACTGATGCAGAAAACGAACTGATCGACATTCTTCGCACAAATATTGCAGGTGTTAAAGACTCTTACAAACGTGCTATTGCTATGACGGCTTTAATTCGTGCCTGTACTAAAAAAAGACCCCGCGGAATTTTTACCTATACAGGAAATCGGTACAATGACGGTCGTAAGGACTTACAGAAGAGCTTAGAGCAGCAGTTCTTGGAAGCTGTCGAGGCCGTAAATGCTGCCGTATTTGACAATGGAATGAGTTGTCTTTCTAAACACGGCGATGCAATGGAACTCCGGGCAGACAAGGCAGACCTTGTGTATATGGACCCTCCATATTATTCTCCGCTATCCGACAACGAATATGTCAGAAGGTATCATTTTGTCGAGGGTCTTGCTCGTGATTGGAAGGGCGTTGAAATTCAAGAACACACCCAGACCAAAAAATTCAAATCCTACCCGACCCCTTTTTCCACCAGAAAAGGGGCGCAGATGCGTTCGATAAGCTTTTTAAGAAATTTGCAAACAGTATTCTGATTGTGTCTTATTCTTCCAACAGCCTTCCGACACAAGACGAAATGTTAGAGATTATGGCTCGGTACAAAAAGCACGTTGAAGTGATTCCTGTTGACTATAAATATTCCTTTGGAAATCAAGGCGAAGCCAAAACCCATCGAAACTCTGTGCAGGAGTATTTATTTGTCGGCTATTAAGGAGGAAGTTCAAAATGGGGACTCCGATTGATATTTGGCTGGTTGGAAACACTGGTCTCAGAAATCCTAATAGAATCAAGGATGGATTCTCTGTATTTGCAGAATCCTCTTTCGTTGGAAATCTCCGAGGTCGGGAAAACGATATTGCGTTTATGAATCTTCTGAATGAGAAAGGTATCATTCAAAATGAAGGTGGAAAAGATGAATCCGGCAGTCACGCCAGAAAATGGCGGCTTATGTTCTCTAAGAACGGCTTGATCTATCCGAAGCTTGATAAAAAATATGGTGAACAAGCTGCTCTTGGAAAGATGGACGATATAACGCCATTCGGACGTGTGTTTTTGAAAGCGGACACTTATCCTGCTGTTCAAGAGTGCTTTTTGCGGGCAATGAGCGTCGAACAGTTTCCTCTGGCTGGCGAATCTTCGTATTTTTCGCCATTAAGATGGATTCTTGCCATTATGCTGGAACTTGAAAAAAGAACTGGCTCATCTGAGTTGAGCCGCATTGAATTTGCATTGTGGGGACACACTACAAATCCCAAATATTCTTTGTCTGAGGTTGTGGACAATATCTTGGATTTAAGAATGCGACGAGCAAAAGCACCCGCAAAGAAAACCTTTGATCGGCAGGAAATCGCTGTTCGGGCTAAAGACTATGATAAGAAGTCGGATAATTTCTTGGACTATTCTGATATGAATATGCGGTATCTTCGCATTTCAGGTGTTTTACAACGAAAAGGTCGTGGCCTTATTATTTCACCTGCAAAGCATGTGCTAGCAGAAGCTCTTGCAAAAAGTACAGCGAATGATAAACCTCTTATCGAAGAATACAGAATACTCTGTAATGGTGCTCCGTTGCCTACAGATAATGAAGATGTAGCGAAATCTGTTTTGAACGACCTGATGCGCCAGATGAAAGAACGGCGGATTGCATTTGATATTTCTGATCTTCCGTTGGACACTCCAACGGAGATCAATATTGCTCGTCGTCGGCTTGAAAGCGTTATTGCCCAAACTGATGAAATCCAGTATGCTCAAGCGCAGTGCAACCAGTGGAAAGAAATTTCCGACTATATGACGCTTTTAATCAAAGGCGGCGGAAAAACTGTATATGACGAGGATAACGCCATTGAGGTTCCCAAAGACGAAACCCCGGCTTACTTAGAGTGGACGCTTTGGAGAGCATCGTTAGCCATTGACCATCTGGTGAATATGCCCTATGAGGTGCGTGGTTTCAAACTCGATTCCGATTTTATGCCTGTTTCGGCGGCAGGTGGCGGCAAGGGCGATCTGTACTGTGAATTTGAGGATTTCACCATTTTGACCGAGGTTACAATGTCTACATCTTCTAGGCAAGAAGCAATGGAAGGTGAGCCAGTCCGTCGCCATGTTTCTGATGCTGTCCTTAAATACGACAAACCTGTCTATGGAATGTTTGTTGCTGTACGGATTGATACCAACACGGCTGAAACTTTCCGGCATGGTGTTTGGTATGCCAAGGATGATGTCAAACAACGGTTGAATATTGTTCCTTTAACATTGGCGCAATTCCAAAAATACTTTGTCGCAATGTTCGAGGCAGATAAGGCAACACCTCAAACTCTTTGTGAGCTACTTCTGGAATGTGAAGCGCAGAGAGATATTTTGGAAGCACCTTCTTGGAAACAGTATATCGGAGAACTCGTTGAGAAAAAAGCCTATCAGTAAAGACTGCGGTATAATCAGAAACTTTGGAGGGACTTCCTATGGATGGACAGTGTATAGATGTCGTATCAACATCCGCTACTACGGCGGATGCTACTCCGGTGGTACTAAGCGAGACAGAGCGCATGCGATTTCGTTTCGTGCCAACGATTGTTGATAACCAAAGTAGCCCTGAGTGTACAGTACGGGGAAAAATCCTTTTTGAGCGAAAGCCTCAAAATGATAAGTTTTTTCCAACAGATACGGTAGCGCCTTGCGAAAGAATAACAAGAGGAACGGCAAAAAAGGGTGACTGGATAGAACTGGAACTGCATTCAAAAGAAACGTACAATCTCTTCATGGGGTTAAAAAGGCTATATGCCTGTCTGGATGCATGGACGGAATACCATTTGGTCCAGCACGGTTTGCGCAGATTGATAGTACCTTTTCAAGTTTTCTTGAAGTCATCCGCAGCGATCCTTCTGCAGCAAGAATGATCGGAGAACCTCAAAATTTTGAACTTATTAGAATTCTTCTCCAGATGATAACCCAAGCAGATTCCCATGAATCATTAAAAAACAGTCTTGCAAATCTTGCAAATGAAAATTTGCAGGCTTTAACCACTTCTGCCAGTTTGGAGAGACTGAAGCGTGTGGAAACACTTATGCGAGAAAACCTTAATAATGGGAAAGAAGAATTCTGGCAGCAAACTGTTTTTAATGAAAATCAGTGGGTGCTAGCACAAATTTTTTCTTGTCCATGCACAATATATGCTCAAAAAGCATTTGTTGGTGGAAAGTCGCTTAATAATAAAGGCGGCAATGTATGTGACTTTATCTACAGAAATAAAATGACTCAAAATGTTGCATTGATTGAAATAAAAACACCGTGCACTGAGATTGTTGGAAAACCATATCGTGAAACATATAGCATGAGTCTTGATATGAGTGGCGCAGTTAATCAAGTTCTTAACTATCGTGATGAACTTCAAAAGAATTTCAATGAACTTACTAGAGATTTGGAAGATGATGACACTGTTCGATCTTTCTCGCCGAAATGTGTTATTGTTATCGGGAAAATCAACACTTTGAATGCTAAGCAGCAGAAAGCATTTGAACTTACCGAAACAGTTTCAACAACTTGACCATTATAACCTTTGATGAATTACATCAGAAAATTTGCGATCTCATATCTGTGTTCAAAGAAGATACTCCTCGACCTGATGATCCTTTGATGGATGAATTCAGTATTATTGATGAGGACTATCCGTTCTAGTACTACATACTCTAAAGCAGCGAGACTTCTGTAAGCTTCGCTGCTTTTTATTTAAAAGGAAGGGAGCGTGATGCCATTGACCCAACCGAAAACCGACCTTGCCTACCTCCGCAACGAAAAAGCCAAAGCAGAGCAGAAGCTGCGCGCTTGTCAGCACCGGGAGAAGATCCTTGAACGCCAGATGTCAGAGCTGAACCGGAGAGAGCGCGTGCATCGTCTTTGTACCCGTGCCGGAATGCTGGAAAGTTTTCTGGTCTGTCCGGGAGAACTGACCGACGATCAGGTGATGGAACTTCTGAAAATCTCGTTCCGTCAGCCGGAAGTCGTGCTGGCGCTTGCAAAGATGGTGCATGACGTTCACGAAAAGCAGAACGTTCCGAACCCCCTATGAAATAGGGCGCAATTATACACCGTTCCGGTGAAATTGCGGTCTTGCAGACGGCTCGATGAAATCGAAGCTGGCGTTTGTGCGCCAGCCCGATTCCATCCCAAGGAAAACTGCATTTTCCTTGCGCTGCTTT
>ENA-OQHA01000701-OQHA01000701.1-human-gut-metagenome-genome-assembly--contig:-NODE-701-length-15620-cov-2.406119_pt1 | contig 15620 bp, 15 predicted proteins | sample MGYA00242558_ERZ504707 | MGnify/ENA primary metagenome ERZ504707 (study PRJEB26092, sample SAMD00036197) | human gut metagenome | host: Homo sapiens | study: EMG produced TPA metagenomics assembly of...
CCGTATAATTCCTGAAATTTTGCGATCAATTGCTCTTTCTGCATTCCATTACCTCCATTTTTAATACATTTTTATCATTTTTTCTTTCATCCCTTAAGTTTCAGGCCTTCTTTAACATCCACTTACATACTTTTTGTAGTTGACTGTCTTCTGTTATTGCTATAATATAATCATAATGAGATATGCAATTCTCACAATAAGAATATTGGCATATTTTATAAGAATATTGAGATTTTATTTGTTTTTGACTTTTATATACGGAGGATGATATGAAAGGTATTCAGATTCTTACAGAAAAAAACAAAAAAGAAGTAAAAGAACACGGAAGTTACACTTTCCCCGTTCAGGTATCCCCAGAGGCAATACAGTCTTATGAACAGCATTCCTTCATGTGGCACTGGCATCCGGAGATCGAACTTACATGGTTCGTATCCGGACAGATGGAATATGTCGTCAATGACCAGCGTTATATTATCTCAGAAGGCGAAGGGATATTCTGCAACAGTAATGCTTTACATGCCGGATATATGATTGATGACCAGGACTGTAATTATATCTCTGTCACATTTCATCCCAAATTCATCTATGGCTACGAGAACAGTATCCTGCAGACCAAATATGTCGATTTTATCACTTCCAACGAATTCTGGTCTTCACTTGTATTAAAACCGGAAATTCCATGGCAAAATGAAATTATCGAATACATAAAAGAAATATATACATTAACCTGCCAGGTTCAATCTTCTTCCGATGCCTTCATTCCCGGATATGAAGGCATAGCGGAGCAGCCGGAACTCCCTGACTATGAATTCCGTATTCATCTCCTGCTCTGTGAGATCTGGCACCGGCTTTATCTGCATTATGTCCAGATTGCCCAGGATACTCCGCATCCACAGAAGCATTTACAGCGTTTGAAAGACATTCTTTCTTATCTTCAGGAGCATGCTTCTGAAGAACTCAGTCTCGAAGATATCGCCGCCCACGCCGGACTGTGCAAAAGTGAATGCTGCCGCTTCTTCAAAAAATATATGCGGATGACCATCTTCGATTACCTGCTGTCTACACGGATTCAGAACAGTATTCCACTTCTTATGGACGGGGAGAATATTACTACGATTGCCGGACTTGTAGGATTTTCCTCACCGGCATATTATGGCCAGATTTTCAAGCGTTACATGGGCATGTCACCCAGTCAGTATAAAAAGAATGCCGCCCAGTCACCTTCCGGTGACTAAGCGGCATCTTTTATACATTTTTGCCCTCTCTGTCAAAATATTCTTTCACAAGTCTGACCACAACTCCTGACAGCAGGAAGACTGCTATCAGGTTCGGGATAACCATCAGACCATTAAATGTCTCTGCAATATTCCACATCAGTCCCAGTTCCATAGTTGCGCCGACAATCGCTACCAGTGCATACAATATCATAAATGGTCTGTTTGCGCGGGTACCAAGCAGGAACTCCACACAACGTGTTCCATAAAGTCCCCATCCAATGATCGTAGAAAATGCAAAGCAGCACATTGCAATGGCCGTAAATATCGATACCCAGCTTCCGTAAGTGGAAGTAAATCCAAGAATCGTAAGTTCTGCACCGGCCGCATCTCCATATCCAACCGGTACGCCGCTGCACAGAATGACAAGTGCCGTCAGTGTACAGATCACAATTGTATCCACAAAGACTTCGAATATTCCAAAGAATCCCTGCTTTACAGGCTTTCTTGTATCCGCACATGCATGAGCAATCGAACCAGTACCAAGTCCTGCTTCATTTGAAAAGATTCCCCTGGATACACCTTTTTTCATACTCATGAAGAAAGATCCTACTGCACCGCCGGTCACAGATGCGGGTGAAAAGGCACCTTTAAAAATAGAAGCGAATACTGTCGGGATATTTCTGTAATTCAAGATCACAACTCCGATTGCAAGAATAATATAAATGACCGCCATAAACGGAACCAGCTTTTCCGCTACCTGCCCGATTCGTTTGATTCCTCCAAGAAGGATCAGCCCGATCAATACTGCCAGAATAATTCCGATCACCAGATTCAGAGTACTCACATTCTGTTCACTGATCACACCATAATTATACAGAGCTGAATCAATTGCTGTCGTGATGGTATTGACCTGTGTTGCATTCCCCGTTCCGAATACCGTCAGTACACCAAATGCCGCGAACAGATAGGCCAGCCAATGCCATTGCTTCTTCAGTCCATTTTTTATGTAGTACATAGGTCCTCCGACCAGATCACCTTCCGCGTTTTTCTCCCGGAAATGTACCGCAAGCGTTACTTCTGAAAACCTTGTACACATTCCAAGAAGTGCTGATATCCACATCCAGAAGACTGCACCCGGGCCTCCGATCGCGATTGCTCCTGCCACACCTGCAATATTACCGGTTCCGACGGTCGCAGCCAGTGCCGTACATACTGCCTGGAATGGTGTCAGTGCTCCGTCTGAAGCTTCTCTTTTTTTCAACATCCGGCCGATTGTTACTTTCATCGCATATGGGAATTTACGGATCTGAAGAAATCCGGTTCTGATGCTTAATAAAAGCCCTACTCCTACGATGCAGATCATGGCCGGTACTCCCCAGATGAAGTTATTTACCACATTGTTGATTGATTCGATTGTTGCCAACATTACTTCTAGTCCTTTCCTATTTATAAATCATATTTTTGATTTTGTATCGCATTACCGCATTATCACATTGAATTTCAACTGTAGCAGTATAGCACGATTCTATATAAAAGTACAGGATTTCTTTTTCTTTATCAAAAGATTACCCGAAATTTCATACACGTACTTCCTTTCTTTTCTAATATTCTTTTCTAGTATTTTTACAACTGGTATGGTATATTTTCTCATAACTGGCTCTTTATTTCATGCCACTACTATTGTACAGTAATGGCAATTACGAAAGGAAAGAGGGTTTTGGTTATGAATTCCAATCTGAAAAAAATAATTATGACAGCATTATTCGCTGCGTTAGCCTGTGTTGCTACAATGTCCATCCGTATTCCGACACCGGGAACCGGCGGATATATCCATCCTGGTGATGCAATCGTAATCCTCGCAGGTATCATCCTTGGTCCTGTATATGGTATGCTTGCCGGTGGTATCGGTTCTGCACTGTCTGACCTGATCGGTGGATATTTTGTATACGTTCCGATCACACTGGTGATCAAGGGGCTTGTCGCACTGGTATCCGGACTGATTTACCAGAAGATGTGCCGTTACGGTAAGAACCGTTACGTCGCAGTTATCCTTGGAGGTATTACAGATATCGTATTCGTCGCCGGTGGATATTTTATCTGCGAGTTCTTCCTGTATGGAAGCGGCGCTGCTGCAAGTATCCCTGCTAATATTATCCAGGGAGTCGGCGGACTTATTATCTCTGCTGTATTATATCCGGTACTGATCGCAATCCCGGATGTACGCCAGGCAGCATACGAGACGAAGAATTAAATTTGCTTCTCCTGCATACTTTTGTATCAAAAAAGGATAAATTCTTTCCGTAACTTTGAAAGAATTTATCCTTTTTTTTTACAAACTGACTGCATTCACTTGTAATCTTTTCTAAACAAACTTACCTGTAAGCAAAACTAAAAATATTCCTGTTGCCAGTAAATCCGCACATCCGCCCGCACTGATATTGCGGGTAATATACGACGCATCCATCTGACATAGTTCATACGATGCATCCAAAACGTAGGCTCCTCCCTTTTTCAAAAATTTATCTGCCTCACTTTGTACTATTCTCAAGGTTTTCTGGTCGTGTCTGGAAAGAATATTGGAGTCTTCTACCTGACTCATCAACACCATCAGTGTCTGAAGCTTGATCAGATTCCAGTCCTTTTTTGCTCTGATTCCTTCCATAAGAGTAGGAAGAGCCAGATTTCTCACCGCCGGATATCCCCGGAGCGCTTCTCCGCGGATTCCGAAAGTTCCGTATTGCAGCAGATTTTTTCACCATTACTGACTGCCGTAGTGCTATTGATATTGCGAAGTTCTTCCGTCAAGATCTCTGCTGTCATCTGCTGTTCCATATAAAATAACGCAGTAATCGTAAAAGTGTTTCCATGGGCTGTGGCATCCCCTCCGGCTGCCGCACATCTTCCGGCTGCCGCACAAAAGATCCCCAACGTAAAAATGAGGCCTTTATGGGTGTTCACTCCGTCTGTTGCTCTGTACATTGCCTGCTCTGCAAGGATTCCAGTCTTCTTATTCTCAGCGAACAACTCTTTCGGACTACATTGCAATGTATATCCCTGCTCTGCCATACGGATAAGTAAGGCCGCAAAGCTTCTGCACTTCTTTCAAATGTATGTACATCCATATCGGTATGTGCACCGCATGACCATGTATCTACCAGACCAGGCTTCGGAGTTGTATATACCTCTTCCAATAGTGCCTGCCATGCTTTCGTTCCAATCTCTATGGCAACAGGACTGATCGTAACTTCCGGCAACTGATTTCCGTGCATATCGCGGCCTCCTTTCTCTTATTATCTGCTTCTGAATGTATGTTTCAAAATTTATTCTTCAAATTCAAACTCTTTCATTTCACGCACAACATCCATAATAGTTCCGTCACGGCTTTCGATAATTCCGACAACACGCTCACCAAACTGTACTTTTTCCGGTTCTCCGGCAATGGAATATGCAATGTCTCTTAATTCTTCAATGGTCTTAAATGGCAGATCTACATCTTTCATGGCCTCGATCAGGTCCTGACGTCTTGGATTAATTGCGATACCATAGTCTGTGATGACTACGTCCACACTTTCCCCCGGTGTTGTTACCGTTGTAACATCTGTACAGATTGCCGGTGTTCTTCCCTGCAGAAGCGGTGCAATAACGATCGCACATTTTGCACCTGCTGCCGTATCCGGATGTCCGCCCTGTGCTCCTGTGATCATTCCATCCGAACCAACTACTACATTACAGTTGAAGTTTACATCTACTTCCAGTGCTGCAAGGATTACAAAATCCAGTTTATTTACAACTGCTCCCTTGTTAAATGGATCTGCATACTGTCCGGCACTGATCCGGAAATGTTTCAGATTCTTCACAGATTCCACTGCTGACAAATCAAAATCCTGTGTATCAAGCAGACAATCTACCTGATCATTGATCAGAAGGTCGCACATCGGTTTTGTAAGTCCGCCAACTCCAAAACGCATACGTACATTCCGTTCTTTCATTTCTTTTGCCAGCGAGATTGTAGAAGCAATCGATGCTCCGCCAACTCCTGTCTGATAAGAAAATCCATCCTTAAAGTATGGCGAATTGACTACAAATTTTGTACAGTAATCTGCCATCATTAGTTTTCTCTGATCTGTCGTCGGTTTCGCAGCTCCGGTTGCAATCTTCTTTGGATCTCCGATTGCATCCACTTCTACTACATAATCCACTCTTGTCATACTAATATGAGCCGGGAAGTTCGGAAATGGAACCAGGCAATCTGTAATTGCAACCACTTTGTCCGCATGTAATGCGTCCACCATTGCATAAGACAGCACACCACAGTCACTTTTTCCTCCGATTCCACGACAGTTACCATAATCGTCACAGGTAGGAGCTCCGATAAATGCAATATCGATCTGATTCTCCCCTGTTACCAGAGAACGCACACGGCCTCCATGTGACTGCATAACTGCCAGTCCTTTGAGCTTTCCGTGAGAGATAGCTTCTCCGATTTTTCCTCTTACACCGGATGAATAGATATTGGTAATCGTTCCGTCTTCAATATAAGGAACAATCGGATCATGTGCTTTTCCAAGAGAACTTGCACAGATGGTAATATCTTTGATTCCCATATCATGAATCTCTTTCATGACCATATTTACCACAAAGTCTCCCTCACGGAAATGATGATGAAAGCTGACTGTCATTCCGTCTTTGATTCCACATTTTACAAGCACATCATGAATGCTGTCTACAAGCTTGCTTCCATTCGAATTGATCACACTGGTAGTAAGTGGACCGTGTTTGCGATATGTATATCCGTCAAAATGATGTACTCCCTGAAATACTTCTTTCCCTGTCTTTTCCAAGATCTCTTCCGGGATATCTCTGCCTACTGCATTAATCATTTTACAAATCCCCCTTATATACGCCTGAAGCTTTTGCAAGTTCAATGGTTCTCTTTGCACCATCATAGAATGCGATGTCGATCATTTTACCGTCTACTGTAAATACACCGATTCCTTTGGCTTTCTTATCATCAATCTCTCTTACGACCTTTTCTGCAAAGATAATATCTTTCTGAGATGGTGTAAATATTTCATGTACGATATCGATCTGTCTTGGATTGATGATTGATTTCCATCGAATCCCATCAGATGTATGGTCTCTACATCCTGGCGAAATCCTTCCATATTGTCCAGATCTGTATAGACCGTGTCAAAGCACTGTACACCTGCAGCTCTTGCTGCAATTACCATATTCTGTCTTGCACCCATCAATTCCACACCGGTTCCAGTAATATGTGTCTGCAGGTCTTTGGTATAATCTCCACCAGAAAGTGCAATACCGAATAATCTTTCCGAAGCTTCACAGATGTCAAGTGCACGCATCACACCGCGGCAGATTCGATCGCTGCATGATCAGCACACTTCCGTTTTCACGTCCAAAGTCTTTTTCTGCCTTTTCCACTTCTTCTTCTACAACTTTGACATCCTGTGCAGATTCTGTCTTTGGAATACGGATAGCATCACATCCTCCGGCCACCGCACATCGGATATCTTCTCTCCAGTACGGTGTATCCAGTCCGTTGATTCTGACTACTCTTTCACATCCACGGTAGTCGATCGTCTGCAATGCATGATACAGAGAGAATCTTGCTGCATCTTTCTGATTCTCTGCAACGGCATCTTCCAGATCCAGCATGATGGAATCTGGTTTATAGATATACGGATCTTTGATCAATCCTGGTTTCTGTGCATTTAAAAACATCATCGTTCTTCTCAGTCGTTTTTTATTTGGATTCATTCTCTGATCGCACCTCCCCATGGTAAATTCTCTGTCTGGTTGACAGAACGGTAAACAGCCGCTTCAATTCTTGCTTTGATCGTACAGTCAAGTGCTCCTTTATCCACGATTGTAAGTCTGACATTGTCTACTCCAAGATGTTCCAACGTCTCATATGCCACTTTTTTGATCTGATTTCCATACTGATTGATCACTGCACTTTCCAGTGAAAAATCAATGTTTCCATCTCCAGCCTCTACTGTTACCTGACAGTCACTGGATTCTAATGTTCCTGCTACAGCCGGATTTTTAATTTCCACTTTCGTTTCCTCCTCTATGTTGATTCATCATTGTTTCTTTATTTTTCACGGGCTCTGTTATAATTGATCAGGCATCCCGCTTTTACAATCTTCTTCTCATCTTCTGTCATATCGGCAATATAGAGAGAAATCTCTTTCACTTCGTCACCAATCACATAAGCTTTGATATCTTTCATATCGCTGTCCAGTGCTTTTCTTACATCTGGTACATATATATAATCACCGATTTCAAACTCCGGTTCCCCCTTCATCTGGAATGGGATCATGCCCCAGTTCATCACATTAGAACGATATCTCTTGGTTGCATATTCTTTTGTAATATTGGCAAGACCACCGATTACTCTCTGGCAGCTTGCTGCCTGTTCTCTGGCTGATCCATCACCTGGTTTTACGGCGTAGATCATACTTCCTACTTCCGTCTCGGCCGGAACAACCTCTTCCTGTCCTGCGATGGTATGGATCTTTTCATATACATTTACCAGTTCCGGTTCTGCTTTCAGCACATCTTCTCCGGCTACTCTCGTTTTCTCAATCTTGTCTGCTTCTTTGGAACGTCCGACATATTCCGGATCTCTTCTTGAGAGTGTGAACTCTGCAAGTCCCAGCGGATTGGACCTGTATGAAGAAGTTTCTCCGGACGGGATCAGTTCGTCTGTTGTTGTAACAGGATCTAAGATCTTAGAGCATACCTTCAGAAGAATGTTATCTGTCAGAGGGCTCATCTTTGGCCAGTCTTTGATGTTTGGACCGTATACCAGTGATTTTTCTTCATCACCTTTCTGGAATCCGTAATAGACTCTCTTGTTGTATACAGATGGGTCGAATTCATATTCCGGCACGTCTCCCCAGCAGTCTAAGGTTTCTGCTGAAGTCAGGATTCCTCCGTTTGCGGCCGTTGCTGCGATTGATCTTGCATCCATCAGTGCTACAGCCGACATCTGACCGTTACCAGGTTTGCTTCCTTCACGATTCGGGAAGTTTCTGGTCGTGTGACGGATACTTAAGCCATCATTACATGGTGTATCTCCTGCTCCGAAACATGGTCCGCAGAACGCAGTACGAATGATTGCTCCTGCTTCCATCAAATCTGCAATGTATCCCTGTTTTGTCAGATTGATAAATACAGGCTGTGAAGACGGATATACTGCCAGACTGAATTCACCGCTTCCGGTATCTTTGCCGCGAAGTGCGTTGGCTGCCTCGACAACGTTCGTGTAGTTACCGCCGGCACATCCGGCGATGACTGCCTGCTGTACCTGGAGTCCCTTGGCAGTGATCTTATCTGTCAGATGGAACTCAGCTCTTCCCTGTGAGATCTTAGCTGCTTCTTCCTCTACATCATGAAGAATATCGGACAAGTTTGCATTCAGCTCATCGATCTCGTATGTATTACTTGGGTGGAATGGCAGGGCGATCATTGGTTTTACAGTACTTAAGTCTACGTATACCATACCGTCATAATATGCCACATCTGCCGGATTCAGTTCTTTGTAAGCATCCGGTCTTCCATGGGTTGTCAGGAACTTCTTCGTATCTTCATCGGTTCTCCAGATAGAAGAAAGGCAGGTTGTCTCTGTTGTCATAACGTCGATACCATTTCTGTAATCGGTAGTCATACTGGATACTCCCGGTCCTACGAACTCCATGACTTTGTTCTTCACATAGCCATTTTTGAAGACTGCTCCGATGATCGCAAGTGCGATATCCTGCGGTCCTACCCATGAATTCGGTTTTCCATCCAGATAGATTCCAACGACACCTGGACATGCAACATCATATGTATCACACAGAAGCTGTTTTACCAGCTCTCCGCCGCCTTCTCCGATTGCCATGGTTCCGAGAGCTCCGTAACGGGTGTGGGAATCTGATCCAAGGATCATCTTACCGCATCCCGCATGCATCTCACGCATATACTGATGGATAACAGCAATGTGTGGAGGTACATAGATTCCGCCATATTTCTTTGCAGCGGACAGACCAAACATGTGGTCATCTTCATTAATTGTTCCACCTACTGCACACAGGGAGTTGTGGCAGTTTGTCAGGACATATGGAATTGGAAATCTTTCCATTCCGGACGCTTTCGCTGTCTGGATGATTCCCACGAATGTAATGTCATGGGATGCCATTGCATCGAATTTAATCTTTAAGTTTTCCATATTTCCAGAGGTGTTATGTGCCTCCATGATGCCATATGCAATGGTTCCTTTTCTTGCTTCGTCTTTACAGACTTTCTTTCCAGTCAGTGCTTCTGCCTGAGCTTCTTCTTCTACGATTTTAGTTCCATTTACCAGATAGGCACCTTTGTCGTATAACTTAACCATTTTTTCAATCCTCCTGTTCGACTTGTTTTTCCGATTACCTGTTAGATTTGACATTTCCTGATTTCAGTATAAGATTGTATGTCATTAAATTCAAATATATAAAACCGTAGTTTGTTATCGGTTTTTCCGATAACACGACAAGAAAAAATGCACTGACTTCACGCCAGTGCAAAATATTCATTATTATTATAGACTTCACGAATTACCTTTTCCAGTTCCTTTGCCCCTTTCGACTGGTACTCGTCCGCAGGATAAGCAATTCCAAGATCCAGAAAGACACCCTTTTTTCCGATCCGCAGATACCGGATATCCTCATATTCTTCCGCACAGGACTGGTATGTAAATGCAATTCCAAGTCCTTCCCTTGCCATCGAGACTGCCATGCTGCCGAGATATCATTATGATCTGACTGATACTTTAATTTCTGTTCCGTGAACATCTTCCTGCTGAAGCTTCCCAATATCGTATCATACCCACTCATGATCATTTTATATTCAGATGCTTCCTTCAGACTAATCCAGTAATTATCCGAATCTTCTAATGGATGCATGATCTTTGTTACCGGATGTTCTTTATTCACAGCAAGAAGTATCTCATCTTTTTTCAATATCTCTACGCTGTTTTTAATCTTACTTACCGGCATTGCTATAATCGCGATATCCAATTTTCCATCCAGCAGAAGTTCTTCCAGCCTCATACTGTGTGCTTCCACAACCTGCACTTTCACATTGGGATATATTTCCTGAAATTGCTTCAGAACCTTCGGAAGCATCCTGCGTCCACGGAATGAACTGATTCCCAGAACCACTTTTCCTGCCGCAAGATTTTCATTATCCCAGAGCTCATTTTTTGCTTTCTGATAATCCCGCAATATCTCACCTGCATGTTCTATAAAGCATTTTCCACTATAAGTTGGTGTAATTCCCTTTGATGTTCTTACAAAAAGTTTAGTTCCAAGCTCTGCTTCAAACTGATGTAAAAACTGGCTCAGAGATGACTGCGCCATATACAGACGTTCTGCGGCGCGTGAAATACTTTCTTCTTCTGCAAGTGTTACCAGATATACCAGTTCTTTCATTTCCATAGTAATCTTCTTCCTTCCATATATATCCTTCTTTTGTATGATATCAAAATCAAACACTATTTTCCTTGTCCCGATACCATATACTCCTCATTTTCTGTCATCGGTTTTTCCGATATGACATATAACACATTTTCTATTGTCCCTATAATATCTGTATTATATAATACAATCATAGATTTGGCAATCCTGCACAACTTAAAAGTGCAATCACAGAAAGGATTATTAATTATGAACAAAAAGCTGTTAGAAGGTATTATTGATATGCACGTCCATACCAATCCTGATATCCGCCACCGCAGATATGATGATTTTGAACTGATGGAAGCAGGTATCCGCATCGGAGCCCGCGCCATTGTTATCAAAACACATCAGGGAACCACAGTTGACCGTGCTTATCTCTGTAATAAACATAATGAATTAACACACCACAGTGATAATAATTTTACAATGTTCGGTGGAATCACACTGAACCGTCAGATGGGCGGGATCAATCCATACGCTGTAGAAAGTGCATTAAAGCTCGGGGGAAAAGTCGTATGGCTTCCGACACAGTCCGCGCGCAACCATCTGGTGAAAATGAAGCAGCCGCTTGACCGCTGTGTCGATGTCCTTAAAGACGGTAAGCCGGTTCCGGAATTATATGACATATTCCGTCTGGTTAAGGATTTTAACATTGTTCTTGCCACCTCTCATATCTCACCGGAAGAAAGCTATCGTGTGATCGAAGCAGCCCGGGATGCTGGTGTAAAAAAGATTGTAGTAACACACCCGGAATGGTGGCTCGTTGATATGAGCCTTGATGACCAGGCAAGACTCGCAAGAGATTATGATGTCATTCATGAACACTGTTTTGCACAGCCTCTCGGCGGCGGGAAATATAAGAGCAATCTTCCAATGAATCTGGAAGCAATTGAAGCATGTGGATATAAGAATGTCATGGTTTGTACCGATGGCGGACAGGTGGAAAACCATGCTGGGAAGATGCACTCGCACAATATATACAATATCTTATCGACCATAATATACCAGAAAATCAGATCTATCATATGACACATACAATACAGGCAAATCTTTTAGATCTTTCTATCTGATTCATATTTTTTAAGGAGGATCATTATGCTTAATTTTTTAATTATCCTGCAATCTTTGTTGCCGTTATCATCGGTTATAAAACCGGATTTAATACAGGTTTCTTTGCCATCGTCTTTGCCTATCTGATCGGGGGATTTGTGATGGGCATGACTCCGAAAGATATCATCGGCGGATGGCCTGTCAGTACAATGTTTGTTATCTTTTCCGTGTCTTTGTTCTACAACTTTGCTTTATCCAATGGGACACTGGAAAAAACGGCTCGTTATCTGCTCTATGCATTTCGCAAATTTCCGGGGCTTCTTCCATTTGCCCTCTATGTAGCAAGTGCGGGAATTGCTGCTCTCGGAGCCGGATTCTTCACAGTTATGGCCTTTATGGCACCACTTACACTTTTAATCTGTGAAGAAGCACATATGAACAAATTGATCGGAGCCATTGCGATTAACTGCGGTGCACTTTCCGGAGCTAATTTTATGACAAGCGGAAGCGGAATCATTTTCCGCGGACTTATGGATGAAGGTGGTTATACAGATGTATCTTTCCGCTACTCCTCCATCATTTTTATTGCAAGTGTCATCTTCTCTCTGCTTCTTATTACACTTTTCAAATTCCTTCCTGGAAGCAGACAAAATGCTGACCATGAAGTTACCTTTGAGAAACCGGAAACTTATACTGCACTGCAGAAGAAAAATCTGTACCTGATGTTACTCATGATCCTGGTTGTATTAATCTTCCCGGTACTGCATATCATCCTGCCGGATGCCGAAATCATTACGTACATTAACAGTAAAATGGACGTCGGTCTGGTTGCCATTGTATTTTCTGCAATTGCACTTTTTATGAATCTTGCCCCGCAGAAAGAAGTCATCGCAAAAGTTCCATGGAATACGATTCTTATGATCTGCGGTGTCGGTATGCTGATCAATGTTGCAATCACAGCCGGAACCATTGAACTTCTCGCGTCATGGGCCGGAAGCAGCTCCCTACATGGAGTGTTCCTGTGGTATTCAGTCTGATCGGTGCTGTTATGAGCTTTTTCTCAAGTACTCTGGGCGTTGTGTGTCCTGCACTCTTCCCGCTGGTACCGGCACTTGCACAGGCTACCGGACTAAACCCACTGATCATATTCTCCAGTATTGTTATCGGTGCACAGAGTTCCGCCATCTCTCCATTTTCTTCCGGCGGAAGTCTGATCATCGGTTCCTGCACTACCGAAGAAGAACGGAATCATATGTTCCCCAAATTATTATTCGAAGCAGTTCCGATCAGTGTGATATTTGCAGCTGTTTTCAACGTTGTATTATCTTTTATATTATAATTATTTTAAATCCATTTATTTTTAACTATTTATCTGATATATAGAATAACCCGCCATTCCGGCGGGTTATTTTTTGTCTATTTTTTATACTCAGACAATCTGTAGAAGCATTGATGATGCAAAATACTTTCGCATATTAAAAGCAGCGTTTCAGCTTTAACTTCCGAAACCACTGCCCTTGCTCTTATTATTCATATGATTCATCATTCCTCCTAATTTTATGAATTTCGTTTATCTTCTGACACCTTCACTATAACGCTGGATGCTATCTATTTCAAATATATATATTCACTTGTTTGCATCGGTTTTTCCGATATTATTTCTAAACAAAAAAGCAGAGTAAATACCTACTGCATCCTGCGGTGAAATATTTACTCTGTTTTCCACATCTTTTTACTTTTTTTCTTTACTTATCCACTTTTTCCGCATTACTTTTTCCACAAGAGCATCCGATCACAAATGCAAGGAATAAGAATGCCACGATCATCCAACCAATCAGTGTCTTCGTTCCCATTGGTTGAAATTTATCATAATATCCCTTCAGGTAAATGATAATGATCAGAAGCGGCAGTCCGTAAGACATATAACCCTTGATTCCTGCCGGGAACTTCCATCCTTCTCCTTGATTGATTTCTTCAAGGAAGCTGTTCCATCCCCATCCGTTCTTCTTTGTACAGAACAGTACATAGCCAAGACTTCCAAGCGGAAGCAGGTTATTCGATACGATGAAGTCCTCCAGATCCATGATTGTCGATCCTTCTCCAAGTGGAGTGAATCCGGCCAATACATTGAATCCCATAACACATGGCATACTTAAGATAATGATCAGAATCAGACTTACCAGTGTACTCTTCTTTCTTGACCATCCGAATAAATCCATATCGAAAGAAATAATATTTTCAAATACGGCAACCAGTGTCGTAAATGCAGCAAAGCTTAAGAACAGGAAGAATAATCCTCCCCATACACGTCCGCCTGCTACCTGTGCGAAAATATTCGGGATCGTGATAAATATAAGGCTCGGGCCTGCTCCCGGTTCAATTCCGTATGCAAAGCATGCAGGGATAATAATGAAACCTGCCATCAGCGCTACGATCGTATCAAGCACGGTAATATTCACAGCCTCTCCGAATAATCTCTGGTCTTTTTCCATATAACTTCCAAAGATCAGCATAGCTCCGATACCGATTGATAATGTAAAGAATGCCTGGCTCATAGCCCCGAAAATTACATTTCCGATTCCAATCTCTGCCATCTGTTTGAAATCAGGGATCAGGTAAAAACGAATTCCTGCTCCGGCACCTTTCATCATCACAGAATGGATCGCAAGTACGATCATGATCAAAAGCAGTGCTGTCATCATGAACTTGGAAACTTTTTCGATACCTTTCTGGATTCCAAACGCACATACACCGAATCCAATGATACATATCAGAATCGTCCAGAATGCCATAAGCGGCATATTTCCTAGCATATCACTGAATCCTGCAGATACAGTCTTCATATCCGCACCCACAAAATCTCCTCTGAAGCTTCTGACGCAATAATACAGCATCCATCCACCAACTGTGGTATAGAACATCATCAGGAAATAGCATCCGATAACACCGATCCATTTCGTAATATGCCACTTTGTTCCTTTTGGTTCCAGTGTCTCATATGCAGCGGCAACACTGTGTCTGCTGGCACGTCCGACACCAAATTCACAGACCATAACCGGGATTCCCATGATCAGAAGGAACACCAGATAGATTAAAATGAATGCAGCCCCGCCGAACTGTCCACACATGTACGGGAACTTCCACACATTTCCAATACCAACGGCACATCCTGCAGATACAAGGATGAAGCCCAGTCTTGATCCAAATGTCTCTCTCTTCATTCCATAAACCTCTCTTTACTTTTTAAGTCAAACATTTTTTATTATATCGTATTTTGTCTACCAAACGCAAGGACTGTCATTATGGAATTTTAAGTTTAAAAAAAATCAAGAAAAGGACCAGGAAATGTACCCTACTCGTCTCCTTGTCCTTTCTTTCTCTTTTATATGATTTTACTATTATCAGCTCATGGAGTTTTATAAAGCTTTCATCTGGTATGAACTGCCCCACATTCCAGATACTTATGCCGTACAGGCATTCTGAAGAATCTCATTTAAAGCATTTCCGCTGCTTGTGTGGCATCTTACGATTTGTGCATTACATTTTTCCGCTTCTGTTACTGCACAGTGTACCATCTTATGAGATACTGTATTGGTAAATAAGATTAACAGATCGGGACTTCCGATCTTCTCACTTAAGTTTCCCGACATCTGTGTGAATACTTTTGCTTTGCATTTGTACTCTTTACAGATCTTTTTATACTGATGAACCATTCTGTCATGTCCGCCTACGATTACTACACTCATGTACTGCCTCCTTTTATGTAAGTATATTAGTTAGTTTTATCTAACTAATATGATACACTTTTTTTTCGAAAATGGAAGAGGGTGTATTGAGAACTTTTCTC
>ENA-OQHA01000702-OQHA01000702.1-human-gut-metagenome-genome-assembly--contig:-NODE-702-length-15603-cov-4.773197_pt1 | contig 15603 bp, 12 predicted proteins | sample MGYA00242558_ERZ504707 | MGnify/ENA primary metagenome ERZ504707 (study PRJEB26092, sample SAMD00036197) | human gut metagenome | host: Homo sapiens | study: EMG produced TPA metagenomics assembly of...
GCAAGCTGCGGCATAGCTGTCACGGTCGCAGCGGCCTTTGCCAGCTGCAGGGCCTTTTCCACCTGCGCGGTGCGGGCTTCGTCCTGTGCGGCGGCAAGCACCGTGCCAATGTGCCCGTCGAACAGTTCGCTGTACAGCGCGGCTGTCTTTTTGTCCACCCCTGTGCGGCGCAGTAGCGGGCGCACTGCTCCGGCGAGACAGGAGCCACTGCAAAGCTGACGCAGCGGCTGCGGATGGTGGGCAGCACGCCTGCCAGCGAATCCGCCGTAAGCAGGAACAGCACCCCTCCGGCGGCTCTTCCATCACCTTCAGCAGGGCATTGGCAGATTCCTCGTTCATCTTTTCCACATGGTAGAGCAGCACGGCACGGCCCTCGGCCGAAAGGCTGGTGTTGAAGATCTCGCTGCGCATAGCCTTGACCTGACTGACCAGATATTTTCCGCCTGCGCCCATACCGGAAACGCTGATCGCTTCACGCACGATGCCGGTCTCCACATGGCCGCTGTCGCGGTCGCCAGGCTTACCCACAGCACGGCAGCATTCGCCCCGCAGAAGGGCCTCAGCGGGCGCTCCGCCTGCAGGGTAAAGATAATCTGCCGCAATGCAGCGGGCCGCAAAACCGGCTCCAAGGCCCTCTTCTCCCACCAGCAGCACGCTGTGGGTCAGGCGGCGGGCTGCCAGCATCAGCTGCACGCTGCTTTTCAGTTCTGCATTGCCCTCCATGCGGTCCAGCATCATGATGTTTCTCCTTACCTTCTGTTTCTCCGCTTCCACTGCTCACGGCGTACCCATGCGCGGACGGAACGATAGGCCATCGGGCCAAAGAACAGCCAGACGTTCGCCATGCTGAGCAGCAGGCTCAGCTTTTGCGGCAGCGGCGCGCCCAGAAAGCTGAGCACCCACAGTGCTGCCGCAAAAAAGCCAAAGTATTTTACCCGGATGGGGATGACAAAGAACAGCAGCACCTGTACCTCCGGGTACAGCATGGCAAAGGCCAGCAGCAGCGAAAGCGACAGGCAGTAGGTGCTGCCGGTCACGCCGGTGAGCAGGCAGGCCAGCACAGTGCCCAGCATCCCGGAGAGCAGATACACCGTATAGCGGAAATCGCCCCACTCCCGTTCCAGCGCCATGCCGATGAACCATGTGAAATAGATGCCCAGCACCGCGCTGAGGATGCTGCCGCCGTAAGAGGGGATGAACGCAAAGGTGATGATGCGCCAGATCTGGCCGCGCAGCAGAAAATAGCGGCTGAGTGCCAGCCAGACACTGACGGTCTGGTTGACAAACAGCTCGATGGCCAGCACAAGGATCTGCCCGCCCACCAGAATGTTGGTCAGATTCGGGATGCCGAAGCGGCCGTATTTGCGCTCCAGCTGGTTGAGCCAATTGTTCATATAGGGTGCCTCCAACGCATTGTATTCCGATATCGGTGAGTTTTGCCGCATTTTTCTGCTGTTATTGTACCATGATTGGCCGGGGCATTCAAGCAATGCCACAGTGTGGAAAACTGCCGCATCTTCCGCCCAAAAATACAGCTGTCAAGCGGATCTTGCGGCACAAAAGCACAACCGGAAAGTGTATGGAGTTTCCTGTCTGGAATGAACTTTTCACTTTTTCCACCGGGTTTTCCACCGTTTTTGTGAAGAAAAGGGCAAGTTTTCCATGAGGTTTTCCACTTTTTCCACCGGGTTTTCCACAACAAAAGGGCATCAGCCTATACACACCGTAATTCAGGCCGCAGCTTTCTGGTAAGTTTTGGGCAAAAATGCGGGCATTCTGCCTTTTATAAAAAAGAAAGTCGAAGGATTTTCTTTGTATTCTACAAACCGTTCCTGAGCGGCGATTTATTTTTCTCCAATCTGGAATGAACCGGTCACAAGTTTTCAACACCGGGCCGCTGCCGTTTTTCCGTGTGGAAAAGGCGGGGAAACATGCAGTTTTCCACACTGTTTTATCCCGGCTGAACCCTCTCAGTCGCCTGCGGCGACAGCTCCCCCGAAGGGGGAGCTTTTTTGCGATAACCGAAACGTATCGGATGAATGCTAAAAGCTTCCGGCAGTGCTATAAGCTCCCCCTTCGGGGGAGCTGTCTGCGACCAACGGGAGCAGGCTGAGAGGGTTAGGACGCTTCCGGCTCCGCCAGAGGCTCCCTCTTTGAGGGAGCTGGCAAAACCGTCAGGTTTTGACTGAGGGAGTTGGCATCGCGCAGCGACGACTGAGAGGGTTCGTCCTATAAAAATGCCGGGCAGTCACTTCAAGACCGTCCGGCATTGCTCTATTATTTACATCATATTGTGGAACACCAGCTGTGCGATCTGGAAATACAGGATCAGGCTGCAGGCATCCACGATGGTGGTGATGAAGGGGGTAGCCATGATGGCCGGGTCTGCACCCAGCTTCTTGGCAGCCAGCGGCAGCATACCGCCCACCAGCTTTGCCAGAATGACGCTGAAGAACAGCGAAACGCTGACCACGATGGCATAGCCCATCACGTTAGCGTACTGGCCGGGGAACAGGAAGGTGTACATCAGGTAGATGCGCAGGCCGTTCACGATGCCCAGCACCGCGCCCACGATGGCAGACACCCGCAGCTCCTTGCCCAGCACCCGCATAAAGTCGGCGGGCTCTACCTCGCCCAGAGCCAGACCGCGCACCATCAGGGTGCTGATCTGGTTGCCGCAGTTGCCGGCGGTATCCATCAGCATGGGCATGAAGGAGACCAGCAGCGGCAGGCTGACAAAGGCCTCCTCATAGTGGGTGGTGACCATGCCGGTAAAAGTGGCGGACAGCATCAGGATCAGCAGCCAAGGGATGCGCTGCTTGGCGTGGGTCCAGACGCTGGTGCCAAAGTAGGTGGTGGCATCGTCGTCCGGCAGAATAGCAGCCATCTTCTGCATATCCTCGGTGCTCTCGTCGGTCAGAACGTCGATTGCATCGTCGATGGTGATGATACCCACGAACATGCCCTCGTTGTCCAGAACAGGCATGGCGGTAAAGTCGTAGCGCTGCATCTCACGGGCCACGTACTCCTGATCGTCGGTCACTTTCACAGTGACCACGTTATCATCCATGATCTCGGTGATGGGAGTATGCGGCTCTGACAGCAGCAGACTTCGGGCAGAAACAACACCCTTCAGGCGGTTGCGCTCCACCACGTAGCAGGTGTACACGGTCTCTGCGTTTTCGCCCTGCTTGCGGATGGCTTCAAAAGCCTGCGCCACGGTCATATCCTCGCGCAGACGGACATATTCGGGGGTCATCAGGCTGCCGGCAGAGCTTTCGGGGTAGTTCAGCAGCTTGTTCAGACTCTCACGGGTCTGCTTGGAGGATTTCTCCAGCACCCGCTTCACCACGCCTGCCGGCATATCCTCCAGCAGGTCGGCGGCATCGTCCAGACTCATCTCTTCAATAGCGCCCACAAGCTCCACATCTGAGAAGGCGTTCACCAGATCGTCGCGGGCTTCGTCGGACATATAGGCAAAGGCCTCGGTGGCCACTTCCTTTTCAGCAAGCGGAACACCACAAGACGGTTGTTTTCGTCCAGCTCTTCCAGCAGCTCGGCAAGGTCGGCGGGCTGCTCTTCCTCGGTGACTTCGCGCAGCTTGACGTACTGCTTCTTGATGAGCAGCTTGAGCAGGCGGCTCTTGGTGAGCATCTCAGGGTTGGCCTTGACCTCTTCGTCGTTGGCTTCCTCTTTTTCGGCCTCGCGCATGTCCTGCTTGAGGTCTTCAGTAGCTTCCTCGTTCAGATCTTCAGCCAGCTTCTGGCGGACCTCGGCGGGGATATCAGCAGGCAGCTCCTGCACCGGCAGCGCCTGTTCCGCAGCATCAGCCGTCAGCTTTTTTTCTTCCATATCCATTGGGCGTACCTCCTCAGTTTTTACGGAACAGGAGCAGCTCCTGTATCCGGAGGACGCAGCAGATCGGGAAACAAAAAACGCGCCGCCTTGCCTGCCGGAATGCCGCAAACGCCGCATTCTGCGCACACAAAGCCGCGCCTTCCTCTGCTCTGTTTTGCGGAAAGATGCACCGTTGAAGCGGTGCTTTTCCGCAGGACTCAGCGAAGGAGGCGAACGGTTGGGGAAAACGCAGTTGTTTTTGTTTTCTGATCCACCGCGCCGGTGGTTCTACTTCGACTATGATCCGGGTCCATTTTCCTGCGTTCACCTCCAAGTTTTCATATTCATTTTTATTATAGCGCCGCAAAAAAACGGGGTCAACCCTAAACCACCGATTTACCAGAATTTTGCAAAACAAAACACCCTCTTCCGTGTTGCGGCACACGAAAAAGGGTGTTTTGCTTGGATATTGCCTTGGTGTGAGGAGGAATCATGTTACTTGGGTAAGCGGTTGCGGCCCCGCTTCCCATGGCAAAAGTATAACAGCTTTCACAATTGAATTCGTTAAGAAGCTATGAAGAAACTGTAAAAAGGGAATGGTATCTTTTGGAAGATTTTGTGATAACATTTTTTGATTGACCTTCGTTTTTTCACATGCTAAAATGAAACTGTAAAAGCGGCTGTTGTGATGCCAGATCACAGCAGCCGCTTCTCTTTTACACAAAAATACGCCCCGGTCACCTTGCGGTGAACGGGGCGCTAAAAACGATATACGTTTTTACTGCGGCAAGATCCCTGCAAAGCAGGTCTTATGCAGCAGGCAGAGCAAGGTATCTGCAAGCAGACCTTATGCTCCTGACACACGCGGGGTGTGCTTTCAAGGACCCTCGCGGGCGCTTTGGTATCTCATATCCCGCTGCGGTGCTTCGCACGGAACAAAGCACCGCCCGGGAAGTGAAATCAGATAGAACTCGTATGGCGAATGCTGTACTTCAGCACATCACCTGCATGGATGGATGCGTTTCTCCGCTTCGTACCGCTGCATTGCGCAGTAACCGCCGGTACGGGGCAGCCGCCCTCTTGCATTGTGGGGCTAAGGTGCCGCAAATATCTGCATCCAAAGCGCAGAAGAATGCTTACTTGTACAGGTCGACCAGACGGGTCAGGTGCTCGTAGCGGTCGTTTGCAACTTCCTGGTTGCGTGCGAACAGCTCCTTAGCACGGTCGGGGAATGCACGAGTCAGGCGGCTGTAACGGGTCTCGTTAGCCAGCAGTGCCTGATACTTCTCGTTATCCACAGCCTTGGAGGTCAGGGTGAACGGATTCTTGCCCTGAGCCTTGTTTGCCGGGTTGAAGGTGAACAGGTTCCAGTAACCGGCCTCAACTGCCTTCTTCATCTCGTTCTGGCAGTTGGTCATGCCGCCCTTGACACCGTGCAGCTCGCAGGGAGCGTAGCCGATGATCAGAGACGGGCCGGGGTAAGCCTCAGCCTCAGCGATGGCCTTGACAGCCTGAGCCGGGTTAGCACCCAGTGCGATCTGAGCAACATAGATGTAACCGTAGGTCATAGCGATCTCGGACAGGCTCTTCTTGCTGATTTCCTTACCAGCAGCAGCGAACTGGCAGACTTCACCAATGTTGGAAGCCTTGGATGCCTGTCCACCGGTGTTGGAGTACATCTCAGTATCGAAGACCATCACGTTGACATCCTCGCCGGAAGCCAGAACGTGGTCCAGACCACCGAAGCCGATGTCGTATGCCCAGCCGTCACCACCGAAGATCCAGACGGACTTCTTGGCGATGAACTGCTTGCTCTTCAGGATCTCTGCAGACTTCTCGCAGCCGGCAGCAGCAGCCTTCTCCAGCTCAGCGATCAGGGCCTTTGCGGGCTCGTCGTTGGCCTTGGTGTTGTTCTTGGTCTCCAGGAACTTCTCAAAGGCAGCCTTCAGCTCAGCAGAAGCCTTGTCGGAACCAGCAACCTCTGCGATCTCCTTGATCAGGTTCTCGCGGACGGTCTTCTGGCCGATGTACAGGCCCAGACCATGCTCTGCGTTATCCTCGAACAGGGAGTTGCACCATGCAGGACCATGGCCGCTGTCCTTGTTGACGGTGTACGGAGAGATGGAAGCGGTGCCGCCCCAGATGGAGGAGCAGCCGGTAGCGTTGGAGATGTACATCTTCTCGCCGAACAGCTGAGTGATCAGGCGAGCGTAAGAAGTCTCGGCACAGCCTGCGCAGGAGCCAGAGAACTCCAGCAGCGGCTGGTTGAACTGAGAACCGATGACGGTATCGTCAGCAAACTTGGAAGGCTTCTTGGAGATGTTGGCCACGCAGTAGTCGAACACTGCCTGCTGATCGGCCTGGCTGTCCTGCGGCACCATGGTGATAGCCTTGGTGGGGCAGACGGTGACGCACTCGCCGCAGCCCATGCAGTCCAGAGGCGACACAGCCATAACAAACTTGTACTCGTTTGCGGGCTTGTTGTCGCGGCTCTTGGTCTGTGCAGGAGCAGCTGCCAGCTCGTCGGCGGTCAGCTGGAAGGGACGGATGGTAGCATGAGAGCAGACGAATGCACACTGGTTACAGCCAACGCACTTTGCAGCATCCCACTCGGGGACGTTGACAGCGGTGCCGCGCTTCTCGTATGCAGAAGCGCCCTGCTCCCACTCGCCGTTTGCATTTGCCACGAAGGAAGAGACAGGCAGGCTGTCGCCGTCCATACGGGCAATGGGCTCCATGACATCGCGGATCTGCTTGACCAGCTCCGGACGGCCGGTGAGAGCCTTGGGTGCGGGATCAGCCTCGGGGTTGGACCAGGATGCGGGCACGTCCACCTTGTGGATGGCGTCAACGCCTGCATCGATAGCCTTCCAGTTCATCTCAACGACGTCCTGGCCCTTCTTGCCGTAGCTCTTCTGAGCTGCCTGCTTCATGAAGTTGACGGCATCCTCGATGGGCATGACGTCAGCCAGCTTGAAGAATGCAGACTGCAGGATGGTGTTGGTGCGCTTGCCCATGCCGATCTCGATAGCCTTATCGATTGCATTGATGGTATACAGCTGGATGTTGTTGTCAGCGATATACTTCTTTGCCTCGGCGTTCAGGTGCTGGCCCAGCTCCTCATCGGACCACTGGCAGTTGATCATGAACACGCCGCCGGGCTTGACATCCTGGACCATCTTCATGCCCATGTGGATGTAAGCGGGGTTGTGGCAGGCCACGAAGTCAGCCTGGTTGATGTAGTAGGGGCTGCGGATGGCTTGTCGCCGAAACGCAGATGCTGATGGTCACGCCGCCGGTCTTCTTGGAGTCATACTGGAAGTATGCCTGAACATACTTGTCGGTATGGTCGCCGATGATCTTGACGGAGTTCTTGTTAGCACCGACAGTACCGTCGCCGCCCAGACCCCAGAACTTGCACTCCTTGGTGCCAGCAGCTGCGGTGATGGGAGCGGGCTTGACTTCCGGCAGAGACAGGAAGGTGACGTCATCGGTGATACCCAGAGTGAAGCGCTCCTTGCTGATCCTTCTCCAGCTCCTTGAACAGAGCAAAGATGGAGGACGGCGGGGTATCCTTGCTGCCCAGACCGTAACGGCCGCCGGTCAGAACGACATCGTTCAGGCCAGCCTCACGCAGGGTAGCGGCAACATCCAGGTACAGGGGCTCGCCCAGAGAGCCGGGCTCCTTGGTGCGATCCAGCACAGCCACCTTCTTGGCGGTCTTGGGCAGGACCTTCAGCAGGGAAGCGGAGACCCAGGGACGGTACAGGCGGACCTTGACGATACCGACCTTCTCGCCCTTGGCGTTCAGGTAGTCGATGACCTCATCAGCAACATCGCAGATGGAGCCCATAGCCACGATCACACGGTCAGCATCGGGTGCGCCGTAGTAGTTGAACAGATCGTAGTTGGTGCCCAGCTTTGCGTTGATCTTGGCCATGTACTTCTCAACAACAGCAGGCAGAGCGTTGTAAACGCTGTTGCATGCCTCACGATGCTGGAAGAACACGTCGCCGTTCTCGTGGGAGCCGCGCATCTTGGGGTGTTCGGGGTTCAGAGCCTTCTTACGGAACTCCTCCACAGCCTCCATGTTGCACATTTCCTTCAGATCGGCGTAATCCCACTTCTCGATCTTCTGGTACTCATGAGAAGTACGGAAGCCATCGAAGAAGTTCAGGAAGGGAACCTTGCCCTCGATGGCGCACAGATGTGCGACAGGGGACAGATCCATGACTTCCTGCACGCTGCTCTCGACCAGCATTGCAAAGCCGGTCTGGCGGCATGCCATGACGTCGCTGTGATCACCGAAGATGTTCAGGGACTGGGTAGCAACGGTACGTGCAGAAACATCGAACACGCAGGGCAGCTGCTCAGCAGCGATCTTGTACATGTTGGGGATCATCAGCAGCAGGCCCTGAGAAGCGGTGAAGGTGGTGGTAACAGCACCTGCACCCAGAGAGCCGTGCACAGCGCCAGCAGCGCCGGCCTCAGATTCCATCTCGACGACCTTGACCTGATTGCCGAAGATGTTCTTCTGGCCAGCTGCGGACCACTGGTCCACAGAGTCAGCCATCGGAGAAGACGGGGTAATGGGGTAGATGGCAGCCACGTCCGTGTAGGCATACGCTACATGGGCGGCAGCGGTATTGCCATCCATAGTTTGCTTTGCTCTAGGCATTTTTCTTCCTCCATTATTCAGAATTTGGTACCTTTTGCGCGGGGCAATATGCCCCACATGGGACCGGAGAACCCCATAAAGGCACTATTGCTTGTATACTATAATAGCAAATTCCGCCCATAAAGTAAACGCAAACCGCTCAACAAACGCACCAAAAATAAAGAAATTTTTTTAGCGCTTTTGTACGTCTTTAGTTCGTTAAAGTGAGCAATGGCGCGGATTTTCCGGTTTTGGCCTGCCTGCTTTGCCAGATCCTGTAAATTTTTTCGCAAAAAGGGGAGGGAACCCTCTCAGTCACGGCTTGCGCAGCGCCGCGCTTTCTCAGAAAGCGGCGCTGCAAATGCTGCTTTCCGTTACGACCCCTCCCGTGAAAAGGCAATTCTGGAAAATCCTCGTTTGTGTAGCAATGAAAGCCCCAGTGGGGCTTTCAAGCGGCAGAGCGGTCTGCGTTAGCAGATGGAGGGCTTTGCCCCGACAAGCTCCGCAGATTTTCCAGAATTGCGAAATTATAAATATTCTTTCCGCTGATTATGCGCAAAGCAAACGCGGCGCGCATTTCAAATCGTCCCATCCTCTTATATTTATCATCTCTTTATTGACAACAAACCTCATTTTGCCGTAAACTGAAGCCATAGAAAACCGGCGCAGCGCCGGGCAAAGAGGGTAATAAAATGGAGAAGACCGTGCATTACGAAAAAACACTCACCAGCGAGGTGCTCTTCGAGGGCCGGGTGATCACCCTGACAAAAGACACTGCTCTGCTGGAAAACGGCAAGACCGCCGAACGCGAAGTGGTGCATCACCACGGCGGTGCGTGCATCCTGCCCTATTTTGAGGACGGCACCATCTGCATGGTGCGTCAGTTCCGCTACGCCATGCAGCAGGAGCTGTGGGAGCTGCCTGCCGGCAAGCTGGAAAAGGGTGAGGACCCCTTTGAAGCCGCCAAGCGGGAGCTGGGCGAGGAGTGCGGCCTGACCGCGGACAATTATATCTCTCTGGGCCAGTTTTTCCCCACCGTGGGCTATGACACCGAAGTGATCTATACATGGGTCGCTACCGGCCTGCACAAGACCCAGATGCATCTGGATGCCGATGAATTCCTGACCCCTGACCGTGTGCCGCTGGATAAAGCTTATGAGATGGTCATGAGCGGCGAGATCCGGGACGGCAAGACCATTGCCGGTATCCTGAAGCTCAAGGCCCTGATCGCCGAGGGCAGGCTGTGAACATCCTGTACGAAGATGCCGCCCTTGTGGTGCTGGACAAGCCCGCCGGACTTTCCAGCGAAGAGGGCGTGCCCGCAGCCCTGCGGCAGCTGTGGAGCCAGCCGGATGCCTTTGTAGGCGTGGTGCACCGGTTGGACACGGGTGTGTCCGGCCTGATGGTGTTTGCCAGAACACCCGGGGCTGCGGCCGCACTCAGCCGTCAGATCACCCAGAGTCAGAACGCCTACGCTGTGCAGGATGGCAGGCCGAAGGGAAGCCGGAAGTGCGCAGTTCATCAAGCGGTATCGGGCCGTCATTGCAGGCGGGCCGGACGAAGCACTGCCCGCCGAAGGCACCCTGCGGGACTGGTTGTTCAAGGACAGCCGCCGGGGCCGGGTGTTCCCGGTCAGCCGCCCGCGCAGAGGTGTACGGGAAGCCGTGCTGGAATACCGCATCGTGAAAACGGCAGGAGAGATGAGCCTTGCTGAGATCACGCTGCACACCGGCCGCACCCATCAGATCCGGGTGCAGTTTGCATCCCGGAAGCATCCGCTGGCCGGAGACGGCAAATACGGAAGCCGCGTAAAAGGCAGCATTGCCCTGCAGAGCTGCGGCCTGCAGTTTTTGCACCCGGAGACCGGAAAGCCCATGGCATTCACGCTGCCGCTGCCGGAGGGTGCGTTCTGGAAACCGTTTGAAGGATAATGCATTTCCATTAGGTGAGAGGTATGGAACAATACAAAACTGATGCTGAGATCTATGCTGTGCTGGAGCGGGAAATCATTGACCTGACCATCCGCCCCGGCTCTTCGCTGAGCGAAAATCCGCTCTGTGCCCGCTTTGGCGCACCGCGCACCCTGATCCGGGTGGTGCTGCAGAAGCTGCAGGAAAACGGGCTGGTAAAGATCGTGCCTTACAAGGGCACCACCGTCACCCGGCTGAACCGCCGCATCGTGGACGAGCTGATCTACGAGCGCACCGCCGTGGAAGCCCGCGTATTGCGGGATTTTTCGCCCCGGTGCACCCCGGAGCAGCGGGCGTTGATCCGCAGGCGGGTGGAAGCCTACGAGGCCCTTGCGGCCATGGAGAGCCCGGATTACAACAAGCTGTACGAGGCCGACCGTGCCCTGCACGGGACATGGTTTGCGGCCATGGATAAAATGTACCTGTGGAGCACCCTGCAGAACGCCCACGCCGACTACAGCCGCTTCCGGATGCTGGACACCATGACCACCGGCGGCCTTGCCGAGGTGATCGCAGACCACCGCAACCTGATGAACGCCATCGAGCGGTGCGACCTTTCCGCCTTTGAACCGTTGGTGGAACGGCACCTGTACGGCGGCATCCGGCGGCTTGGCTCCAAGCTGACCGAGGAATATGCCGATTATTTTGAGCCGGAAAAGTAATTGTTCTATGTGGAACATTTTATAAAACGAAAGGGCACAGCGCATTGCAGCGCCGTGCCCTTTTGTTTTATGCTGTCTGAATTTCAGAACACCCCGGAAATAAAAATTTCCAGACCAATGCCAATGAGGATGATGCCGCCAGAATGGATGCCTTGCCGGAGAGCTTGGTGCCAAACTTTTTGCCGATGCGCAGGCCCGCCATGCAGATAAAGAAGGTGACCACCGCAATGATGAGCGATGCCGCAAGTGCCATCAGCCAGCCGTATTCCGAAATGGTGAAGCCCACCGAAAGCGCATCAATGCTGGTAGCCACGCCCTGCATGAGCAGTGCACCCGCACTCAGCTCTGCTGCTTCTTCGGCCTCTTCGCCCTTGATGCCATCCACCAGCATTTTGCCGCCAATATAGCCCAGCAGAGCCAGCGCGATCCACGGGATGAACTTTTCAAACGAAGAGAACAGCTCCACAATGGTGTGCACGCACACCCAGCCTGTCATGGGCATCACGGCCTGAAAAAGGGCAAAGGTGCCCGCGATCCTGCACATGGTTTTCCTGCTCATGCGGGGGTCGTGCAGGCCGTTTGCCATGGACACCGAGAACGCATCCATTGCAAGGCCCACGCCCAGCAGGGCACTGTTGAGGAAAAATACAAAGCTCCATTCCATATTGTCTGCCTCCTGAATCTGACCAGAATATCGGGCAATACAAAACCCGGTCTCGGGCGCACATGTACGTCCGGGACCGGGTGATTTTTGAAACCAACTCCATGTGCACGGGCGCTGTTCTATGCGCCAAAAACACATGAGTCTCGCAAATGAAAGCAAGCCAGACCGGAACCAACGGTCATCATGTTGACTTGCTGCGCTCTGCAAAAGCGCCTGCTACTCCCCCACGGGTATTTGTGATTGTTTTGCCATTGTAGCATATCTTTGCAGGGAAGTCCAGACAAACCTGCGCGGTTACACGGTATTTTTCCATCGGCGGGCAAAATACCAGTCCTGTGAAATAATAAAACACAGGGTGTTGCCCAGTGCTCTCAGGGTAACAGCATGTTCCTGACGCAAGGCCCGGCGGGCGCAGCGCTCGTACTCCCGCGCCTGCTGCATCCGGGCACTCCGGCGCTCTTCGGCGGTCAGGTGCATTCCCACATCGATCAGGGAGTGCAGCAGTGCCCAGTACAGCTCACACAGCGAGCCCGTGATGCCATGGCGGCGTACGCACTCAAACACGGTATAGTTTGCTTCCACACGATCGAGATTGCGCAGGGTGACTTTGCTGTTGACGATGCTGCCCGCCACCTTGCGGTAAAGGTACAGCGCATCCGGGATATTCGCGATTCTGTCCGCTTTTTCGTAGGCGTAGGCGATCAGCAGGGTGTCCTCGTTCAGCTTGCCCTCTGCAAAGCGCAGCTGCGCAAAAATGCTGCGGTGGTACAGCTTGTTCCACACCACCATGTAGGGCAGAAGGGTGCTGTGCTCCAACGCCTGCTCCGGGGTCAGCACCTCCCGCCGCACATGCAAATACTGCTCCCGGATGGGGGTCAGGGCTTCGTCCACCTGCCGGTAATTGCACACGGCCATCTGTGCACCGGCCTCCTGCGCCGCATGGTAAAGCTTTGCGCAGAAGTCCGGCATGATGGTGTCGTCTGAATCCACAAAGGCGATCCATTCGCCCTCTGCCGCGTCCAGCCCGGCATTGCGTGCCACGCTCAGGCCACGATTCTTCTGGTGGATGACCCGGATGCGGCTGTCCTTTGCCGCTGCGGCATCACACAAAGCAGGGCAGCTGTCCGGAGAGCCATCGTCCACCAGGATCAGCTCAAAATCCGTGAAGGTCTGGGCAAGGATGGAAGAGATGCAGGCGCTCAGAAAACGCTCTGTCTTATATACCGGCACGATGATGCTGATCTCCGGCTGTTTTTTATGTTGTTCCTGCACAATAAACTCCTCATTGCTTCAGGTCGTTTTCTGCCGTCTTTCCGCCCTTTTGCGGCATAGATCCAGATAACTGCAGGCCGATGCAGCGCAGACCACTGCCGCCCACAAATTTTTTAGTGTTACGCCGCGGGCTTGCATCAGCCGATGGCGGGCTGTACGCTCATACGCAAAGGCTTCCTTCATCCGGGGGCTTTTGCGCTCTTCCGGTGTCAGGTGCAGCCAGATGTCCCACACGGCAGTCAAAATCGGGCGATAGGCTGCACACAAAGCATCCCGGATGCCGTTTTGGTACAGCACATCAAACAGGCGGTACCATGCTTCCACCCAGTCCAGTGTTTTCAAGGTAGTCTTGCGGTGCATGGCACTGCCGGTAACGATGCGGTAATTGTATAAAAAATCCCATACACCGCAGGCAGAAGCCGCTCTTGCGTAAATGACCGGCATGAGACAGGTATCTTCAAACGCCTTGTTTTCTGGATAGCGCAGATTTTCCAGCAGTTTTCGGCGATAAAGCTTATTCCACGGAACCTGAAAATCCGACACCACCATCCGGCGCAGAACTTCCTCCTGCGGCAAAAACTCGTTCAAAAGGCGATGTTCTCCGCCCGCAAGCGTTTTGCCCGTTTCATCAATGCACTGACTGCTGCAGATTGCAAAATCTGCACCCGTTTCCAGCACTGCCTTATGCATTTTTTCCAGATATTCTGGTGCTGCTGTATCATCCGAATCCACAAATGCGATCCAATTTCCCTGTGCTGCATCCAGACCCGCATTGCGGGCTGTGCTTACACCGCCGTTTTGCTTATGGATCACCCGCACGCGGCTGTCCCTTTTTGCTGCTGCATCGCACAGGGCAGGGCAGTTGTCCGGTGAGCCATCGTCCACCAGGATCAGTTCAAAATCTGTAAAGGTCTGAGCGAGGATGGAATCAATGCACTCATTCAGATATTTTTCCACCTGATACACTGGCACGATGATGCTGATCTCCGGTCTTCCACTTTCTGTTCTTTCACTCACAGTATTTTCCTTCCGCTGTCATGCCCCATATTTATACGCAAAGAACCATTTTGGATTCAGGATGCACAAAGCAGTTTCCAGTTGATTACGCAGCGTGAAACCGCCTGCGCGGCTCAACTCGTCCTTTGCTTTTGCCACACAGGCGGCAGCCTGCTGCACCTGTTCGCTTTTGCGTTCTTCCTGTGACAGTTTTCTCTTGAGTTTACGGAAGATGCGCTTTGTAACTGTATACTGCAGGCAGGCTTCATCATATTTTCGGTATTTCATTGTATACTGAAACAGCGCATAGTTTGCATGGACTTCTTCCAGATTTTTCAGGGTTACAGCCGCGTGCATAATGCTTCCCGAACGCAGCCGATATTGATAAAGAGGCTCCGCCACACAAGCTGCTTTATTTACCCGTTCCAAAATTTCCGGTGCAGTGAATGCATCTTCATAATTTTTTCCTTCTGGAAAACGAATTTTCTCAAATACTTCGCGGCGGCACAGTCGTGTCATTACCATATAGAACGGTGACAGCTGGATACGGTGAACGATTTCTTCTCTTGAGAGAACTTCGTCTTTTAAACAATGTTCCTGATAACTGTCCAGTGCTTTATTTTCTTTCATGCGCAGAATATTGCACACAGCCATTTCCGCCCCAGCCTGCACTGCAGCATGAAGCATTTTTTCACAGAAGGTAGGGTCGATCATATCATCTGAATCCACAAAGCCAAGCCAATTTCCCCGTGCAACATTGATTCCGGCATTTCTTGCCCCGCTCAGCCCCTTATTCTGCTGGTGGATCACCCGCACGCGGCTGTCTTTTTCTGCCGCAGCATCACACAGGGCAGGGCAGTTGTCCGGGGAGCCATCGTCACCAGGATCAGCTCAAAATCCGTAAAGGTCTGTGCCAGAATGGAATCAATGCATTCGTTCAGGTATTTTTCCACCTGATACACCGGCACGATGATGCTGATCTCCGGGGATTTTTTTTGCTCTGTCATGTTCCTTAAACCACTTTCTGTGTTTATTTTTATTCCTCACACGCTATTTCTATTATACATGGTTTGGATGGATTTGAAAAGAAGCCGCCGTGCAGAAATCTCTGCGCGGCGGCTTCTTTCAAATCTTATTGTGTTTTCAAGGTTTACTCTTCGCCCTTATCGTCGGCTTCCGGGGCTTCTGCAGCGGCGGCAGCATCTGCAGCTTCCATGGCGGCAAGCTGCTCTGCGGTGGGTTCGGCATCGGCATCGGAGGTGTCGATCTGCTCGGTCTGGGCCTCGTCGTCGTGGTCGGTGCGGGCAAGTACCATCACCTTGTCGTTCTCACCCAAGCGCATCACCCGCACGCCGGAACCGTAGCGGCTCTGCAGCGGGATTTCGTTGGCGTGCAGGCGGATGATGATGCCCTCCTGACTGCTCAGCAGCACATCGTCCACGTCGTCCACGATCTTGACCGCAGCCACCTTATCCTTGGCGGCATCGTAGTTGCGGATGCCCTTGCCGCCGCGTGCGGTGATGCGGTAGGTGGTCGATGTCCGAC
>ENA-OQHA01000703-OQHA01000703.1-human-gut-metagenome-genome-assembly--contig:-NODE-703-length-15601-cov-2.783766_pt1 | contig 15601 bp, 20 predicted proteins | sample MGYA00242558_ERZ504707 | MGnify/ENA primary metagenome ERZ504707 (study PRJEB26092, sample SAMD00036197) | human gut metagenome | host: Homo sapiens | study: EMG produced TPA metagenomics assembly of...
ATAAAGAATGCAAAAAGAAACTATTTTTTTCTTAATTCTGATTCATCTTTTCAAAACTATTTTGACAAGAATTCCATCATCTTTTTCAATATATTTAAAACCCTCTCATTGTATCATCGTTCTGATATACTATTGTTGAGGTGATTATCATGGATGAATTTTTAAGAGATATACATACATTATTATTCAAGGAATGGATTCTCATTCAGTCTATTGAAGGCTGTGATATTAAAGAAGAAGTAAAAAAATTATTCTTACAACTCCTTATTGTCATGCCGAAGTAGTATTTAATGACCATAACCTGATTGAATTATCAGTCACAAATCTTGTCACTGATAAGATAGACTTCTATCTTCATTTTCAAATGCATACTATGAATCATGCGATTTCGTTATATGAAGAAATGCTTCAATGTGTTAAACAATTGATCGATGAACCTCCTATTCGTGTTCTTTTAACATGTACAAGTGGCCTCACAACAGGTATGTTTGCTGCACAACTCAATGAAGCGACTATGCTTTTATCTAAGAATTACGAATTTAATGCAATTGCTTATCATGAACTCTATGATATTGCGAAGAATTATGATGTGATTCTTGTGGCACCACAAGTGAATTCTAAAAAGACAAAACTAGAAACATGCTTTAAAAAGAAGACAGTACTGACTATTCCTTCTACAATATTCGCAAAATATGATGCAGGCGCATTATTAGAATTCTTAGATGAACATTTATCATCTCGTCGTCATCCAACTACGGCTCGTTTACCTGTCATTAGTCGTCCAGTGCCTCACCAGACAAAGATCTTAACCATCGCAACAGTACGCACAAGTCATCGTACAAGAATGATTTATCGTGTTTTGATCAAAATAATAAAACACTATTAGATAATGAAGTCGTTAAGTTTGATTTTCAAGTAAATGACCTCTTTGATATCCTTGATACAGTATTACTCTTTCATCCAGATATTCCTATTATTGGAATTAGTCTTCCGGGAATCATTCGAGATGGTTATATGGACTTCCGTGACCAAAGAATCAATGTCTTAGGACCACTTAATAAACGTTATCCAAATAAACGTTTCTATTTATTTAATGATGTCAATACCCTTGTATCTGGTTATTATATTTCACAGAATAAATACCAGACAATCTCATTTCTTTATCAGCCATCCATGGGGAGTCCTTGTGGTATAGGTTCTGTCTTTAAAGGACAATTAATAGAGGGAGCGCATAAGATAGCAGGAGAAGCCAAATATCTGCCATTTAACAGAGAACAATTTCAAAAGACACCAGAGGAACAATTAAAATTCCTTGCCTATCAAGCTGCTGCAGTCATTTCTATCTATGATCCTGAAATATTGATCGTATCATGTAAATATACTAATAAACATGAGTTAAGAGAATTATTAAAGAAATACTTTCCAGAAGAATATCTTCCTGATATTCACTTTATTGAACATTTCAAGGAATATGGATTGTTAGGTGCTTTGATTCTTTCTATCCAAGAAGAAAATAAAGGTTGAGTTTATTGAAAAACTCAGCTTTTGTGCTATAATCCTTATAAACATATCTAGTTAGTATGTTGATAGGAGGAGTTATTATGTCTTTAAATTCAGTGAAGAATTATTTCAAACAATATAATATGGATACACATATTGTAGAGTTTCCTGTATCAAGTGCGACTGTGGAACTTGCAGCACAAGCTATTGGCTGTAAGGAACAGGAAATTGCGAAAACAATGTCTTTTCATGTCGGAGATGAAGTCATTGTGATTGTAATGGCCGGAGATGCAAGAATCGACAATAAGAAATATAAATCATTCTTTCATAAGAAAGCTAAGATGTTTCATGGGGATGAAGTAGAATCTTTGACTGGTCATCCAGTAGGTGGTGTTTGTCCTTTTGGATTAAAAGAAGGTATTAAAGTCTATCTTGATGAGTCTCTAGAACGTTTTGATCATGTTTATCCAGCATGTGGCAGCCCTAATAGCGCTATTAAGCTCACTATTCCAGAACTAGAAAAATATGCCCACCAGGAATCATGGATTGATGTCACTGATATCATCTAATGACATTTGTTTATGAGAACCAAGCACTTCTAAAGAGTCTTTGGTTTTTTGTATACTCTTCCTTCATCAAGCCATAAATCTATATCTTCAAATGAAACAATGACAGGCATTCTTGAATGGATTCCTGAGATGATATCTTCTGCTTCTTTTGTAAGTATTGTGAAATAGTCATCATGATAGATGCCTGCAAGATAAAGAATATGATTATTAGTAAATAGATATTGCGCATGTGCTCTATCCCATTCATAGAAACCACTAATTGGAATAATACATCTTCTTTTTACTGCATCTTCTTTAAACATCTTCTTTTCTAATACTGTTTCTATGCGTGCATTAAAGACACGTTTTTGATTTAATGGATAACCCCATGTCTTATAGTCTCCATAATGACCCCTCAAAATAATAAAGCCTTCTTCTCCTGGATGAATATCTCCATAAGGAAATATATGTCCATCAGAATAATGACCCATTTAGTCAAGTCATATTTCAATTGTTCATCTAGATAGTAACGTCCACACATAATAACCCTCCAAAAAAAGTCATAGAAAAACTATGACTTAAACATTGTATCTAATATACGCTTACCTGTTTCTGTTTCAAAAAAACTCTCTTTGGCATGCTGAATAGATTCTATAGAAGCATTATCTTCAAATGCATTGACTAAAAATCTGCTTCTAACAAGATACGATAATCTATTCCATCTACATCAGTATATGCATGATGATGGGCAATCAAGAAACATATTCTTTCTATATCATCTTCTTTAAATCCTAAAGAAGTACATATTTCTCTTGCAGGTGTAGGACCTTCCTGTTCCTGCAGTTTTCCATTTTGAAAGCCATATTTCTCTTCTGATACACGTATTCCAATATCATGTAAAATACTAGCTGCTTCTAATACAAAGAGTGTATGTGCATCCAATCCTTCTTTTTCACCAATTAATTTAGAAAAGCTATGTACCTTTATGAAATGCTGGATACGCTTAGGATCTCCACAATCAAATTCAGTCATTTTCATCATTAATTCTTCTAACATATTCATCACCTGCATCTATTGTAGCACAAAAAGAAAAAGACCCGTAGGTCTTAACGTGATAATGTATACCCTTTTCCAATGACTGAATGAACATCACTCACAAAAACAAAGGAAGTAGGATCTATTTCTACAGAGATTTTCTTAATTGTCGCAATCTTTTTATATTGTGTAACCACAAGAATGACCTGCATATCTTCTCTTAAATAACCTGTTTCCGCTTTTAATAACGTGAGCCCAACATCAATTTCTTTATAAATACGTTCTCTGATTTTTTCATATTCATGACTCATAATCATGATTTCACATTGTGATTGACCATATGCCAATACTTTATTGACTGTTATAGTACAGATCATAATCGCAAGAATACCGTATACATTCTTCATAAAGGGATTAGATGCCACCTGAATCAAAATAACTGTAATATCACATATATTCATAACGATAGAAACAGGGACTTTGAAATACTTCTGTAAAATCACACCAATAATATCAAAACCACCAGAAGAACCATCGCCTAAAAGTACAAGTCCTACCCCTGCCCCAATGAGGACACCTGCAAGAATAGCACTCATTAAAGGATCAGAACTCATTTCAGCTAAGAAATTATATTTCTGACATAGATCTAACCCAAATGGAAAGATAATACTGACAATCAATGTCTTGAAAATGAATTCTTTACCAATAAATATATAACCTAATATAAATAATATTGCATTACAAATTAATACAAGAATTGAGACTGGTAATGGAATCATCTTACTTAAAATAACACATAACCCTGTGACACCTCCTGCAGCGAAGGATTGTGGTAATACAATCATACCAAGTGCTATATCAGTCAAAGCGACACCAACCAAAATTTTTACCATTGATAATACTTTTTCCTTCATTTTCATCACCCAGGAATATTATAATGATAAAAAAGAGGCAATACAGTAGCCTAGGCTACAATGGGGGACATATGAATATCATTATTCCAGAAAACTATTTTTATTTATTTGAATCAGTAGGTGAACGTTGTGTCTTGCCTTCAAAGACAGTCATCTTTTATGAGAGTGATGATGCAAATGATATCTATCTTTTAATCAAAGGTCGTGTACGTGCTTATTTAAGCAGTTCACAGGGAAAACAGATTACCTTGGAGGTATTAAAGAAAGGACGTATTTTTGGTGATGGTTCTTTTTTAAACCATTCTGTACGTAAAGCGAATATGGCCACGATTACTGATGTAGAATTCATCCGTTGTCATATTACTGATTTGATGCCTATATTACAGAAAAATATCGATCTCATGATTCTTATGCTTCAGCATCTGACTTCTACATGCAACTATTTGACACATACAATTGAAAGATTAGTGAACTATAATAGTACGCAAAAAGTAGCTGACTTCCTTCTTATTGAAACAGATAACGGAAAAAAATCCATTCCTTATACGCATGAAGATATTGCAGGATGTTTAGATATGAATAGAGTGACTGTATCACGTATTATGAAGAAATTAAAAGAGGAAAATGCTGTTTTGTATGAGTATGGGATTGTTTCTGTAACAGATTCTAAAACATTGAAGCATATTCTAGAACACACTGAATAGAGATTATTGCATTCAAGTTTTGTTTTAAATATAATTATTGACGAGGTGTAAAAAAATATGAAAAAGAAAAAAATTGCGATTGTTGCGACAGGTGGTACGATTGCAGGAAGTGGCGCTGCAGGTAAAACAACAAATTATGAAGCAGGTACCATTTCTGTAGATGAAGTATTGGCTTCTATTCCAGATATAAGAGATCGTGTTGAGATTGTTTAGATAATCTCTTTTCTGTTGATTCTAATGAAATTGATGATCAAAGATGGTTGATCTTAACTGAACATATTAATAAACTTGCAGATCAGCAGGATATTGATGGTATTGTAGTGACTCATGGAACTGATACAATGGAAGAAACATCTTACTTCTTAAACTTAACAGTCAATACATTAAAACCTGTTGTTTTAACAGGTGCGATGCGTCCTGCAACTGCAACAAGTGCCGATGGACCATTTAACTTATTCCAGTCCATTATGCTTGCAAGTCATAGTGAAGCTTGGGGTCGTGGTGTAATGTGCTTATTCTCAAGTACTATTTTCTCTGGTAGAGATATCCAGAAAATCAGTAATTATAAGATTGATGCCTTCGACCAGAGAGCTTTCGCCAATCTTGGTTATATGAAGGATGATGAAGTCTATTTCTCTTCTCAGCCATTAAAGAGACATACAACTTATTCAGTCTTTTCACGTAAACCTATCAAAGATTTAGCTCATGTCGCAATTGCCGACTACTATGTAGGTGCTTCTCCTGATATTCTTGACTTTCTAGCAAAAATAATGAAGGTATTGTGATTGTCGGAACAGGTAGCGGAAACTATTCTAAAGAATGGCGTCAGCGTATTGAAGAATTATCTGATCAGGGTATTATCTTTGTACGTGCGAGCCGTGTAACGAACAGTATTATCTTCCAGGATGATTATTTTGATCCTAAACATGTATGTCTAGGGGCTAATAACTTGTCCCCTTATAAAGCACGTATTCTATTAATGCTTTCTCTCACAATCACAAAAGATAAAAAAGTAATCAACGATTACTTCTTAAACTACTAAAAAAAGGCTCGAAAGCCTTTTTTATTTTCTTACAATCTTATAATATGTACGACTTGTACAGAAATAAACAATAGTATAAAGAATAGTAAGTACTATCACTGATACAACAGTACATGTAATAAATGTCTGAGGGGCATTAAGAATCATTACCTTAAACATCTTTAAGATCATATTATATGCCACAGACATATGAATAACTGCCACTACAAGAGGAAGAAAGAAGAAAATCAATACCTGTGAAGATACAGCCTGTCTGACTTCTTTTTTACTCAATCCTACATTCTGCAATATTTCATATCTTTTCTGATCTTCATAGCCTTCAGATAACTGCTTATAATACATAATCAATACGGTTGCCATCATAAAGAGTACACCTAGAAAGATTCCTAAGAATAATAATGAACCATACATCTGACTGAATAGTTGGTAGTTATCATAGCGAGTCATATTAGAATAACTGATTTTACCATCATTCTTTTCACTGACTTTCAAAGTGAAATTCTGTGTTGTTTTACGCATGACTTTTTCAGCCTTTGAATTGAAATAACCACCTTTATAATCCACTAATATTTCATAAACATAAGAAGGGGAAGAACGATGTTCAAATGTAAGTGCCTGTTTTAAAGCTGCATCATCCTTGAATACAAATGTAATACTATCTGAATTTACATTCGCAATATCATCCTTGACAAACCAGGGATCATTCTTAACCATCTTTAATGAATACAATTGATTATTCAACATCATTGAATCATGATTAAAATGATAATTAGAATTATAAAGTACTTCATGATCATTTAAAGTGACATGATGATTATAAATACGATTGTAATCAGCTAATGTCATACCAAGAACTGTAATAATCTTATTATTACCACCTTCTCCTGGCGCAGTAAAAACTGTTCCATTTTGAGAAGCCAATACATTACAATACTTTAAAGAAGCCATTTGAGAAATACCGATATTTTTAGAAGCAAGAGATGTTTTAATGTCCTTTTCAAGGTTGATGATTTCTTCATCCATATTCACCTTTTCCATATTCCCTACTTTATAACTATAGTCAGCACGAACACTTTTTTTTCACAGTATCAAAAAACGCCACTATAAAGAGTATATGTAGAAGTAATCATGACAAGAATACATGTACATAAAATACAGATACTAGCAAGTCCCACTGCATTCTGCTTCATACGATACATCATCTGAGACACACTGATGAAGTGATTTGTCTGATAGTAATACTTCTTATTCTTCTTTAATATTTTCAAAATTACAATAGAGCCAGCCGTAAAGAGTGCATATGTACCAATAATAACAAGTACAACTGCCACAAAGAATAAGACAAGGGCAGTGATTGGGTCTTCAATCGACAAGGCAATTGTATAACCAGCACCTAGTGTGATGACACCTATTAAAGTCATCAACCACTTTGTCTTTGGTTCCTTTTCTCCAACCTGTCCACCCTTTAATAACTGGATTGGATTAGAGAAACGAATAGAAGCTGCATTGATCATAAATGAGACAAAGAAAATAACACTAAAGAGAAGAGTTGTGATCAAAATCGCATTCATATCAATACTAAATACAATCGATGTATGAATAGCCAATATCTTCACTAAAATAAGCATCATAAGCTTACTGAATAGAACACCTGTTAATACACCAAACCCTAAAGAAATCAAATAAACAATCAATGTTTCAAAAAAGATAATCAACATCACATGACGTTTTTCCATTCCTAATATATTATAGAGTCCAAGTTCCTTCTTACGATTCTTCATGAGGAAGCTATTTATATATAATAAGAATATGACTGAGAATATAATCACAACATACACGCCAAGATTCATCATCATGGCTGCTGATTCACTGTCTTTTCTTAGGCCATTATCTCCACCTAAGAACTTTACACAATAAAACATCATGACAGTAAAGATACTTGTAATAAGATATGGGAAATAGATTTTTCCATTCTTTTTAATATTTGTCAGGGCAAGTTTTAAATAAAACATGATTACTTACCTCCTGTCTGCAGTAGTGTAAGTGTATCACTGATTGCCTGGTACATCTCTTCGTTTGTCTTATCTCCTTTATAGATCTGATGATAGACCTGTCCATCACGTATAAATAAGACACGTTTCGCAAAGCTGGCTGCTTTAGTACTATGAGTAACCATCACAATGGTCTGTCCTTCTTTATTTACATGATCAAAGATATTCAATAAATCATCTGTAGATTTAGAATCCAGAGCACCTGTTGGTTCATCAGCTAAGATAATCTGAGGATGAGTAATTAAAGCTCTTGCGACGGCTACTCTTTGTTTCTGTCCTCCTGATACTTCATAAGGGTATTTATCCAGTAGTGATTCAATACCTAGCTGTGGTGCTAAGTGATTCAATTTAGTTTCCATCACATCATAGTTTTCTTTAGATAAAACTAAAGGTAAAAAGATATTATCGCGTAAAGAGAATGTATCTAATAAGTTGAAATCCTGAAATACAAATCCAAGATTTTTTCTTCTAAACTGTGAAATATGCTTTCACTGATTTTAGTAATATCTTCTCCGTTAAGTAGTACTTCGCCACTTGTCGGTGTATCTAGAGATGCTAGGATATTTAAAAGTGTTGTCTTACCACTTCCTGATTCACCCATAATAGCGACATATTCCCCTTCTTCTACTGAAAAAGAGACATTAGACAGAGCAGTGACCTGCTGAGATGAAAAACGTGTTGTATAGACTTTTTTTAAGTTTTTAACTTCTAATAATGACATATATGTTTTCCTCCTTCGTTACAACTATAGTTTAATTATTTTGAAACATATCTGCCATTGATTCACCTTACAGAATAAGTCTCTTATCTTACAATTTTGTAAGTTACTCTACAATAAGAGGTTTCTTTTCAAAACATATAGAAACAGTTGTCCCTTTATTTACTTCAGACTCTATATGAATAGGATAACCCAAAATATCACATATATTCTTAACAAGATATAAGCCTAATCCACTCGCCTTCTTATCAATACGTCCATTTGTACCAGTAAAGCCTTTTTCAAAGACACGAGGCAAGTCCTCTTTCTTGATACCAATTCCTGTATCTTCTATATATAATGTATAACCCTTCATATAAATGCGAATAGAACCTTCTTTAGTATACTTCAAGGCATTGGATAAAACCTGTTCAATAATAAAAGAAGTCCACTTCTCATCCGTAACTATTTCTTCGTCTAGCTCTTCTAGTTGAAGAGAAATCTTCTTATGAATAAAGAATAAGGATTGTTTCTTGACAACTCCATTTACTATATCCCCTATTTTATAATGACCAATTTTTAAATCCTGATTCATATGTCCCATCTTGACATAGTACATCATCATATCCACATACTGTTCAATACGTAATATCTGCATGGATAGTAGATGTGGTGATAACTCACCTGATTGTATGAGTATCTTAGTCCTGCGATAGGTGTCTTAATCTGATGAACCCAGAGTGTCATATAATCAGATAGTTCATGATAGCTTGTATCCTTCTGATTATTAAGGACAATATTAGCCTGGATAATCTTATCTACAAGTGCATAATAAGAATCTTCTAAAGCATTCTCTGGAGTCGGAATATTTTCTAAGTAAATATGATCAAGATGTAAAGCATACTTAAGTGCTTTGATCTTGTTATTATATTTGTAATAGTCATAACTAAAATAAACAATCACAAAAAAGAAACATAAACAGGTAGGATAATAAAGCAATGAAATAGAAATATCACATAATAAGAGGATCAGATCAAATAAGAGGATCATCACCAGATAAACAAGATAATAACGATAATGGTCTTTAATGTATGTCTTCATAATATAACTGATACCCTATCCCTTTCTTTGTATGAATAAGCTGTGGTAAAGAAAAAGCATCTAATTTCTTTCTTAAGCGATTAATATTTACACTTAATGTATTATCATCTACAAAAGCTTCACTTTGCCAGAGAGCTTCCATGATTGTATCTCTAGAGACAATCTGTCCGGCATGTTCAAATAATATCTGCATGATCTTAAGTTCTGTTTTAGTGAGTTCTATAGAGTCTTCATGATAGCTAATGACACCTTTTAATAAATCAAGAGTCAGTGAGTGATAGTTCAAGACATTTTGTGTTTTATTAAATGAATAGGTACGTCTAAGTATTGCCTGTAACTTAGCCGTGAGTACCGTTAAGTCAAAAGGCTTATTAATAAAATCATCTGCCCCATATTCATTGCCATAACGATATTCATATTCTCACTTGTAGAAGAAATAAAGATAATAGGTACTTCTGATTCTTTTCTTATTTCCTGACACCAGTAATAGCCATTATAGTAGGGCAGTGAGATATCTAATAAGATAAGTAATGGTTCATAGTTTCTAAAGTCTTCTAAGACATTTTCAAAATCATTGACTACAAACACATCATAATTCCACTTTTCTAGATGTTTTTTTATAGAAGATGCAATAATTTCATCATCTTCTACAATCATTATTTTCTGCATATATAACCACCTCTAATTCATTATACACAAAAAAGAGACGAAATGTCTCTTTATTCAATAACAGTAAACTGTGTCCACTTATCTGATTGATAACGTAAATGGAATACAATAGCACGCATTGACCAATCAGCACACATTGCTAAGGCAATACCAATCACACCTAGATTGAATGTAATACCAAATATAATAGAGAGTATTCCTCTTACGACGACTGTACTCAAGATTGATACAATCATTGTATATTTGACATCTCCTGTCGCACGTAATCCATTTGAAAGTGGTCCAGAGAACGGGAACGCAATCGTATTAAAAATATTATGAATAATAACCAAAACAAAGACTAGATGCTTAGTTTCTGATGATAATTGATAATATTGTAAGAATAGCGGAGTAATAAGAAGAATGAATACATTCCATATAATAGAGAAGATTACTGTGATCTTCATCAGCTTCTTAAAGTAATAATGTGCATTATCTATATCCTTTGCTCCCATGCACTGTCCTATGACCGTAATAAAGACAGGATCCATTGTAACACCCACTAAGGCTGCAAGTGACCAGATACTTTGGGCCACACCATTGGCTGCAATCTGATAAGTACCAAATAAAGCAACAACTGAACTCAAGGCTACTTTAACTAACTGAAAGATCCCTTGTTCAATCCCATTAGGAACCGCAATATTCAATACTCTTTTCAACATCTTAGCATCAAATACAAATATATGCTTCTTTTCATAATAAGTAGTCAGTGTCTTATTGAAGCATAAGAATGTAATCACTACTGCAGAAAAAACTCTAGCAATCAGTGAAGGATAGGCAACACCTGCCACACCAGCATGTAAAACAAAAACACCTATGCAGTTTCCAATACAGTTAATAATATTAGATGCGATAGAAATATACATAGTTGTAGATGTTTTAGCCATAGAGCGATATAAAGCAGCACCTGCATTATAAATAGCGAGGGCTGGATAAGAATAAGCTGATATTCTTAAATAGGTGATACAAGCCTGCATTACTGAGTTTTCTACACGACCAAATAAGAGTCTTAAAAGTGACTCATTGAAAATCAAGACAAGTATCATCAATATAAATGAGAAGACAATAGAAAACATCAATAACTGTCCTGAAGCACGGTTAGTGGCTTCTTGTTCTTTACGTCCAATATATTGCTGATCACAACTGCCCCACCCCGATGCAAGTGCTGTAAAACAAATAAATAAAGATTGTATTAAATGAGTTTACAAGTGAAACCCCTGATACCGCACTTTCTCCCACAAAGCTCACAATAAAAGTATCTATAATACCTACTAACATGACTAATAATTGTTCAAAGAACAATGGGATGATCATGTTTTTTAAATCCTTGTTTGTGAATGTCATAATTTACCTCCATGACACCATTCTAAACAACAAAGAAATAAAAGTAAAATACCAATGCTGAAAGGCACTATAACTAAATTGCATACTAAAAGGCAGTATCTCTACTGCCCCATAGTTATTCTTCGTTATGTAAGCCTAATTCTTCCATTCTCTTAGGTGCATAGTTTTCATATTTAGGACGAGGATGCTTATGATCCTTCCAATATTCTTCTGCAATAGGCGCCCATTCTTTTGCATAGTCTTCACATTTATCACATAAGTGGTCTGCTGTTTCAGGAGATTCCATATTTGTATCATGCGCACCTGTACGTTTCACCATTTCTCTTAATAATGATGGGTTTTCTAACATTGGACAAGGTCTTAAATGGTTTTCATTAAATGGCTGTCCTTCATGATAAGCCATGAATAAAGGTGACTGCAACATTTCAAGAATAGAATTATCATGAATATTTGTATTTGAATAATGAATAAATACACATGGTTCTGCATCACCATTGGAGTTGATATGGAAGTAGTTTCTACCACCTGCAATACATCCACCAACATATTCACCATCATTCTGGAAATCCATTGGATAGAAGTTAATATTACATTCATCAGAACGGATATATCTAATACGATCAATCATATATTTTCTCTGCTGGATTGTAGGAAGTAAGTCAGTAACTGCGTTGTTTCCTACTGGCATATAATGGAAATAGAAACCAAAACGAGCCCCTTTATCAGTAATCATCTTAAAGAATTCATCACTTGTGACTGCTTCTACATTATATTTTGTATAGCAGATAGATGTACCAAAGACAATACCATATTTCTTTAAGAGATCCATAGCCTTCATAACAGCTTCAAAATGACCTGCACCACGTCTTGCATCATTTGTTTCTGGAGTACCTTCAATTGATAATAAGAATGTAATATTACCAAGTCTAACAAGTTCTTTACAGAACGCATCATCAATCAAAGTAGAATTAGAGAAGATTGCGAATTCTACATCATTATGCTTTTCAGCTAATTTAATGATTTCTTTCTTCTTTACAAGTGGTTCCCCACCAGTTAATAAGTAAAGATAGACACCTAATTCTTTACCTTGTGTGACAATCTTATCCATATCTTCAAAAGTTAAGTTGCTTTTATGTCCATAAGTACCACTCCAGCATCCTTCACAATGCATATTGCAGGCACTTGTTGGATCAAAAAGAATGAGCCAAGGGATATTACAATTATATTTTTTTCTGTTTTCACGGATTGTTTTTGTACCTCTAAAGAATGCTTCATAGCCAAGATTCAAAGCTGTCTTCTTAATGAATTCTGGATTAGCTTCATCAATCACACTATTAATGTAATTCACCCATTTGTTGTTTGGATCCTGTACCGCAATTCTCGCTGCGTCATAGCTTTCTTTACTAAGCCCTTTACCATAAAACTTTTCAGCCAAGTCAATGAGCTTCAAATATTCTCCTGTACGGTCTTTATCCAACCCCTTCACAATATGATCAATCGCAACTTCCATCGCTTTTCTTTCAGCTGCATGTGATACTTTATCTAATGTATTCATAATCAACATCCTCTCTCTTTCACTAATCCTCATTTTAGAATGTTACTGATAAAAGTCAATAAAACTGACCAATGTTTATTTAGACATTTTTAGGAAAATGTCCAAAAATAGCTTTATATTCTTACAAAATATATGAAATGAACAAATTTTACACTATCTTTACAGAAATTTTATTTAAACTAAATCCCACTATTATTAGTATAATGCTAGAATTAACGCTATAATGAGTATATAGATGGGAGGATTAATTATGAATATATATAAAGATAACCGAGAATTATCTTGGTTAAAGTTTAATGACCGTGTTCTTATGCAGGCCAAAGATGAAAACGTGCCGTTAGGTGAGCGTCTGACTTTTATTTCAATTTTTCAAACGAACCTAGATGAATTCTTTAGAGTACGTATGGGATTCTTATTTGATCAGGCCTTGTTTTATCCTGCTTTAAAAGAAAATAAGACAAATATGACATCATCTGAACAGATTAAAGCCTGTGAAAGAAAGGTGAAATATTTATATAGGAAGAGAGATAAGATCTATGCATCAAATCTTGAAAAGATGAAAGAATATGGTGTAGAGATTGTAGGTTATGATGATATTAAAGATAAAGAAGTAAAAAAATTTCTCGAACATTATTTCACTCAGGAAATGCTTCCACTTGTATCACCACAGGTTGTTTCTAAAAGACAGCCATTCCCTTTCCTTAATAATGGTGAACTCTATATTGTGACACAATTAGAAAGTAAAAAGGGTAAGAGAAAGATGGGTATTGTTTCATGCTCTGCTGCTTTTGATGAAAGATTAATTGCCTTACCTAGTAAGCCTGGTAAATTTATTTTGGCAGAAGAAATTGTGAAAAAAATCTTCCTATGATTTTTCATGGACAAACAGTAAAGAATGCTTCTATAATTCGTATTATAAGAAGTGCTGATATTGAAGAGGATGATTATTCTTTACAGGAACATGAAGATTATCGTGAAATGATGGAAACTCTTATTAAACAAAGAAGAAAACTTGCACCTTTAAGAATGGAGATGTCTCCAGGTCTAGAAGAGATTGAAGTAGATATGTTGAAACATTTCTTAGATCTTTCTAGTGGTCAGGTCTTTGAAGTAGAGAGTCCATTAGAGTTCTCATTTGTATTTACTTTACAGGATTATTTAAAATCACGTCATCCAGAACTATTCTATAAGAGACTTGAAGCACGTAATTCACCTCTTGTAGAAAATACTGTACCAATGATTAAACAGGTATTAAAGCATGATATATTACTTTCTTATCCATTTGAATCTATGGCACCATTCTTAAGATTCTTAGATGAAGCAAGTCGTGATCCACAGGTAATCAGTATTAAGATGACTCTTTATCGTGTGGCTAAGAATTCTAAGGTTGTTAAAAGTTTAATTCGTGCTGCAGAAAATGGTAAGGATGTGACAGTCCTAGTAGAACTTCGTGCACGTTTTGATGAAGAAAACAATATTGCCTGGTCTAAACAGTTAGAGAGTGCTGGATGTCATGTTATTTATGGTTTAAGTGAATTAAAAGTACACTCTAAATTATGTCTTGTCACTTATCGTACGGATGAAGGTATCAAGTATTTGACTCAGATTGGTACTGGCAACTATAACGAAAAGACTTCTAAACTTTATACAGATTTCTGTTTAATGACTTCAAAACATGCTTTTGGTGAAGAAGCCAATGAACTCTTTACTCATTTATGTTTAGGTGAAACAGATCATAATGCGAATATATTATTAGTTGCACCACATTGTATGATTTCAAGAATCTTTGAAAAGATTGATGAACAAATTAAACTTGCAAAGGCTGGTAAACCTGCTTATGTAGGATTTAAATGTAATGCAGTGACAAGTAAGAAAATGATTGAAAAGCTTGTAGAAGCAAGTCAGGCTGGTGTTAAGATTCAATTAATCGTAAGAGGTATCTGTTGTATTATTCCTGGTATTAAGGGTTATACAGAAAATATTCAAGTTATATCTATTGTTGGACGTTATTTGGAACATTCTCGTATTTATATCTTTGGTGATAAGGATCCAGATGTCTATATTTCTTCTGCAGACTTAATGACACGTAACTTAGAAAGACGTGTAGAAGTGGGTGCACCAATTCATGATCCTCGTATTAAGAAGACTATTCTTAATATGTTTGATATTATGCTTCATGATAATGTGAAAGCATCACGTTTATTAAATGATGGTACATATAAACGTGTAAAGAATAAACAAGAGAAGATCAATAGTCAGGAATACTTCTTTAAGAAAAAAGTATAAGGGAGGTATAATATGCGCGTTGGTATTTTAACAAGCGGAGGAGACTGTCAAGCCCTTAATGCAACTATGCGTGGGTTGGCATTAACTCTTTATAGAAATGTGAAAGATGTTGAAAT
>ENA-OQHA01000704-OQHA01000704.1-human-gut-metagenome-genome-assembly--contig:-NODE-704-length-15594-cov-2.259779_pt1 | contig 15594 bp, 21 predicted proteins | sample MGYA00242558_ERZ504707 | MGnify/ENA primary metagenome ERZ504707 (study PRJEB26092, sample SAMD00036197) | human gut metagenome | host: Homo sapiens | study: EMG produced TPA metagenomics assembly of...
ACAGGATTGAAATTTCCACCTAATATTCCCACTTGCTTACGGCCAGTATCTTTGATTTCTTCCTCTAGTTGAACCTTTGTAAATGGGGTTACGAGATCTAGTGCCATGTACGCCTCCTCTTTCTCAAGCATTATACAACTGACTTAAGGCTAGCTTTAATGCTTCAAAAGTGTTCCTATACCTTAGTTTGTCCTTCACCAAGCAAAGTCAGCAACTATTTTTGGATAGCCTTGACCTTTGGTGACAACTTGCGATTTTCTTTTTTAGCTGATTCTTTATAAAGAATCAAGATACGTCCAATCTTAAGGACTGTATCACAGCCAATTTCTTCTTCCAAGATTTCAGCAACCTCATGAATATCTTCCATAGTATTTTGGAGTAGGGTTACTTTAATCAATTCACGGGCATCAAGAGCGTTACGAACGCTAGTTTTGATGTGGTCGTTAAGACCATTTTTCCCGATTTGTACAATAGGTTTGAGAGTGTGTGCTTCCGATTTGAGGAAGGCACGCTGTTTTGATGTTAATGACATGTTTATTCCTTTTAATTTTTTGCTGTTTTTCTTAGGTGATACGGACGCTAGCAAACCTTCGATTTCATAGCTAATTTTTGAGCCTAAGGTCTCAATTCCGAATCCAAGTAACATTTTATGTTACTCGGATTACTATCACGGCGAAAAACACATCGTTTGCTCATGACGTAAATCTAGGCAAACTTCATGTTCATTGAAAAGACTCTTTTTATACTTTTAACTACTTTATTAAGTTTAAATAATCGCTTTCGTACGACGACGCCAACACCTTCTGGTGCCCAGGCGGCAACGATGGTTGGTTGATCAGCTTTTCCTTGGACACGAATCCAGCCTAGTCCTGAAAAGACAATATCTGTCTTATCTTTGACAGTAAATTCGTGACGAACAAGTTTTGGAAAATCAGCCAGATCCTTTGGTCCAGGAGGTATGAGAAGACTTCCAACATGCTTATCATAGAAGGCATCTGCACCTTCAAGTTTAGTACGATGAAGCTTCAAGTTATTATCAAAGAAGGCTGTAAAACCTTGCTTATTCCCATCAATAAAGTCAAATCGTCCAAGACCACCTAGGAATAGAGTTTGTCCTGCATTTAACTGGTAAGTTTTTGGCTTAATTTCCTTCTTAGGACTAACGTACTTGAGGTCCTTCGCTGACAGATAGTGTGCCATCTGGTGGCGGTGGATGATTCCTGGTGTATCAAAAATGTAAGTACCATCATCCAGAGGAATTTCAATCTTATCAAGGGTTGTTCCAGGGAAACGAGAAGTCGTGATAATATCTTTATCACCTGTAATTTCCTTGATAATCGCATTAATTAAGGTTGATTTACCAACATTCGTCACACCGACAACATAAACATCACGACCCTTACGGAGTTTTTCAATACGCTGAATCAACTCTTTAATGGCATGATGATTTTGGGCAGACGTCAACATGACATCCACAGGACGCATACCTTCTTCATGGGCACGCTCTGTCAACCATTGAGTTACCTTACCATCTTTAACGGATTTAGGTAGGATATCCTTTTATTTCCGACCAAGAGCACATCATTACCAGAAACAAAGCGTGACAAGCCTGGAATGATTGACCCATTAAAATCGAAAATATCAACAACATTGACAACGAGGGCATCACTGTCTCCAACTTCATGAAGCAATTTTAAAAATTCATCATCTGTGATGTGGACATCCACAATTTCATTGTAATGACGAAGGCGGAAACAACGTTGACAGTACAACTCACCTGTTTCTTCAGCTTTTTTTATAGAGCTAGCGGGTGTGTAACCAGCCTTTTCTTTATCTTCTGTTTGAATTTGGGCTCCACAGCCAATACAAAATAATTCTTCCATTAAATTCCTTTGTTAAAGGTCATTGGACCATATGCTTTTCAATCTTTTTCCACATGCGACGCTCACGCCAACGATTAAACTTGGTTACCCAAGCATCTGATTGCACCAAGGGCTTAACCAAAATCGAGCGAATACCAGCTCGGTGGCTAGCTCTGATGTCAGTCATGAGCTGATCTCCAACCATAACAACCTCGTCACGGTTAAAGTGGTAACGCTCAATCGCTTCATTAATTCCTTTCGTAAAAGGTTTCATGGCACGACTCACGAAATCCACATGGAAATTGGCAACCGCACGTTCAACACGTTCATATTTATTGTTAGAGACCACAACTACCGGAATATCAGCCTCTGTCATCTCATCCAACCAAGCACGTAGCTCAGGAGTCCCATCAGGGTTGTTCCAAGCAATCAAGGTATTGTCCAAATCGACCAAGACGGCACGAATACCGTGTTCACGTAGCTGGTCAGGTTTCAAATCATAAACAGCCTCCACCATAAAATGGGGCCTATAATCGTCTATAGTCATTTTCTCTCCAAAATGTTAGTTTACCTCTTATTTTACCATATTTTTAAGGTTTATGTGTGGGACTTAAGTCCTATTTTTAAGAACATCTTTGACACAACGGTATCGAGTCAAAACCACCCGTGAGAACGGGTGGCTTGCTCTTCGGCTGAAAGCCTCTGCTACCGGCCGAGGCCTAAAGGCCTACCGAATGGTTTCCCTTCAGCACCACCTTTGCTAGCTCGACCCGTCTAGCGGTCTCTTTAAGATTACTTTCTTTTATTCTTCTCACCTGTAAACGGATCATACTCCTCAAACAGACTAAGCTGATCTGCTACCACGTCTTCTTGTAATTGATTACGAATATATTCTTCAATTCGCTTCTGATTTCGCCCAACCGTATCAACATAAAACCCTCGACACCAAAATTTGCGATTCCCATATTTATACTTTAAATTTGCGTGTCGGTCGAATATCATTAAGCTACTTTTACCCTTTAAATATCCCATAAATGAAGAAATACTTAGTTTCGGTGGTATACTCACTAACATGTGAATATGATCTGGGCAAGCTTCTGCTTCATGAATTTCAACGCCTTTTCTTTCACATAATAACCGTAAGATTTGACCAATACTTGCTTTGTATTTCCCATAGATTATCTGACGTCTATATTTTGGGGCGAAAACAATATGATACTTACAATTCCATGTAGTATGTGCTAAACTATTATTATCCTGTCTCATCAGGGGTCCTCCTTTAGTATATTAGTTAGTGGTCGGGAAACCTTATCTAATATAACACTTTAGGGGGACTTTTTTTGATACATCGCTAAAAGCTTTTCGGAACCACTAGCACAGCTAGTGGTTTTCGTAAGATAAAAAAGACAAACATCAAAAACGATGTTTGTCTTCATTCTGAGTCTCCCTCAATCAAGGAAGACTTCTATTTTCTATATCACACTTGTCCACAAATGCTGGATAATCTGACTAACTGGAAAATAGCCATTAATCAAGAATACGTAAAACCCAGCTCGATGACAAAAGCGTCTGAATGTTGTTCATAGGAACAGTCGCAAAAATATTCCCCAACATAGTCAAAGGCACAAGACTCACTAAGGTGGCCAAGACGCCACCTACCACTTGGTAACGTCTTTGATCAAGTCGCTCAATTCTCACAAAGTGGAAGAAAATACCAAGAAAGCGTAAGCCATAATAGGCTATACAGTAGATAGCAAAATAAGCAACGCCCGCATAATAGACACGGTCAAGTGAAAAGATGTTCTGATCTTTAAAGAAAGCTATACTAGCATCCTTGGTTGGATTGGTATAAGGTACCCAAAGATTGATAGCCTCTCCTAGCGACCGGTAGAAATAGGCCGCCACACACATGGCGATAATGACTGAAACCACGTAATAAGCTTGCATAAAGAGGCCACGACGGTAGCCAATGTAGAAATTCCAAGCCATAATGGCTAAGACAAGGAGTCCAATCATGCGTCATCCTCATCGTCATTTGTAGCTGTCGCCTTGACCTTGAGCTGTTCAAGTTGCTTAGCTCTCAACGTTTCCAACTCTTTTTCCATATCTTCAACTTGAATTTCGCGTTCCAACTGAGTTGACAAAGAATTGATAGCCATTAGGATAGCGATTGTTTCATTGTCAGCATTTTTCATCTGCTCTTTGATAATTTTATATTTCTCGTGGGCAACACGCTCAACCTCTTCCATGAAAAGGTTGTCCTTATCAGTTGTTAGCGTGAGGTTCTTCTCTCCAAAATGAAATTTGTAACGGTTCTTATTTGCCATTTGCTTGTTAGCTGCCAATCAATGGTGGTCACGGATTCGCCACCGCAGCTTCTCCTTATTTTATTGCTTTTATATCGCCATTTTTAGCAAGATTCAGACACTTACTCTGAGGCGTGTTCGATACTTAAATGCCAACCCATTTTCTCTAATTGTGGAAAAAAGAGCATGGTTAGGCATTCTCTTTCTAATCATTATATCCTAAATTTTAACTTTCGTAAATTTTAGACTTTGCACTTCTTTAGAAAAATAATTTTCAAGGAATCCGAGTCTGTAAAATATCTACCAATTCTCCTTTTTTGTGCTAAAATAGATTTCATGGGCACAATCGTATTAAAAATGACAGCAGAGCAGATTTCGACACTCCAAAAGGACCTGGCCAGCTATGCCACTGCGACTAAAAATCCTTATGCAAGTTTTTCAGCCAAGGTCGATGGAATAAGTGTCATCGCCTATACTTCAGGAAAGGTAACTTTCCAAGGAGCTAAGCCAGAAGTCTTGGCTAGCCGTTTTGGGTACCAAGCTGAACCTAAGCATTCACCTGATGGGCAAAACCTAGCCCTAATTGGATCAGATGAAGTCGGAAATGGCTCCTATTTTGGTGGTCTAGCTGTTGTAGCTAGTCTAGTTACCCCAGCTGACCATGCCTTTTTGAAATCTCTTGGGGTCGATGATTCTAAAATCTTAATGATATCAAGATTCGTCAGATTGCACCTATATTGGAGGAGAAAATTCCTCACAAGGCACTTCTTCTTTCGCCTAGAAAGTATAATGAAGTGGTTGGAGACGGTAAGAGTCATAATGCTGTGTCTGTTAAAGTAGCTCTCCACAATCAGGCTATCTTCCTATTGTTACAATCAGGTGCTAAACCAGATAAGATTGTCATTGATGCCTTCACCAGTGAGAAAAATTATCAAAAATACCTCAAGAATGAACGCAATCGTTTGACTTCCTATCACTTTAGAAGAAAAGGCTGAGGGGAAATACTTAGCTGTCGCGGTGAGCTCTATCATGCTCGCAATCTCTTCCTGGAAAATTTGGACAAACTCAGCCAAGAGGTTGGCTACACCCTTCCTTCAGGTGCTGGTGCTAAATCTGACCAGGTCGCAACTAAGCTTCTTCAAGCCTACGGAGATCAGGCTCTCCAAGCTACTGCTAAATATCATTTCGCCAATACCAAAAAGCCTACCAACGCTTAAAATAACCCTGAAAGGCCTTAACTATGAAAAACAAATGGACCCAATACTTCCTCATTTTACTTCGTGAATGGGGACTCTTTATCCTCTTTATCACATTTTTCCTTTTGACTCGCCTCTTCCTTTGGCTCCCTGTCCAGGTTGACGGCCACTCAATGGATCCTACTCTAGCCAATAATCAACGTGTTATCGTTTTGAAACACACATCCATTGAACGCTTCGATATTGTCGTTGCCAAGGAAGTCGAAGACGGTAAGACGAAACAAATCGTCAAACGTATCATCGGTATGCCAGGTGATACCATTACCTATCAAAACGATAAACTTACTGTCAACGGTAAAGAAGTCAAGGAAGAATACCTCAAAGAATTCCAAGCTGCCTTTGCCAAGGATAAGCTACAAAAAGAATATGCTTACAACGATGACAAGAGCAAGAGTGGCTACTTCCAACAACTAGCTAAGGATGCCAAGGCTTTTACAACCAATGCTGACGGTAACACGACCTTCTCTGTCACTGTTCCTGAAGGCAAATATTTCCTACTTGGAGACAACCGTATTGTTTCCAAAGATAGCCGAGCAGTTGGTTTCTTTGACAAGAGTGCTCTTGTAGGAGAGGTCAAATTCCGCTTCTGGCCACTTAATAAAATTGGTACCGTTGAGGATAACTAAAAACACTAAATAAGATAAGGTTGGGGAAACCCAGCCTTATTATGTATCTAGGAAAAACACATGCAAGAATTTTATTTTTCAGGAACTATCGAACGCGTCATTTTCGAAACGCTAGTAATTTTTCCGTATTCTACTCTTAGAAATTGACGAAACAGACAGTGATTTGAGGACTATGAAATCATTGTTACAGGAACCATGGGAGATGTCATGGAAGGTGAAGATTATACCTTCTGGGGTCAGCTAACCAATCATCCCAAATATGGTGAACAACTCCAAATGACACGCTACGAACGGTCAAAACCTTCTGCTAGCGGTCTTATCAAGTATTTCTCTAGCGACAATTTTAAGGGGATTGGTAAGAAAACAGCTGAGCGTATTGTCGAGATTTATGGTGAAGACCCTATTGACAAGATTCTCGAGGATCCTAGCAAGTTAGAACAGATTCCTAACCTTTCAAAGGTAAACCGAGAAGCCTTCGTTGCAAGTTAAAAATCAACTATGGAACCGAGCAAATCTTGTCCAAACTTTCCAGCTATGGACTCACACCAAAAGCTGCCTCACAAATTTTCAACCAATATAAGGAAGAATCGCTCAATCTTATCGAAGAACACCCTTATCTCTTGGTAGAGGAAGTTCAAGGAATCGGATTTAAAATAGCTGACCAACTAGCCGAACGCTTAGGAATTGCTAGTGATGCTCCTGAGCGCTTACGAGCTGCCTTGATTCATTGTCTGCTAGAAGCCAGTATGGAAGAAGGCGACACCTACATCGAAGCCAAAGCTTTGCTCGAACGAACTATCATCCTTTTGGAAAGTGCTCGTCAAATTGAACTTGACCCTGCCTTGGTCGCTAACCAATTAACCAATCTCATCCAAGAGGACAAGGTGCAAAATGTAGAGACTAAAATCTTTGATAATACCCTTTATTTTGCGGAACAGGGCATCTATACCCACCTAACTCGTATCATGAAAGACCAACCTGACATCAGTGCAGAGGACAAAATCCAAGCAAGTCTTGAAGAGGTGGAAGAGGAGCTTGGTATTACTTATGATAAGGTGCAAAAAGACGCCATTATCAAAGCCCTACAAAGCAAGGTATTCATCCTGACAGGTGGTCCCGGAACAGGGAAAACCACCGTTATTAACGGCATTATTAAAACCTATGCTGACCTTCATGGTCTAGATTTCAAAAAGTCTGATTTGCCTATTATTTTAGCGGCGCCAACGGGACGGGCTGCTCGTCGAATGAACGAACTCACCCAACTCCCTAGCGCCACTATCCATAGACATTTGGGCCTCAATAGCGAGGACGATTTCAAGACCTTAGAGGACTATCTCGATTGCGACTTGATTATCATCGATGAGTTTTCTATGTTGATACTTGGTTGGCTAATCAACTTTTTGAAAGTATCTCTGATTCAACCCAAGTCATCATTGTGGGTGACCAAGACCAACTGCCTTCCGTAGGCCCTGGCCAAGTCTTGGCTGACCTTTTGCAGATTGATAACTTGCCAAAGGTTTCCCTAACCAAAATTTTCAGACAATCCGAGGACTCCACCATCGTTACCCTGCTAGTCGGATGCGCCAAGGCCAACTACCCGCTGATTTCACAGAGAAAAAGGCTGACCGCTCTTACTTTGAGGCCAATGCCAACCATATTCCACAGATGGTTCCTAAAATTGTCTCTGCCGCTATAAAGAGCGGGATCGCTGCTCAGGATGTGCAGATTCTAGCTCCCATGTATCGAGGACAGGCTGGTATTAACAATCTCAATACCATTATGCAGGACCTACTTAATCCTCAAGAAAAGGCCAATCAGTTTGCCTTTAATGATATTTTCTTCCGTAAGAACGACAAAATTCTCCATCTGGTCAACGATACCGAACTCAATGTCTTCAATGGCGACATCGGCATCATTACCGATCTCATCCCTGGTAAATATACTGAAAGCAAGCAGGACGAAATTTACATGTCCTTTGATGGCAATGAGGTTATCTATCCTCGTAACGAATGGAATAAGATTACTCTGGCCTATGCCATGTCAATCCACAAATCTCAAGGGAGTGAGTTCCCAGTCGTTATCCTTCCCATCACACGACAAAGTGGACGTATGCTACAACGTAACCTCATCTACACCGCTATCACACGCGCCAAGAGTAAACTAGTCATGTTAGGGGAAATCGCAGCCTTTGATTATGCCGTTCGCAACGAAGGAGCTAAACGAAATACTTATCTCATCCAACGTTTTGAACAAACTTATACACAAGCTGTTGATAAGTCTGTCGAAAAGATTGTTAAAAACAAGGCAACAGACGCTCCAATCAAACAAAAACGAAAAACAACGACCCCTCAGAAACCCTTGAAAACAAAGCCTTTTCGGAAAATATCAATCCATCCCCAGATCTTGTTAACACTTATTCACAACCTGTGGATAAGTCTGTTAACAAACCTGTGCAAACAGAAGAAAACTATCGTTTAACTGAAGAAAATTGGGCAACTATAGATCCAATGATTGGGCTCAGTGAAGACGATATAGCTGCTTTTTTTAAAAATAACTAAAAAAAGACTTGGAGAGCGACTCCAAGTCTTTTCATTTGCTAAAATACTAGACGAACCAGGGCCATAGATACTATACCGACGATTACTGCATAGAGCAGATTTTTGCTTTTAAAGGCTACAATTACCGTTGGCACAGTAGCCAGTATTTCCATCCACTTAAACTGTGGCAAGTGACCAATCTTCTCAGTCGTGAGACTAGAGAGAATCAGGGCAAAGAGGATAGAAACTGGTAAGTAGTGCAAAAATCGAACAACGATATCTGGTAAGCCTTTGTATTTCACTAAAACAAAGGGGAGAACACGGGGAACCCAGCTGACCACAAACCCAAGTAGAATAGCAATGAGAATAAACTTATTGACGGCCATCACACATCACCCCCACACTACATCCAACCAAAGTAGCCACTAAAACAGCCAAAGATTCCGACAAGACGACACTAAAGCTCAGATAAGCCACAGCAATAGATAGTAAAATCAAGAGTAGCTTACGCACTCCTTCCCCTAATAAGGCATCAATCTGACTACTTAACAAACCTATAAACATGGCAATCAAAGCAAAATCCAAACCAAAAAGCTCAGGATTAGGAATCATGGAACCAATCAAACAACCAACAACTGATGATACAATCCAAACCAGATAGCTGAAAATATTGTTACCATGCATCCAGTTAGCAGGAATATCTTTATGATGCACATATTCTCCCAACAAGACACCATAACTTTCATCCGTAATCAGACTACCTATTCCCAGCTGATTCCAGAGGCTTGTTTTTGTAAAAATCGTCGTTGCATGTAAACTCATCAACATATTACGCAAATTAACCAAGAAAACAGTCAAGGTTAACTCACCTAGACCAGCTCCTGCAACTACTAAGGCACACATGGCAAACTGGGCCGAGCCACCATAGACCAAGGCACACATGAGGCCAACCTCAAGGACTGATAGACCCGAAGCAGCTGCTACAACACCAAAGGCTAGGCCAATAGCTACATAGCCTAAAGCTGTCGGTACCGCGGCTTTTACACCTAAACGAAAGTCAGACACACTCAATTCCTTTCTAAAGGAACCTCTTACCAAACTAGTAAGAGGTTCTTCTTATTCTTCAAATCCTGCAAAGGCTAGACTTGGTTTTGCATTCAAGTCCAACTCAGCAAAATGTTTTTGATCACATTCAATAGCAGCTGCTAGAGCAATCATGCCAGCATTGTCACCACAAAGACGTAAAGGCGGAATGACTACATCTACATCTGTGATTTCTTCAGCCAAACGTTCTCGTAAGCCCTGATTAGCTGCCACGCCACCTGCAACAACAAGTGTCTTGACAGGATAACGCTCCAAGGCTTTCTTAGTCTTAGCTAGAAGGATATCCAACACAGCAGCTTGGAAAGAAGCACAAAGGTCTTCTTTAACTAGTGCTTCTCCCTTCTGTTCTGCATTGTGATGTAAATTGATGAAGGCTGACTTCAAGCCTGAAAATGAAAACTCCAAGTGGTCTTCCTTAATCATAGCACGTGGAAAATCATAAACATCTTTCCCTTTATGTGCCAATTCATCAATTTCACGCCCAGCTGGTAGGTCAAACCCATCACACGCCCGACCTTGTCATAGGCCTCACCAACTGCATCATCACGTGTCTCACCAACAATCTTGTAATTTCCCGGTTCTGACACATAAACCAATTCTGTGTGTCCCCCAGACACCAAAAGTGCTAAGAGGGATATTCCAATTCTTTAACCTCACGCGCTGCCATAAGATGCCCAGCCATATGGTTAACTGGAATCAAAGGCAATCCGTGTGCCCAAGCGAAGGCCTTAGCCGCTGCCATCCCGACCAAGAGCGCCCCGACCAAACCAGGACCATAGGTTACCGCTACAGCATCTAGTTGTTCAGCAGTAATTCCCGCCTCAGAAAGGCATCTTTAATGCAAAGAGTCACCACTTCCACATGGTGACGACTAGCCACCTCAGGAACAACACCACCAAACCGTTTATGGCTTTCCACCTGACTGGCAATAATATTACTTAAAAGTTCTTTCTCATTTTTCAAAACGGCAACTGAAGTCTCATCACATGAACTCTCCACTGCCAAAATATATCTATCTGCCATTAGACTTCCTCTCGCCTCATGATAACTGCATCTTCTTGAGGCTCATGATAATAATTTTCCGAATCCCTAGACTTTCAAACCAAATTTTCTATAAAGTGTCTGAGCGACTTGATTTGAAGCCCTCACTTCTAGAAATATAGGCTCACTACGCTCTTCCAAATACTTCATCAGCTGACTAGCATAACCACGCCCCTGATAAGCTTTTAAAACGGCGATATTGGTCACTTCAAGCTCACCCACTAAATTTGAAGGGCTAAAAAACCAACAACTTCTTCCTGATCATAAACATAGAAATACTCCGTCGTATCCAAAGCCAAGTCTGCTACCACTTGTTCTATCGTCCACGGAGATTTGTCATAAACATCCGACAAAATCTGATAAATCAGTTGAGCTTGCTCTTGGCTACTCAATCTAGACGCGCTTGATGTAGTTGTCACGGTTAGTCTCCTCATGCGTCTTAAGCCAATTCTCTTCCGCCTCAACCCGCTTCAAGTAATGTGGAACAAAAGCATCCACATCAACAGAAGGCAAGGACAAGCCTAAACGACCAATTAACTGGGCTGACGGAAGACTTGACAAGATAGTTGCTTCTGGAAGAATTTCTTTAATCTGATCCACAAAATTAGCCACTTCACCGACAAATGTTACCTTTTCAAAAGTTTTAGCTTGCTCCAGAACATCTACAAAAGCTGCATGGCAATCTGGGACGAGGGCCTGACCATTTTCATAAAAACCAACGTAAACATTATTACGACGGGCATCCATAATAGGAATCACAACACCGTCAACCGAAAGGTCTGTCAGTGCCTGTAGACTTGAAACTCCCACCAAATCAATGTCAAGCGCATAGGCTAAAGTCTTAGCTGTTGCGACAGCCACACGAAGCCCTGTGTAAGATCCTGGACCCTGTGCAACCACAATACGTTCTAAATCAGACGGTTGCCAGCCTGCCTGAGCAACTAAAAAATAAATGGTGGGCATTAAACTAATACTGTGGTTCTTTTTTACTGTGACAGTTGACTCTGCCACTAGTTTCTCATCTTCTAACAAGGCTACTGATAAAGCTGTGCTAGAAGTATCAAATGCTAATATTTTCATTTTTTTTCCTTGTTTCCTTTTATGCTTTTCTATTATAACACAAGTCACTGTTTCCCAGAAACGAACATTTTCCAACTTTTTCCGCCATTTTCTTTATCTAGCCCTTATCTTATGGTACAATAATAGTAATTGTTAAACGAATCAAGGCTACTAGCTATTACTCATAAAGTGAATATCATAACGTCAAGTAAATCATAGAAAGATTAACTTGACCGGTTTTTTTATAGAATGGCAGAGCCTTTTGGAAAGAAAGGAAAACCATGATTTATAAAGTCTTTTACCAAGAAACTAAAGAGCGTAATCCACGCCGTGAACAGACAAAATCACTCTACCTAGATATCGATGCAGAAACTGAACTTGAGGGACGTATCCAAGCTCGTCAAATCATCGAAAAAAACACTGCCTATAACATCGAATTCATCGAGCTCCTCTCAGAAAAAGCCCTTGAATACGAAAAAGAAACAGGCGTTTTTGAAGTAACGGAGTTCTAAGACCATGGCATCAAAAATCAATCTAAAACCTGAAGAAGTTGGGGTTTATGCGATTGGTGGTTTGGGGGAAATCGGTAAAAACACTTATGGTATTGAATACCAAGATGAGATTATCATCGTCGATGCGGGTATTAAATTCCCCGAGGATGATCTTCTCGGAATCGACTATGTTATCCCAGACTATTCTTACATCGTTGAAAACGTTGATCGTGTAAAGGCACTTGTCATTACTCACGGTCACGAAGACCATATTGGTGGGATTCCCTTCCTTCTTAAACAGGCAAATATCCCAATTTATGCAGGACCACTTGCTCTTGCTCTTATCAAAGGAAAATTGGAAGAACACGGACTACTTCGTGACGCACAACTCTATGAAATTAATGCTAATACAGAGCTTACTTTCAAAAATATGAGCGTGACCTTCTTCCGCACTACTCACTCAATTCCAGAACCTCTCGGTATTGTCATCCATACACCTCAAGGTAAAATTGTTTGTACCGGTGACTTTAAGTTTGACTTCACCCCAGTAGGTGAGCCAGCAGACCTTCACCGTATGGCTGCACTTGGTGAAGAAGGCGTTCTTTGCCTCCTCTCAGACTCAACCAATGCTGAAGTACCAACTTTCACAAATTCCGAGAAGGTCGTTGGTCAATCCATCATGAAAATTATTGAAGGCATCCACGGACGTATTATCTTCGCCTCATTTGCCTCAAACATTTTCCGTCTGCAACAAGCTGCCGAAGCCGCTGTAAAAACTGGCCGTAAGATTGTTGTCTTCGGACGTTCTATGGAAAAAGCCATTGTCAATGGTGTTGAACTAGGCTACATCAAAGTTCCAAAAGGAACTATCATTGACCCTAGTGAGATGAAAAACTACCATGCCAGTGAGATTCTTATCATGTGTACCGGTTCTCAAGGAGAGCCTATGGCAGCCCTTGCACGTATCGCTAACGGGATGCACCGCCAAGTGACACTACAACCTGGTGACACTGTTATCTTCTCATCTAGCCCTATCCCAGGAAACACAACCAGCGTTAACCGCTTGATTAATACTATTCAAGAAGCTGGTGTCGATGTTATCCACGGTAAAATCAACAATATCCATACCTCTGGACACGGTGGTCAACAAGAGCAAAAACTAATGCTTCGTTTGATCAAACCAAAATTCTTCATGCCTGTTCACGGTGAATACCGCATGCAGAAAGTTCACGCAGGCCTTGCTGTTGATTGTGGCGTCCCAAAAGATAATATCTTCATTATGGAAAATGGTGATGTCTTAGCCCTAACAAAAGACTCTGCTCGTCGTGCAGGTCACTTCAATGCCCAAGATATCTACGTTGATGGTAATGGTATTGGGGATATCGGAGCTGCCGTTCTTCGTGACCGTCGTGATCTCTCTGAAGATGGTGTCGTACTTGCCGTAGCAACTGTCGACTTCAAGTCTAAGATGATTCTAGCTGGCCCAGACATCCTCAGTCGTGGCTTCATCTACATGCGTGAATCTGGCGATCTTATCCGCGAAAGCCAACGCATTCTATTCAATGCTATTCGTATCGCTCTTAAAAATAAGGATGCTAGCATCCAATCCGTTAACGGAGCTATCGTCAATGCTTTACGCCCATTCTTATATGAAAAGACAGAACGTGAACCAATCATTATTCCAATGATTCTCACACCTGATAAATAAAAAAGGCTCTTTGTCAACTGTAGTGGGTGACGAAAAGCTAACATCTAGAGAGGACCTGATAGGTCTTCTCTTTTTTATGTTTAGAGTGATGAAGACACGTTTCTTAAAGTTGATGAAGTTTCTAAAACCGAAGCCCAAGCGTTTGATGTCTTTAATCAACTTGTTAGTCGCTTCGAGTTTCGCGTTTGAATAGTCAGTTTCTAGCGCATTCTTGATGTATTGCTTGTGTCTAAGAAAAGTCCTAAAGACCGTTTGAAAGTAGTGATTGACCTTGCTCATGTTCTCCTCTATTAACTCAAAAAACTCATCTACCCTCTTCTCCTGAAAGTGAAAAAGCAAAAGCTGATAAAGTTTGTAGGCATTAGCGATCTCTTCTGAAAAGACCAATGTCTTCTCAATGATTTCATGTGGTACTAAAGTTTGTCGGAAGGTCTTTGAATAGAAAGAGTTGAGCGATAGCTTACGGCTGTCCTTTTGAAAGAGTCGCCAGTGATTTTTCAAGGCTCGATAGGGTAGTGATTTCTTATCGAACTGGTTCATAATAGCGATTCTTGTCTTTAAAAAGGCTCGACCAAGGTGCTGAATAATGTGAAATCGATCAAGAACGATTTTGGCGTTTGGAAAGAGCTTACGAGCCAGTGGAATATAAGCTCCAGACATATCCATCGTGATAAACTGTACCTGTTGTCGGACTTTCAATGGATACTTCAAAAAGTAGTTTCGTATAGTAGTTTGGCAGCGATTATCAAGGATGGTTATGAGTTTGTTTGTCTCATAGTTCTGCGCAACAAAAGCCAATTTCCCTTTCTTGAACCCAAACTCATCCCAGGACATAATAGCTGGGAGTTTGTCATAGTGTTCCTTGAAAGTAAACTGGTCGAGTTTACGATAGACAGTGGACGTTGACACGCGAAGTCTTCTGGCAATATCCGTTAATGACACCTTCTCAGTTAGGAGTTGTGTAACCTTTTGTCGGACAAGGTTGGAGATTTGACAGTTTTTCTCAACGATTGATGTCTCAGCTACCGTGACTCGTCTACAACTTTTACACTGGAAACGACGTTTTTTCAGACGTAGTAGTGTTGGAGTTCCCGCTTGCTCAAGAAGAGGGATTTTAGAAGGCTTTTGAAAGTCGTACTTGATCATCTTTCCATGGCAATGAGGACATGATGGTGCAGGGGAATCGAGTTTTGCTTGAATCTCGATATGAGTATCAGTTTCAAAAACAAGTGAAATATTGATATTTTGGTCTTTAATTCCGATTAATTCTGTGGTATTCTTAATAAGTCTCATAAGTTCTTCCTAATGATGGTTTGGTTGCTTTTCATTATAGTTCTTATGGGACTTTTTGTCTGCATTCAAAAAGCTCTATAATCTCTACAGTAGTTTTACCCACTACAGAAATTATAGAGCCGTTTTTTCTTATAGTCCGTAGTTATAATCATCATCTTGCATGGCTTCAACAGTACCTAGAAGGTAACCATTACCAACTTGAGAGAAGAAGTCGTGGTTAGATGTTCCTGTAGAAATACCATTCATAACGATTGGGTTAACATCGTTCGCACTATCTGGGAAGAGTGGATCTTGTCCCAGGTTCATGAGAG
>ENA-OQHA01000706-OQHA01000706.1-human-gut-metagenome-genome-assembly--contig:-NODE-706-length-15577-cov-1.846796_pt1 | contig 15577 bp, 20 predicted proteins | sample MGYA00242558_ERZ504707 | MGnify/ENA primary metagenome ERZ504707 (study PRJEB26092, sample SAMD00036197) | human gut metagenome | host: Homo sapiens | study: EMG produced TPA metagenomics assembly of...
CATAAAGCGTCATTCCGATCCCCTGTACAATCCCGCCTTCTGCCTGCACTCTTGCAAGATTCGGGTTGACAACGGTTCCACAGTCTACGACAGCCTTATAATCCAGGATTTCCACATGACCGGTCTCTTTGTCGAGTTCGATCTCTACTGCCCCTGCCATGAATGGCGGCGGTGATGTCGGAGACGTATTACTTTCTGTCACCTCAAGCGCACAGCCATTACCGCACATGGATTTCGTACCGATATCTTCCAATGATACACTCTTCTGTTCTTTCGGCCATTCTACATGATCGCTTGCAAATACCAGTTCTTCCACAGGTGCCTCCAGCATTCCTGATGCAATCTCAAGGATTCTGGCAATCAGCTTCTGGCATGCTTTTTCTACTGCCTTACCTGTTATATACGTAGTACTTGACGCATAAGATCCGGAATCATATGGCGACGCATCTGTATCGGCACCGAGTACTTCAATTCTTTCCATCGGACAGTCCAGACACTCTGCTGCCATCTGTGCCAGGATCGTATCGCATCCGGTTCCCATATCTGCTGCCGCGATCATCAGTGTATAGAATCCGTCATCATTCATCTTGATTGTCGCGGAGCCGACGTCTACGCCCGAGATTCCGGATCCCTGCATTGCCATTGCAATACCGACGCTTCGAACTTTACCATTTCCCATGTCTTTACACGGATACTTGTCCTTCCAGCCGATTAGTTCCGCAGTCCGCTCCAGGCAGCGGTCAAGTGCACAGCTCTGTGCCGTCTCACCGTAATATGCAGGCATCACATCGCCTTCTCTTACCATATTTTTTTAGACGGAATTCTACCGGATCGATATGTAATCGTTCTGCCATTTCATTTACTGCAGATTCCACTGCAAAGATTCCCTGTGTCGCGCCATATCCTCTGTATGCTCCGGCAGCCATATGATTGGTATACACAACATCGTATGTAAAACGGTGTGCTTCTGCCGAACTATACAACGGGATCGATTTATGACCGGACAATCCAACAGTCGTCGGTCCGTGATCTCCGTAAGCGCCTGTATTCGACAGTGTATATACATCGATCGCACGGATCTTTCCTTCCTTCGATGCACCCAGACGGACATGTACTTCCATCTCATGTCTCGGAGACGATGCGATCTGCGATTCCTCTCTTGTAAAGATCATCTTCGAAGCTTTTCCCGTCTTCCATGTGACAAATGCCGGGAATAATTCCGCCACGACCGACTGCTTTGCACCAAATCCGCCTCCGATTCTCGGTTTGCTGACACGGATCCTGGATTCGGAATTCCAAGTGCATTGGAAATGATACGTCTTACATGATATACAATCTGTGTAGAGCTTAAGATATTCAGTCTTCCATAAGCATCCATAAAGCATGTCGTACGGAATGTCTCCATCATGGCCTGCTGCGCTGCTCTTACATGATAGGTGCCTTCCACAACTTCATCACAGTCAGCCAGCACTGCCTCTACATTCCCGTCTTCAGTGCTGTCACATGCACATAAGTTCCGCTTATTATCTGCGCCGACCTGGCAAAGTGCCTTCCAGTTGTCTTCCGGATGTACCAGACTTCGTTATCTTTTGCCGTATGGAAATCCAGTACTGCCGGAAGTACTTCATACTCTACTTTCAACATCTTAAGTGCCTTATCCACGCACGCTTCATTCTCTCCTGCCACGATTGCCACAGGATCTCCCACATATCTGACATGCTGGTCAAGGATCAGACGGTCATACGGACTGAGTTCGGGATATGTCTGTCCCGCTGTGGTGAATCTTTCATGTGGTACATCTTCCCACGTGTAGATATCTTCGATCCCCGGCACTCTTTTTGCCACATCTGTCTTTACTGATTTTACGATCGCATTGGCATGCGGGCTTCGGAGTACCTTTACGATCAGGCAGTCCTTTGGAGCAAGATCATCCATGAATACCGGTTTTCCTGTCACCAGTGCCATTGCGTCTTTTTTTCTTATCGGTTGTCCGACTGCTTTCATGATCTTTCTCCTTTCTTTCTATATTCGATAAATGCTTCCATTGCACGAAGCTGTCCTTCATATCCGGAACATCTGCAAAGATTTCCGCAAGATATGCCTTGATCTCTTCTCTTGTCGGCTCCGGATTCTCGCGGAACATGGCAATTGCATTCATGATCATTCCCGGATTGCAGAAACCGCACTGTTCTGCACCCTGATCTGCAACAAATGCACCGAATTCTTTTGCTTCTTCCTGAAGTCCTTCTAACGTATCTACCTTGCATCCGTCGACTCTGGCTGTCAGCATCGAACAGGATAATACTGGTTTATCATCTACAAACACTGTACACAGACCGCATCGACGTCTCACATCCACGTTTTACACTATAGCATCCATGATCTCTGACAAAATCGATCAGAAGCTGATCGCTGGATATTTCCGCTTCTCTCATTGTCCCATTTAAAAGAATCTTTACTTTCATATCCTACTGATCTCCTCCTTTTGTATTCAGTGCTTCCAATGTCCTGCGGATCAGAACATATGCCAGACGGTTTCTGTATTCTTTGCCGGCGCGCATATTACTGTCCGTCTTTACCTGTGAAGCAATGCATTCTGCCTCTTTCTTCATCTCTTCTTCAGTACAGACACCACTCCATACTTTTTCTCTGACTGCTTCTGTCAGTTCCAGTCGGACCGCCTTCTGCGTCTTGCACCGATACATACGCATCCATTTTCAGCATTTACTGAAACCGCACATGTCAATACCGGAAAATCTGTCTTGGAATTTCTATGTGCCAGATAGATCATATTTCTCTGATCCTTTTTTTACAATGACTCTGACTAAAATGTCATTGTCTCTTTTCATCTGCGCAAATTCCTGTAATGGAACAATCCCTCCTTTATACAGTTCTACGTAACTGTCCATTGCAAGAAACACCGTCAGTACATCCGAAAATCCATAGCGTCCGAATATACTTCCACCAATCGTTGCAAGGTTCCGGAACTGTACGCCGACAATATCACTGACCGCATCTTTTACTGCGCCTTCACACCATTGGTTCAATCTTTCATGACATTCCAGTTCACGGAGTGTCGTCATACATCCGATCCGGAATTCTTCTTCTGTCTCTTCGATCTGATTCAGACCGAGTCCGGACAGATCAATCGCTTTCTGTACATTCCGGTTCGACATCTTAAGCCACAACATGCCGCCCAGAATGCAGTTCGTCCTCTTCTGGTTCAGTTCATATGCCTGTTCCAGACTTTCTGCCTTCACATATTCCTTGATTTTTAACATACGCCTTTATCCTTATCTCTCTTTACTTAGTTTTATCCAGTTTCATCTATTCTTACTTTTATCAGTCTCACCTTTTTATCTATTCGTCTTTATTCCAGTGTGATCGCACCGGGAAAACAGACTCTGACGCAGGCAGGTTCCCGCCCTTCCCTGATTCTTTCAATACACCCGTCACACTTTTCCATTTTCCGTCCTTGTCAAAATGGATCACGTCTTTCGGGCAGACCTTTTCGCAGGCATGACATCCAATACATTTTTCTTTGTCTGTCAGTACAAATCCAGTCTTCGGATCTTTGTAAATTGCCTGCACCGGACAGGCTTTGATACAGATACCGCAGTGAGCACAGCCCGGACAGATATTCTTTTCAAACTGATTTTTCACTACCTTTTTGACCGTTCCGATGGCTCTTTGCATCTACATCTTCCACATCATGGTGTGCATCCAGACAGGCTATATGACAGGCATAACAGCCGACACATTTATCCGGATCAAATTTTAATCGGTAACACATGCCTTCACCTCGCCTTTTTCTTTCTCGATTTTACAGAAATAACTTTTATATCCCGGGAATCCTGAAATTGGATCCAGATAATTTCTGTCTATCAGATCATTTGCCTCACCCTTTGCATTGCCATGATAGATGTGTACAATTCCCGGCTGGCTGTTCAGATAAACCGCCGCAATTCCGCAGATACTTCCCACCGGGGAAGATACCCTCACCATGTCACCATCTGCAATACCATACTTTTTCGCATCTTCCGGATGGATTTCTACCAGTGTTGCCTCTTCAAGTCCTGCAAGCCACGGTACCCGGTATGTTCTTGCATGGAAAAGCTGTGGTTTTCTGGAACCAGTATTCAGAATCAATGGATATGCTTCCCTGTCCATGCCTGACACCTCACGGAAATCTCTGTATTCCGGAAGTCCGGAATATCCGTGGCTGTCTTTGTAACGTTCGAGTATCTGTGATACAAATTCCACCTTACCGGATGGTGTATGAAAGCCTTCTTTTTCATATCTCTTAAATGCAGGCGGAATGATCACACGTCCTTTTACCCCTTCCGGATGCGCCCGCAATTCCTCCAGTGTGACACCGGATGCTCCAAAATATATTCCATATATTTCTCATAGCCATGTTCCAATGCTTCATCATGTAACTGCATGGCACGAAGCATGCCGATCATGATCTCAATATCATTCTTCGCCTCTCCGACCGGTTCGATTGCTTTTTCTGACAGGAAGAACATTCCTCCCCGTCCATTCAGCACAACATCTCGTTCAAAGGAAGACGCTGCCGGAAGAACCAGGTCTGCCATCTTGCTTGAATCCGAGAAAAACAGATCTACATTCACATAAAAGTCCAGCGCTTTTAATGCTTTCTGAAAATGCTCCGGCTCCGGCCACATTCTATGGTTCAGGCCGAATCCCACCACAGCTTTCAACGGATATGGTTCTTCCTTCAGAATATAATCTGCAATTCTTGTACACTGCGCTTCCTCACACGGGAGATCAAACCATGCCGGAAAATCTTTCTCACCGATGGCTTCTATCGTATCCAGCCGTTTTACTTTCCATATTCATTGCAAGGAGACACCGGACCCGGTCTTGACGGATTGCCACCTGGAATATCATAGTTGCCGGTAAGTGCGATCAGACACATCACTGCCCGGTAATTCTGCATTCCATTAATATTATGTACAACTGGAGACGCTGAAAACATCACCCCGGCAGGCCCGTTAGATGCATACATTCTGGCAGCTTCACGGATCAGTTTCTTATCTACACCGGTGATCTTCTCTGCTTTTTCCGGTGGAAACTGATTCACATACGCTTTGTACTCTTCAAAACCATATACATATTTTTCTACAAATTCTTTATCATACAGCCCTTCTTCTATGATCACCTGTGCCATAGACAGCGCAAGTGCTCCGTCCGTTCCCGGCAGAAGTTTCAAGTGGATATCCGCTGCCTGTGTCGTTACGGTCTCTCTTGGATCTACGGCTATGATCTTCGCCCCACGTGCTTTTAACGACTGATAAGGTCTTGCCATTCCCACATTGGAATGATACAGATTGTTACTCCATACGAAAACCGTCTGTGCATGCATCAGATCCGGAAAGCAGATGTCATTTCCATAAATAAATCTCCATGCCATTGCCGCCGACTGAAAACAGGTACTGGATTCCGTACAGTAATTCGGAGACCCGTAAGCATTGGCAAGCCGCAGAAGTGCCGGTCTGTACCATTTCGGATATCCCGCATAAAATGCTGCCGCCTGCGGACCATATTCTTTTTTGATCCTGAGAAGATTCTCTGCAATCATCCGATACGCTTCATCCCAGGATATGCGTTCAAATTCCCCGCTTCCTTTTTTCCGATCCGTTTCATCGGATACAGATCCTGTCTTTGTTATAAACATACTGCCTGGAAGCAGCTCCTTTAGAACATAATCCTCCACTCTGCCCCGGAAGATCCCGGCTGCTTCTACCGACACAAGCGTTCCTTCTTCTACATAAGCATCGATCGGACATCCCGCTGAACAGATATTACAGCGGACTTTTTTTATTACTCTTTGATTCATGCTGTTTCACCCATCAATGTTTCTATGTTCATTCGTACATTTTATTATAACAAGTTGCTTTTCAGTTTTCTATCTATTTTTCAAATTTCTGTCTTTCTTTCCTTTCATGATCTCAAAGTACATAATAAGAAGAAGTGTTCCCGCCAGCACCCATGCCGCCGGAGATGCCAGACAGATTCCCATATAGCTGCCAAAATGTGATGCAATCAGCGATGCACCGCTCCGTCCGACAAGTTCTGCAATCCCCGCTGTCATCGGAAGCAGTCCATATCCCATTCCCTGAATTCCGTTTCTATACAAATTAACAATAACAAGAGGCAGGAATGACACGCTTACACACCTCAAATAAATATCCACATATTCCATGATCTGATTTACATTCTCTGATACAAAGAATATCGTCATATATTTCCGACAAAGAAAATAATCACACCTGTCACAACCGCATAAATAAATCCAATCAATGTTGCACTCTTAAATCCTTTACGGATTCTCGTATATTTCCCTGCCCCCATATTCTGTGCACAGTAAGTCGCCATCGTTGTACCAAGCGCAACGTAGGCTGCGTAAACACCTGCTCGATCTTGCTTGCTGCCGCAAATCCGGCTGCAGCTGTAGAACCGAGGATATTCAGGCAAGACTGTACAACAATCGTTCCTATCGCCGTGATGGAATATTGGAATGCCATCGGAAGTCCGATCTTCAGCTGCCATCCGGCAGATTCTTATCTATTTCCCAGTCTTCTCTATGAAGATACAGTGCGGGAACCTTCTTTGCAATATATAGCAGACACAGGATTCCCGAAATTCCCTGTGCGATCACTGTCGCATAGGCTGCCCCTGCCGCTCCCATTCTAAAGACAATGATAAACACCAGATCCAGCACAATATTCAAAAGTGCTGCAATCACAAGAAAATAAAGCGGACGCTTACTATCGCCTAGTGCCCTTAATACACTTGCAAGATAATTGTAAAGTGCCTGTGCCACAATCCCGCCGCAAATGACCATAATATATCCGTAAGCTTCTCCATACATGTCTGACGGTGTATTCATCAGATGCAACACCTTCGCCATACTGATCATGCTCAGCAATGTAAGAATAACGGTTACGATCCTGTAAGTACCGCACCGGATGCCACAGACTTCTTCATCGCCTTCATGTTTCCGGCCCCGAAGTGCTGTGCTGTAACAACCGTAAATCCCGCCGTAACTCCCTGCAGGAAGACCAATGATCAGAAATACCAGTGTTCCACATGCTCCTACCGCCGCCAGTGCCGCATTACCGACAAATTTCCCGACGATCACCGTATCTGCCATATTATAAAACTGCTGAAAAATATTACCGATAAAGATCGGCATTGTAAAATTGAAAATGATCTTCCCGGGAGTGCCGGCCGTCATATCTTTTCCATCCTGTTTTCCTCCTTTTCCGTCATCTGTGTATATCGCTATCTTTCATCTTCATTCTATGTGTTTACGTTAAGAAAAGACCCTGATATCGCTTCAGAGCCTTTTCTCGCAAAACTTTATTCATTATATAAAACACAGAAAACAATTGCAACTATTTTTCTGCAGATTTATTTACAAATCCAACTTTATTAAGCGGCCAGTACCGGAATCCTGCTTTGGCCAGAATTGTCTCTTTCTTTACATACGTGTTATCCCAGTATCTGGAATCCAGACTATTGTTCCGGTTATCCCCCATTACAAAATAACTATCTTCCGGAACTTCATAAGGTCCGAAGCTTCCTGCCATCTCTTCCGGGCAGAAGCTTACCGCCTGTGTCTGCTCTTTTCCATCAATGTAAATCTTCCCGTCTTTCACGGTAACTGTCTCTCCTGGCAGTCCGATCACGCGCTTGATAAAAATCTTGGACGGATCATCTGGATATTTGAAGATTACAATGTCATATCTCTCTGGATCATCTTTGATATATGCCAGACGGTTTCCCAGCACCCGGTCTCCTTTCATAATCGTATTCTGCATAGATTCCGACGGAATCACGGCATTGATATACACCAGTTTGTTCATTGCAAATACAACACAGAATATGATCAGAAATGTTTTCAGATAATCCCATACAGCCGCCATACCGGTCAGCTCTTCCTCTTCCTGCTTCTTTTCCTTTTTATTTTCATATTTTTACACTCTCCCTTTCATGTAGCACATACGCGATCTTTTTCACACATTTTTACGTTCTCCCCACGCTTCACACATATAGCTTCATATAGTTTATGAAAGTTTTAATATAACCCTATCCGGACTGAATGCCACTTCATTGCCTCATTAATCTCTTTCTGATAAAGTTCCGCATCCGGAATCTCTAACTGAATCTCTTCTTCACTTTTCAGCTTCAGAAGGGTTACTTTAGCCATTGGTTCTACCCCGTCCGGTCTTCCTTCACATCCAAAATCCGGTTCATCAATTCTCATCACCAGATATCTCATATCCAGGATATCTACTGTCTGCGCATCTAATTTTCCATCAAAGAACTTATCCAGTACTCTCCGAAAGACTTCATTCTCTTTTGCCGCCAGCGCAACAACGTCATTGACGAACGCAGTTTCAGATCATCAGGCCATCCCATGACTCTGGTTGCATCATCTGATTCCAGTTGCAAAAGTGCCTCTGAACTCTCTCTTAAATGTGCATTTGTCACTGCGTTTTCTATATATGCTTTAGCTTCTTCATAGTCTTCAATAGCGTAGTACATTGCAGTACCGCTACTCCCCAGCCCCTGAATCTGCGGAAAAATGTACCACATCCAGCAACTTCTCTTATGTCCACTCTTAATCTCTGCAAGAGCTGTCTTAAATTCTGACTCCTGCGCTTTGATAAACCTCTCTAGATTATTCTCTCTCATTCTTTTTTTGAACCTCCAGTCCATACATCTGTCTGTACGCTGCTTCTTTTCCAGTACAGTTTTTATAACAACATCTTTTTCTATTTTAGCATATCTTTCTATGTCATGTATACATCAAATCATCCGACATCTATAGAATAACCGGAACACAAAAAGCAGAAACTATTTTTTACACCAGCTTCCGCTTTTATTACTTAATCTGTAGGATGTGAAGATTCCTTATATTTTCCAGACTTTTTAAACAGCATATGAAATCCCCCCTTCTTCTTACCGGCAGAAAAATTTTCTTGCATTTTCCGATATGCCAGACTATAATAACGATTGAACAAAGTTTTTTATAAACAGGGGGGAGCTGGAGAAAACCGGCTGAGAGGAAGCGTAATTCCGTTTCGACCCTTTACCTGATTTGGATAATGCCAACGGAGGGATTCATACCATGTATTGATTGATCAGAGATGCCCCGCATCTCTTCTTTTTACTTTTTGTACCTCCATCCGTCTTTATGAATGAAGGGTATTTTTTATGAAAGGAATGTTTATTTATGACACACACAACTTTATCATCAGACTCTTCACGGACAAGACGACTGGCTCTTGCCGGTGTATTTACGGCTCTTGCCATCGTCGGAAGTTTCTTAAGCTTTCCGGTTGCAGGCAGTAAATGTGCACCTGTACAGCATATTATTAATATCCTGGCAGCAGTCACGTTAGGGCCCTGGTACAGTGTAGGAATTGCATTTTGTGCCAGCCTGTTACGAAATCTGCTTGGTCTTGGCAGCATGATGGCTTTTCCCGGAAGTATGGTTGGAGCACTTTGCTGTGGACTTGTATACTCCATTTGCCACAAGCTCAGCCTGACTTGTCTTGCAGAGGCACTCGGCACAGGAATTCTTGGCGGCCTGGCTGCTTATCCTGTTGCAGTATATATTATGGGAATCACTCCTGCCGGGATCTTCGTCTATGTAGTTCCATTTCTGATTTCTACTATTGCAGGAAGCATTCTTGCATTTCTGCTAATTACAGCGCTGAATAAAGGCGGCGTAATGGCTATGATAAAAACGACTCGTTAAGAGTTGTTTAGAAACGGTACATTGGGGACACCACCTTGTACCGCATACACAAGTATCAGATTTTCCCATCTGATATAGGCGTCAGTAATTTCATAGTTCTTTTATGAACCTCAGATCTGTGTAGAGAAATGTTTTCCTGCATCGAAATCTGTGTGTTTTTGCTGACGCATTATAACCTTATATTTAATTTTTTAACGGAGGCAAACACATGAGAAATTACACAACACAGATGGATGCTGCAAGAAAAGGAATTGTCACTCCTGAAATTGAGATTGTAGCAAAAAAGAAAACATGACAACAGAAGCACTTATGAAACTTGTTGCTGAAGGCAAGGTTGCAATCTGTGCCAACAAGAATCACACCAGCCTTGATCCGGAGGGTGTCGGAAGCATGCTCCGTACCAAGATCAATGTAAACCTTGGTGTATCCCCGCGACTGTAAGGATTACAATATTGAAATGGAAAAAGTTATGAGCGCTGTAAATCTTGGTGCTGAAGCCATCATGGATTTATCGAGCCACGGTAACACACAGCCATTCCGCCAGAAACTGACACATGAATGTCCTGCTATGATCGGTACTGTTCCTGTATACGACAGTGTCATCCACTATCAGAGAGATCTTGCAACTCTGACTGCGCAGGACTTCATCGACGTTGTCCGTCTTCACGCAGAAGATGGCGTGGACTTTGTCACACTTCACTGTGGAATTACACGTAAAACGATTGAACAGATAAAAAAACACAAACGTAAAATGAATATTGTAAGCCGTGGCGGAAGTCTTGTATTTGCATGGATGTGTATGACCGGAGAAGAAAATCCTTCTACGAACACTATGATGAGATCTTGATATCTGCGAAGAATATGATGTTACTATCTCCCTTGGTGATGCATGCCGCCCTGGATGTCTGGCCGATGCTACCGATGTATGCCAGATTGAAGAACTGGTGCGTCTTGGAGAACTCACAAAACGTGCATGGGACCACAATGTACAGGTAATGGTAGAAGGACCGGGACATGTACCGCTTGATCAGGTTGCTGCCAACATGAAAGTACAGCAGAGTATCTGCATGGGTGCTCCGTTCTATGTACTTGGCCCTCTTGTTACGGATATTGCTCCAGGTTACGATCACATCACATCCGCTATCGGTGGTGCAGTTGCTGCTATGAATGGTGCTGCATTCTTATGTTATGTAACACCTGCAGAACATCTGGCGCTTCCTAATGTAGATGACGTAAAACAGGGGATCATTGCTTCCAAGATTGCTGCCCATGCTGCCGACATCGCCAAAGGTGTTCCCGGAGCACGTGATATTGATGATAAAATGGCTGAAGCACGTCAGAAACTTGACTGGGACGCACAGTATGCCTGTGCATTAGACCCTGAAACAGCCAAAGCCATCCGTGACAGCCGAAGCCCGGAAGATGATCATAGTGATACCTGCAGTATGTGCGGAAAATTCTGTGCAGTCAGAAGTATGAATAAAGCTTTGGCCGGAGAATATATTGATATTCTGTAATTCTTGGGATTTAATTTATTAACTGGAGAAACGGCCTCTCAGTCCTTGAAGGAAACAATAGATAAGGCTTCTTGTGAATGTGGAATGCCGTTAGAAACAGTTAGAGAGTCAGAAGCACCGTTAAAGGAACGAAGCGAACGTGTTTGAGGCGAACGCCGAGTTTGAGCGTAGTTCCTTGCTTTTAGGTGATTCTGACTCTCTTAGTGTTTCTTATGGTATGGAACCTGAACAAGAAGCCTTATCTATTGTTTCCTTCAAGACTGAGAGGCCGTTTCTCCAGTTAATAAATTAAATCCCAAGCTTATTTTATATTAGAATATACGATGTTTCCTCCGCAGATCGTATATTTCACCTTACCGGTAAGTTCCTCTCCGGTAATGGTGAGTTTGATGATTTGGAAGCATATTCTTTCGGGATCCATGTTTCATCAGGGTCAAATATAACAAAGTCTGCATCTGCACCTTCCTGAATTGTTCCGTAAGGCAGATGGTATAGCTTTGCCGGGTTCACTGTCATTTTTTCCAGAAGTTGTATCATGGTCAGATATCCGGGCTTTACAAGGTTGGTAATACCGAGTGCAAGGGAGGTCTCGAGACCGATAATGCCGCTTGGGGCTTCTGTGATCGGTTTGGATTTTCTTCTGTGCTGTGTGGGGCATGATCCGTAGCAATCAGGTCAATAGTTCCATCAGCGAGTCCTGCAATAATCTGCTGGCGGTCATTTTCCGTACGAAGCGGCGGATTCATCTTTGCCAGCGTGCCATGTTCCAAAACAGCGTCTTCTGTTAAGGAGAAGTGGTGCGGTGTTGCCTCAGCGTGTAATTTTGCCCCAGTTTTTGTATGTACGGATCAGATCAATCGATACACCGGAACTGATATGCTGGATTACAACATCTGCACCGGAACGGAGCGCCAGAAGACAGTCTCTTGCCACCAGTGCTTCTTCGGCAATGGATGGAGAACCGTAGATGCCGAGTGCATCGGATACTTTGCCATGATTGATCCCATTGTTGCGGATAAAATCCGGGTCTTCTTCGTGAAGACTGATCGGAACGTTTAACTTTGCGGCATTTTTCATCGCCTGATAGCAGAACTCAGCATTCAGAAGAGGGATGCCGTCATCGGTAAATCCGCATGCCCCGGCTTCTTTTAATGCAAGCATGTCTACTTCGTCCTGGCCTTTAATGAACGGGAGATTGCAGCAGCCTGGAAGATACGGATATCTTCTTTGGAAGCACGTGCAAGATTATCTTTTAGGGTGTCTGTATTGTCGACCGTAGGGGATGTATTTGCCATACAGATTACAGTAGTAAACCCGCCTTTTGCAGATGCCTTTGCTCCTGTATGGATATCTTCTTTATATGTAAATCCCGGATCACGGAAATGTACATGTGTATCGATGAGTCCCGGTCCGACAACGAGTCCTCCGGCTTCTAGAATCTCCTCGGAATCTTCTGAAATTTCAGGTGCGATTCTTGCAATTTTTCCGTTCTTCACCAGTATATCCATATGCTCGGACAGACCAGATGCAGGATCTACCACAAGTCCATGTTTGATGATCATGATAAATTTCCTCCTTAAAAATCTGATGTTAAAATACAGTAAATATTATAAATGTAGTATAATGTATTGGAAATGGGCTTGTCAATTAAGAGACATGGAACAGGAAAGCTGAATATATGAGAAATAAAAGGAGCACGTAGAACAGAAATGGGATTTAAACGTTTGGAAAAAAATTTGATCGATATTATAAAAGAAGAACAGGCAAAACTTGGATTTCGAAAAGAAGAGATCCGTTTGTATTATCCATTGATTTCCCTCAATCATTTCTTTGAGGCGGATGACGATGTGGATGAGATGCAGACACGTCTGGAACAGTTCCCGGAAGAAGTAAAGAAAAAACTCGGAGATATCTGTGTAACGCACAAAAAAGACAGATTCTGCCTGCATATTCCGGAACAGGGAAGTGTCTATGTACATGAACATACGGCAGAAAATGAATTCATCAAAAAGCTGGTGGAGCTGATGATGAATCACGGAATCAAAAAAGAAGATATCCTTGCGATATTTCAGAAAGAGGCAAAAGATATCAGGGTGGGAGATATGCACAACGGAGAATTTGACTTTTGGGTAAGATTTCCGGAAGAAAATGAGGACGAATACTATTACTGCTTTAAGGACGAAGGGTGTCATATGATCTATCACCGTTTTTTGCCGGAAGATTATGCAGATTTCGGATTCTGAAAGGCAGTCGGAAAAGGATAAAAATACAGATGCAGACAGGAATTATAATTATAACTTATAAATGCTGCCTGCATTTTTAATTATAAAATATCTTGCTATATGTAAAGATTCATGATAAGCTATCCTACATCGTGCTAAAGCAAAGACGTGCTAAAGCGATTTGGGTGAGGATTTATTCTCAAAATAATGACAATTACTTTGACGAATTTGCTGCAATGCGATTACGTTATCATAAAAAACTCAGGAGAGTCTTTTCGTAATGAAATGAAAAGCGCCGAAGGTGTAAGCAGAAAACAGATCTGCAAATCTCTCAGGCAAAAGGATGGAGGAATGAATTATGGGAATTTTTGGACGTATTGACACTTTTATCACATGGTTTGACGGAGTCGTATGGGGACTTCCGTTAATCATCTTAATTCTGGTCACAGGAATTTTTCTGACTGTGCGCTTGGGCCTTCTTCAGGTAAGGTATCTTGGAAAAGCGTTAAAATTCATGGTGAAAAATGAAGAAGATGGACACGGAGAAGTAACCAGCTTTGGAGCTCTTTGTACTGCATTATCGGCAACAATCGGTACCGGTAATATCGTCGGTGTGGCAACTGCAATTTCTGCAGGTGGACCGGGAGCGTTATTCTGGATGATCCTGACAGCATTTTTAGGAATGGCAACAAAGTATTCAGAAGGTCTTCTGGCAGTAAAATACCGTACGATCGATGAAGACGGGCATGTACTTGGCGGACCATTCTATTACATTGAGAATGGAATGGGTGTAAAGTTCAGATGGCTTGCAAAGATATTTGCATTCTTTGGAGCAGGGGTTGGATTATTCGGAATCGGTACATTTACACAGGTGAATGGTATCTCATCTGCAGTCCGTAACTTTTTTGATCCGAACATGGCACATACAGTAGCATTATTTGGAAATGATTATTCATGGGCAACTGTAATATCCTGTCTGGTACTGACGGTATGTGTCGGAATGGTTGTATTAGGTGGAATCAAGAGAATTGCAAAAGTATCTGAGATCGTCGTTCCGTTCATGGCGGTTCTGTATGTAGTATTGGCAGTCATTATCATGGTGACAAATATTACCGCAATTCCGGCAGCTATTGTAACAATTGTAAAATCAGCATTTACCGGAAGCGCACTGGCCGGTGGTGCAATGGGAAGTATGATCGTAGCAATGCAGAAAGGTATTGCCAGAGGAATCTTCTCGAATGAATCCGGACTTGGAAGCGCACCGATCGCAGCGGCTGCGGCACAGACCAAAGAACCTGCAAGACAGGGACTGGTGTCAATGACCGGTACATTTATTGATACGATCGTAATCTGTACGATGACAGGACTTTCTATTGTCATAACAGGAACATGGAATACGGGACTGGAAGGTGTGGAAATTACGACAGCGGCCTTCCAGAAGGGACTTCCGTTCCCGCCGGTTGTGGCATCCTTTGCATTGATGATTTGTCTGGTATTCTTTGCATTTACAACGATTCTTGGATGGGATTATTACGGAGAACGATGCCTGGAATATCTGTTTAATAAGAATATGAAAGCTGTAAGAGCGTATAGATGGCTTTATATTATATGTGTATTCATCGGACCATATATGACGGTTGCGGCAGTATGGAATATCGCAGATATCTTTAATGCATTGATGGCAATCCCGAATCTGATAGCCTTGCTTGCGCTCAGCAAAGTCATAGTAAAAGAAACGAAAGCGTTTACGGAAAAGCTGAATGTGGAAGAGAAGAATCAGAGAATTCTCAAAGGAATGAATGCAGAGAATGCATAATAGAATATAAGTTCTGTAGAGCATATGGTGATAAAATACAGGGATTTTGGTATAAGAAGCAGAATCCCTGTATTTATTTTTGTCCTCTTATTTTGATAGAAAAAATATGCTGGATGCAGAATTTATAAAAGGTCATACTTTCTTTAAAAGTCCGTATTATTTCTAAATAAAACAAAATAACATACAATATTTGTGTAAATTTGTGCAAAATGTGTTAAAATGTAAG
>ENA-OQHA01000707-OQHA01000707.1-human-gut-metagenome-genome-assembly--contig:-NODE-707-length-15549-cov-8.046427_pt1 | contig 15549 bp, 15 predicted proteins | sample MGYA00242558_ERZ504707 | MGnify/ENA primary metagenome ERZ504707 (study PRJEB26092, sample SAMD00036197) | human gut metagenome | host: Homo sapiens | study: EMG produced TPA metagenomics assembly of...
CACCAACATGCTGGAGGACCTGTCCAAGGCCGCCGAAGGCGGTCGCGTGGCCGCTGACCGCGATCCGGAATCCATCGACCGTCTGCTGGCCTCCCGCGGTGTCAAGCCGATCGACTTCGCCGGCTGGAAGAAGGTCGATGCGTTCGAACGTGCCGAAGGCGCGAAGGAAGGCCGCGAGCACAAGAAGGTCATCGACCGGAGCAGATGCGCGCGCTGGCGCATGCCTGAATCGGGCCGCTGGAATTAGGGTGGGAGTGCTGACTTCCTGACACCCTAACTTCAAGCCTTTTAACGCAATCTAGTAACGCTGCACGTCGATTCCTCTGAATCGGACGTGCAGGGCGTTAGTTTTTGCCGCTTTAGTGGTCGATTTTCGGCGGACTGGTCGCGTAGCGTGCGTTTTCGATCGCACAACCGCCCGTTTCTCCAGAATCGGACATACGCGGTCGTTTTGACCTATTACCCCCGAAGTTCGGGTCCATGCGCTAGGCTGACCCCGGTGAAACGCGGTGCGCAATATCATCGCAAACGGATGCGGGCATTGAAATCTAAGGTTGTGAAGTCGGCATGAACTTTGGAAAACACGTCAAGCGCAAGGCACTGTACTGCTGTTCCGTGTCCGTCGTGGGCCTGCTGATCGCCTGCCTGATCGGCTTCGCCATGGGCGTGGGTCTTGTCGATGTGCATCTCGAAGAGGAAGCCCACGCAGCGGCGTCCTCGGGAACGTCTTCGGAAACGTCCTCCACGTCGGGCGCGCTTAAGAAAAACAGCGCGCCGCAATCGCAGACACAAGCCGTCTCGTCGCCGACGCAGGTCGCGCTGGACGGCATTTCCGCAGTCGAGGGCAGCGCCACGATCACAACGCAGGGCTTCACGCTAAGCGCCGATTCGCAGGCCGCCGTGCAGTCTCAAATCGCCACTTTCGAAGCCGACGGATATACCTCATCATTCGTGCTCGCCGACATCACGACCGGCCGCACGATCGCATACAACGCCGATGCACAGATCTATTCGGCCTCGTCGGCGAAGGCGCCATACCTGATATCGCTGTTCTCAACGGGCACCGTCGACCTGAACAGCGTGGCCCAATCCGCTGACGCGCAGTCCGCCACCGTCCACCAGAAGGTCGACGCCGTCCTGCGCAATTCCGACAACGCGTCTTACGACTGGCTGTACAAAACGTATGGCCTCGACTGCTTCAACACGTGGGCCGAACAGGCGGGCGCGGCTTCCAGAATGGGTGATCGCGGCGGGTACCTGTTCACCTCCGCGCGCGACATGGCCAAACTGTGGACCGCCGGATACGGTTTCCTGTTCGCCGGGCAAACGGCGGGGGTGCAGAACATCACGCCCGAATCGCTGCAATGGCTGTCCGGAGACATGACGAATTCGCTGAACTCCTGCATCCACGCGGCCCTTGGCGATGCGGACACCGTGTACACGAAGGCCGGATGGATCAACGGCGAAGGCGATTTGTACGCGCTGAACGATGCCGGACTGGTGATGTCGCAGTCGGGCACGTACGTGCTGGCGGTGCTGACGAACGCGTGCGGCCGCAACGATTTGCTGACCAGCCTGATCGGCACGCTCGACGCAGTGCATTCGGGGGATATGCGGGGGTAATACGTTTCAAGTTGGGGTGACTCTCGCCGTGCCGCAGATAGGTCTATGGCCGATGCTGTAGCGTCGTTGCGTGGCATGTTTCTAGATGTTGCAAATCCACCCTTCAGCTTGTATACAGCAAAATCCCAGCCTGAATTCCTAGGCTGGTGGCCATGAACGGCAAATTGCAGGTGCACGGCCATTGCAATGGCTTGAAAACAACGCTTTTGTTCGCGTTGATGTGGGGCGTCATCATGCTCATCTGGTGGGCGACCGGCGCCAGTCAAAGCACGCTCGGCTACTACATTCTCATCGGCCTGGGCTCCACGTTCGTCTCCTACTGGTTTTCCGACAAACTGGCGATCGCCAGCATGCACGCTCGACAGGTGAGCGAGCAGGAAGCCCCCGTACTATACAAGATCGTCCGCGAGCTATCGGCGAAGGCAGGTAAGCCGATGCCGCGCATCTACATCGCCCCCACCATGAGCCCCAACGCGTTCGCGACGGGGCGCAACGAACGACACGCGGCGGTCTGCTGCACGCAAGGCATCCTACAGACGCTTAACGAACGTGAGATTCGCGGCGTGCTCGGACACGAACTCATGCACGTCTACAACCACGACATTCTGACGTCCGCAATCGCCTCCGCCATGGCCACCGTCATCTCGTACCTCGGCTACTCGCTCATGTATTTCGGCGGCGGCCGTTCGCGTGACGACCGCGACGATTCGGCGTCCGGCGGCTTGGGATTGCTGGGTGTGCTGCTGAGCGCGATTCTGGCGCCGATCGCAGCGTCGCTGATACAGATGGCAATCTCCCGCACACGCGAATACGACGCGACGAAGACGGTTCCAAGTTGACGGAGGATCCGGAAGCGCTCGCTTCCGCGTTGAGCAAGATTTCCGGCGGTGCAGCCGCGATGCCGATGGAGAAGACCGCCGGCACGCAGTCGGTGGCTGCGATGATGATCGCCAGTCCGTTCTCTGCGGAGGGCTTCTCCAAGCTGTTTTCTACGCACCCGCCGACCTCGGATCGCATTGCGCGGCTGATGCAGATGGGGCAGGAGATGCGTCAGCAGGGCGTGCAGTCCGGATATTTGGCCGGCGGTTATGCCACGAGCGGCGTTGCGGCGGCGGATATTCGGCAAGGCGGACGTTCTGCGATGGCTGGTGCCGGTGGGCCGCAATTTGGAACGCAGTATGGATCCGCGCATGATTCGGGCGGCTCGGCTGGCAGATATTCTCGCGACTATTCGCAGCGGCCGCGTGGTTGAGTCTCCGTGATATTACGGAAAATTGGTATCGCATGTCGGTCTGTGTCCGCATACGCATCCGTTGCGTGCTAAACTGAAGTTTCGTGCCCAAAAGGCACACCTTGCGGATGTAGTTCATCGGTAGAACGAAAGCTTCCCAAGCTTTAAAGGCGGGTTCGACTCCCGTCATCCGCTCCATTCGAAACCCTTGGAATCGTTGGAATTTCAAGGGTTTTTCTATTGTCGTAAAAGACCCGTGAAGCCAACTTCGCGTCGCGCAACTGTCGGTTGCGTCGCAAAATTTGGTTGCGAATCGCAATGCAACCGCAAGATGGTGGCGTGGAACGCGACGTTTGTGACAAGCTGCTGATGCTTTGCGACATGTTCGGTGTGACGTTGGATGATTTGGTCATGGGCGACGTGTGCGCGTCGGCGGGCCGTGGAGGTGCGGGACGCGTGGGCTGTGTGGATGCGGGACGCATGGACTTGGCTGCCGATACGGCTGGTGTGGCAGCGTCGGATGGGGTGGTTGACTCTGCTGTTGGTGCGGTTCCGGGGGTAATCGGGTTCGCGGCATCGCAGGTTGCAGGAGTGTCCGATTCTGCAGAATCGGACACTCGTGGAGGGCGATGGGTAGGCTGGAGCCCGTGAACACGAACCAGAAGTCCCCTCCGATTCCGGCGCAAACCACCCCACCGGCAACTCCTGCAATCCGCTACTCGGCCATGCCACATCACACGCGGCGACACTCATCGGCCTGTTCGCAATCGTCCTGTGGGGCTTCATGGCCGGCCTCGTGCGACTGGTCTCCGAATCGTTCGGCGCCACGCTCGGTTCGGCGCTCATCTACACCGTCGGTGGTGTCATGCTGTTCATTGTGCGCCGTCCGAAACCAATCCGCGAAGCGCCATGCAAGTACCTCATCGCAGGCGGACTCATGTTCATCGCATACGAGGCGTCAATCTCGCTGTCGATCGGCCTGGCCACAACGAACGCGCAATCCGTGGAAGTCAGCCTTGTCAACTACTTGTGGCCGACGCTGCTGGTGCTGATGACCGCAGCGGTATCGCACAAACGTGGTGCGGTCGCCAAAGCGATTCCTGGCGCGGTGATCGCAACCATCGGTGTGGCGATGGCGGTTGGCGGAGAAAGCTTGATATGCAGGAAGCGGTCCACAATATCGCCAGTAACCCCCTACCGTATGTGCTCGCGTTTGTTGGCGCCTTTATTTGGGCGATTTATGCGACTTTTACGCCGTCGTTGTCCGGCGGTTACGACGGCACGACGATTTTCTTCTGCTGTGTGGCCGTTGTACTGTGGACCATCCATTTCGTTTCGGGAGACGGTTTGCCGGACACGGCGCCCGGCATCGGTGGATATGCTGCGCTGATTGCGTGCGCCGCTTCGATTTCGGGCGGCTACGCGTGCTGGGGATACGGCATGTTGCACGGCAGTATGGAAACGCTTGCGATTGGTTCGTACGCGACTCCGCTGTTTTCCACGGCTTCTAGCACGCTTCTGTTGGGCGTGGCGCTGGGCATGCCGTTCTGGATCGGTGTTGTGCTGGTGGTTGCCGGTTCTCTGATCAACGTGTGGTTTGCACGGTGCCCCTGAGTGTCCGTTTCTCCCGAATCGGACAACCTGGGGTGACCGGATGACGCGTGGGTGGCTGATTCGGGGGATCGGACACTTGTTGGCGCGTGAGGAGGCGACATGTGGGGTAGTGGCGGCGCAGAGGAGCGCCGGGATGGCGCAGCGGTACGTAAGGGAAGTGACTGGGCAGGACAATGCCCTACGCCTCCACGCTAGCTTAGGTTTTTGCCGGCTGGTCGATGGTGACGAATTCGTGGCTTTGGGTTTTCAGGTCGTCGATGATGGCGGGCAGCGCGTTCACGTGTACCAGCCGAAACCGATCTAAACCGGCTCAAACCAGCCCGTTCAAATCCGCCTCGTCACATCACCTTGGTGGACTCCAGATTGCGGCTCACCCAGTTGTTCAACCGGATCACCGGCTTGCGCAACATCAATCCCAGCAGCAGCGAAGGAATCAGGAACAAGGCGAGATACACCATGTCAAGCAGGTACTCATTGCCGTATGATCCGGCCATCGCGGCGTGCATGGCATCGATGGCGTGCGGGAATGGTAGGAACGGGTAGAGCATTTGGAAGAACTTCGGCAGCGTCTCGATAGGGAACGTACCGCCCGAACCGGCGACCTGCATCACCAGCAGCACCACGGCCACGGCCTTGCCGATATCGCCGAACGACACGGTCAGCGTATACACGATATTCGAGAACACGAGCGCGGCAAGCCACCCCACGGCAAGGAACTGCAGCGCATGATTCGCCTGCACGCCAAGGAAATACGTGTCACCCAGGCAAACCAGTGTGCCCTGCAGCAACGCGAGCAGTGCGAAGATCGCGTACCGTCCGAAATACTCGTGGTCGAGGCGCAGTCCCCAACGTGAGGCGTTCCCCGGGCCGGACGGGCCGGCGATGCGCGGCAGCGTGTCGCCCAAGCCCAGCACATGCGCCTTCTCGCGGTCCGAAATTGTCACTTTCAGCATGGCGCACAGGATGATCGCACCCACCCAGATTGACAGGATCGTATAGAACGGCGCCATGGCCGAACCGTAGTTCGCGATCGGGTACACCGAGACGCGATGCAGTGCGACGGGCGCGGAAATCAGCGTGGACAGTGTGGACGCGTTGGCGGTGGCCAGTGCACGTAGTTCGTCCGATTCGCCCGAATCGGACGAACTGGCGTCGTTGCCACCATTGCCACCATCGCTGTTGCCGTCACCGGCGTTCCCGCCCGTCTCCAGCTTCGTGATCAGCTCCTTCACCGTCGCTGCCGACGAGTCGAGTTTCTTCGCGATCGCGCCGAGCGTGGAACGGATGGACGTCACATTCGTCCCCGTATCGCCCGTCACATCGTCCAGATCGTCGGCGGTGCCGCTCAGCTGGGTGATCATGCTGTCGGTTTGGGAGATCAGCGTGCTGACTGTGGAGGCGAGCGCGTCGATTTTCGGCTTGACGTTCGTGGCGTAATCGTCGCGCACATTGCTGATCGACTGCTTCGCGGAGGTGATGCGGTTCAGGATCTCCTTGCGGGAGCGTTCCGCGGCTGCGGTATCCTGCGTGACCTGCGTGGAAGCGTCTTTCAGCTGCTGCGCGAGCTTCTGCGAATCGCCTTTGGCGGCTTCCAGCAGCGTGATCTCCCGGTCGATGGCTTCCAGCAGCGCCTGTTTCGCGGAATCACTGTCCGGTAGTTGTTCCACCGATTCGCGCATGTGGTTGAGGCTTGTGATGTACGTGTCGTACAGCGATTCGCCGCTGGAGATTTGTTCGCTCAACGTTGCCAACTGGCTGGCTGCGGTGTCTGAGCCTTGCCGATCGCGTCGAACGCCTTGTTCACCTTGGCAGCTACTTGGTCGAACGCGCCTGACACCTGGTCGAGCGCGGTGTTCACCGAGGAGGTGACGTTCGCACCTGCAGAAGTGAGTGACGTGGCACCTGATTTGCCTTGCTTCAACGCGTTCTGGGCCTGTTTGCCCGCCTTGGTCGCCGAGGCGAGCAGTTTGCCCGTGGAATCCACGATGTCGTTCGCCGAGCCGAGCAGCTGCGAATACGACGTCACCTGCTGCGATGCGCCGCTCAGCGTATCCGCCGTGGTGGTGAGATTGCCGTTGAGGTTGCGCATGTATTCGGCCATTTGCGGGCTTTGCGAATAGTGTAGGATGCTTGAGGCCAGGTCGAGTCCGACTTGCGCAATCGTTTTGGCGAAGGTTTTGTCGATCGTGTTGACCACGGTTGTCGCGCCTGATCGGTGATATGCGGGGCGATCGGTTGATTTTCTCGTTTAGATAGTACTTGAGCTGCGCGTGTTTGATGTCGGGGGAGAACAGCGTCATCATGTCGGCGCTGAAACCTTTCGGAATTACGATCGCCGCATAGTATTCGCCGGATTTCACCCCGTCGATTGCCTTGTCGCTTTTCACGAACTGCCAGTCCAGCTGGTCGTTGGCGTGCAGTGTGCTGATGATGGTTTCGCCCACGTTGACGCGCACCGGTATGAGATCCGACTTGTAACCCTTGTCGTTATTGGCCACGGCGACCTTCAATGCCTTGGTGTTGCCGTAGGGGTCCCAGCTGGCCGCGATGTTGAACCAGGCGTACAGCGCCGGCACCACCACCAGGCCCATCGAGACGATCACGGCGATCACGTTGCGGGTGGCATGGCACATGTCCCGCTTGAAGATGCCCCAGATCATTTTCACTGTTCGTTCCCCTCCTCACGCAGACTCCTGCCAGCATTTCCGTCCGTGTTTCCAGCCGCATACTCAGCCGCATGTTCAGGCGCATGTCCGGCCGAACCACCATGCGCAGCCTCATACAGTCTCGTACGTACGGCATGCATCGGCTTGTAATGCATGCCCGGCCGGAACAGCAGGTTCTCGTGCAGGATCGCGCTGCGGAACTCTTCCGCACTCATCGCTTCCTCGCCCAGATAATTCGCATACCGTTCGCGCAGATACTCCACCACGATGAGATACGTGTCGATGGCGATGATCGAAATGATCCAACCGAGCAGCATGGCGAGCTTCATGCGCGTGATGAATAGCAATAGCAGGAACACGAACGGCAGTACCGCCAGCGCGAGAATCCCCAACGCACCAGGCGCGGGTACAGGCGGAAGAAATGAATCGCCCGTCTGCGGGCGAGTTCGGGGAACTCCTCGGCGATCTGCTGCGCGGTCTCGGTGAGCCGCAACGGTTCCACCGTGCCTTCGTTATGTTCGGTGATCATCAGATCAGTGTCCGCCAGACGGTTGTCGAACAGGCGGTTGAGGTTCAACGCCAGCTTGCGGACCACCAAGCCGATGAACAGCGCCACAGGCAGATACCAGAACAGCGAGAGCATGTCGATCCAATAATGGTTGGCATACATGCCGCCGATCGGCCCGCGCATCGCGTTGATGCCGTAGGTGAACGGTAGGAACGGTTTCAGACGGCGGAAGAATTCCGGCATCATCTCGATGGGGTAGAGGCCTGCCGCGCCCGGAATCTGGATGATCACCAGAATCACGCGACGGCCTTGCCGATATGCCGGAACGCCACGGCGAGCGCGTAAATGATGTTCACGTAGACGAACGAGGCGAAAATGCCGGCGAGGATGAACAGGAACGGATGCTCGCATTGGATGCCCAGCGCGAGATCGCCGATCGTGGCGATGATCGCCTGCAGGAATCCGACCGTGACGAACAGCAGCCAACGGCCCATATAGCCTTGGCGTGGCGTGTACATGCGGATCTTCTCATCGCGGTCCACTTCAAGCTTGTAGATCGCGACGAGCACGAATCCGCCGACCCACAGCGCAAGATTCGTGTAGAACGGCGTGACCGCGGAACCATAGTTTTTGACCGGGTAGAGGACCTGTTCGTCCAAATGCACCGGCTCGCCCACGAACGAGCCGACCTCGCTCGCGTCAAGTCCGAGCGCTTGGGAAAGCTGCTGGAACATCGCCGAACTGCTCAACGCGGCCACATCGGTGCGCGTGGTGTTGAGCTGTTTGGCGAGATTGGCGAGCTGTGTCTGCGTGCCAGCAATGGTGGTGTTCGTTTGGGTCACGGTGCGCGACAACTGGTCGAGCAGCCCGTTGCCCTGTTCCAGCGTGCTTTGCAGCGTGGTAAGCGTGCCGGACAGCGACCCATTGGCCAGGCTGAGTGTATCGAGCCCGGTGTTGAGATTCGGCATGACCGTGCCGGTGATGGTCGTGCGTGCGCTCGCCATCGACGCCGTGCCGTTCTTCGCCAGCGTGGTGACATCGTCGTTGAACCCGTTCGCGGTGTTCTTCCCCGCGTTGATCGCAGCCGTGGTGTCCTGATCGAAGGCGTCGATGCGCTGCTGCTGGAACGTCAGCTGTTTGCGGGCTTCGGCGAGCTGCGCGGAAAGATCCTTATACGTTTGGCTGTTCGGATCCAGCTGGCTGGCCTGCAACGCCTTCTCCACGTCGTCGAGCACATTGCCGGTGGTGGTGTTGACGTGATGCATGGTGCTGGACACTTGGTCGAGCGCGTCCTGCGTGGTGTTCAGTCCGCTGAGCACGGTGCCGGTGGCATTGCTCACGTTGACCTGCAGGCCGGACAGTTGCGTGCTGCCGTTGTCGAGCGCTCCGACCAGCGTGTTCGAGAATCGTTCGGTTTGTGTGCGCGTCTCGCTCAGCAAGTCGGACGCCTTGCCGACGGTGTCAAGCGAGTTGGTGATTTCCGAGGCGAGCGCGATGTTGGACTGTTTGGCCGAATCGATGGTGGTGAGGGCCTTGTCGAGCGTGGAACGGGTGTCGCGCAGCTGCTGTTGGACGGTTTCGAGCTGGTTGATGGTGTCGGTCAGATCGTTGACGACGTCGCTTTGCGCGCTTTTCACGCTGCCGGTGGTTTCTCCCGCTGCCTCCTTCACTTCCTTTGCCACGGCGTCGGCCACGCTGGAAACGAAAGTGGTGTTGATCTGCTCGTCGATCGTGGTCGCGCCCGTATCGGTGATTTTCGGCGCGATCGCGTTCAGCTTTTCGTTGATGTAGTACGTGATCGACGGTCGGTCGCCTTTACCGGTGACGGTGCCGATTAGTCTGGAGCTGAAGTCTTCCGGCAGTACGATCGCCGCATAGTATTTGCCGGATTCCACGCCTTCGATGGCTTGCTGCTTGGGAACGAAACGCCAGCCGAGCTGATGGTTCTTCTTAAGCTGGTTGACGGTCTGCTGGCCAGCGTCGAGATGGCGACCAGCGTGGAGGTTGTGCCCTTGTCCTCGTTCGCCACAGCGACTTGGATGTTGCCCGTGTTCGCGTACGGGTCCCAGTTGGCGAGGATATTGCACCATGCGTACAGTGATGGATGATGGCCACACCCAGCGTGACGACGAGCGCCACGGGGTTCTTCAGAATGCGTTTCACGTCTCGAAGGAAGATGGCGAAAACCTGGTGCATCAAGCTCCTCGCGGGTATTGGTCGCAACATCTACGTGCGGCGGCATGCCCGTGCGGGAACACCCGGTTGGGCTCTTCGTCGCGCGATCCGGTGGACATTCTATGACTTCCGATGGAACGATCGCAATGGTTTCGCCATGTTTATTGGTCGGTCCCGCAAGTGTCGGGATATGAGACGAAAACGCTCGGCATATGGCTCTAGTGGGGCGGGCGACCTGGATATGGAGCGGACGGTCGGGAAAACGGAAAGGAAAGATGGCGAATGTTGTCACATGACAAGTGGGATAGGGTTGGGCGATAATGGAGGCATGACTATTGCAACGCCGGAACGTTATGCGCAAATGCTGGACGCCGCACGCCGCGGCGGTTACGCTATCCCGCGATCAATGTGACCAGCACGCAGACCCTGAACGCCGCACTCCAGGGTTTCGCCGAGGCGGAATCCGATGGCATCATCCAAGTCTCCGTAGCGGCGCCGCCTACTTCTCCGGGCAACGCGTCAACGACCGCGTCACCGGCTCGCTTGCCTTCGCAGCCTTCGCGCACGAAGTCGCGGCGAAATACCCCAACATCACCATCGCCCTGCACACCGACCACTGCGCCAAACAGTATTTGGACGAATGGGTGCGCCTCTTGCTCGACCATGAAGTCGAACAGGTGAAGCACGGTCAGGAACCGACCTTCCAGTCACACATGTGGGACGGTTCCACAGTGCCGCTGGATGAAAACCTCGACATCGCAGAAGAACTGCTCGACAAATCCCAAGCCGCGCACACCGTGCTGGAAATCGAAATCGGCGCGGTCGGTGGCGAAGAAGACGGGCACAGCGCCGAAATCAATGACAAACTGTATTCCACGCCCGCGCAAGGCATCACCGTCGCGCAACGACTCGGCCTCGGCGAGCGCGGACGCTACATGGCCGCCTTCACCTTCGGCAACGTGCACGGCGCATACAAACCGGGCGTGGTGAAACTGCGCCCCGAACTGCTCGACGAATCCAGACCACGGTCGCGCTCGCGATCAAGGCCGGCGAAATGCCCGACCCCGCGCACTCGCTGGATGTCGCTCCCGGTAAGCCGTTCGCCCTGGTGTTCCACGGCGGTTCCGGCTCCGCGCCGGAGGAGATCGCGCAGGCCGTGAGCTACGGCGTGGTGAAGATGAACATCGACACCGATACGCAGTACGCATTCAGCCGTGCGGTGGCCGGTCACATGTTCTCCAACTATGATTCGGTGCTCAAAATCGACGGTGAGGTGGGCAACAAGAAGCTGTACGATCCGCGATCCTGGGGTCGTGAAGCTGAATCCGCGATGGCCGCGCGTGTGGTCGAAGCATGCAAGCAGCTCGGCAGTGCCGGGCGCGCGCTGAACTAGCCAACGGTCTTTCGAACTGTTTTCGGGCGTTTTCTGGTCTGTTTTTCGGACCGGTTGCAATCCGATTACGGTCGGTCCGGAGCCGTGAGCATCCCTCAGACCCGGTAGAGGGTGAAGAGTAACCTTTGTAAGGCTTTAGGCGCAAGGCTTAAGGCAGAATCGCGTACGCACGGAGGTGCAACAACATGCCTGGAATTGTTTTGATCGGTGCCCAGTGGGGAGACGAGGGCAAAGGTAAGGCAACGGATCTGATCGGCACGAAGGTCGACTACGTCGCCCGTTTCAACGGCGGCAATAACGCTGGCCATACTGTGGTCGTCGGCGACGAATCGTACGCACTGCACCTGCTGCCGTCCGGCATCATCAGCCCCAACACCACCCCCGTCATCGGCAACGGCGTCGTCGTCGATCCGGAAGTGCTGTTCCAGGAGATCGACGGCCTTGAAAGCCGTGGCGTGGACTGCTCCCGACTGCTGGTGAGCGAAAGCGCGCACATCATCGCCCCGTACCACCGCGTGCTCGACAAGGTGACCGAACGCTTCCTCGGCAAGCACAAGATCGGCACCACCGGCCGTGGCATCGGCCCGGCATACGCCGACAAGATCAACCGCGTGGGCATCCGCGTGCACGACCTGTTCAACGCGGAGCATCTGCATGACAAGGTCGAGGCCAGCCTGCATCAGAAGAACCAGATGCTCGTCAAGCTGTACAACCGTCGCCCGATCGACGTGGACGAGACCACCGACGAGCTGCTCAAGCTCGGCGAACGCCTGAAGCCGTACGTTGCCAACACCTCCCTGGTGCTCAACAAGGCGCTCGACGAGGGCAAGACCGTGCTGTTCGAAGGCGGCCAGGCCACCATGCTCGACGTGGACCACGGCACCTACCCGTTCGTGACTTCCTCCAACCCGACCGCCGGCGGCGCCTGCACCGGCACCGGCGTTGGCCCGACCAAGATCACCCGCGTGATCGGCGTCTCCAAGGCGTATGTGACCCGCGTGGGCGAAGGCCCGTTCCCGACCGAACTGTTTGGCGAGGACGGCGAATGGCTGCGCGCCCAAGGCCACGAGTACGGCGTGACCACCGGTCGCCCGCGTCGCTGCGGTTGGTTCGATGCGGTCGTCAACCGTTACGCGGCCCAGGTCAACGGCCTGACCGACATCGTGCTCACCAAGCTCGACGTGCTCACCGGCCTCAAGGAAATCCCGCTGTGCGTGGCGTACGACGTCAACGGCGAGCGTCGCGACGATATGCCGACCGACCAGGCCGAGTTCGCCGCCGCGAAGCCGATTTATGAGTCCATGCCGGGTTGGGACGAGGACATTTCCCAGGTCCATGACTTCAACGATCTGCCGAAGACCTGCCAGGATTACGTCAAGCGTCTTGAGGAACTGTCCGGCTGCCGCATTTCCGTGATCGGCACCGGCCCGCAGCGCGACCACATCATCCAGATCAACTCGCTGATCGACTGAAGCTGATTCGGCTGATTCGTCGATATGAACGTCGGTAACGAACGTCAATGACAAGTGCCGGTGGGCCTGTGCCTGCCGGCACTTTGCGTATGGTGTGTGCGATGGCGTGCGCGTATGACGCACACCGCATACACACCGACGGGGTGCGCGGCGGAGGAACGGAAAAGGGGAGTGCGATGACTGCAATGCCGCCTAACGACAGGTTCGACAGGTTTGACAGGTTCAGCAAACTGGTCCCGCGATTCGACCACCTGAAATGGAAGATGGCCGCTGCCGGCATTCTCGTCGGCCTGATTTCCGGCTTCCTCGTCGTCCTCTACCGTCTCGGCATCGAATACGGCACCGACACCGCGCGCTGGATCTACGCGCGCATCCGCGAAACCCCGTGGCTGGTCGCACCGTGGGCGGTCGCCGCAATCGCAGCCGCGCTCGCCATCGCATGGATGGTCAAAAAAGAGCCGATGGCCGGCGGCAGCGGCATTCCGCAAACCAACGGCGTGGTGATCTGCGGCCTGAAAATGCGATGGCAGACGATTCTGCCGGTTCGCTTCATCGGAGGCCTGCTCGGATCGCTCTTCGGCCTCTCGCTCGGCCGCGAAGGACCGTCCATCCAAATCGGCGCATCGGGCGCGCAGTTCCTATCGCACCGGCTGCGCGGCAAGAAACGTGAGGACGTGCAGGAGCATTATCTGGTCACCGCCGGTGCCGCGGCCGGCCTGTCCGCCGCGTTCAGCGCACCGCTGTCCGGCATGATGTTCGCTTTGGAAGGGGTGCATCGCAGTTTTTCGCCCGCGATTCTGATGGGCGCCACCGCCGCGTCCCTGACCGCCGATTTCGTATCGAAATACTGTTTCGGCCTGCGTCCGGTGCTTGACTTCGGCACCATCGGCCAACTGCCGCTCGGCGAATACGGGTGGCTGATTCCGCTGGGATTGGTGGCCGGTTTGGCTGGTTCGCTGATGAACCGTTCGCTGCTCGGCTTCCAAACGCTGTACGGCAAGCTTCCCGCATGGAGCCGCCCTTTGATCGCGATCGCACTCGCGCTGCCAATCGGCATTTGGCTGCCTGACGTGCTCGGCGGCGGCTCGAACCTGATCGCCATGGCCGAGCATGCGCGCGTCGGCTTGGGCATGCTGTGCGTGCTGTTCGTGGTGAAAGTGCTGTTCACCTCCACCAGCTTCGGTTCAGGCGCTCCCGGCGGCATTTTCATGCCGATTCTCGCGGTTGGCTCACTCGCCGGCGGTATCTGCGGCGAGACGTTGCGCCAGTTCGGCAACCTGCCGTCCGATTCCGTGGCGATTTTCGCGGTATGCGTGATGACGGGCACGCTGGCCGCGTCCGTGAAAACACCGATCACGTCGATTCTGCTGGCCGTGGAAATGTCCGGCACGTTGACGCACATGCTGCCGGTCGCCGCCGTCGCGTTCATCGCGCTGCTCGTCTCCGACCTGCTGCGTACGAAACCGATCTACGGCGAGCTGCTGGAACGGTACATGCGCGCGCAAGGAGGCACGACGGCAATCGCCAATCGCATCGACAACGGCATCATGGAACTGCCTGTGGAAATGGGCGCGACCGCGGACGGCAAGCTGATGCGTGACGTGCGCTGGCCGTACGGCTGTCTGGTGATCGGCCTGCGTCGCGGAGAACGGCAGATCGTGCCGCATGGCGATACGCGGCTGCGTGCCGGCGACTATCTGGTCGTGCTGTTCAGCGGCGAGGACGAAAGCGACGCACGGCATGCGATGCGGCGGTTGTGCGACGTATCCGTCTGACGCGGCCGCACCGTCTTCCATAACCATTCGTAGACGTCTAGGGCCACCCGAAGTTATCCACAGTTATCCACCGAATCGGACATGTTCGATGTTTGGTTGCAACGCACGTGTAGACTCGTACAAGGTTAGGAAGACGGCACCTGCGGCCAGCTCGTTGCCGTATGGCTGGGGTGGAACGACGCTGTCCGCGGAAAGCCAAGTACAAGGGGAACGTGATGGAATCGCAAGAACAACGGGCGGCAGACTCGCCAAACGCGGGTGATGAGCCGAATCCCGCCACACAGTCGATCGACGTCGCCGAAGTGGCGCGCGCGGATGTGCGCCCGTCCGGTGCCGCCGCATCCAAGCATCCGCCGCAGATTCCGCTCGCGCCGATGAAACGCATGCAGGCGCGATTCAACCCTCTTGCCGATGGTCTGATGTATCTCGTGGTGTTCGTCGGCGGCTTCGTCGGCGTCGGGTTCCGTCGTGCCACGGACCTGCTGCTGCCGTCGGTGAACGGTTCGCCGTTCGTGGTGGGCACGTTCGTGTCGAATATGCTCGCCTGCTTCCTGTTTGCGATGCTGACCGAATACATGGCGACCGCGTCGTGGCTGCGCCGCAGGGTGCGGCAGGTCGTCAGCCGTGGCGTCGGGCTTGGTTTGCTTGGCGGACTGTCGACGATGTCCGGCGTGATGTTGGAAACCATGGAAGGCATGCGCGAGCAGCGTTTCGGCAGCGCGCTCGGCTATCTTGCGGGAAGTTTCGCTGGCGGTCTGATCGCGGCCGCGGTTGGCGTGGCGCTGATGCAGGCGTTGCTGGCGCGCGGCACACGCAAGCGGGTCCGTAACGCGATCGCCGATGCCTCCACGGCTTCCGTATCCTCAATGTCCGATTCGGACGCGTACGACACTGTGCAGAACGTCCAGATGACCGACACTGCAGTATCGGCTACGCAGAGTGTTACGCAGACGGTCCCCATGGCCGATTCGGGCGAATCGGACGTGCCGGCCGCGCAAAATGTGCAGAACAACGTGCCGGACGCGCAGGGCGTGCGCCACGTGAAGGTGGCGGATGCGGCGCATTCGGCCGCGCAGGCCGCGTTGGAGGCCG
>ENA-OQHA01000708-OQHA01000708.1-human-gut-metagenome-genome-assembly--contig:-NODE-708-length-15526-cov-4.580622_pt1 | contig 15526 bp, 18 predicted proteins | sample MGYA00242558_ERZ504707 | MGnify/ENA primary metagenome ERZ504707 (study PRJEB26092, sample SAMD00036197) | human gut metagenome | host: Homo sapiens | study: EMG produced TPA metagenomics assembly of...
CTGCGAATCATTCTGGTGTCGATTCATGGCCTGGCGTTTCAGGCTGACCTTCCTCATCCGTCAGTCGGGCATCAACCGTGGTTCCCTTACCATTCAGGCAGCTTTTCAGCTCGCTTTCCTTATACCAGGTCGAACCATCCGCAATTGGCGTGCAGGAATCGTTGAATCCGATTTCCTTCTCGTTGTACAGCATTCTGACCAACGGCTGATACGGCTGCCCCGAGACGTCCGTACCATCACGCACAACCACATCCCACTGCACATTCGCAGCCATCGGCGTCACACTTTCGCCACGCCACGGATTATTCTCATACGTGTACAGTTCACTCGCCTGCTGCTGCGATCCAGGCAGCTTCAGCAATGCCGCAAACGGAATAATGGTTTCGGCATGTGCGAATCGGAACGTCGCGGCGGTGCCGGCCCGCTCCCTCGTGTCGATCGCATTGAAGAAATCGTCGAGCAACGGCTGGGCAATGCGGTAGGTCTCATCCTGACCTGCGCGCCCCGGTCCCTTCTCATAGAAGTCCTCGGCATCAAGCGACCAAGCAAACGTCTTCGCCTCCTGGGCGTGCTGACCTTGGAAGTACTGGTCGAAATTGAACGTGTGGGATCCGGTGTTCTCCTGTTCCATATCGGCCGCGATGATGTACAGATTGTACAAATCCATTGCCGCATCCTGTTCCGACGCGATCTTCTTCTTGGCGTCACCGCACGCGTTCGCATCCTTGGCAGGGTCGGCGCCAGCAGCGCAATTGGCCGCACCCTTTTTCGTGCCGTCAGCCGTGTTGTACCAGATGCGCTGGCCTTCCTCCTTGCCGATGGACGCGAGGAAATCGTCAGTGAAGATTTGAGAGAGCAGATTATGCGAAGCGGTGGTCATGGACGGATCGTTCGTCACGTTTTCCTCAGCTTCGGCGATGCCCCCATCATTCGCGACGAACTGCTGGTAACGTTCCGCGCGCTCCTTGGCCTCGCCCGTTTTCTGCGTACCATCCGGATTATCAGTCTTATGGAAATACAACGTGGTGGTGTTCTTGTCGAAATTCTTGCCGGAATTGTTATCCGCAGGATTATTCGGTGCTACAACCGCATTCGCCAGCAAACCGTTGGAAGCCTGATCGAATCCTAGTTTGAAATTCTCTCCGGATTCGGTTGCACGAGGCTCACCCGAGCTCTGGTATGAGACGCGCAGTCCCTGCTTTGCGGCATTGGCGAACAGATCAGCATCACGCTGGTATATTCTCTCACCAATGCCCTGATGCTGTATGGCGCCCTGACCAGAGAGCATGCCATACCCGTTGCCCACGTTGACCGCAGTAATGGCATTGACATTGTTGATGAATTCCTTGCCAACCTCTGGGCTAACGAATCCAGCATAATTGTTTTCCGCAGCAGACTGAGCCATCAGTGCCAGCAAAGCGTCATACTTGTAGCTCGACAGGCCACGCGAGCCATGCCTTGCCACAGACTCGGTGTATGCAAGATGGTATCTGCTCGGAATTGCTGAATATGATGTGCTCGCCGGTGCAACATACGGCTGCTTGCTGCTGTAATACCGGGCGGTTCCTTCCCCAGCCAAAGCCGCTGGCGTTGCGAGCATGGCCGCTGCCACTACAGCGCTTGTCAACGCGAGCATGCCACCGCCCACCGATTTGGTACCGCGTTTGCGCCAGGCTCCTGCCTGCCGCTGTTCCTTTGTTGCCGTATGGTTTTTCGCCATTATCCTCATTCTTCTACCTCTTCTGCTTTGCCACATTGAAGCTGTCAGACAAGCCAGCCCGGGCGACAAAATAGGCTCGGAAGGCGAACACGCAACGCCTTAAACGTGAACGATCGACAAATAATCCGCGAACCGTCGCTTAGAACTCAAGTAAGTTGCACAGCCGCAACTCCCCCACCCCATGGATTCACGATGCTCGACGTATCACAGAACCTGCTGGACAAGTTCCACCGATTTCGCTGCGGACACCCCCAATCAACGTACATCATTATGGCTGGCCGATTGTCGACTTGACACGTGGAAACGTCCCCGCCTTTCACGTCAGGACCGAAAACCCAAAGTATGCAAGAATCCGGACGTTACAGGATGCGGACGTTTTCTTGGAGACTGAATGAAAGGATTATCGTATGTTCGGTCCCGAGGAACGACGGCGCGGAGGGGTCCTTCGGACGCATGAAGATGGAGTCCGTCCATCCCGGGCATTGGGAGGAACGTACCCGCGACGAGGTGCTCGTCCCGGTCGACGACTGCATCCGCTGGTACGACCACGAGCGCATCAAACAGTCGCTTGGTTGGATGAGCCCGGTACAATACCGTCAAAGCCAAGGAATGGCTGCGTGATTATCTCCAAGAAAACGTCCGCAGCCCCCAACCCAGGTATAAAAGACGACAATATGCCTGAGCAGCTGTACTTGCATACCTTGAGCAAACTTTACCTACGACGGGCCAAGTATTGGAAGATTCTTTGCACGCAACCATTCCCCACCGCCAATCAAATCGCTCCGCGGCCACTGCTTGAATACGGCAACTGTGACAATGCTCTTTTGTTCTCATGGCTTTCTTGGCGCAAACTTATCTATGACATAGATAACCGGAGTGCTCAAGAAACGGGCTATTTGTTCGAGCCAATCGTCGCAAACTGTTTGGGCGGAGACAATTTGGGCTCTAGGAACTCGGTGGTGCGCCGGTTGGACGAATCTGGTAATCCAACCGATAGAGGATGGCAAGTGGATTGCTATGTAGCTTCCACTCAAACCGTCTATGAACTTAAAATGCGTATGACTATTGCCGCAAGTGGACAAGGACGTTTTAGTGAGGAACTGTCATTCGCAAAAGAAACTAAAGTAGCTGGCCTAAAACCAGTGCTTATCGTTTTCGACCCTACTCCATCGAATAGGCTTGCCGAACTATCAGATGCTTATAAAGAAGCCGGAGGTGAAGTTACCACAGGGGATGATGCATGGGACCTGTTAAGCATAACGCCGAAGAAGGAATGAGCTACTTCCTTGATAAATATGTCAAGCCTGTAATTGAAGCAGCGAAATTAGGCATTCACTCGCAGCCAGACGAAATTCGCTTGAGTATCACGAACGGCGAGTTGAATGTTTCTAATTCTGCGAATCGAATACTTCGAATCCCTAGAATCTAATGCGGAATTGACATTGAGAGTTTTCTTTGGAACCATCAATGTCAATTCGGTTTAACAGAGCCTATCTTTATTCGTGCAGCGCGGCGTTAAACCAGCTGGTCACGCGCATCGGATGAGTGATGGCGGTACCCACCACCACCGCCCAGGCTCCGATGTCACGTGCACGCCGCGCTTGCCGGGGTGTATGAATGCGCCCTCGCAAATGACTGGCACGTTTGGGAGTCTGTCCACCATGGACTCCAGCAGGTCCCAGTCCGGCTCGTCGGACATCGGCCGGCCGCCGGTGTAACCGGCCAATGTCGTGGAGATGAAGTCAAAGCCAAGATCGGCTGCCTGCAAGGCGTCGTCCAGACAGCTGCAGTCAGCCATGAGCACGGCGCCTTCCCCCTTCAGAACATCCGCCATCTGCCGGAGAGTCCTACCGTCCGGTCGAGGACGCGACGTGGCGTCAAGGGCGATAATATCGGCACCGGCCATCATGCAGCAGCGTGCATGGCGCAAGGTGGGCGTAATGTACACTCCGCTCTCACCTTCCTTCCATAGGCCGATGACCGGTACCGACACCTGCCCCTTGACCGCACTGATATCGGCCAAGCCCTGGCATCTGATTCCCGCCGCACCACCGAGTTGAGCGGACAGCGCAATCTGCGCCATGGTTTCCGGGTGTCTCATCGGCTCTCCCGGATAGGCCTGGCAGCTGACGATCAGTCCGCCCTGCAGTTGACTCACGAAATCACGCATATCGGATCCTTCTCCACAGCCGTGCCTTCATCGCCCTCGATCAGTCCGAGGTACTGGGCCAGCGGAACGGCCGCGCCCAGAATCGGAGCCTGAGCGTCCAGTGTTCCGGGCACTATGGGAATGTCCGACAAGACATCGATCACCTGATCCTGATAGCCCTGTCTCACAGCGTCCAGCCACAGCTCACCGGCACCGCACACCGATCCGGAGAGCACGATTATCTCAGGATCAAGCATGTTGGCCTGCATCCCCAGGGTATTCCCAAGTGCACGTCCCGCCATGATAACTGCGGATTGCGCGTCATTGTCACCGTTCCTTGCCATTTCGGCGATGCGATCGCCCCTTGCGTCCTTACCGCTGAGCTTGTGGTAGCAACGTTCGATGCCCAGTCCGGAGGCAATCGGTTCCACATGCCCGTACCGGCCGCACGAACACCTGATGCGGCGAGCATCCGGATGGCACACATGTCCTATGTGACCGCCAACGTTGTGGGCACCATGCAGAACATGACCGCCAAGCACCATCGCGCCACCGATGCCCGTGCCAACCGCGACCAGCAGCATGGAGGAGACATCGCGGCCCGCACCCCAATGCGCTTCTCCCAGCGCGTGCGCATGCACATCTCCGACAACGGAAACGGTTTTCCCGGTGGCGGCTCGCAATGCCGGCCCCAAGGCATTCCCGACCATCCCGGCATCAGCGAGGTCGCGGATTCAATGGAACCATCCAGCGCAATCACACCGGCGGCACCGATACCTATGCCCATCACTTCCCGGTCGATTCGTCCCAGCAACTCGCAGGAGAACTCAACGATCCTCTGCAGCACGGCCAATCCGCCCTCCTGCGCCTGAGTGGGCTCCTGTACCAGACGGATCAGCTCAGGCATGTGCCCGATGAGAATCGCAGGACACCACCCGCAATCTTTGTGCCACCGACGTCCAACGCCAGTATCAGTTTGCCCTCTTCATCGGTTCCGTCGTTCATTGTCAGACTCCCCTTTCACGAACATAAGTCGGGTGATTCATGATGCAGCCTCCCATCAGGTGATTTCAAGATTCATATCGATCTCGAACAAACGCCGCCATGGAAAACTCACTCGTGCAACCTGAAGAGACAACGCCTTCGACAGCATCGTCTCATCGACCATGTGTTGCAGAAGGTTGCACGTATGATCCTCGGTCCATCGCCGGCAGACGCCGATGTCCTGGTAGGATCCTCCGTGATCGGATACCTGGGCGTCAACCTGCCAGCGGACGATGCTCTGATAGAACACGTCTTCTATGATCCGGTACGCTACGTTCACGTTGAGCATTCTTCGATCAGTGTCGGTGCCACGGACCTGAGCGGCCACCGCCTGAGATATGGAGGTACCAAGCGTATTGCCGTTGGTGTTCCACCCGGCGTATGACGTCAGCGCAGGAATCATGCCGTCACGGTCAAGCTCATCGACCAGCAGGGGATCTCCGCCGTTCGCGAAGGCGCTGTCGGCCAAGGCCACGGTGCGTTCCTGCACCAGCAGGCGTTCGATGGTGTCGATGAACGCCGGCAGATTCCTGTAGGAGTCATACGTGACGTCACGACCGTCGATTGCCTGAGACGCTTCCTGCATGCGTCTGCCCGGCACATTGACCAGCAATTCGATGTCTGCGCCGGAACAGCCGTCCCACACCCTGGCACCGGCAGCCCGAATGTGTCTCAGCACGGTCTCTCGCAGGGGACGATCCTCGTACGAGGGTACGATTCCGGCACCGTATTCCCCCGAGTATCGTGTTCGAATCACAGGATGCCGTTCCATGACATCGCAGATAGCACGCGACACGAGTGTCTGCCCGACCTCATCCGAACCCGGATACATTGCGACCTTGCGCATCAGATGCTGCGCGCATATGCTCCGCTGCAACGAACGCTGGGCACGCGCGGTGTATCCGTACGGGCTCGAATCGTCCTGGGGAAGGATCAGATAATCGACCGCCCCTGTTCAACCAAACGAAGACAAGCCTGGTTAACGGCCAGATTCACGCTCCGACGATGCTCGTAGTCGTCAATCACGGATTGCGGAACAGCAATGTTCGCAAGCTCATCCTGCTCCGACTCGTCGAGTCCCTCACGCTGCTTCCGATCCGTCAACCATGCCCGGCGAAACAGCATTCGTCCGTACCGCGCATAGTAATCAGGCTCCTCCTCGCTGGAATCATACGAGGGTGCACGCATGATGGTGGAGGCGGCATAGATGCGGAGGGTCGGATTACGCAGACGTAGCTCACGAATCACATCCAGACGCTCCAGAACCTCATCGGCACCCAAGTGGTGCAACCGTGACGGTATCAAGCCTCCGTACACCAGCAGGTCGATCGCTATGACGGCCGCGTTGCACAGCTTGGCCTGATCCAACAGGAAATCATGCAACGCAGCGCAATCACCCGGCCTTTTCTTGTCCGGCAACAGCGACTGTGGCGGCGTGATCAGTTCAACGCCGCAGCCGGAGGCCAGCATCATGGGAAACTTCCTGTTGCAGGGCCTCTCGTCCAATGGCATGTACAGTATGCGCATGTCACTACCCCCGCATCAACATCAAACGTGACGCAAACAAAATCATCCTTGAGACCGCCTTCCTGCAATCCGAGGAACAGATTCTTCTGGAACAGCGCGAAGAATATGACTATGGGCACGAGCGAGATGATCGCACCAGCAGCCACCAGTCGCGGATCCGTGTAGAACGTTCCCTGAAGCCGGTTCAGACCGAGTGTGAGCGTGTACTTCTTGTCGTCGCTGAGCACGACCAGCGGCCAGAGGAAGTCATTGTAGCTCCCCACGAACGAGAGGATGCCGATCACGGTTATCGTGCCCTTTACCTGCGGAGCAGCTATGTGGAAGAACCTCTGCCACATGTTGGCGCCATCAACCTTGGCCGCTCGATCAACTCCTGCGGCACGGAACGGAATGCGTTCGTCATCAGGAGCACGTTCAGGGGGCCGATCAGGCCAGGCAGAATCAAGCCCAGCAGACTATTCGTCAATCCCATGGACTTGACCAGCAGGAACGTCGAGATCAGAATGCCCTCCGTCGGCATGATGATGGCCAGGACAAACAGCATGTAGCCGATGTTGCGCCATCTGAATCTCAGGCACCCGAAGGCGTACCCGGCCAGCGTACATCCGACGACGTTGCCAGAACATTACCTGCCACGACAATCAGCGTATTGCCGAAATACCGGAGCAATGGCAGACGCCTGAACACCTCGACGAAATTGTTCAGCGTGAAATCCTTCGGAAACAGGTATGGCGGCAGGGAGTACACGTTGTCGTTCGGCCCCTTGACCGCCAGCGACAATTCCCATACCAGCGGGCCCGCCAGCAGAATGAACACGAGCGTCAACACTATGTACTGAACGACCACTCCCACGGTGACACGTCTTGTATTCATCATTCACCTCTGCGTGTAATCAGCTGTTGCACGATTGTCATGACACCAACGATGATGAGCAGCACGACGCTGATTGCGCTCGCATAGCCGGTACGGGCGTTCAACCCGGTGCCCTCCTGTTGGATCAGCATGGTCATCGTGATGTCCTTGCCTCCCACACCTCCGGTGCCTCGCGTAATCACATAGATTTCGTTGAACACGCGGAATGCGGCGATCGAGGAGAGCATCATGATTAGCATCATCGTGGACCGGACACCCGGCATGGTGACGTAGACGAACTTGCGGAACGCCCCGGCGCCGTCAAGCTCGGCGGCCTCGTACAGGGAGTTGTCGATGTTCGACAACGCGGACAGGTAGATGATCATGTAATAGCCCAGACCCAGCCAGATGGTGACGAACATGGCGCTGAAGAGCGTCAGCCAGCGATCCGTCAGGAACGGAATCGGTTCCGTGATGACACGAAGACTCTGCAGCACGGAGTTGATCAAGCCTCGCGTGTCGAGCAGATTCGTCCATATCAGGCCCACGACCACGGCGGACATGACCACCGGGAAGTAGTATGTGGTGCGGAAGAATCCGATCACCTTCGACTTGCGGGTAACCAACACGGCCAGCACAAGCGGCAGGATGACCATGAAGGGAACCACGCAAACCACGTACAACGCCGAGTTCAGCAGGGCCATGAGGAATCGACTGTCGTGGAACAGCTTCACGTAATTCTCGAAACCGACGGCATGCCCGGGAATGAGCATGCGTGAATTGGTGAAGGACAGGCGAATCGTGTTAGCGAACGGATAGATGCAGAACAGAAACAGAATCACCAGCGCAGGAACGGCGAACAGCCATGAGATCGGCCCGTCCTCGGTCACCTTGCGAGCGTGCCGGTTCCACAAACGAACGGAACGTCCCCGCACGGGGGAGTCAACGGAAACCGCGGCTCCCCCGCGAACGGAATCTTTCACCACCGGATTCATGAGTGCAGCCTGTCGTTCATTGCAGTGACCGACTTGTCAAGGGCTTCCTTGACGCTCATGTCACCCTGGATAGCCTGAATGATGTTCGGCGACATGTAATTCGCGCCGTCCGCATCCGAAACCTCCGGCGGGAAGTTTGCCACGGTGCCGTTGTCGATCTCCTCCTTGGCCACCTTCAGCACTTTGCCCTCCAGAGTGCTGTCGTCGATGGAGGTGAAGAACGGATCATCCATGGCGCCGGCCGCTGAGGGATACGTGTTGGATTTCTTCGAGAACTCGATCTGGTTTTCCTTGTTGGTGAGGAATTCGCCAACTTGAGCGCCATCTCCTTGTTCTTGGTCTGCGAATTGACCGCCATCAGCATCGGGTTGAGCGTGTTCTTCGTGTTGGTCACCAGAGGCGCGACATCAAGCTGCTTGTACAGGTCGGGAGCATTCTGCTTGAATGCGGCGACGGAGGAAGTGGAATCCGGCATGTAGGCAATGTGCCCCTGGAAGTACAGATTCTCAGCGGTGATGGTATTGGCGTTCAAGCATCCTTGGGAAACCCTTTTTCCTTGTACATGTCCACATACTGCTGAATGTATTCGACTCCCTTGTCGGAGTTGAACGTATACTCGGAACGATCCTTGTTCAGGAAGTCGACTCCGTACTCGGCGAAGTCAGACGGCAGGATTCTCGGAACGGCGAGCATGTAATCCTTTCCGCCGCAATGGCTGACAAGCGTCTTCCCCTGTGCGAACAGATCGTCGTAGGTCTTCGGCGGATCGTTCACGTCAAGGCCGCACTCCTGGAACACGCTCTTGTTCAGATACGCGACGTCAATGTTCATGTACCAAGGGAATCCGTACACCCCTTCTTCGATTCCATTTCCCGAGAACTTCGAGCCGTCCCATACCTGGGGCAAATAGTCGGAGGCCATGTCGGAGGCTTCCTTGCTCAGGTTCATCAACGCACCCGATTTGGCGAGGTTGTACGCCTGGGTCTCGGAGACGTTGACGACGTCCGGCAGCTGACCTGCGGCGGCATCGGTGGACAGCTTCTGATCGTAGTTCTCAGCCGGCTGATCCACCACTTGACCTTCACGCCCGGATTATCCTTCTCGAACTGCTTCATCAGGTCGTTGAAGTACGGGGTGTACGTATCATTCTTCAGATTCCAGGTCTGGAACGTCACGGTGGTGTCTCCGGATGCGTTCTCGGATGTTCCGCAGCCAGCCATGGTCAGCAGGGTCATGGCAGCGCATGTAACAGCGAGTGTCTTTCTTGCAGTACGCATAATGGCTTTCCTTTCGTTGTTTCCGTAGGTGAGCGACTCCGAACAAGACGGGTTCCGGGTACTGCGTGCTCACACCGCAGCCGGACTGCAGGACTCACCTCCTTCTCGGCATCGATTGTTCGATGGCCTGCACCATCGCCGTCTCATCGTCGAGAGAATAGGCGATTTTTTTGTTCGGAACGTAAACCTATTATTACACCACTGTTTCCAAGGAGAGCCACCAACAACACACAACGCTTGCAATGAAGCCAAAAACCCACAAGACTATCGGCGTATCGCCAAGCGTGCGCCACCACGGCGACACCAATGTCCATATGATCGTCAATATTTTTTAGTATGCGTTCCGCACTTAATGAGGAGCGGTGACTCGTATGATGGATTCATGAGGTTAGACACGGCCAACAAAGACGGCAAGCGGACATCCACACCACCCCGAAGAAGGAAATGCAATGAAACCCACGAAGGATCAAACCCCTGACACGAAGGATTCGTCGCTCGTGCAGCTGACGACGATCCGAAAGAAGGCCTCCCCATCCGACGTGCGTCTCAGCAACCGCATGATGGTGTTCAGCCAGCTGTTTCCCCATCATGTCATGTCGCGTGCCGACATTGTCCGCAACACCGGATTGTCCAAGGCATCCGCCTCGGAGATCGTATCGAATATGGTCGCCTGTCACATTCTGGCCGAAATCGGACAGGAGCCGCAGGAGGGCCGTGGAAAGCGAGGGACCCTGCTCAGCATCGACGCACGCCACTGGCATATCATCGCCATCGATCTCTCTCAACCTCATGTCATTCAGGGAGCCGTCACCAACTTGGCTGGCCTCGTGGTACAGCGGGCCGAGATTCCCGTCGCCGACATGAGTCACCTCTCCACTCAGCTCGTGATCGATCTGTGCGAACGTCTCATCGCTCTCACCTCAAACCCGATCATGGGTATAGGAGCTGCCGTTCCCGGAATGGTGGATCGCAATGGCATCGTGTCGAACGCCCCTGCCTGGGGTGGAGCAACGTACCCCTGCGAGCGATTCTCGAGGACAGGTTCCATATTGACACCGTGGTTAACAACAACGCTCACAGCGCCCTGCTGGCCGAGCGGTTCTTCGGACACAGCACGCCCAACACGTTGTTCTTGCAGATGACCTCTGACATCAGCGCAGCAATACTCGTTGACGATTCGATGATATATGGCGTCGGTCATTATGCCGGCGAAATCGGGCACGTCACGGTCTCCAGAAACGGACCAGTCTGCCGCTGCGGCAAACAAGGCTGTCTCGAATCCATGATTTCGGTGGAAGTGCTGCGCAAGCGCATGGCCGGGGAGAATGCGGAACGATCATCGATTCTGGGCGCGGCGGGCAGCCATCTTGGCGATGCACTCTCCATGACCGTCAACATGCTCGATATTCATGACATCGTTGTCTTCGGGCCGGCTGACATTGTCAACGATGCGTTCCTTGATGCGCTCAAGCAATCGCTGGAGGAACAAAGCCCCCCTCACCTGCCTCGTGACTTCCGCATTCGCCGCAGTGAATGCGGAAACAACATTCTCATCAGAGGATCAAGCGTGGCCGTATCGCAGATCATGGTCCAACGTCTCAAACCATAACGACATGCAGACCCAAGGAGCATCCATTGAACATCAACACCCCCGTACTGGTTCCGTTCCCGAAGCAGATCGACGCGTCCGACGACACGGTGCCGTTCCCTGCCGAAGGCGCGATTTCCGTCGACGCATCCGTGCACGAGCATTTGACTGCGCGACGAATCGACGTTCTGATTCAACAACTCCGCGACGAGCTGTCGAGCGTATCCGGATCGCACCTGCATCGCGCGACGCATTCCGCTGACGCCAGCATTCTGCTGACCGTTGACGAGGCTCTCGACGATGATGCCTACACGCTGAGCATTACGCGGAACGACGGATATCCCCCCGTGATCCTGACAGCCGGCGGCGCCGCAGGTCTGCGCGACGGCGTTCAGACGTTGCGACAGATCATTCGTCAGTATGGCGCGCTGCTGCCGCAGCTGCAAATCGTCGATGAACCTTCGATGACGATTCGCGCCCTGTCATACGACGTATCACGCGGACGAGTGCCGACCCTCGATACGCTCGAGGCACTGGCGGACGTGATGTGTCTGGCAAAGTACAACCAGCTTCAACTGTATATGGAGCACACGGTCGCCCTGCCCGAATTCCGTGAATCGTGGATCGGTCATGATCCTCTCACCATCGAGGAACTGCAGGCATTCGACATGTACTGCGCCGACCGGGGAATTGAGCTGGTTCCCGAGATGGCGACGTTCGGGCACATGTATGAGCTGATGCGTACCCGACAGTTCCGGATTTACGGCGAGATGCCCAACGATGCGGACCGGCCGTTCTCATTCGTGGAACGCATGCTCCATCACACCGTCAGCCCGACTGCACCCGGTTCCCTAGAATTGGTGACGCGTCGAATCGACGAATATGCCGCTTTGTTCCAATCCCGCACGTTCAACATCGGAGCCGACGAGACATTCGATCTGGGCCATGGCAGGAGCGAGAGCGCAGCAGCTGAAGTCGGCGTACCGAGACTGTACGCCGACTTCGTCGGAGCGCTTTGCCGCCACCTGAAGGAGCGGAATGTTCAGCCGATCATGTACGCGGACATCGCCTTGCGGCACCCCGAGCTGCTCGATCTGATCGACGACGACGTGATACTGGCGAATTGGGATTACGTTAGGCACCCCAGCGAGAGCAATGTCCGGACGATCTTTCGGCAAGGATTCAGACAAATGGTCTGCCCCGGAGTACAGACGTGGAATCGACTACTGCCCAATCTGGATGACGCCTGGTCGAATATCAGTGAGATGTGCTCGTATGGTCACCGGTATCATGCCGACGGCATGATTGTCACCGATTGGGGTGACTACGGTCACGTCAACGACCCCGCGATGTCGGTTCCGGGACTGTTGTACGCCGCCGAATGCTCATGGAACAGCACGCCCGGTGACCAGGCCACGGTGAATCAGAGAATCTCGGCTCTGACCTTCGGGGACGTCACGGGCGTTGCCGTCGATGAACTTGTCAGAGCGGGGCGACTGCAGGCATTCAGCTGGGCCGACCTGGTTCAGTACATTGAACTGGACGATCAGGGAAGACCGAATCGCGACGTGCTGTTCGTCCTCGGGCAGAACGAAAAGGAATTGCACGCCGCTCGCGCCCGGTTCCTGCATGAGCGCGCCGAGTTGATCTCTCGATTCAGTCAATGCAACCAGAAGCTGGACGATTGCCTGCAATGTCTTGCGACACATCTTCATTCGTCACGATTCCCGGCACGGCACAATGCCCTTTGCATCGACTACGATCTGATGGCAATGCTGATCAATGGACAACAACTGTTCAACAGCGTCGGAGCATGGCTCCTCGCGCAGTACGATGACGGATTCCCCGCTCCTGACATCACCGGCTTGGCTGATGGAATGGAGGAATGGTATCTGCAGTTCGAGGCAAGATGGCGCAGCATTGGCAAGGAAGCGGACCTGGCACGCATCCGTGACGTCATGCAACGGGTAACTCGAATCCTGCGAGATCGGAAAGTGAGCTGACCATGCCATTGCAGCATGTCCCCATACATGACGTTCATTACCTTTCGCTGGGGCGACACGGCGACCTGCGCAATGACCTCGGCTATCCCCTGTTCTGGACGGGCAGCGGAGTCGGGCTCGACTATGACGGCGCCGAGTTATGGTTGGAGATCGAGGCCTCGTACAATGAGTACGAACCGTGGATCAGCATCGACGTGGACGGTACGCAGGTCTCACGTCTCGCACTCGACCGCGGCTCCAACGATGTCTGCCTGTTTCGTGGCCTTGACACGGGAACCATCAAGCATGTGCGAGTGCTCAAGGAGACTCAGTTCATGCACGAGGACCCGTCGCAAACATGCATCGTGCGGGGATTGCGCTGCGATGACGGACAATTCCACCCTCCGGCCTCTCCGACATTGCGCTTGGAGTTCGTCGGTGACAGCATCACCAGCGGAGAGGGACTTGAGGGCGCCCGGACGACTGAGCACTACTGCTCGATGATCTTCGGCGCCCGACACGGTTATCCGTGTCTGGTCGCGGACGAGATGAACGCCGACTTCCGTGTCATCTCGCAGGCCGGATGGGGCATTGTCTGCGACTGCGAGAACAACCCGCACTGCACGATACCAAGCATTTACGAGCGGGTCTGCGCTCCGGCGCGGGGAAAGACGAACGCCGAACTGCAATCAGACGCTCCGTATCGATTCGACGATTGGCCTGCCGACGCGGTCATCATCAATCTGGGCACCAATGATGCCACTGCATTTCTGTGGCACCAGTGGACCGATCCAAGCACAGGAGAACAGTTCGAACTTCGAACGGGCAAGAACCATGAGCCCCTGCCCGAGGACCTGGAGTTCATCGAAACCGCCGTCAATCGTTTCCTGCGCACGGTGCGCAAACGCAACCCCCATGCGGTGATTCTGTGGTGCTACGGCATGCTCGGCAATCGCTTGAGCCGATTCTGCGGCGGGCAGTCGAGCACCATGCAACATCAACAGGAGACGGTCTGGTGAGGTACGTGCCCCTGCCCGCATGCAGCACCGATGATCTCGGGGCATGCCAGCACCCCGGACGCGTGTGCCACCAATCCGCTGCCGCAATATTGGTCCGGATCCTACGGGAAATGCTGCACCGTTGAATCGGCATGAAACACGGTTTCAGCGCAATACGCCGAAACCGACGCCAACTGTTCCCCCTGAGAGCAGATGCCTCTTCATCGCACGCTGAAGCGAGGTATGCTCCGGCAGATCCGCAATCGGAGCATCATTGCGCTGAAACACCCATTCACGCCAATCCTGCGCCTGCTCATCCACTCGTTCGATGCGAAAGCGGTTCTGAAAGCGAATGAGGTTTGATTCCCGAGGCAGCATGGTGCGCAGCGCAGGACTCAACATCCATGATTCGCAATGCACGGGAGCGTTCCGCCATGCAGGGAAATGCTCTGAAACGAACTCATGAGCCATGCTCAGCGACGCATCGCATTGCAAGGGAGTCAACCGCGCGTCGGAGGGAATATGCATCTGGATCCTGAGCTCGTCGGCATGAGAACGCTCCCCCGTCAGTTCATATTCCAATTCGCCCAGACGGAACAACCGCAGACTGGTCTGCCTCCAGGTCCAGAAATCGCGGTCAAAGCCGTAGCGCTTGTAGCTGGCCTGATGTTCGTTGACGAATCGTGAGAATGCGCCCATGGTCGAGCGGAACACGGAGTCATTGATGTCAAGACGTTCGTACTCATCATGCGTATAGGTACCGGCAGCGGCCAGCATGCACCACAACATCCGCCACCCTTCAGGGTCGTTTCCCAATACTCCCTTGAGCCGGCTGCACGCTGTCGAAGCACGGTCACCGTCGAACCAACCAGATTCGATAATCTCTCCGTCACTTCCTTGTTCTCCGCCAGCTCATTGCCGGCGATGCTCAGGGAAGCCATGGCCTGCGCGGGCATATCGATTTCCATCGACACACCGCTGACTGCTCGCCGAAGCGAATCAGCACTGATCTCAAGCTGTTCCATACAAGCCCTCCAATGTCCCTGACCTCATGAACGAACCGACCAAAGCTATTTCTCCATGCTTGTTATCACTATGATAATCCGAACTCCGTCGGCAGTCATCCGATGCGACGTGCCTCACGTTTTTTGAGCGCGAATTGTGTAGTGGTGCCTCATCGGGAGTGAGCGCGAAACCGGGTCGGTCTGTTTGGCTGGTCGTATGGAAGACGGGATCAGCATGACGACGAAGCGGCAGGTCACCCTCAGGTTCAGGGACGAGTATGTGAGGGCGTCGAAGAAGCAGAAGGGCGTCATCCTGGACAGGATGTGCGAGACGCTCGGGGTGGGCAGGAGCACGGCCAGGCGCCTGCTCGCCCAGGCCGAGCAGCATGG
>ENA-OQHA01000709-OQHA01000709.1-human-gut-metagenome-genome-assembly--contig:-NODE-709-length-15500-cov-3.558642_pt1 | contig 15500 bp, 30 predicted proteins | sample MGYA00242558_ERZ504707 | MGnify/ENA primary metagenome ERZ504707 (study PRJEB26092, sample SAMD00036197) | human gut metagenome | host: Homo sapiens | study: EMG produced TPA metagenomics assembly of...
TCAATTTTTCGGCGCGGTGCAGCGCACCGGGGCCTTTGGTGAGCACCGTGGTATCCACCCCGGCGCGGACAGCGTACAGCGCGGCGGAAATGCCTGCCGGGCCGGAACCTATAATGATGATGCTGGGCATGGGAAAACCCTCCTTCGGATGCATTTTTCTACAGTATACACCTTTTTTTGAAAAATTTCCGTGACCGGGTCGCAAAGCATCGGTTTTTCGGACGGTCCTGCTCCGGTTCGCTGTCAGCGGATCGTCCCATGCACAAACGCGCTGTCGTACAGGAATCTTCCTGCTCGGCAGCGCGCTTTTTTCTTTCTTCAGAACACCAGCTGCACCAGCAGCACATAGCACAGCGTACCGCCTGCGACACTGAGCAGGGTCTCATGCTTCCACTTGTGCAGGCCCACCGTCACCAGCAGGGCGATGGCCTCCGGAATGCCGCGGCTGCCCGCAAAGGGGTGACGCTTTTCAGGCAGTAGACGATCAGCATACCAAAATGGCTGCGGGCAGCACCCTGCCCAGATACCGCACCACCTCCGGCGGCTGTTGATCCTTGGAAGAGAACACCACAAGGCAGAAAGCGGGTGATCATGGTGGCGGCGGTGCACACTGCAATGGTCAGGCCCATCTGGACTGCGGTCATGCGCCCACCTCCTCGCCGCTTTTTTTCTGCTTCGGTGCCTTCGGCCTTTTCGATCGGTTTACGCAGAGCCAGCAGCAGGATCAGAATGCATCCCATGGAGGGCAGCAGAAAGCTGCCGGAGCCAAAAACCACCAGACACGCCAATGGGGCGGCAAGGCCGATCAGGCGCTGTAGTGCTGCCGGTCCTTTTCCCACTGGTTGAGAAAGATCACCGTGAACATGGCGGTCATCACAAAGTCCACACCCTCGGTGCTGAAGGGCAGCACCGAGCCCACCACCGCGCCAAGACCGGCACTGGCCACCCAGTAGCACTGATCCAGCAGGGTGATGAAGAACATGAACCAGCCCCTGTCCACCCCTTCCGGCGGCTCGGCCGAACAGGTGATGGAAAAGGTCTCATCGCTCATGGCAAAGATCATATAAAAGCTGCGCAGGCCGTAGCCCTTGTAGCGTTCCAGCATGCAAGGCCGTAGAACAGATGCCGCGCCTGGATCATGAGCGCCATCAGAAACGCCGAAAGGGGTGAGAACGCGCTCAGCAGCAGGCTTGCCAGCACAAATTCCAGCGAACCGCCGTAGACCACCGTGCCCATGAGCATGGGCATCCACACCGGCAGGCCCATCGACTGCACATAAATGCCATAGCCCATCCCCAGCACAAAATAGCCCGCCAGCACCGGGATGGTCTGCGGTGCGGCGGCACGCAGTGCCCGCCATACGGTGCTCTGCCGCTTTATCAGTTGTTGTTTGGTTACGTGTTCCATTGGCCTTTCCCTCAAAATACGATGCCGGTTTCCTCTTTGGCCTCATTGCCGCCGATAAACCTATTCTCTCGATATGAATATGTCTGTATTATAACAGGTCTCACGGCTTTTGCAAAGGTGTATCCCTACTGCTTTTGGCAGAACGACAGTTTTTTTCTTTAAATTTTATGCAATTTTTAACGGATACAAAGTGGCTCGCAGTCAGTGCTTTATTATTTTAATGCAGTAAAGGTTCTTTGCAGGATCCTGTTCCTGAAATATCCCTAAATGTCGGTTGCGCTTTCGTCATACTCATTTGACAGATGCCGTCTTTTCCGGTATCCTGTCCGTATCGCAAGGACGGCGGGCCGAAAACGCCCGCCTTTTCTCGTTCATTCTGTATTTAGTGGGAGGACATTTTATGGCAACCATGAAGGACATCATCCAGAGCCCGCTGCTGCTGGCGCTGGTCGGCTCCATGGCGCTGGGCCTGTTCGCCAGCTCTGCCAGTGGCAGCAAGGTGGTCAAGGGCGGCATCAAGGGCGTGCTGCCGGTGCTCATCATCATGACGGTGCTCTCCCTCGCCGCACGCCTTGCAGGCTACGGCTCCGTGCTGGGCGCCTTGTGGGCATCTTCATCATCGTGATGCTGCCCATCGGCATCCTTACCTCCTATGTGCTGTGGAAGAAGGGCAAGATCCAGGTAGTAGATAAAGAGCAGAAGTAAGGGGAAACAAAAGAACTCCCGGACGGATGTCCGGGAGTTCTTTTGTTGCTTATTCTGCCTTTTCGTCCTTCTTGAGCATATCCAACTCGGGCATCAGCTCGGTGCTCACAATGGTGAGCATCTCCTCCAGCTTTGCACAGTCCTCGGGGGAGAAGCGCTCTCTTGCGCGCTCCACCACAGTGTGCAGGTAGGAATAGCTGATGTTGTAGTAATCGATATACTTCTGGGTGGGGCGCAGGTGATACTCGCGCCGGTCGGTGGTGGACTGGATCTTTTCCACATAGCCCTTTTTCACCAGACTGCCGATCTTATACGCCGCGTTGGGGGTGGAGATCTGCATCATGCGGGAAAACTCCGCAATGGTGGGTTCGCCCATGGCCATGATGCCCTCCATGCAGAAGGACTCCACCGTGGTCAGCGTGGCTTCCCGGGTGGCAAAACGCTGAAAAACGTTCTGGTAGAAATGCAGCTTGAATTTGGTGTATACGTCCTGAAATGCCTGTTCCAGCATAGGTCGTGTGCCTCCGATAGTTCATTTTATTTAAAAATACCACGTTTTGGCCGCGGCGCAAAGCGAAACAGCTGAATTTTTGGCAGGAATTTATTCTGCCGCCTTTTTGTTCGTGCGCACACGGATCACGCTGAGCACCACCAGCTCTACGGCAATGGCAACGGCCAGCAGGATCAGCGAGGTGAACAGGCTGCCGTTGGCACCAAGGAAAGCCTGTGCAATGCCCGTGATCACATAGCACACTGCCGCGCAGGAAGCCGCCGTAATGGCGTAGGGCAGCTGGGTGGACACATGGTTCACATGGCTGCAGTGGGCACCGGCGGATGCCATGATGGTGGTGTCCGAGATGGGGGAGCAGTGGTCGCCGCAGACGGCACCGGACAGGCAGGCCGCAATGGAAATGACCAGCATCTCGCCTCCGGGAAGGCATGGCACACGATGGGGATGAGGATGGAGAAGGTGCCCCAGCTCGTGCCGGTGGCAAAGGCAAGGAACACTGCCACAAGGAAGATGATGACCGGCAGCATGTACTGCAGCGCTGCAGCAGAGCCACTCAGCAGGTTGGCAACGTAATATTTTGCGCCCAGCAGGCCGGTCATGCCGGACAGGGTCCATGCGAGGGAGAGGATCAGCATGGGGCTGACCATGGCCTTGAAGCCCTCGGGAATGCAGGCGGCAAAGTCCTGAAAGGTCATCACATTGCGCACGCGGTAGAACACAAAGGTGAACAGCAGGGCAATGCTGCTGCCCAGCACCAGACCTGCAGAAGCGTTGCAGTCCGCAAAGGCGGTAACGAAGTCCACGCCCTCAAAGAAGCCGCCGGTGTAGATCATGCCGAAGATGCAGGCCACGATCAGCACCAGCACCGGGGCGAGCAGGTCTGCAACATGGCCGCAGGTATCGGTGCCATCGTCCACATCGTTGCCGTAGGGACGGTCGGCGGTGGTAAACAGGTCGCCGTTTTTGGCGTTGTCCTCGTTGAGCTTCATGGAGCCAAAGTCCGTGCCGGTGAAAATGAGGAACAGGCTCATCACGATGGTGAGCAGGGCATAGTAGTTATAAGGAATGGTGCGCAGGAACATGGTAAAGCCGTTGATGCCGGAGCTTCCGGCACGCTGGAAGTGACCGCAGCTGCCCAGCTGGACACCGGCGCAATGATGCACACGGGTGCTGCGGTGGCATCGATCAGATAAGCCAGCTTTGCGCGGGACACCTTCTGCCGGTCGGTGACGGGGCGCATGACAGAGCCCACGGTCAGGCAGTTGAAGTAGTCGTCCACAAAGATCATCACGCCCAGCAGCAGGGTGGCAAACTGCGCACCGGCCCGGGAGTGGATGTGGGTGGAGGCCCAGCGGCCAAAGGCGGCAGAGCCGCCGGCCTTGTTCATCAGGGCCACAAGGATGCCCAGCATGACAAGGAACACCAAATGCCCACGTTGCTGCTGTCCGAAAGCTTGGCCACCATGCCGCCGTCCTCATTGAAGAACAGGGTGTTGATGGCCAGCTCCAGATTGCCGTTGGCATACAGCAGTGCACCGGATGCGATGCCCACCAGCAGAGAGGTGTACACCTCTTTGGTGTTCAGCGCCAGCACAATGGCGATCACCGGCGGCAGCAGCGAAAAGATGGTGCTGTACACCGCACAGGTATAGGTGGACGGGTCCGCGATCTTGCCGGGCGTTGCCGCTGTGCACCACAGCAGCAGGGCAAACACCAGCAGGGCCGCGAACCATGAAAGGTTCTTATTTTTCATAACGGATTCCTCTTTTTTCAAATTTCCGGGGATGCATACCCCTCTTTGCGCAGGAAAAACTATCCCCATCGAATGCAAGGGAGGTGTGCACCGCGCCGGACTATAAAGCGATGTATTTTGAGCTGTTCCGGGCCAGCGTGCAGGCCGCACAGCTTTTGCAGGACGCGCAGAAGCGTGCCGAGCAGCACCTGCTGGAAGCTGACCCGCCGCCGATCCGATTGGAGCAAACAGAGCAGACGGATGAAGAATAGTTTTCTTCGGTCAGCGTCCTCGCCCTCTCAGTCACCTTCGGTGCCAGCTCTCCCAAGGGGAGAGCCTTTGCAAAACCGGGAACTTTACCGTACTGCCAAAGCCTCCCTCATTGAGAAAGACTTCCCCCGGCCGGGGGAAGATGTCGTGTAAGCGACAAAAAGGGGAACGGTGGCATCGCGCAGCGATGACGGAAGGAGTTTTACCCCTTCTTTGCCTCCGCCTTGGCTGCGAACTTGGCGTTGTTGATGACAAAACGCTCGTGGGTGCCGCCGCCTACAGGGCCTTTTTCGTCGTGCAGGGCCACCTTGAAGGTGAGCTTGCGGCCTTCTACCGCCACCAGCTCGCTCTCGCAGGTCACGGTCATGCCCACGGGGGTGGGGCGGTGTGCTCCAGCTCAAGCTTGGTGCCCACCGAGCCATTGCCCTCGCCCAGCGCGTCGGCCACGCTCATCCAGCAGGTCTTTTCAGCCAGCGCCACCAGTGCCGGGGTGGCAAACACCTCCAGCGTGCCGCTGCCCATGGTCTTTGCGGTGTTGGCTGCGGTGACGAGCACGCTTTGTTCCCCGCGGATACCGGTTTCCAATGTCATATACTTCCTCTCCTTTTGCGCGCCGTATGGCGCATTTTATTTTTGAACACCTTTATAAGATACCACATTTTGCACCAGAACGCACCCTATTTTGCACTTTTTTGTGAATTTCTCTTTTTCTTTTTGCGCAAACGGGCTGTCAAGTCCTCTCTCTTTGGGAGAGGTGGCACCGAAGGTGACGGAGAGGGCGAGGACACTGACCATGCGGCGACCTCTTTTTTGTTTTCGCCTTCCCTCCAATCCGCATCCTTATTGCGATTCAAAAACGCAAATTTTCTGCGTTTTAAGGCAAATTTCATCAATTTAGAGCAGACGCCAAAAATCTTTAAAAAAGCCTTGACAAGGAGCATTCCGCGTGCTACTATGAACACATGAACAAGCGTTCATGTGAATCCACAGCGAAGGGAGATGTCAACATGGCGGAAATAAAGGAAGCAATGCCCGCGCCGCAGCCGGAAGCCTTGGATATGCCGGACGACGAAGTGCTGTACGAGCTGGCCGACCTGTTCCGGGTGTTCGGCGACTCCACCCGCATCAAGATCCTGTATGCACTGCACGACAACGAGCTGTGCGTGCAGGACATTGCAAACGCCGTGCAGCTGAGCCAGTCGGCGGTGAGCCATCAGCTGCGGGTGCTCAAGGATTCCAAGCTCGTGCGGTTCCGGCGCGAGGGCAAAACCGTTTACTACGCACTGGACGATGACCATGTGCGCAGCATCCTCTCCATGGGGATGGATCATATCGAAGAATAACGAAAGGCTGGTATTACTTATGAAGAAGAGCTACAAGATCGAAGTGGACTGCGCAAACTGCGCTCAGAAGATGGAAGACGCTGCCAACACCGTTGCAGGCGTGGCAAATGCTACCGTCAGCTTTATGACCCAGAAGATGAAGGTGGAGTTCTCTGAAGGTGCAGACCCCCACGACACCATGGTGAACGTTCTGGCCGCCTGCAAGAAGGTGGAGGACGACTGCGAGATCTTTGACATCTGATGCGCGGCAGGTTGCTGCACACGATCAACAGCCTCGCCCTCTCCGTCACCTGCGGTGACACATTCCCCCTTTTGTCGCTACGCGACATCTTCCCCGGCGGGGGAAGTCTTTCCTCAAAGGGAGAGGCCTTGGCAAAGAGATGAAGTTTGCGTGGACTGCAAGGGCTCTCCCTTTGGGAGAGCTGGCAAATCCAAAGGATTTGACTGAGAGGGCGAGCCCGCTAAAGAAAAAAGCATCTGCAGCAAGAATTCGTAGATTTTCTGAGAGCTCAAACGAATGTGCAGATGCTTTTTACTTTGTGTGCGATTGTGTTGTGCAATAACTTTTTCTGTTGAAAAATCAGACAGTTTTCAACAGTTTCCACTCAATTTTCAACACCGTTTGCGGAAAAAACGTAAAATAAACGTGGAAAAGCGCTTTTACGCCTGAAAAACTGTGTGGAAAACACGGGTAAAACCGTGGAATATCCATTTTTATGGGGAAAAGTTGTTGAAATCCCCGCCCGCCGCAGCGTGATGCGGCCCATGGATCCCGCAAAAAGGAGCGTTTTGTATGAACAAAAAGCAGAAAAAGAACCTGCAGCGCATCATCATTGCGCTGATTTTGGTGCTCATCCTCAAGCTTTTGCCCCAGTTCCCCACGCCGGTGGAGCTGGTACTGTACTGCATCCCGTATCTGGTGGTCGGCTGGGACGTGCTGCGCAAGGCACTGCTTGGCATCAAGAACCGTCAGCCCTTTGACGAGTGCTTCCTGATGGCCGTTGCCACTGTGGGTGCATTTGCACTGGGCGACTACGTGGAGGCTGTGCCGTTATCATCTTCTACCAGATCGGCGAGCTGTTCCAGAGCGTGGCTGTGGGCAAGAGCCGGCAGAGCATTTCCAGCTTAATGGACATCCGCCCGGACTACGCCAACATTGAGGGCGAGGACGGCAGGCTGGAGCAGGTGGACCCGGACGACGTGGAGATCGGCACCGTGATCGTGGTCCAGCCGGTGAGCGCGTGCCCATCGACGGCGTGATCGTGGAGGGCGCTTCTGCCTGAACACCGCCGCCCTGACCGGCGAGAGCCTGCCCCGCGATGTGCAGACCGGCGATGAGGTCATCAGCGGCTGCGTGAACATGACCGGCCTGCTGAAGGTAAAGACCACCAAGGAATTCGGCGAATCCACCGTTTCCAAAATTCTCGATTTGGTGGAAAATTCCAGCATGAAGAAGGCCCGCGCCGAGAACTTCATCACCCGTTTTGCCCGCGTGTACACCCCGCCGTGTGCTATGGCGCACTGGCTCTGGCCTTTATCCCGCCCATCGTGCTGCTGCTCATGGGCCAGCCCGCCCGCTTTGGCGACTGGGTCTACCGTGCCCTGACCTTCCTTGTTATCAGCTGCCCCTGCGCACTGGTCATCAGCATTCCCCTGAGCTTCTTCGGCGGCATCGGCGGTGCATCTGCCTGCGGCATTCTGGTCAAGGGTTCCACCTATCTGGAAGAGCTGGCCCGCACCGGCATCGTTGTGTTCGACAAGACCGGCACCCTGACCCAGGGCACCTTTAAAGTGACCGGCATCCACCCCGCAGAGGCACCAGCGAGGAGCAGCTGGTGGAAGCTGCCGCGCTGGCCGAGAGCTGGTCCAAGCACCCCATCTCCCTCAGCATCAAGGCCGCTTACGGCAGGGAGATCGATCCGAACCGTGTCACCGATGTACAGGAGCTGGGCGGCCACGGCGTGACCGCCAAGGTGGATGGCAGGACCGTTGCTGCCGGCAACGCCCGCCTGATGGAAAAGCTGGGCCTGAAGGTCCCGCCGTCAGCGAGACCGGCACCATCGTGCATGTGGCCATCGAGGCATGTACGCCGGTTATCTGCTGATCGCCGATGTGGTAAAGCCCCACAGCGCACAGGCCATCCGGGGCCTGAAGGATGCCGGTGTGCGCAAGACCGTGATGCTGACCGGCGATGCCGAGCCGGTTGCAAAGGCCGTTTCCGCAGAGCTTGGGCTGGATGAATACCATGCGGGCCTGCTGCCGGGCGACAAGGTAGACCAGATCGAAACGCTGCTCGCCGCAAAGCGGCCCAAGGAGAACCTTGCCTTTGTGGGCGACGGCATCAACGATGCCCCGGTGCTGTCCCGTGCCGATGTGGGCATTGCAATGGGCGCTCTGGCTCTGACGCTGCCATTGAGGCCGCTGACGTGGTGCTGATGGACGACGACCCCGCCAAGATCGCACTGGCCATGCGCATTGCCCGCCGCACGTTACGCATCGTGTACCAGAACATCGTGTTTGCACTGGCCATCAAGTTTGCCTGCCTTGTGCTGGGCGCGATCGGCATGGCCAGCATGTGGACCGCCATCTTTGCCGATGTGGGCGTGATGGTGCTGGCTGTGCTCAACGCCACCCGTGCCCTGTACACCAAGGATCTGGCGAAAAAGAATGAACAGTAAAAAACAGTGCCGGACAGCCTGAAAACTGTCCGGCACTGTTTTTATATATGAGGTGCATACAGGCGTTCTATTTCATGCACAAGCTCCGGTTCTTTTTCGATATCAAATTTTCTGGCAAACATGCAGGGCGATGCTTTCAGCTGTTCCAGATCAGCGTATTTCCAGACCCACGGATTGCCTCTGTCCCAATCGATGGCACGGGCACTGGTATCACCCGGCCCCTGATAGATCTTATCCTGATACGGCGACTGCGCGATCAGTGTCTGCACAAAGAACTCGTCCGAGCAAAAGTCTTGTCCAGCACCTGCAGGACCCACTCTTCTTTTGTCAACAGATACCGTGCAAAGCCGTCCGTGCAGCTGAACCAGTTGCTGCCCTTTGTGAAGTGAACGTCCTGATTGCGCTTTATTTTCAGCAGCTTCTGGCCCGACAGCAGGATTCCATTGATCACGCCGAGCACCGGATGGCGGCGCAGATCGATATTCTGGAAAAAGTGCCGGTAATAAACGCGCTCATCGTTGAATGGGCTGAACGGGTGCGGGTCGAAATGGACAAATTCCACGTCCGGGTTTGCCTCAAAGAATGCGCGGATATCTTCTTGTGTTTGAATGGGCAGATCCACACCGGAGATCAGGTGGTAATGCTGATACGGGCCATGGGCCACTGCTGTTTTCAATAGCACAAGCTCCGCTTTTACCTGACTGACACCGCCCCACACAACACTGTGCCGTTTTGCGTGAAACACTTTCGCATATTTCATGCGGCACTCCACCGTTTCCGGCTGGTAGTCCGTATTTTTGCTGTCCATGTGGATGAATATATCATTCCACGGTACATCCAGCATCCGCAACAGGGTCAGAAGCATCTCATCACATTTATGTGCTTCTATCAGGTACGCCTGTTTTTCTCTTGTTTCCATCGCTTTCTCCTCTTAATTCTGCGCCGCATTTTTATTTTATTATAACAGAGTCCTCTTTAAAAACAATCCCACCACCCTTTTTTACAGCACAAAGCCGCTGCTTTCCCTTGCAGAGGGAGAGCGGCGGCTTTGTTTGGGTATGGAGAAAATGGAGGAGGTCTCAAAGTTCACCCGCGGAATGCGGCGGTATACACCGCCACCACCTCGTCGCGGGTGGGGGTGATCTGGTTGGTGGACATGCAGGTGTCGTGCAGCGCAAGCTCTGCCAGCGCGGCAAAATCTGCAGGGTCCACCTTGTTCAGCTGCGCAAGGTTTGCGGGGATGCCCACGCCTGCACTGAGCTGACGGACAAACTGGATCACTGCCGGTGCGGCAGTGTCCGGGGTAAAAGCGCCCTGCAGGCCCATGGCAGCGGCAATGGTCATGAACCGCTCCCGACACACCGGGCTGCGGCTGTTGAAGGCCAGCACGTAGGCAGCAGCACCGCATTGCACACACCGTGGGGCAGGTTGTAGTGTCCGCCCAGCGCGTGTGCCATCGCATGCACCATGCCAAGGCCCGCGTTGGAGAAAGCCATGCCTGCCACATTTTCGGCGTAGGCCATCATGGTGCGGGCGGCTTCATCCTGACCGTTGGCAACGGCCCGGGGCAGGTTCTGCACGATCGCCTGTATGGCCCAGTAGGCATCCTTGTCCGTGAGCGGGTTGGCGTTTTTGGAAAGCGCCGCCTCGATGGCGTGGGTCAGCGCGTCCATGCCGGTGGCTGCGGTGAGCTTGGGCGGCATGGAGGACATGAAGTCGGTGTCGTTCACCGCAATGCTGACCATGCAGTTGGGGTCTACCATGGCCATTTTGCTGTGGCGGACAGGGTCGGTGACGATGTAGAAGGAGGTGCACTCGCTGCCGGTACCGGCGGTGGTGTTCACCGCCACGATGGGCAGGCCGGGCTTGGAGGACTTGTTCTCGCCCTCGTACTGTTCCACGGTACCGCCGCAGGCCACCACGATGCTGGCTGCCTTAGCGGTATCGATGGCGCTGCCGCCGCCCAGGGCCACCAGCAGCTGCACCTGCAGGGTACGGGCTGCGGCAATGCAGTCGTTCACCACCTGTACGGTGGGGTTGGGCTGCACATTGTAGTACACGGCGTACTCCACACCGGCATCGGACAGTACCTGACCGACCCGGGCAGCGGCACCGGAATCATAGAGAAAGCGGTCCGTCACCAGCAAAGCACGGCGGATGCCCATCTTCTGAAGCTCCGGTCCCAGAAGACGGATGGCACCCTTGCCAAAAAAGCTGGTCTTGACGGCGTTGATGCGTTCTGCCATGTGTTCACCCTCCGCTTACTGTGCCTGACCGCAGACGATCTGCACCGGGTCCCAAATGGAACAGGACGAGGAGGAATAGACGAAATCCACCTGACCCAGTGCTTCCACGGTCATGCCAGCGCGGATGGCAACGGCAATGGCGTTGATGCGGGCCGAAACATTCTTTTCTCCCCATGCCTGCGCACCCAGCACCTGACGGGTATTGGCCTCATACACCAGCTTGATGGTGATGCGGTGGGGGTTCGGGCAGATGCCCGGACGGTCGGTGCCGGTGGCCATTGCACTCTTGACCCGCAGACCGGCCTTGCGGGCCTCGGTCTCGGTCAGGCCGGTGCGGGCGATTTCCAGATCCGCCACCTTCAGGCTGCTGGTGCGCAGAGAGCCGTCGCGGCAGGCTGCGCAGTCGCCCACGGCATAGATATTGGGCACACTGGTGGCAAGGTCGCACCAATGAGCACAGCGCCATTGGGTGCCAGCTGCGCCCCGGTACCGGCCAGCAGGCCGGTGTTGGGGTAACGCCGATGGCTACCACGCAAAGGTCACAGGGGTAGGTGCCGCGGTTGGTCTGTACCTGCTCCACGAAGGTACGGCCCGGGAAGGAGCGCACCTGCTCGCCCAGATTGAACTGCACGCCCTGCGCTTCCAGCTCCTTCTGGATCAGCTTGCTCACCTCAGGGTCAAACTGGGGCAAAAGCTGCTGCTCTTTTTCAATGATACGCACATTGCGGCCCAGCTTGAGGAAGGACTTTGCGATCTCCAAACCGGCCCAGCTGCCACCCAGGATCACGATGTCCCGCACATAGGGGGTGCGGACGAACTCCTTGAGGAAGATCAGATCTTCCACGGTCTTGAGGGTCTGCACGCCCACGCGGTCACTGCCGGGCACCTGCGGCACACGGTTGGAAGAGCCGGTGGCCAGCACCAGCTTGTCGTAGTGGTCTTCAAACACGCGTCCGGTGGCAAGATCACATACCGTCACCTTGCGGGCGGCTGCGTCGATGCCGCGCACCTCATGGCGCAGATGTGCGGTGATGCCCTGCGCGTTCAGCTCAGTCTCCTTGGCCTGAATGGCCTTGTTCAGGCTGTCCAGATCCTCGCACAGGTAATGGGGCAGGCCGCCGGTGCCGCAGGAGTAGAAGCCGCCTTTTTCGTAGACGGTGATCTGCGCTCCGCGCTGGGCGGCGGCAAGTCTGGCGGCGGCCGAAACCCCGGCGCAATGCTGCCGATGATAATAATTTTCATTGTTTAAGCCTCACGATCCGCCGGGAGGAAGCCCCTCTCTGCGGCAAAACTTGCAGGGTGTTACTTACTCAGGGTGGGAGGATTGTCCACGATGCCCACGATGAAAGCATCAATGGGCGACGGATGGTCCAGACCATGCTGGGTGGTCTCGTCGGTGGTGACCAGAACCATCTCGCCTACACCCGCGCCGATGTTGTCGCCCGCCACGATGGTATCCTTTTTGGAGCCGAACACCGGCTCCACCAGCAGGAACTTATAGCCTACAAGCTCCGGCATTTTGCGGGTGGCGACAACGGTCCCCTTGACGATCCCTAAAATCATAGCTTACTCCTCTTTGCCCAGCACGGTGACCAGCTGCCCCTGCTTGAGCAGGAAGGCATTGCCGTCATCCGTGTCGATGTGAAAATCCAGTGCACATTTGTCGTTTGCGCGGATCAGCACCCCGCCCATCACGCCCGGCTTGGGGCCGTCGATCTTTACCTTCACGCGGTCGCCGTCGGCAAGGCCGAAGGCCGCTGCCTGTGCGGGAGTCATGTGGATGTGGCGGTCGGCGATCATCACGCCTCCGGCACAGTCAGGGTGCCATTGGGGCCGCGCAGGGTCACGCCCGGCGTGCCCTTTGTATCCCCGCTGGAACGCACCGGCGCTTTGATGCCGATGTTGCGGCAGTCGGTCTGCGCCAGCTCGATCTGAGTGCACTGCGCTCCGGGCCAAGGATGCGGACATGCTTCAGTTCGCCCTTGGGGCCGATGATGTCCAGACATTCCTCGCAGGCAAACTGGCCGGGCTGGCTCAGCGCCTTTTTGGGGGTGAGCTGGTAGCCATAGCCGAACAGCTTGTCCACATCATCGCGGGTAAGGTGGATGTGCCGCACCGAGATGCCTACCGGCACCTGACGGCTGCGCTTTTGCAGCTCTGCCTGCACGGCCTGCGTGATCAGGAGCAGCAGCTGTTCCTGACTGATGTCATGGTAAACCAAGGCACAGCGCTCCTTTCTTATGCAGCGTCAGCGCAGGGCTCAGCGCAGCTCAGGCATGCACTCGGACACGCTTGCGTGCGGGCGGGGAATGACCAGTGCGCTGACCACTTCGCCAATGCGGGAAGCAGCGGTCTGGCCTGCCTCAACAGCAGCCTTCACAGCGCCAACGTCGCCCTGCACGAACACGGTAACAAGGCCTGCGCCGATCTTCTCCTGACCCACCAGAGAGACATCTGCGCTCTTCAGCATGGCATCGGCTGCCTCGATGGAAGCGGTCAGGCCGTTGGTCTCGATCATGCCCAGAGCGGCATCCAGCGCACCTGCTCGCCTGCGGGCAGGCCGGACTTGCCGGTCGCGGGGCCCTTGGCGGGCATGATGCGGGCCAGATCTGCGTGGGGGCGTGCAATGACGTTGACGCAGAACAGCTCACCCACGCGGGAAGCAGCCTCTTCGCCAGCTCGGTAGCAGCCTTGACAGCGCCCACCTCGCCGGTAACGATCACGGTGGTCAGACCGGCACCGATGGTGTCGGAACCAATGAACTCAACGTCAGCAGCCTTCAGCATTGCATCGGTAGCGTCGATGTTGCCAACCAGACCCTTCGTCTCGATAAAACCCAGAGCTTTCATAAGTTGTTCCTCCTGTCAGAACACTGAAAAAATTGTATGTGATGGTTTCGTCCTTCAAAAACTCAGATGATGCGCAGCCCGCCCTCGGCCAGCATGCAGCGGCGGCGGCGGCAGAAACTCTTTGCGCAGGTGATGCCCTCGCCGGTAGGGCCGGCAATGGTCATGGTGCAGTGGCCCTCGCCGCCAATGCCAACACCGGCCTTGGTGGCGCTGTTCTTTACGTAGATGGTGGTCTCAATGACCCGGGCAAAGCGGGTCATGTGGTCCACATCCTTGGAGAAGATGGAAGCGGTGTGGCGGTTGCCGTGCTCGGCCACCACAGCATCTTCCACCGCCTGTTCAAAGCTCTGGCAGCGCACGATGGGCAGCACCGGCATCATCTGCTCCACCAGAACGAACGGATGGTCGGCAGGCACCTCGCAGATGGCAAGGCGGCAAGTATCCGGCACATGCACGCCGATGGTCTCCAGAATGCGGGCGGCATCCTTGCCCACCCACTTTTTGTTCACCTCGTGGCCGCCGCCCTTCTTGGGCTGCAGCACGATGTTCACCAGCTGTTCGGTCTGGGCCTTGTTCAGCAGGTAGGCACCCTGCTTCTGCAGCTCGTGCAGCAGGCCGTCGTAGGCGGTGTTCACGGCGAACACTTCCTTCTCTGCAAAGCAGAGGATGTTGTTATCGAACGAAGCGCCTTCGTAGATCTTGCGGCCTGCCAGCTCGATGTCTGCGGTCTCGTCCACGATGACGGGCGGGTTGCCTGCACCGGCACCGATGCACTTTTTGCCGCTGCGCAGCAGGGCGTTCACCATGCCCATGCCACCGGTGCCTGCCATCAGGCGGATCTTGGGGTTTGCGGCCATCTTGTCCACATTCTCCATGGTCGGCTCACGGGTCATGGTAATGAGGTTTGCAGGGCCGCCCGCCTCGATGATGGCGGTATTCAGCGCCTGCAGGCAGTCGGCAGACACCCGCTTTGCGCGGGGGTGCACGTTGAACACCACGGTGTTGCCGCCTGCGATCATGCTGATGGTGTTGTTGATGATGGTCTCGGTAGGGTTGGTGGTGGGGGTGATGGAGCAGATCACACCAAAGGGTGCGTACTCTTCCAGCATCAGGCCCGCGTCACCGCTCTTGGCTTCGGTGGTCAGGCATTCGGGGCCGGGGGTCTTGTTGATGACGGCCAGATGTTTTTCCACCTTGTCCTCATAGCGGCCCATGCCGGTCTCTTCCACGATCTTGTGGCACCACTCCTCCACATGTGCGCGGGCACAGCGGCGGATGGCTTCAATGATGCGCTGGCGGTCCTCGATCTTGTAGTTGGCCGCCCAGTCGCGCTGGGCTTTCCATGCAGCCTCCACTGCGTCGTCTACGTTCTCGAACACGCCGCGGTCGCCTGCTGCACCGCCGGGTGCAGCGGTATAGGCTGCAGGGGCGGCGCTTGTCTGTGCACCGCCCATACCGGCAAGCACCTGCTTGACGATCGCTTCAATTTCCTGCGAACTGATATCCATGGTTTTCGTTCCTTTCCGTAAAGGTCATATCCGTTGGATCAAACGAAACTTTTGTTATTGAAAGCTCTTCAGCGTCCGGCGGATGACCTCGGCCATTGCGGCATCGCGGGCATTTGCGGACTTCGGTGCGGCCGGGGCCGCTTCCATTGCAGGGACTGCGCAGGCTGTGCGGCGGGCACCGGGGCAGGGGCAGGAGCGCCTGCTGTTTGGGCAGGGTGGGCAGCGCCATGCCCGGCTGGATCAGCCCGGTAA
>ENA-OQHA01000711-OQHA01000711.1-human-gut-metagenome-genome-assembly--contig:-NODE-711-length-15458-cov-2.366512_pt1 | contig 15458 bp, 21 predicted proteins | sample MGYA00242558_ERZ504707 | MGnify/ENA primary metagenome ERZ504707 (study PRJEB26092, sample SAMD00036197) | human gut metagenome | host: Homo sapiens | study: EMG produced TPA metagenomics assembly of...
GCTTTTTTTCCTGATGCATCTGCGATCAGACTGAACAGTGTTTCCAGTATTTCGGCGTCCAGAAGTACGGCGCTGTGTCAAGATCCACGCAGTCCTGTCCATTCACGGCTCCCAGCCTGCGAAGTGTTTCTGCCGGCTGTTTGTGAAGGAACATTTTTACATGGTCGCTTCCATCATTCAAAAACACTCCATGATCGACTCCCACTTCTACTGGAGATTTCATGGAGATCGCCGCAGCTCCGCGGAACTGGGCATCTATCTGTAAAGGATTAAAAAGGAGGAGCACATCCCCGGAAAGTACCAGCATTCCTTCTTTGAACCTGGCCGGAACGCCTGCCATGCTGATGAGAAATTCATCAAACAGTGTAGAACCTCTTCCATCCGGAAGTTCTCTTGGTACAGGTGAAAAAAGCTTTCCGCACACAGAATACTGTGGGACTCTTTTGCTGTCTCCGCCGGAATGGATCACAAGGATTCTTTTGTTATGGAAATCTCCCCGGAGTCCTTCTTCCTCCGAAAGAAATCGGAGTACATTCAGAGTTGCTCCGCCGGAGCCTACTCTCTTGCCTTCCGGATCCGGGAGCACGAAATATTTTGTCCATCCCGGCAGTACGCCCTGTTCCAATCTGTCTGCAATCTGGCTACGGAAGGATCTGGCCTGTTCTTCATTTGATGAGGTCAGGATCACATAGTCCCATCTGGGAAAATTTACTTTGCGGATGCTTCGTGCATAGTCTTCCCATGCATCCTGGCAGCTTTGCCGCAGAAAAAGATTTTTCAGTTTCCTGTATTCTGTGTTCATTGCTATCCTTATCCTTTGCTTTTTCATACTTCTTTTTTTACATAACTTCGAATACTCTTATCCGCTGTCACGGCTGTGCCGGAGCTTCTGGCGGAAATTCTTGGCCGACTCTTCCTTATGATAAGGGAGACACGACAGGCGGTATTCAACCTGTCAGCATCTGCCTGTAGCAGAAGCTGAGTTGTGCTCTCGCTCTATAAAACAGTGGTCATACCACTTGTTTTCCAAACTGAAGAATACATTTATGGCTCAGGTTTCTGGCACTGTTCAGGCTTCGGCTTCCTCTGTGCCCGTTCTCACAGGTATATTCATCTGTTTTGCGGTTTGCTGTCTCAACTGGCGCACCGCAGACAGAGCAGGTTTCGGATATCCCTTTTGCATAGGTTTCAATGACCAGAATGCCGTTTTTCCATGCTTTATAGGGCAGATTGCTCCTAATCCCGGAGCTTAGATGCATAGTGCTCCAGTTTCCTGATCCGATCATCACATAGTCTGTGTATTCTTTTTGTATTTTGGAAGGACGATCAGCGAAACCTGCTTTTCCAGGCAGAAGCCTATGATCTGTGAACTGATCTCATGGGCATAATGCTCCGACAGGTGTTTCAGATGCATCCAGTATTTCCTGTTTTCTCCGGGCTGTTTTTCCCCGCCGAGAGATTTCCGGGCTTTCTCGATTTTCTTCCTGATCTGATCGCAGCGATGCGTATATTCTTTTCCGCCGCCCCAGAATTTCACATCTGTTTCCTTCCCTGTGCCGTCACATACTGTCCCCACAGCAAAACATCTCCGTTTGTAAACTGGATGGCACAGATCTTTCGCCCTTCCTGGATACGCTGCTTTACTGTTGCAGTGTCTGCTGTAAATTCCTTCACGGGAACATGCAGCATGAGATATTTCTTCTCAAAGGTTACTGAGGGTGACATCAGCTCTGCTTCTGCGGGAAATTCTCTGCCATACAGTCTGCATCTCATCCATTTCCATTGTTCTCCTGTCCATACCTTCAGTGTAATCTCCTTATGAGAAAAATCTCTGTACATTCCTTTATAATAGGTAACTGCTGAATGAAGCTTTTCTGCTTTTCTCCCCGGAATGGACTTTTGCCTGGATATGTGACTCTTTGCTGCGGCTATGGCACTGTTTATCGCAGCCCGCCTGAAATACAATGGGACTTTTTCCCAGGGAAGGGGATTCTGGGGAACTTGCTTGTCTCTTCCCATAATAGTCAGAACCTCCAGGGCCCGAAGAGTTTTCTGGCTCCCCAGTTCTCCCAGTTCCTCATGAGCCAGCAGAAGATCATAATAAAAGCTTTCAATTTCATTATAGAAATCCTGGGTTTTCCTGAGCCATTCCGGATGTCCGCAGCAAAGTCGGAGTCTTCTGGTTGTTATGCTGTAGCCTGTATTGGACGGCATGTTCTCTTCCTTCCGTTTATTTATATAACTTATCCAATATTGTTATCTTGTCGCTTAATGTTAGATTAAGCGACAGGACCTGAAAAAACCTGTATATAAGGGAATTCGCCATTTTTCTGACCACAAAAGCTGACCACTTATGACCATGAATCTTATACCAAGAATCCTGATATTTCCCGCAAAATACAGTCCCTGGGACTATACATCTGACCACTTATCATGACCACTTTTATATATTGATATGTATTTTTCTTTCTCTGATATATAAAAAGTTGCGTAAAACGGCACAAAAAGTGACATAATTGGACAGCTATGGCAGTTTCAGATCGCTTGACAAGCATTAAAGCGGATGTTATCATTACATATGGTTCAAAATCTTGGATCAAACAACAGAATAATCCGAAAAAATTACTGTCGCTTAATCTAACATTAAGCGGCAGTTTTCACATTCTCTTCATTTTCCTTTCACACAATGCACACATTTTTTACTATATTATTAACCGTAGATAGCAAATGCAAATGCTAAATAATCTTTTTCTTTTTCATACTTTTTTGCCGGGAGTCTGCACAACTCCCGGCCTCCTTTTTATTCTTCAGGCAGTTCGCTGCATTTTCTATTATTAAAGATATAAAAATATGTCTTGTTTTTTCCTCTTTCATATATTATACTAATTGAGAACTTATTGTTCCTGTCCAGTTTGTTCTTTGATAATTTCATAGACTTCACACTCGAAACATGATACAATATCCGAACAGAGAGATATGCGGTACAATTTTTATGGGAGGATGCGCATATGTTAGATCAGAAAGATTTGGAATTATTAGCTGGTATGATAAACCCGATCAATGTCCAGCTGGGCAATATAAATAACCGATTAGATGGTATCGACGCCAGACTGGATGCAGTGGATACTCGTCTCGACGGTATCGACGCTCGTCTCGATGCTATGGATGTTCGTCTTGACGGTATCGACGCTCGTCTTGATGCTATGGATGTTCGTTTTGATGAAATAGATGCCCGCTTCAACCGGGTAGAAAACAGACTTGAAATGATCGATCTGAAATGTGATACCAACAGAAAACGCCTGGACGACCTTTCACTGGATGTTAAGCTTGCAGAACGGGATATCCGAAAAGATATCAAAAATTTACAGGACACAACAGAAACTCTTGTCGTTGTACTTCAGGGAAGAGGTATTTTACCTGACCCGGGTAACACAATACAGACAGCCTGATCATATCATGTAAAGAGTGTGAAGCCTATGAAAGTATCAAGGGATCACACTCTTTATTATCATCCATACAACCATCTTTCTCCTCAAAAAATAGTTGCATTTATAATTCGTTTATGTTATAGTTATATGCGTTGCGGGGTATGGCGTAGCTTGGTAGCGCGCACGGCTGGGGGCCGTGAGGTCGCAGGTTCAAATCCTGTTGCCCCGATTGAACATCATAAATATTATAACAGCTAAGGTTTCCGAGGTCTGATGACTTCGGATTTTTTATTACCTTTATTACCTTACTATTTTTCGAAAGGAAGGTTTTGCATGCAGGATAATCTGTCTCTTTATCATATTTTTTATACGGTAGCACGTACCGGCAGTATCTCCACAGTTCCGGGACCTTTATATCAGCCAGCCTGCTATCAGCAAGTCGATCCAGAAGCTGGAGCAGAATCTGGATACCGTTCTTTTTAAACGCAGTTCTCGGGGTGTCACTCTGACCCCGGACGGTGAGCTTCTTTTTGAAAAAGTAAAAGAAGCTCTTTCACTTCTGGATGAAGGAGAAAATTCCATTCGCCATAACCGTTCCCGGGACATTCCAAAGCTGCGTCTGGGCGCCAGTTCTACTCTTACCAGATATGTACTGCTCTCCCACCTGGAAAACTATATTGCACGTTTTCCTCATGTACGTATTACAATTTCCTGCCAGTCTACTTATCAGACACTGCAGCTTCTGGATGAGGAAAAAATCGATCTGGGACTCATCGGACGGCCGCAGAAGCTTCGGGGATATTATTTTCAACCTCTTTTGAAAATCCAGGATACCTTTGTCTGTACACAGCAGTATCTGGAAAATCAGAAAAAGCTCTATCCGGATGAACCTCTGATCCAGGCAGCAACTTTCATGATGCTGGATGAGGACAATATTACACGTCAGACCGTGAACACTCAGCTGAAAGAACATCATGTGGAATTAAGCCATATTCTGGAAGTAACAACTATGGATCTTCTGATCCAGTTTGCGGAAATTGGTCTTGGGATTGCATGTGTGATCCGTGATTTATAAAAAAGAGCTGGAAGAAGGAACTCTGGTGGAAGTACCGGTAGGATTTTCTTTTCCGCTGCGTGAGATCGGGTTTGTATGCAGACAGAAAGATGCTGATTCGGCTTTGATCGCGCCATTTTTGATGATGAAACAGAGCATCCGGATAAATAAAGGAATGTAAAAAAATTCCCATCTGATCATTGCGACCAGATGGGAATTTTAAATTTCAAAAAAGTTTCCTACCACTGTATTACGTGTGTGACTTTTTTGACTCAAACTTCGCTGCGCTTCGTTCGAGTAGCGCAAAATTATTGCACCTGCAATAAATTTTGCTTAATTATTAATAAGCTTATCCTCGCCGTTCCAGCTGTAGAGTTTACGGATCTCTTCGCCGACTTTCTCAGACTGATGCTCAGAAGCTAATTTTCTCATAGCCTTGAAGTGTACCTGTGCACCTGCATCGGACATGTCGAGTAAGAACTCTTTTGCGAATGTACCATCCTGGATATCGGAAAGAACTTCTTCATTGCTTTCTTTGTATCCTCTGTGATGATCTTCGGTCCTGTGATGTAATCGCCATACTCAGCTGTATTGGAGATAGAATATCTCATTCCGGCGAATCCTGACTGGTAGATCAGGTCAACGATCAGTTTCATCTCATGGATACACTCGAAGTATGCGTTTCTTGGGTCATAACCAGCTTCAACAAGTGTCTCGAAACCAGCCTGCATAAGTGCGCAAACACCACCGCAAAGTACAGCCTGCTCACCGAAGAGGTCTGTCTCTGTCTCTGTACGGAATGTTGTCTCAAGAACACCAGCTCTTGCTCCGCCGATTCCAAGTGCATATGCAAGTGCGATATCCTGAGCTTTACCTGTAGCATCCTGCTCTACAGCGATCAGACAAGGAACACCTTTACCAGCCTGATACTCGCTTCTTACTGTATGTCCAGGTCCTTTCGGCGCGATCATTGTAACATCAACATATGCTGGTGGTTTGATGCATCCGAAATGAATGTTGAAGCCATGAGCGAACATAAGCATGTTGCCTTCCTCAAGGTTCGGCTCGATATCCTTCTTGTAAAGTGCAGCCTGTTTCTCATCGTTGATCAGGATCATGATGATATCTGCTTTCTTAGCTGCTTCAGCAGATGTATATACCTCGAAGCCCTGCTCCTCAGCTTTTTTCCAGGATTTGCTTCCTTTGTAAAGACCGATGATTACATTACATCCGGACTCTTTAAGGTTCAGTGCATGTGCATGTCCCTGGCTTCCGTATCCAATAATCGCAATTGTCTTACCATCTAATAATCCAAGATTACAGTCTTCCTGGTAAAAAATCTTATTTGCCATTTTACTTTCCTCCTCTGATGTTTACAACATCTTCTTCATAAAAATTATTTATCGTTAAGAGAGTAGCTGCTCTCCTAGCAAACATATGTAAAAAATTTACAGGTAACGGACATCGTCACTGCCTCGTGACAGACCTGTGATTCCTGTTCTTGCAAGCTCAAGGATCTCATAGTCAGCCATCAGCTCCACAAACGCCTGCAGCTTGTTCTGGCTTCCGGTCATCTCCATAATAAGAGAATCCTTACTTACATCCACCACCTTGGCACGGAAGATATCTGCAACAGAAAGAGCTCCCTGTCTCTGTTCCGGCTTCACAGCAACCTTGACGAGCATCAGCTCACGGGCAACGCTGTCGTCCTGTTCAAGGACCTTAACATCCCGTACATCTTCCTGCTTCGCCAGCTGCTTGGTGATCTGCTGGAGCATCTGATCATCTCCCTCACATACAACTGTCATACGGGAATATCTCTGATCTGCAGTCACTCCTGCGGTAATGCTGTCAATATTATATCCACGGCGGCTGAAAAGACCAGCCACACGGCTAAGGACTCCGGAGGTATTATCCACAAGGATGGATAGTATTCTCTTTTCCATAATACACCTGCTTTCAACACTTTTATGTATAGAAAACCGACTTCGTCAGTTAACGCTTTAATCTAATAAACCCTTGCTTTCTTACCATTATAACAACTTCGAAAATTTTGTCAATCAAAATTTCCTGCAAAATTCCTTCAGGATGATAAGAAATGTTTTTATCCTCAGATCAGATATTTTTTCTTAAGCTCCTCGGATGCCTTTGGTGTCAGATAAAGTTTTTTCCGAAGGAATCTTTCAATTCCTCCGTTTTCTTTTTCGATGACATCAAAAACTGTATTGATATAGGACTCCTTCACCTGATAGAAGGCTTTCAGATCTGCAAGCTTCCGGCTGTTTTCCGGCCGGTCTGCCCGGTAAAGCCTGCGCATATATTTCAGTTCATCTTCCAGACATAAATTCGACCGCATATAATCCCTTCGTATCGTTTCCTTAGGTACACCCAAAGCAAAGAGCAAAAGTGCTGTTCCGACTCCTGTCCGGTCTTCTCCTGTGGCACTGTGAAAAACAACAGCTCCATTCTTTACATGAAGCAGGACATCCAGAAAACGTGCATACTGCTTCAGAGAATACTCATCCGTAACGAAATTCCGGTACCAGTCCTGCATATACCGGTCTACATCACCATAGCAGGACATCACATGTTCAAAAAAGCTGTTTCCACTGCTGTCCTCATCCCGGATTGGAATGTGATAATACTCCACTCCTGCCATGATATCATCCGGTTTTTTCTTTACTTCTGCAGCTGACCTGAAATCAATCACTGTTTTTACATTATATTCTTCTGAAAGGATCCGGTTGTCTGCAGCAGAAGCATGATAGATTTCTCCGCTGCGCAAAAGCTTTCTGGGAAGAATATGCGAACCGTCTACTGTCATCAATGCACCCAGATCTCTTGTATTCGGAAGATTCTGAAGCGGAAGCCTGCTTCCTTTTGGAAAACCAACCGCAAGATCCGGATTCAATACTTTAAGAAGCTGAAGGCAATCCTGTACCTCCTGCTCTGTCATATCAAATTTATAACGCTTCTGACGTCTGGTTATGATCACCAGATAATTAATGATCAGCTGCTTTTCACCGGTTTTATCGGTTCCCTCACGCGCATGTACGCCCAGAGAATATCTTTACACGGAAGACTGTTGAGCATCATATGTCTGGTAAACACAAAAAAGCCATCTTCGATCCGTATTTTTCCGTATCTCATTTTCTTTCCTTTCTCCTTCTCAACCCTGTGCTGCTTTCTTCGCAACACTTTTATCATACCAGAAATCTCCAGTCCCGTATACCTCGTTTGACAATTTTCGTAGTTTGGATATAATAAACAGAGAAATTTTACCACAGGGAGGCTTTCTTTTATGGACAATCTTATTTTCTGTCTGAATGTTACCGTGCCCATCTTTCTTACACTGCTCCTGGGATATTTTTTCCGGAGGATCGGACTGTTTGATGAAACATTTGTCAATCGTATGAACAAATTTGTGTTTGTCATCCCCCTGCCTGTGCTTCTGTTTCAGGACATCTCTAAAATCGATATCTATGAGGCCTGGGATCCCAAGATGGTTCTTTTCTGTTTTGCGATCACATCGCTCAGTATTATGATCTCCGTGCTCCTGTCCCGTTTTCTCCACCCTTCCGATATCCGGGGCGAGTTTATCCAGGCATCCTACCGCAGCAGCGCAGCGATCCTTGGTATCGCCATTATCCAGAACCTTTACGGAAATGCAGGTATGGCACCACTGATGATCATTGCCAGCGTCCCTCTTTACAATGTAATGGCTGTTGTAGTTCTCTCTGTCTTTAAACCAGGTCAGGGAAAAATAGATGGTACCGTTCTGAAGCGCACTTTAAAGGGAATTGTCACCAATCCTATCATTCTCGGCATTGCAGCCGGTACACTCTGGTCCCTTCTTCGTCTTCCATTTCCGAAGATCCTGGACTCTACGGCAGGCAATCTTGCAAAAACCGCCACTCCTCTTGGCTCATGGCTATGGGCGGATCTCTGCACTTCGGAAAAGCCTTTTCCCGGCTGAAAGCATCTGTTGCCTGTACATTTATGAAACTTGTCGGTTATGAAGCACTTTTTCTTCCTCTTGCCATCCGTTGCGGTTTTACAAAGGACAAGCTGGTTTCCATCATTATCATGCTGGGGTCTGCCAGCACCGTTACCTGCTTTGTCATGGCAAAAAACATGGGACATGAGGGCTCTTTTTCTTCGGGAGTCGTGCTTCTTACCACATTATTCAGTGCCTTTACCTGACACTCTGGCTGTTTATCTGCAAAGGTCTGGGACTGATCTGATATTGCAGCTTCTGCATATTATCTACCCGGAAAAATCTGTAACATAAAATGCTGTAAGAACTATGATTTCTGGTTCTTACAGCATTTTTTATAAAAGCATATTCACATAAAGCTATCATTTCTGATGTGGATGTTTCTGTTCTTACAATCTCATAGCCTACAAAACAAACGAAGCATTCTCTCAGATCAGCTTCAGATATTTCAAGCCATCCCGAATGCCGTAGTGGAACATATCAGACGTAACATAATCTGCCAGTTCTTTGATCTTCGGAGAAGCATTTCCCATGGCAACCTTTGTTGCAGCGTATTCAAACATGGCAAGATCATTGTTGCTGTCTCCAAAAACAACGGTATTCTCCCACGGAATATCAAACAGGCGGATCACAGCTGCGATCCCAACAGCCTTGTTAAAGCCCTTTGGCACCAGTTCAATGGTATTTCCCACAAACGAACTGCTGCCTTCATGGCGGATGATATCATAGTATTCTGATAAAATGGATAACGCTGCCTCCGCATCACATCCCTCCGTCATTTTTGCACTGATCTTATTGATCCGCATACAATCCTCATTTCCACGGATAGGCCTCCATTTATCGCCCAGGGATTCTGTGATCAGACTGGCATACCAGTTCACTTCATCAGTATACTCCTCTTTGTCATAATACATAAAATCCGCGCCTTCCATTACCGGGATCAGTCCGTATTTTCTGAGAACCTCCACAGAAAGCTTTGCAACCTCCGGCGTCATCTCTTTATTAAAAAGTCTCTTCCCGTCCTTCTCAATGGTGGATCCGCAGGCACTGATCATTCCCGTAAAAGGATCTGCTCCAGATACCAGGATACAAACGCACGACTTCTTCCTGTGCAGAGCCACGCTTCATGTCCGTTATCTACCAGCGCACGGATGGCTTCTATGGCACTGTCCGGCACTCCTTTTTCATATCACAGACTGTTCCGTCCGCATCAAAAAATACTGCTTTTCTGCTCATTTTCCTGTCCTCCGATATCACCTGTAAAATACCTTTGCCGCACGGATCAGGCTTTCTGTATCTTTCACTCCGGCTGTTTCATAAGCGGAATGCATCGCCAGCTGCGGCAGACCGATATCGACCGTATTTATGGCTGCCTGGGTATTGGAAATATTTCCCAGAGTGGAACCACCGGCAATATCAGAACGGTTCACAAATGTCTGATATGGCACATCTGCTTCTCTGCAGAGTTCCTTGAAGATTGCTGTGGAAATCCCATCGGTACAATATTTCTGATTGGCATTATATTTGATCACAATTCCACCATTCATCACCGGACGGTTTACAGGATCTGCCTTGTCTGTATAATTCGGATGTAATGCATGTGCATTGTCCGCAGAGATCATAAAGCTCTCTGCAAGGGCCATCAGATAATTTTCCTGATCTCCGCCAAGGGCCAGATTGATACGAAACAGTACATCTTTAAGAAATGTGGATGCAGCTCCCTGCCTGGTAGTGCTTCCCACTTCTTCATTATCCAGTACACAGTGGACTGCAATGACCTTCTTCTTATCTGCCTGGAGAAAGCCTTCCATTGAAGCGAAAGCACACTGCAGATCATCTAATCTTGGACTGGAAACAAATTCATTCCTGGACCCCCAAATCGTTCCGGGCATCCGGTTATAGAGAAACAGATCATGGCCCAGGATATCCTCCGGGCGGACCTCTGCCTCTTCTGCCAGCATCCGCATGAAGTTTCCTTTTTCACCACTGCCACTGTACAATGGAAGCATATCTTTTTGGACATTATAATGATAGCCTCCGTTAATATCCCGGTTCATATGAATAGCAAGACTCGGATCATGACCAGATCTCTGTCGATATCTACAAGCTTTTCCAGGATTTTCCCGTTCTTGTGGACGATCATGCGGCCTGCCACAGAAAGGGGACGGTCAAACCAGGTAGAAAGGATCATTCCTCCGTACCGCTCCACATTCAGCTTCACATAAGCTCCGTTTACAGACATCTCCGGATTTCTTTTATTTAAAAGACGGGAGTCACTGTGACTTGCAATGATATGATATCTCCTGCAGTCATTGACAGGAATGGAAAATCCGATGATCGCGGAATGATTTCTCATGACAAAATATTTTCCGCCCTTTTCCAGCTCCCAGCGCTCCTCTTCCTTCAATTCTGTAAAGCCTTCCTCCAAAAAACGTCTTCTTGTTTCCTCTGCCGCCTGAAAGGCTGTAGGACTTTTACTGATAAATTCCAGCAGTTTTTCTGTTGTTTCTTCGTACATAATCTTCTCCTCTGTCGGCCCGGTAATATCCAGGCTGTTATGCTATTACCCATTATACGGCAAAACTTTTTTCAGGCAATATCTCAGATTTCTGCACTCTTTCGTACCCACATATGCTGCACAAGCTTATCCCCAAGCTTATTTGCGAGCATAGTATAAATTGAACTAAATACATTGGCTCCAATACGGAGCAGCACTGCTGCCGGCATTCCAAACAGTCCTGATGCAATGGACAGTGCTCCAAATGTATTAAATGCAGTCTGCCACGCATAACCTGCGGAATATCCCACACCGATTCCTCCGATCATTCCAATATAGGGATACATAGATTCCGGAAGTATCAGATAAAGCACTGCAAACAAAATACATCCAACGATATTGAACATCCCCCTTTTTCCGGCTCTTCCCTTGCAGTCCTCGGTAAACGGCAAGCACACGGACATGCAGGCAATTCCGGCCCACATTGCTCTTGGAAGTCCCAGAAGAGACATGATCAGCATAGCGCTGGAAACGATCAGCGTCAGTCTTAAATACCACCTGCCTCTTGCAGAATGCAGGTCAAATTCTCGGAACAGGTCCAGAAACGTCCTGCGATACGGGCGGTTTTTCTGATTCTTATAAAAAACTACCATGCAGAGAACCATTCCGGCCAAAAGCCCCTCTACACGAAGCAGATACGCCTTTCCGGTTACGTCATATCCCATCAGAAGCAGATATCCGAGAACAAATGTGGAATGGTTATACATAATTACATTATGGCATCCCAGGATCATCAGTAACAGGATGCTTATCGCATTAACAAAAAATGCCGGTACCGGTGAAACCATATTGGATAATCTCGGTCCTGCGATCAGAATACAGAAAATCCCGGCAATGGACAACAATCCGTGGGACGTCCGGATCCCGAAATCCGCCTGCCTTAAAACCAGCACTGCCAGCAGTACGGTTACTCCTACAACACTGTTGGCATTACCGGTTATCTTACTGTACAATGTCACAACCGCCACACAAAATGCCATGACAAGATACACTTTAAAATTATAGATCAGAATATGCCTTCTTTTCTCCTTTTTGTCTGTGGTATTTCTGATCAGCTGTTTTGATCCGGTTGAGCTTAACTGCAACTCCTGATAAAATGTCATTTCATCACTCCTTTTGTAAAGCAGACATTCTCATTTTGCTTTTTTCACATGCTCATAAACGCAATCTCTTTACAATTTACGTTCAAAGATACAAACAGCCATTATACTTGGTTTATTCTGAAACGTCAAACATTTTTTTCTGAAATCATGTTCACGCATTACACTCCCAGCCCCGATCAGATCACTCCGAAAATGGCCAGGAACATTTTTATTATTTTTATATTTACTGTAGCTCCGCTATCCTGGTCACTGCTACATAAATGTCCTGTATCTTATACCAGGTTGGATAATCCACCACTCCGGATGCAGGAAGCCCAAATATATTCTGGAATTTTTTTACAGATGCAGCAGTAGCCGGACCATAAATACCATCACGATCACTGACGGGATGGCAGGATAGGCTTTTGCTATGGCATTAAGCTGTTCCTGGATCTGCTGTACCTTTTCTCCGGTAACACCGATAGTCAGGTCATATCCCGGCCAGGATGCGGGAATCCCGGAAACTGCTTCCGCCACATTGATATACATATCGTTTCCATAGAAGCTCCGCAGGATCTCAATGGCGGAATATCCCTGATCTCCCAGAGCTTTGCTTCCCCACTGGGTCATCCATCCCCGGTCCCTGCACTGCACCTGGCGTCCGTCACAGTACTGGGTCAGGATCGGCTGACGCACATTCGGTCTGGAAAGGTAGTTTTCAAAAAGTTCATCCACGATCCGGTCGATACTCTCAAAAATATTCCTGCCATAGATCCATTTGTGGTCGTATGCTGTAGAGGACGTAATGGTGAAATCATAACCCTTATTCCGGTACCACTCTGTATAAACTCTGTTCAAAGTAAACGACATGATTGCCAGAACATTGGCACGTATCGTGTCCTCCGGCCAGGTTGCGTAGATCTCACTGCTGGCCACGTTTTTGATATAATCCTTATATCTTACATAATAATCCTGTGCAGAGGTATCCCCTATTGGCCCGTCGTGGACTACGATATACTCCGGGATCACCACTTTGTTTAATACGATCTCTCCGGTTTCATTTATCGGCTTGATCTCTGCTTCCGGATTTGGGAGGATATTCCCCAAAAAGCGTATGGGGTCCGATGACGATCCGCTGATAGTCCTCTCCCACTACCCTGCTGTCTGCTAAGGGATGCTCCCTGCCTGGCAATGGAATGGGGAAGAACTTCTGTCCCGGCAACTTCTTTTGGTGTAAAACCTTCTGCACTGATCCGAACTGTATATTCTGCATAAGGCTGCTGCTCCACCGGCTTCATGCTGTATTCCAGTGGAGGAGCTGCCAGCTCCAGCATGGGCGTTTTTCCGGAGGAATCCGTACGGATTTCTTCGATCACATTATCCGGGACTCCTGTGTACGAGATCCGCACTGTAGCATTTCCACAGGACGGTTACTGGCACTGTCCAGCACCGTCACCTGCAGCTGTCCCTGATCCGGCATATCCTGCTGCATGGAAATATAAGAATGATTTTTCATAAACAGAGGCTCCTTTTTGTGCCTGAAAGCACACTGGTTCTCTGCTAGTATATGTTTGCATAAAAAAAATGTCTCTTACCTGATATACAAATAAGAGACATCTTCTTCAGTTACAAATTATAAATTTTTTCCACCTCTTCAAAGTTCCCTGACTTCTAGCGTTTCCGCAATTTCCAAGAGCTGTTCTTCATTGACAAAATTGCTGATACAACCCATTCCCTGAACGCACGCACTTCCTGTTACATTTCCAAACTTAATACACTGTTCAATTGAATGCTGATGATAAAGTCCATAAATAAAGCCACTCATAAATGCATCTCCTGCTCCTGTTGCATCAATAGCTTTTACATTTTGTACAGAAGATATGATTTTTATTCCATCCTTATTTTTAAGTAGGCACCCTTCCTTGTCCATTTTGATCGTCACGTCAGAAAAAAATTCCGACAGAACGTCAGCAGCCGCTTCCACACTGGACGTTCCTGTGATCTTCATGGCCTCTTTCTGATTGGGAATATAATAATCTGCGATTTCCAGATAATCCCTGTATTTTTCCAATGTCAGATCATCTTCCCATCCCGTATCAAAAATCTGGATACAACCATCTTTTTTCAGTCTTTTATACACATCTAAAAATCCAACATGCATATCTACACATATGCGCCTTTCAGATTTTCATAAACTTCATCCATAACAGCATCATTAAGATCCAATTCCATCTGTATAGGAAATAAAACTTCTGTCACCACAATACAGTAAGGTGGAAGACAGCACCACCGGCATCTTGTTTCCTTTATAAAGATTCACAGTTTTTACCGGATAGCTATTCAGTGTTTTTTCACAAATTCCGAAAAAAGATCATGCCCCGCAAAAGTAATAATTCTGGACTCAACTCCAAGCCTTGAAAGATTGATCATGGTAGCCGGAATCCCACCACCAAACTGCATGGAAAATCCTCTGGCGAAAATCTCCTCTCCCTTATCAGGAAGCCTATCAAGACCAGAATAAATCAGATCGATATTGGAATAGCCTACGCCACCTACAAAACTCATATCAGTTCCATTCCTCCATATAGTCTTTATTTGTGGCTAAATATGTTCCCACCAGTTCTTGGCCAGTGAGTAGGAATTGACAAGAGGATGCACCATAAGGCAGTCAATTGCTTTACTAATGCTTCTTGTACGGATTGCTTCGGAAGCCAGCCTTTCGTAACTCTTCACCCTACGAATGAGTTCCATCTGCAATTCCCCGGGATTTGGGACTTTATGCGGAATCATCTCACCATCTTTAAGATCACATGTTACTTCCACAACGTCTGTATCAAGGAGTCCCGGAATTGCTCCGTTATTCGGTACACAAAGGATCATCTCACTGTCTTTTCCACTTAATTTGGAACGGATATATTTCAGGGCAACACCTGCATAGCCTCCATCATCCTTTGCATAAATATCAAAATGATAGGGTTCTTTTGCTCTGGATACGCCAGTCTCATTTGCCATATAAGCATCTTCACGTTTGCCATACCACTTATCATAAACCTTCAGGCAGTTTTCAAAATCATTTTCAACATCCATGTGTGACAGTTCCTCCGTCATATGGATATTCACATCACGGATCACTTCTCCTCTGGTGATACCCGCATCCAGAATATGTTGAACTGCTTCTTCTCTGTAATAAAATAGTACAAATATTCATTAAGAATACATCCCATATGCTCTACCAGATCTTTTTAAAGAAACGCATATCTGTATCCGTATACAATCTTTCATCTTTTAAAAGCTCCGGCAAAATCTCATTTTCCATCCAGCTTAATACTGTCAAAAAAGA
>ENA-OQHA01000712-OQHA01000712.1-human-gut-metagenome-genome-assembly--contig:-NODE-712-length-15441-cov-2.103696_pt1 | contig 15441 bp, 21 predicted proteins | sample MGYA00242558_ERZ504707 | MGnify/ENA primary metagenome ERZ504707 (study PRJEB26092, sample SAMD00036197) | human gut metagenome | host: Homo sapiens | study: EMG produced TPA metagenomics assembly of...
CCTTGGCGGCAGTGATGAATGAGCCGGTAGCCAGACCATTTGAGATTGGTTTTTCGGATGCATGGAAGTCGATCTGCCGGGCGACGGATGAGATTTTGCTGCCATCTGAATGCAAGAACTGCAAGAAGCGTTTTGCGTGTATGATGTGCGGGGCGCTTACGATTGCCGAAGGGGCGGATGCAGTTATAAGAAGCCGGAGTATTTGTGCCGGCAGACAGAGGTGTTCCTAGAAGAGATGGAGAAAGAATACCAGAAACGGGAAACAGGGGAACGATGACGAATACACAAAAAGAGCTGTTACAGGCACTTCGGTGCTTTATGCAGGGGGATGAGGAATACCATCTTCCGGAAAGGTTTTCACAGCTAAAGGAGCTGTGTGACCTTGCTGCGATGCATAAGATTTTAGCAATTATATATGAGATGATCCGGAGGGATTCGGTGCTCCTTTTAGAGGAGAATGCGCCACTTGCTGCGAGGTGGAAGAAGAGTGCGATTGCGGAAGTGATGCTGCAGGTGCAAAGGACGGCTGGTTTTCTGGAGCTGTATCAGAAGCTTCAGAAGGAAGGGGTACATCCGCTGGTTGTGAAGGGCTGATTTGCCGGTCTTTTTATGAAAAGCCGGACTTTCGGATATCAGCGGATGAAGATCTGCTGCTTAGAAAGGAAGAGTTTGAGACATTTGACCGCATTTTGTTAGAGGAAGGATATAAGAGGCAGGAGCTGGATCCTAAGGATCTGCCGTATGAGATTCCATATCGGAATCCGATAAATCAGGTATACATAGAGCTTCACTTTTCGTTGTTTGCAGAAGGCGAGGGTGCATATGGTTATCTGAATCAGGAATTTGCAGGGGCGTTTGACCGATGCATTTGTGAGCAGATTGAGGGAGTGGATATTAAGACACTTTCGCCGACGGACCATATGTTTTATCTGATCTGCCATAGCTTTAAGCATTTTTTACATAGTGGATTTGGGATCAGACAGGTCTGTGATATGGTGATGATGGCAAAGCATTACACGACGCGGATTGACTGGAGAGAGATTCAGGATAAGCTTGCACAGCTTCGGATGGATACATTTTTCAGTGCTCTGGCAAAGATTGGCAGAGAGTATCTGGGATGCTCCTGGGAGAAAACCGGATATGTGGATTATACGCAGGAACGTGTAGACTGTATGCCGCTTCTTGTGGATCTGCTGGAAGGCGGTGTGTATGGCGGGAGCACGATGGCGAGAAGGCACAGCGCGAATATGACGCTGGAAGCTGCTAGGAGAGGCAAAAAGGCGACGGCGTCGTCGGTTTGGTCATCGTTGTTTCCGGGTGTTTCTTATATGAAGGGGCATTATGTGTGGCTCTGTAAGTATCCGTGGCTGCTTCCGGCAGCATGGGTGATGCGGCTGTTTGGATATGCGGCAGACAGGAAGCATACAGAGGATCAGAGTAGTTTAGAGATTGGAAATAAACGTGTGGAACTTCTTCGGAAGTATCATGTGATAGATTAGGGGACAGATATATGAAGGTGATAGATACAAGAGAATATGTGTCGGTTCTGAAGCAATTGACGGATGATGGACGGGAAGTCAGCATGCGGATTGCAGGGAATAGTATGGCGCCATTTCTGATTCATGAGCGTGATACGATCTTCTTTCGGAAGCCGGAGGCAAAACTGAAGAAGGGCGATATGGTGTTCTTTAAAAGAAGAAACGGACAGTATATCATGCACAGGATTCACCATGTGAAGCCGGATGGGTATTATATCGTGGGTGATGCGCAGTGTATGATTGAGGGACCGGTCGCAGGGGAACAGATATTTGCGGTTGTGACGAAGTCATAAGAAAGGGAAAGACGATACAGCCGGGGGACTTCTGGTGGAGTTCTTTCGTCATGTGTGGCTGCATATGATTCCACTTCGAAGACCGGTGATGGCTCTTTATACGAAGCTTCTTTTTAGAGGAGGCAGATCATGAGAGAGAAGAAGACACATTTTGAATCGGTCAGAATATTAAAGAAACGATGGAAAGATGGTACATTTTCGGAGATTTTAGAGGACTGGAGATGGATTCTTGGGTATAGCGCAAGGTATAAGGGAGCGATTCTGTTTTATGTTGTGCTGGGAATCTTAAGTACGTCGTTTGGACTTGCGAGCAGTGTGGCGAGTAAGTATCTGATCGATATCATTACGGGTTATCAGACGAGTAAGCTTGCGGTGCTGTTTCTTGTGATGGTTGGCGGACAGGTGTTCAGTCTGTTGTTTGAGAGCCTGATCAACCGGGTTTCCACGAAGCTTAGTATTGATATTAACAATGATATTCAGGCGGATATTTTTGATAAGATTATTGATGCGGACTGGATGGAAATCAGTAAGTATAGCAATGGAGACATTCTGAATCGTTTTAATGGCGATATTCGTACAATCAGCAGCAATGCCATCAGCTGGCTTCCGACGATTATCATCGCACTTTATAAGCTGGTGGCGACATTTATGGTCATCCTGCATTATGACTGGGTGATGGCTCTGATTGCGCTTGGCAGTGCGCCGTTTCTTCTTCTGTTGTCACGGACGGTGCTGAAGAAGCAGAGGGACTTTAGCCAGAAGGTGCTCGAGACGAGCAGTAAGCTGATGGGATTTGAGGTCGAGACGTTTTATAACTTTGATACGATCAAATCTTTTGGTATTACGCCGCATTATAGTAAGAAGATGAGATGGTGGCAGAAGCGGTTTCGGGATGACAGCCTTAAGTATAATTATTTTACGATTAAGACGAATGTAGTTCTGCAGGGAATTGGAATGGTCGTGCAGTTGATTGCATTTGGATATTGTCTGTTCCGGCTGTGGACGCATGATATTACATATGGTACGATGACATTGTTTCTGCAGCAGAGAAGCAATCTGTCGGCGGCATTTAATAATCTGGTGACGATTGTTCCGACATTTTTAAACAGTTCAGTATCGGCGCACCGTATTCGTGAGCTTGTGGAGCTTCCAAAGGAAGTACATATTACAGAGAGTTCGGTGCTTGATGCGTATGCGGCAGATGGATTTCCATTTCTTTGCGGGATGTGGATTTTTCTTATGTGAAGGAAGAGCGTGTGATCACAGATTCTTCGTTTGAGGCAAAGCCGGGTGAGATTGTTGCACTGGTGGGTCCTTCCGGAGAGGGTAAGACAACATTAATCCGTATGTTTCTGGGGCTGATTCATCCGCAGAGCGGGCAGGCAGTGATGTCTGCGGCAGGCGGCATGGAAGTGGTACTAAATGCAGAGACGAGACACCTGTTTGCATATGTTCCGCAGGGCAATACGATTCTGTCGGGAACCATCGCAGAGAATCTGCGGATGGTAAAGGAAGATGCGACAGAGGAAGAGATGATAGAAGCATTGGAGATTGCGTGTGCGTGGGACTTTGTGAAGAAGCGTCCGGACACGATAAATAGCAATGTGGGCGAGCGTGGCCGTGGACTGTCGGAAGGGCAGGCACAGAGGCTGTCGATTGCAAGGGCACTCTTAAGAGATGCGCCGGTGCTGCTGTTGGATGAGGCTACTTCCGCACTGGATGTGGAGACGGAGCGCAGGGTGCTTCGCAATATTATGACACAGAAACCAAACAAAACATGTATTGTTACAACGCACAGACCAAGTGTGTTAAATATGTGCAGACGGGTATACCGTGTGATGGATACCAGGGTGACAGAGCTTTCGGAAGAGGAAGCTGCAAAAATGGCAATGGATTTTAAGGTAGAGAGTGGTAAAATGATTGATATACATACGCATATCCTGCCGGGGATGGATGATGGAGCAGTAGATATTTTAGATACGATAGAGATGGCAAGGCTGGCTGCTATGAGCGGAGTAACAGAAATTGTGGCAACACCGCATTTTAATATTCCGGGACTGTATGATAATGCATTTGGAGAGCATTATGTGAATACGTTTAATCAGGCCGCAAGGGCGATTAAGGAAGAGAAGATTCCAATCAGGCTTTTTCCGGGGATGGAGGCATTTTCTACAGAGGATCTGCCACGGCAGATGGCAGATGGAAAGGTAATGACGATCAATCAGAGCCATTATATTCTGATGGAGTTTGCATTTGATGAGGATCCGGACTTTGCAACGAGGCTTCTTGGTAAGGTAAGGGAAGTTGGTGCAAAGCCTGTGATTGCGCATGCGGAGCGTTATTATTTTGTGCAGGATGATCCGCAGATTGTATATCAGTGGAGGAAGAAGGGATATGCCATTCAGGTCAATAAGGGAAGTTTTCTTGGACGGTTTGGTGAGTCGGCAATGGAGACATCATACCGCCTGCTTCGTCACCATCTGGTATCGGTTGTGGCAAGTGATGCACACAGCGCGGTGGAGCGGACGCCTTTTTTGATGGATGCGTATGAAGCACTTAGTGAATGTTGTTCAAAGCGGCATCTGGATGTGCTGTTTCGAGACAATCCCGGCAGAATCTGTCAGGATAAGCCGGTACTTGAATTGGAGCCGCTTCCATTTTTACCATACTATTTTGATTAAAGGAGAAAACATGATTAGATTGAGAAGAGCCATATGTCTGATATTTGTGTTGGCATGTGCGGTATTCGTTGGATTTTTAATAAAGGAAAAGATGGTGGAAGACCATGTGCCTCCGGTGATTACCTGTAGTGATGATGAGCTTGTACTCAGTGTCAATGAGAATCAGGAAGAGGCACTGATGAAGGGAATTAAGGCTACGGATAACAGGGATGGTGATTTGACGAAGGAAGTTCGTATTTCTTCCATCTCTCATTTTATTTCAGGTAATGAACGCACCGTCACTTATGTCGTTTTTGATAAATCGAACCAGATGGGAACGTTAAAAAGAACGGTGAAATATAGTGATTATACGCCACCACGGATTAAGATGCTTCATGCACCAAGATGTAGCGCGGCAGAAGCGGCGAATACAGACTTTGTATCTTATCTGAGTGCAACAGACTGTCTCGATGGAGACCTGACCAGTCAGGTGAAGCTTTCAATGAATGACAGCCTGTATAATCCGCAGCCGGGAGATTATCCGGTTACGGCACAGGTAAGCAACAGTGCGGGAGATGTCTGTTCGGTATCGTTTGAGATTACGATTACGGATAATGAGGACGAAAGTATAAAGCAATATCCGGCATTATCGGAGTATATTGTTTATACAACTGTTGGAAATATGATAGATCCGATGGGTTATGTGGTCGGACTGGAACAGAATGGGCAGATTACAGAGTGTAATGAAGATGCCGGTGTCATGGGGGCGATTAGTGTGAATTCGGAGGTGAATTACGAAGTGCCTGGAGTATATCCGGTAGAATTTTCGTATACCGGAGATGGAACTTTGACGGCTGTGACAAAGATGTTTGTAGTTGTGGAGGGAAATGAAGATGGAAAATAATCGGGAGAATGCATCCGCACAGACGGAGACAGAATTTGAACCGATTTCATTGGTTTGTGATATTTTAAAAACTGGTGGGTCATCCTGTTTGGAGCGCTGGCCGGTGCAATGCTTTTTATGTGGCAAGCAGCATGATATATGTTCCGAATTATCGTACACAGGCAACATTTGTTATCACATCCAGAGCGAATGCCAATGCATACAATAATCTTTCTTCTGCCAATTCGATGGCAGAAACATTCCAGAAGATTCTGGAAAGTACGATTATGAAGAAGACAATCTGTGAAAAATTGGATATGGATAAGCTTGATGCGGATATCAGTGCCAATGTTGTAAATGGAACGAATATACTGACCCTTTCTGTTACTGCACATTCGCCAAAGGATTCGATTGATATTATCAAAACGGTGATGGACAACTACACCAGCATTTCTTATTATACAGTTGGAACGACAGTGCTTGATGTTTTGGAAGATCCGAAGATTCCGTATGCACCGGTCAATCCACCACAGAACGGTGAGATGGCAAAGAAGGGATTCTTCCTGGGAATGGCTGTCTGCATGCTGTTATTTGCCATCTGGTCTTATATGCATAATACGGTGAAGCAGGAAAGAGAAGTAGAGAAAAAGCTCGATGCCAGAAGTCTTGGAGCGATTAGTTATGAATGGAAGTATAAGACGATAAAGGAATGGATCAAGCACCGGAAGAAGGCAGTTCTGGTGGATAATCCTCTGGCAAGCTTCCGGTTCGTGGAAAGCTTTAAGATGCTTGCGGCCAGGGTGGAATACCATATGTCAAAGATCAACGGTAAGATCCTGGTAGTTACGAGTGTCTGTGAGAATGAAGGAAAGTCATCCGTGGCAGGGAATCTTGCAATCACACTTGCGAAAAAAGGCAAGAGAGTCATTTTGATTGATGGCGATATCAGATGCCCTGCACAGTATCTGTTATTGGGAATGAGTCCGAAAAAGAAAATGAGCTTGGAGAGTTCTTAAATGGCAGAACAGGTGCCAATAACATTTTGTTAAATACGGAGCGTAAGCGGCTTGGATTTATAGGTGGAAAGGTGTCCTATTCTGCTTCTACAGAGATGCTTGGAAACAGACAGCTTCCGGTTCTTATAGAAGCCTGCAGTAAGATTGTGGATTACGTCATTATCGATACCCCACCATCTGGAATGATTGGAGATGCACAGATTTTTGCACAGCATGCAGATGCCGTAATGGTCGTTGCCAGACAGAACGTTACACTTGCAGAAGATATCAACGAGATGATGGATGATTTCCGTGACAATCATACCAAGGTACTTGGAGTTGTTTTAAATGGTGTCATGACGTTTCAGAGTATCGCGGACAGCCGGTGGGAGATCATTACAGCAGGTACAGCAGATATGGGCGATATGGACGTTATGGGAAATATACGAATAATAAAGAGGTATAGCAGACATGGATGAGATGAGAGAAAAATCTGGGAAGGAGCAACAGGGTGAAATCGAGAAGATTGATCTGATTGAATTCCTTCGTAGTTTCCAATATGGAATCAAGAAAATGTGGTGGCTGGTTTTGGTTCTCGCATTGATTTTTGGACTGAATAGTTATATCAAAGCAAGAAAGAATTATACCCTGTCTATACGGCATCAGCGACGGTGGCAGTAACGACAATTGATGGAAGTCCGGCTTACCAGAACAATGCGTCTGCACAGCAGATGGCGGATGTTTTCCCATACATACTGACAAGTGGTGTGCTAAAAGATGTGGTAGCAAAGGATATGAAGCTGGACTCTGTTCCAGGATCCATTTCTGTTAAGGCGGAAGAGGGAACGAATATGCTTACGATATCTGTTTCCGGTACGAATGCAGAACTTTCCTATAAGACATTAAAGTCAGTCATTAAAAATTATCCGGAAGTGGCACAGTTCGTACTTGGAAATACGACTCTGAAGATCCTGGATGAAACAGGTGTTCCGGATGATACGACAAAGCAGGGAGTCATTTCTTCTTCCTGGAAGAGAGGGGCACTTAAGGGTGCCATTATTGGTCTTGTGATTCTGTCTCTTTATGTACTTACCAGACGTACCGTGAAGACAGGTAAGGAGATTAAGACCCATTTGAATCTGGTTGATCTTGGAACATTGCCGGAAGTACATGTAAAGAAGAGAAATAAAGAAAGTTTTTATAATTCAGTCAATGTATTAAATAAAAGAATTCCGCAGGGATATCTGGAAGCGTTCAGAAAGGTCGGAATTAAGGTAATGAAACAGATGGAGGAAGAGGAGTTTAAGACGCTTTTGGTCACCAGCTCTGTGCCGGAAGAAGGAAAGACGGCATTTTCTGTGAATCTGGCAATCATAGAGGCAAAACTAGGGAAAAATGTCATACTTGTAGATTGTGATATGAGAAGACCATCTGTTGCAAAAGCCATGAATCAGGAAGGAGAATTTCCCGGACTTCAGGCGGTGCTTCAAGGTAAGGTGAAGATCAGTGAAGCAATGACAACGGTAGAACTTGAGAAGTGCCCGGGATCTTTGCAGATTCTGTATGGCAAAACGACAGAAGGAAGTTCTTCCGACCTGCTTGAGAGTAAGCAGATGGAGAGACTCATTTCCATTTTAAAGAAGAAAGCAGACCTTGTAATATTTGATACGGCTCCTTCTGAGATGCTTGCAGATGCGCCGGTACTTGCAAGATATCTAGATGCTGCAGTCTATGTGATCCGCTATGATTATGCAAAGATGCGCCAGATTCGTATGGGTGTGGAGAACCTTTCGATGAGTGGAATCCATATGCTGGGTTATGTATTAAACCGCGACCGCTCTACGGGTGGTGGATATGGATATGGTTATGGATACTATGGACGCTATCGTTATGGAAGATATGGAAGATATGGTCGTTATGGCGGATATAGACATTACAGCCGCTATGAAAAACAGTTTGATGAACCGGAAGAAGAGACAGGTGCGGTAAATCAAAGAGGTATTTACAGAGACGAAAGAGAACTGATTGCAAAATCTTTCAAGCTGCATATCATATAGAGAAAATTGCCAAATCATGTAAATTGTGATAAAATATGAAACTAGAGTGAAAAACTATAGAATTTGAGATGACGAAAAGAAACGAGTTGAGTATGAGGAGAAATACTAATTGTATTTTCTCAGGTTATAGTAAAGGGATAGAGACATATGAAAAATTATTTAAAAACTAAGAGCACGGTAGATAGAATCCTGGGCTCAGTGGGAATGGTTGTACTGTCGCCGGTATTTCTGGCGATAGCGGCAGCTATTAAGTTGGAAGATGGCTTACGGGCACCGGTATTCTTTTCACAAAAGAGAGTCGGTGTTCATAAGTCATATTTCAAGTTATATAAGTTTCGTTCCATGCGGCTTGACACTCCGCATGACATACCGACGCATCTTTTGGATAACCCAGAGCAGTATATCACAAAGGTGGGTCGTTTCTTGCGTAAATCTTCTTTAGATGAACTGCCTCAGCTCTACAACATTGCAAGAGGCGATATGGCAGTCGTCGGACCAAGACCGGCACTGTGGAATCAGACGGACTTAATTGCAGAGAGAGACAAATATGGTGCAAATGATGTGAAGCCGGGTCTTACCGGCTGGGCGCAGATCAATGGACGTGACGAACTCGAGATAGACGTAAAAGCAAAGCTTGACGGAGAGTACGTAAGCAAAGCAGGACTTGCGATGGACATCCGGTGCGTCTTTGGCACCATTTTTTCCGTACTCCGTGGAAGCGGCGTTGTAGAAGGTGGAACAGGAACAATGGAGCGAGAAAAGAAAAATAAAAAAGTAATGATTATCACGAATCATTCTTATATGCTGTGGCAGTTCCGAAGAGAACTCATACAGATGCTGATGGAAGATGCAGAGGTCTATATCAGCACTCCATTTGTCGGCCACGAGAAAGACTTTGCCGATATGGGATGCCATATGATCGAGACTCCGGTTGACCGCCGCGGCATCAATCCGATGACAGATCTGCGTTTATATAAGCAGTACCGTGCCATGTTAAAGAAAGAAAAGCCGGACATGGTCATCACTTATTCGATTAAGCCAAATGTTTATGCCGGTTATGCGTGCAGACGCCTGCACATTCCATATTGCGTAAATGTACAGGGACTTGGCACCGCATTTGAAAAGCCGGGACTTTCCCAGGTCGTAACCATGATGTACCGCACTGCTTTAAAGGGCGCAAAGACCGTATTCTTTGAAAATGAGCGAAATGCAGCACTCTTCCGGGAAAAGAAGATCACTCCGGCAAAGCAGCAGACGATCCTTTCCGGAGCCGGCATCACTCTCGACTTCTATCAGTACGAAGCCTATCCGGAAATGAAGCATTTCACTTCCTGTATCTGGGCCGAATCATGAAGGAAAAGGGCATGGACGAGCTCTTCTACGCCATTCGCAAGTTACACGAGGAATATGGCGGGAAAGTCGTTCTTGACATTGTCGGATTCTTCGAAGACGAATATAAGGGTGAAGTAGAGAAGTTAGTAGAAGACGGCATCGCAGTCTTTCATGGATTCAAAGAAGACCCGAGACCGTATTATAAAGCAGCAGACTGCATCGTCCTTCCAAGTTATCATGAGGCATGTCAAATGTCCTGCTAGAAGCAGCATCCACCGGCAGACCGGTTGTTACAAGTAAAATTCCAGGCTGTATGGAAAGCGTGGAAGACGGCACAACCGGATACCTCTGTCAGGTGAAAAATGCACATTCTCTGTACCAGAAGATGAATGAAATCTATCATAAGAGCCGCGCCGACCGAGAAGAAATGGGCAAATGCGCAAGAGATAAGATGGCAAGAGAGTTTGCGAAGGATGAAGTGCTGAAGATGACGGTGGCGAAAGTGAAGGAGTAGAGATGCAGCCAATCAGAGTATTACATATCGTAACCTATATGGGACGAGGTGGTTTGGAAACGATGCTTATGAACTACTATCGTCATATTGACCGCACAAAGGTACAGTTTGATTTCCTCGTACACAGAGATTTCGAGGCGGATTATGATGCAGAAATCTTATCGCTTGGAGGAAATTCATCATGTATCCAGACTGGTACCGTGGAGTAAATCGTATCAGAACGAGCTGCGTACTTTTTTTAAGGCACACCCGGAATATCGTATCGTGCATGTACACCAGGACTGTTTGAGTTCAGTTGCCTTAAAGGTGGCGAAGGAGTGTGGAGTGCCGGTACGGATTGCGCACAGCCATAACAGCAATCAGGACAAGAATCTAAAGTATCTGATTAAGCTGCATTACATGAAGAAGATTCCTCATTTGCAACTGCACTTTTTGCATGTGGAAAAGATGCGGGGGATTGGATGTTTGGAGGAAAACAGTATCATGTTATGGCAAATGCGGTGGAAGTAAAGAGATACCAGTACAAACCTTCTGTTGCAGAAAAAATAAGAAATGAATGGAATATTTCTGATGAACTTTGGTTGGACATGTGGGAAGATTCAATCCACAAAAAATCACACGTTTCTAATAGATATTTTCTATGAGATACAGAAAATAAAATCCATCTGCCAGATTACTTTTAGTCGGAGACGGAGATGGGAAAAAGGAAATACAAGAAAAAGCCAGAGAGCTAGGTATTGCAGATCATATCATCTTTGCGGGTGTCAGAACAGATGTAGAGGAACAGATGCAGGCAATGGATGTATTTGTATTTCCATCTTTGTATGAAGGTTTGCCGGTTACTATGGTCGAAGCACAGGCAGCAGGCCTGCCATGTATCATATCTGACCAGGTTCCGGAAGAATGTATTATTACAACTAATCTTGTAACGACACAAAAATTGACCGATAGTCCTAAGATATGGGCAGAACATATCTTAGGGAGGGCAAAGAACACGCGAACGGATCATTACGATGAGATTAAGTCTCATGGTTATGATATTGAAGAGGCAGCAAAATGGCTGCAAAACTATTATATTGCACACAGTGGAGAATAAGAATGGCAACACTTACAGTTTTTACTCCGGCATACAATCGGGCGCATACGCTGCCAAGAACCTATGAAAGCTTACAGAAGCAGTCATGCAAAGATTTCGTCTGGCTGATTGTAGATGATGGATCGAAAGATCAGACAGCAAAACTTGTGAAAGAGTGGCAGCAACAGGAAAAAACGTTTGAAATCAGATATATCTATAAAGAAAATGGCGGGATGCATACGGCGCATAATGTAGCTTATGAAAATATCGATACTGAGCTGAATGTCTGCATCGATTCAGATGACTGTATGGCTGACGGGGCTGCGAAGAAAATCATAGATACCTGGGAAAAGGTAAGAGACAAAAACTATGCCGGATTAATCGGACTAGATGCAGACTTAATGGAAATATCATAGGAAAAGGATTTCCAGAGCACCTGAAAGAGACGACACTTGGTGACTATTATGCAGCAGGGGGACAAGGGGATAAGAAACTTGTTTACCGCACAGATGTAATAAACAGTGTGCCACCGTATCCGGTATTTGAGGGAGAAAAATACGTAGGACTGGTATATAAATACACGTTAGTCGATCAAAAATACAAATTATTTGTAATGAATGAAGTATTGTGTGATGTGGAGTATCAGGCTGATGGGTCAAGCGGAACGATGTGGAAACAATACTTAAAGAATCCAAATGGATTTGCATTTCTTAGGAAGGTATCGATGCAATATCCAAAATCAACGAAAAGATTAATCATAGACTGTATTCATTATTGTTCAAGCAGTCAGATTGCAGGAAACAGAAAATACATAAAAGAATCGCCCAAAAAGCTATTAACTGTTTTGTGTACACCTTTTGGGTGGTCATGGACGGCATATGTGAGATATAAGGCAAAGAGGATATAGAGGACAAAGATGTCAAATTATATTTTGATACTGGTGTGGATTGTAATATTAGGAATTGCAGCCATGTTCATAAATGTGAAAAGACCAGAAGTGGTCTGTGGAGAAAAAGTAGAGCGCTATTATGTGGTGTGGGCATTTTTGATATTTGTTCCACTGATTATCTGGTGTGGATATAGAGGAAATGTAGGAGATACATCCGTGTATACCTCTAGTTTTTATGATATGCCAAGTGATTTTGGTGGAATAGAAACTTATATGCAGGGAGTAAAAAAAGATAAGGCATTTTTCTGTTTTTCAGCGGTAATAAAATGCTGATTGGCAATAAGCCGGAAATTTATTTTATCATTTTGGCATTGATTCAGGCAACATTATTGATTCTTGTATATCGTAAGTATTCGCCAGAATTTCTCTTTACTTTCTTTTTATTTATTGCATCGACGGATTATATATCCTGGATGTTCAACGGAATTAGACAATTTATGGCAGTGACCATTACCTTTGCATGTTTTGGACTGATTCTGAAAAAGAAATATATAGTTGCTATTTTGGCGTAATCTTATTAGCTTCCCGGTTCCATGGTACTGCACTGATTGTGATACCGTTTCTTTTTGTGGCGCAGGGAAAGGCATGGAATAAGAAAACTATTCTTGTTATAATGGCAACAATCGCAGTTGTTACGTTTATAGGAAGTTTTACGAACCTGTTGGATTCTGTGCTTGCAGATACACAGTATACAAATGTTGTTTCTGACTGGCAGAGCTGGCAGGATAATGGAACGAATATATTCAGGGTATTGGTTTATGCAGTACCGGCGATTCTTTCATTTATAGGTAAAAGATATCTGGATGAAGCAAACAATCCGTGTATTAATTTTTGCACGAATATGTCTATTATATCGACAGCAATCTATGTTGTGTCGATGTTTACATCTGGTATCTTTATAGGAAGACTTCCTATTTATTTTTCCCTATATAGTTACATTCTGTTGCCATGGGAGTTAAAAAATATGTTTAATGAAAAATCAAAACAATTTATTACGGGAGCGGCTGTTCTAGGTTATCTTGGATTTTATTTTTATAGTATTATTAGTATGGGAATGATATCAATGCAACAGTAGTTGGAAATATTGAAATCGGGGATGATGTATTGATTGCACCCAATAATAGTTATGTCAATGTGAATGTCCCATCACATTCTATTGTGATAGGTAATCCGGCCACAATACATCACCGTGACAATGCAACAGAAGGATATGTGAACTTTCGCGTATAACATGGAGGTGTTAGTATGATACCAAAGAAAATTCATTACTGCTGGTTTGGAAGAAAAGAACTTCCAGAGAAAGCAAAGAAATGCATCGCAAGCTGGAAAAAATATTGTCCGGACTTTGAAATTATCGAATGGAATGAAGATAATTATGATGTGTACCAAAATGAATACACAAAATATTGTTATGAGAATAAGAAATATGCCTTTTTGAGCGACTATGCACGGTTGCAGATTATTAGTCGTGAAGGTGGAATTTACTTTGATATTGATGTTGAAGTAATTAAAATATTGATGATTTACTTCAGCACGAAGCGTTTTTTGGTTTTGAGACGAAAGAGTTTGTGAATACTGGAGTGGGGTTTGGAGCAACTGCACACCATCCTACAGTACAAGCGATGATTGCGGAATATGATGGGGTGCTCGATGGATCACATGGAACTATCGGATGTCCACACCTGAACACCAGAGCACTTACAAAATTAGGATTGGTTCAAAATGGGAATAAGCAGGTCGTAGCAGGAGCAGTGATTTATCCAATATCTGTATTTAATCCTTATGATGATCCCACTGGAAGATTAAATGTAACACCGGAAACTTATTCTATCCATTGGTTTGCTAAAAGCTGGCAAAGTAAGAGTACGATTGTTAGAAGTAAAATATCCAAGCCACTACATCGGATATTTGGAACAGATTTTTTCAGAAAGAAGAAGTAATGAAGCCTTATATTTTAGCCGCATATAATATTGTGAAATTTAATCTGATAAAACTCTTTCGGTGTTCGGGACTTTCTCTGGAGGGAGTGCTTTTGACTGGATTTAATACCAGATTGTCCGTAAAGAGAAGTAGCGTGATTGTTTTGGGAAAGCGTGTTATCAGCGATGGACGATTGACTATTATTGCAGATGATAATGCTCTAATAGAGATCGGTAGTTGTGTTTATTTTAACGAAGGCTGTATGATTAGCAGTAAGTCAAAGGTTCAAATTGGAGAGGGATGTCAGTTTGGACCCAATGTGAAAATATTTGATAATGATCACTGTTATAGTGCTGTAGCAGGTGTGTTATCTATGCATACAAGCGCGCCGATTGCTATTGGGAAAAACTGCTGGATTGCCGCTAATGTTACCATTCTAAAAGGGGCTACTATCGGAGACAATTGTGTCATAGGGGCTGGGACGGTTGTGAAAGGCGAGATACCAGATGGATCGATTGTAACACAAGAACGGAAACTTCATATTCGTTCTATTGAAACAGGAGAAAGATGATGAAAAGAAATCTTGATTTAATGCCTTCGATGTTTATAGGTGGAGCGGAGAGAAGTCTAGTTGGCGTTGTTGTACTTCGTTTTGAGTTTATGATAGATATGATGTGGACTTGTTTTTATTCAGGCATGAAGGAGAATTTCTAAAATATATTCCTGAATCCGTTAATATACTTCCTGAAATGTGGCAATATGCAACCTTTGATGTTCCTATTAAAGATTTGCTATTTAGCAAAAGAGTTGTGTTTGGGATTGCGAGACTTCTTTCTAAAATTGCGATGAAGCTGCACTGTATCATTACAAAGGAGCCTGCGGGAGTGTGGATGGCGATGCAGTATATTTCTATGTATCTGCAGCCGCTTCTTCCGGATATTCAAGGCTCTTATGATGCTGCTATTAGTTTTTTGGGTGTACCAGATACGCTTGTTTCTAAAGTAAATGCAAAGGTTAAATTCGCTTGGAACCATACAGATTACACGGTTCTCAATCCGAATAAAAAGCGTGATCTGAAAGTGTATGCTCATGTTGACTATATTGTAAGCGTGTCTGAACCGTGACCGGGAATCTTTCTTGAAGGTTTATCCTGATTTGACAGACAAAGCAATCACAATAGAAACACAATTAAGATGAACATTAACTAGTAAGAAAATCAAGCTAC
>ENA-OQHA01000713-OQHA01000713.1-human-gut-metagenome-genome-assembly--contig:-NODE-713-length-15421-cov-2.572774_pt1 | contig 15421 bp, 19 predicted proteins | sample MGYA00242558_ERZ504707 | MGnify/ENA primary metagenome ERZ504707 (study PRJEB26092, sample SAMD00036197) | human gut metagenome | host: Homo sapiens | study: EMG produced TPA metagenomics assembly of...
ATCGAACCCCCCTTTCAAGAATGAAAATCTTGCGTCCTAACCGATAGACGAACGGGCCATCCTTTGTTTGTGTTGAGGTGTTTCTCAATCACGGGTGCAAAGGTACGCATTATTTTGAATCTGCAAGTGTTTTGCACAAAAAAATGCAGAAAAATGCATATTTTTTTCTTTTTCCCCTTCTGAAAGGGGTAAAAAAGGGGAAAACTGCTTTGTGCAGGTAGCGTTTTATGAATTATAGATCTTCCGGATCGGCAGTATCTTCCAGTCTGTTTTCCCAAAGGTATTTTTGTGTTTCTTTGACGGCAACTCCCGATAAGAAGATGAGGGAAATCAGATTAGGAACTGCCATCAGTGCGTTTACGCTGTCGGCAATGTTCCATACTGCTTGTAAATTCATGGTGGAACCAAAGTAAATGGATGAAATCCATATAACACGATATACTCGCAGGAGTTTTTTCCCTCCTAAATATTCGATGGCTTTTCCCGAGTAATATCCCCAGCCTAAAATGGTAGAAAAGGCAAAGGTTAGAATACCGATTGCCAGAATGCTGGTACCTACATAAGGAATTTTACCAAAGGCTGCTTTGGTCAATGCTCCACCTTGTGTATAATCGATGTCAGGAAATGCGAGTACACTGGTAACCAGCACCAGTCCCGTCAGTGCACAGATAATGACGGTGTCCCAGAATGTTCCGGTAGAAGAAACCAGTGCCTGACGTACCGGGTTGCGAGTTTGTGCCGCTGCTGCCACAATAGGTGCCGAACCAAGTCCGGATTCGTTGGAGAAAAGTCCGCGGGCAATACCGTAACGTGCTGCGAGCATGACACTCGTTCCTAGAAATCCTCCTCCTGCGGCATGTGGAGTAAACGCAGAACTGATGATGAGTTTGAAGGCTTCTCCCAAATAGGCGTGGTTCAGAATGAGGATATAAATACATCCTCCTATATAGAGGATAGCCATCAGAGGGACCAGCGTCATACATACACGGGCAATACCTTTTACCCCGAAGAAGATAACCAGTGCGATGCCTAGTGCCACTACTATACCGGTGATATGTTCGCTTACTCCGTATGTTTCTTGCATCAGCAAAGCTATCGAGTTAGCTTGTACTGTACTTCCGATACCGAATGCTGCCATGGCTGTAAAGATGCAGAATAAAATGCCCAGCCATTTTTGCTTCAGTCCTCGTTCCAGTGCGTACATCGGACCACCAAGCATTTCTCCGCTGGATGTTTTTACGCGGTATTTAATGGCAAGGAGCCCTTCGGCATATTTTGTGGCAATTCCGAAACTCCGGTCAGCCAGCACCAGAATACGGCACCGGGACCTCCGAATGCAACGGCAGTCGCCACACCGATGATGTTTCCTGTTCCAATAGTTGCTGCCAGTGAAGTGGCAAGCGCGCCGAATTGACTGACGTCGCCTTCAGAATCAGGATCTTTTTTAAAAGAAAGTCGTATAGCTGTAAATATTTTGCGTTGTGGAAACTTTAACCGTATGGTCAGAAAAATGTGAGTTCCCAGTAGTAATATAATCATCGGCCATCCCCAGAGAAAGGAGCTGACCGATGCCGTTATTTGTTCGAATAATTCCATGCAAATATTAAAATCGTTAAGGTTGCATTGTTTCTACTTCACCCAAGCTTTTTTCGATGTCTTTATCTGTCAATGTATAGTTGGTTAAGTTTCCAGATAAATATTGGTCGTATGCACTCATATCTATCAGACCGTGCCCGGATAGGTTAAACAGAATAACCTTTTCTTCGCCCGTTTCCTTACATTTGTTGGCCTCTTGTATGGCAGCAGCAATGGCGTGACACGATTCAGGGCAGGGATGATCTTCGGCACGGGCAAACAGACATCCGGCTTCGAATGTTTCCAGTTGCTGTATGTCTACGGCTTCCATCAATGATCTTTCAAAAGTTGTGATACGATAACTCCTGCTCCATGGTAACGCAATCCACCTGCATGAATGTTGGCAGGTGTAAGTTATGTCCCAGTGTAAACATCGGCAGAAGAGGAGTATATCCGGCTTCATCACCAAAGTCGTATTCAAACTTTCCTCTTGTCAGTTTCGGACAGGAAGCCGGTTCGGCAGCTACGTAACGGGTTTGTTTTCCTTCCAGAATAGTATGACGCATGAAGGGGAAGCAGATGCCTCCAAAGTTTGAACCTCCACCAAAACATCCGATGATGATATCTGGATATTCGCCGGCCATTTCCATCTGTTTTTCTGCTTCCAGACCAATGATGGTTTGATGAAGCGTTACATGGCTCAGTACAGATCCTAATGTATACTTACAGTTCGGAGTTGTACGTGCCAGTTCGATGGCTTCGGAAATGGCTGTACCCAGTGATCCCTGGTGATTAGGATACTTGGTCAATATATTTTTTCCGGCGCGTGTTGACATAGAAGGTGAAGGAGTAACCTGTGCTCCGAAAGTCTGCATGATGCTGCGTCGGTATGGCTTCTGTTCATAACTGATTTTTACCTGATAAACGGCAGCCTCCAGTCCGAATACTTTTGCGGCATACGAAAGGGCTGCTCCCCATTGTCCGGCTCCGGTTTCGGTTGTAATATTGCTGACACCTTCTTTTTTACAGTAATAAGCCTGTGCCAGTGCAGAGTTCAGTTTATGCGAGCCAATAGGGCTGACACTTTCGTTCTTGAAATAGATATGTGCCGGTGTTCCTAAAGCTTTTTCCAAACCATATGCACGAACCAACGGAGTACTTCGATAATACTTGTACATCTCACGTACTTCTTCGGGAATTTCTATCCATGTATCGGTCTGGTTAAGCTCCTGATGACATAATTCTTTTGCAAAAATAGGATACAAATCTTCCGGTTTAAGCGGTTCGCGTGTAGCTGGATTCAGAGGAGGCATGGGTTTGTTTTTCATGTCAGCCTGAATATTATACCAATATTTAGGAATTTCATCTTCCGGTAAAATGAATCTTTTCTGTTTATTGCTCATAAATGTTTGCTTTTTGATTGATTTTTCAAAAATAAGTAAAACAATGTAATATTACAACCGTTTTTGGTTTTTATTTGTTATTTTGATGTTTTTATGCCTTAAAACCGTGCACGGCGTTTCTTGAACATAAGTAGATGATAGCTTGTTTTAATGAAAGTTTTTCTTCAGAAAGATCTATTCAGAGTATAAGATGATGTTGACTTTACTAATAGAGTAGATGGGGAAAAACAAATATGTAATAAAGTCATGCTTTTAATCGGAAAACCGATAATTATAAATACATTTGCGTGCAAGTGTTAATATAAAAACAGTTTTAGTATGGATTCTTTAGAAAGGCTCTTGCTTTATCGTAAGAAACTGATATTACCTCGTATTTATCAAGTCATAAATTGGTTCATGTGGATTACGTATTTTGCGCAATCCTGTTTTTGGCTACTTTGGTTTATGAACATGGATTTATGATTTCATCGGATGAGGCAAAGGCTATTCGTATTATATATAAGAGTGTATGGATTGTTTTTTGCTGTCGGCTACAGTGCAGATTGTTTTTCAATCAGATGAGGACGGACAGAAAAATACATTTTGGTCATGGGTAATTAATGTCTTGCTGTATCTGACTTTACTTCCTGTGCTGTTCAAGAAACCGGATGCTGGAGATGAAGGTGTTTATTGGACATGGATGTTCTTTCATAGTCATTATTATCGGATAGCTATTTATTATTATATTCTTTATTGCAGTTGTCCAGTAGCTTGGTACGATTGTTGGGCAGGCGTTACTAATCCTTCTCTTATTTTAGCTTCCAGCTTTTTGGTTATAATATTTATTGGGGCTGGATTGCTGATGCTTCCCAGAGCAACTTATCATGGAATTTCGTGGATAGATGCATTGTTTACTGCAACTAGTGCTACGTGTGTTACCGGACTGGTTTCGGTTGATGTTCCGTCTACCTTTACACTGGAAGGACAAATTATTATCATTTTGCTTATCCAGATAGGAGGATTGGGAGTTATGACACTGACAAGTTTTTTTGCCATGTTTTTTATGGGAAATACTTCTTTATATAATCAGCTGGTAGTTGGCGATATGATAAGTTCTAATTCATTGAATTCTCTTTTATCCACCTTATTATATATTCTAGGATTCACATTAGCTATCGAAGGTATTGGTATGGTGATTATCTGGTATTCTATACACAATACTCTGGGAATGACGTTGCAACAGGAAATATATTTTGCAGCCTTCCATTCGGTTTCAGCATTTTGTAATGCCGGATTTTCTACTTTGCCGGGTAACTTAGGAAATGCGGCGGTTATGCAAAACCATAACTTGCTTTTTATAACCGTTTCATTTCTGATTATTTTGGGAGGTATTGGTTTCCCTATTTTGGTGAATCTGAAAGAAACGCTTTTTTATTATTTACGTTATCTGAAATGGAAGTGTTTCGGGCGTTCATCTCATTTTCCAAAACAGGTCCATTTATATAATTTGAATACACGTATTGTTTTGATAATGACAGCTATTTTGCTTGTGCTGGGTACGTTGGCTATTGCTCTTTACGAGTGGAACAATGCATTTTCTGGCATGGAAGTTACAGATAAATGGGTACATGCTTTCTTCAATGCGACATGTCCGCGTACGGCTGGATTTGTCAGTGTCGGGCTGACTACGCTGTCTACACAGACTTTGTTGCTGATGATTATACTGATGATCATAGGAGGGGGTACGCAGTCTACCGCAGGTGGAGTAAAGATAAATGTGTTTGCTGTTATACTTCTGAATTTGTGGGCGGTCATTAGAGGAGCAAATCGGGTAACTATTTTCCAGAGAGAATTGTCGGACGATTCGATCCGCCGCTCAAATGCAGTGCTTATGTTGTATCTTATCATTCTGTCTGCTGCAATTTTTGTCATGAGCATGTTAGAGCCCAAAGCATCTCTAATGGCACTTACTTTTGAATGTGTATCGGCTTTGAGTACTGTGGGTTCCAGCCTGGATCTTACTCCTGTTTTGAGTACGGCTGGTAAATCGGTTATTATTTTACTGATGTTCATAGGCCGTGTAGGAGCTTTTACCTTGTTGCTGGGACTGATTAAACAGGTAAAGAAGCGTAATTATAAATATCCAAGTGATAACATTATAATAAACTGATATATGAAATATATTGTAATAGGACTGGGAAATTATGGCGGAAAGCTCGCCGAAGAACTGACTGTTTTGGGGCATGAAGTCATAGGAGTGGATGTGAGGGAACATTATGTGGATCATTTGAAAGATAAGATTGCTACAGCTTTTGTTCTTGATGCAACCGATGAAATTGCACTTTCTGTTCTTCCATTAAAGAGTGTAGATGTTGTTATTGTAGCAATAGGTGAAGACCTGGGAGCTTCTGTACGCGTTGTATCGTTGTTGAAGAAAAACAAGGTAAAGCATATTTATGCCCGTGCGATAGATGATGTCCATAAAACTGTGCTTGAAGCTTTTTCGCTAGACCGTATTCTGACTCCGGAGAAAGAGGCAGCACGTATGTTGGTCCAGTTGTTGGAACTGAATGCATCAGTAGAACCATTTCAGATAGACGAGGAACATTATATTTTCAAGTTTAATGTACCTGCCAAATTAGCAGGATATGGCATCAATGAATTGCAGTTGGAAAAGGAATTCGATTTGAAGATTATTTCATTGATACGTGGAAAGAAGGCACAGAATTGCATTGGTATTTCTATTTTGGAAAGAGAAGTAGCCAATGAATTTCCTGAAGACTATATAATACAGCCCGAAGATGCATTGGTATGTTACGGACTGTATGCTAATTTCATGAAGTTCTGGAAATCTATCCGTTGATTGAAAATTATATTCAAGAGGTAATGCCCTTAGTGGATATTTCTCTGGTTCAATGCCCGTTGGTAACGGCGGGCATTGGCAAGATGTTCGTTCCAGCTTTTGGCAAAGTTGTGTGTGCCAGAGAAATCTTCCTTCGCACACATATATAGATAATCATGCTTGGCGTAATTCAATACACTTTCCAGCCCGTCGATAGATGGTATGCGAATCGGTCCGGGAGGTAATCCTGCATGTTTATATGTATTATATGGACTATCTGTTTCCAGATGTTTATGCAGAATACGCTTAAGTCCAAATTCTTGCAAGCCAAATTTTACAGTGGGGTCGGCCTGCAAGGGCATACCTGTGTGCAGGCGGTTGATATAAAGACCGGCTACCATTGGCTTTTCTGCCTTATTAGCTGTTTCTTCTTCGACGATAGAAGCCAGAGTTGCCACTTCTTCGGGAGTAAAGCCGATACTTTTTGCTTTTTCCATCCGTTCCTTGTTCCAGAACCGGTCGTGTTCTTTTTCATACGCTTGATAAAATCCTCAGCACTCATGGTCCAATACACTTCGTATGTATTGGGAATGAAAAGAGCAGGAATCGTGTATTGATTATATCCTAGCGTAGAACAATACGTACTGTCATTCAGCAAACTGGCGATAGAAGCTGAGTCCGTCATCAGACGTCGGGAAACGGATTTAGCCAATGCTCCGAGCGTACGTACACTGGGTACTGTCAGACGTATGGGAGTCTGATGTCCGCTTTTCAGTTGGTGAAATATATGCCAAGTGTTATCAGTCGGTTTAAGTTTATAGGCTCCCTCGTGAATGTTTTCAGCATAATTACTGCATGAAATGAGCATACGTAATCCGGTGATATCAGAGGTGTGGAAATCTTTCTTCAATTTTGTATATACGGAGTCTATGTTATCGTCGCTGTCAATGTAGAGATAAGCAGCTTTCTCTATTTTGAGAGGGGTATTCAGTATTAATGTTTTGCAGGCAACGACACCGATTAAAATCAATAAGACAATCGATCCGACGATATAAATAACTTTTTTATTTTTCATTCTTGCTTTATTTCAGTGCGGCAAAGATAGCTTATTTCTTCCATTTGGACAAAAAGAAAAAGGGAGAGTATCGTATTTCAATACTCTCCCTTTTAGGTAGTTTCTGGAAACCTGTATAAGTAGTTTAGTTTCGGAATATCAAACCTTCACTGCTACGTTCTACGATGATCGGTTTAGTACGGTCTACTTCCTGTGACAGAAGCTTCTTTGACAAATCGTTCAGTAAGTAGCGCTGGATAGCACGTTTTACCGGACGAGCACCAAACTCTGGATCGTATCCGGCAGTAGCAATAAAATCTACAGCCTGATCGCTCATCTGGAGTGTAACACCATTTTCTTCCAGCATTTTCTTGATGCCGTTTATCTGCAAGCGTACAATCTGTTCAATCTCGTTCTTGTTCAACGGCTGGAACATGATTGTTTCATCTATACGGTTCAAGAATTCCGGACGGATGGTCTTTTTCAGCATATTCATCACTTCTGCCTTGGTTTCTTCTACAACCTGGTCGTGGTTCTGATCATTGATCTTTTCGAACTGACTTTGTATGTAAGAACTTCCCAAGTTGGATGTCATGATGATAATGGTGTTCTTGAAGTTTACCGTACGTCCCTTATTATCAGTCAGACGTCCATCGTCCAATACTTGCAACAAGATATTGAATACATCCGGATGTGCTTTTCGATTTCATCGAAAAGAACAACTGAGTATGGTTTACGGCGTACAGCTTCAGTCAACTGACCACCTTCATCGTAGCCAACGTATCCCGGAGGCGCACCGATCAGACGAGAAACGGTATGTTTCTCTTGGTATTCACTCATATCGATACGCGTCATCAGCGATTCATCATCGAACAGGTACTCGGCAAGAGCCTTTGCCAGCTCGGTTTTACCTACACCCGTAGTACCCAAGAAGATGAATGAACCAATCGGACGTTTCGGGTCTTGCAGTCCCGCACGGCTACGGCGTACAGCGTCGGCTACTGCTTCAATTGCTTCATCCTGACCGATAACACGTTTATGTAATTCATCTTCCAAGTGGAGCAATTTATCACGTTCGCTTTGCAACATCTTGCTTACCGGTATTCCCGTCCAGCGTGATACTACATCTGCGATATCTTCGGCAGTAACTTCCTCCTTGATCATGGCATTGTCGCCTTGCTTTTTCTTTAAGTCTTCCTGAATACTCTTTATTTCATTTTCCAAGCTCTGCAACTTACCATAACGGATTTCAGCAACTTTACCGTAGTCGCCTTCGCGTTCAGCCTTGTCAGCCTCAAATTTCAGCTGTTCTATTTCCTTCTTGTTCTGCTGAATCTTGTTCACCAGTTCTTTTTCGCTCTGCCATTTAGCCTTGTATGAAGTTTCCTGTTCCTTCAACTCAGCTATTTCTTTGTTCAATTGAGCAAGCTTAGCTTCATCTTTTTCACGTTTGATAGCTTCACGTTCAATTTCAAGCTGCTTCAACCGGCGTTCAATTTCATCCAGCTCTTCCGGAAGCGAGTCACGTTCCATACGAAGTTTGGCTGCGGCTTCATCCATCAAGTCGATGGCTTTATCCGGCAAGAAACGGTCGGTGATGTAACGGTTACTCAGTTCTACAGCGGCAATGATGGCTTCGTCTTTGATTCTCACCTGATGGTGATTTTCATAACGTTCCTTCAATCCACGCAAGATAGAAATAGAGCTTGCCGTATCCGGTTCGTCTACCATGACGGTCTGGAATCGTCTTTCGAGTGCTTTATCCTTTTCAAAATATTTCTGATATTCATCAAGGGTAGTAGCACCGATACTTCTCAGTTCGCCACGTGCCAAGGCCGGTTTCAGGATGTTTGCAGCATCCATGGCACCTTCACCTTTTCCGGCACCTACCAGTGTATGGATTTCATCGATGAACAAGATGATATTTCCATCCGATTTGGTTACTTCGTTGATAACCGACTTCAGTCGTTCTTCGAATTCGCCTTTGTATTTTGCACCTGCAACCAGCGCACCCATGTCGAGCGAAAACAATTGCTTGTTTTTCAAGTTCTCCGGAACATCTCCACGCAGGATTCGCTGAGCCAGTCCTTCTACGATTGCTGTCTTACCTGTACCCGGTTCACCAATCAGGACCGGATTGTTTTTGGTACGACGGCTCAAGATTTGCAGTACACGACGGATTTCTTCATCACGACCGATTACCGGGTCCAGCTTGCCGTTACGTGCAGCTTCTATCAGGTTGATAGCATATTTGCTGAGTGACTGGTATGTATCTTCACTAGACTGTGAAGTAACATTTTGTCCCTGACGAAGTTCACTGATAGCAGCCCGCAGCTCTTTGTCGGTAACACCAGCATCTTTCAAGATGGTAGATACGGTACTTTTTACATTGAGCAAAGCCAAGATGATAGCTTCCAGCGAAACATATTCATCACCCAGTGATTTGGAAAACTCGACAGCTTTCTGCAATACTTCATTAGCGTCACGGCTCAGGTAAGGTTCACCTCCTGAAACCTTTGGCAAAGAAGCTATCTGCTTGTCGAGTACGGTTTCTATCTGCTGACCGTTGATGCCAAGTTTCTGGAAAATGAAGTTTGTGACATTTTCGCCAACCTTCAGCACCCCTGCCAACAAATGTTCCGGCTCGATAGCTTGCTGTCCGCGGCTTTGTACGAGATTCACCGCTTGTTGCACAGCTTCTTGCGATTTGATTGTAAAGTTGTTAAAGTTCATATATTGTTCTCCTTTCTTATTTATCTATGTTTTTGTAATACACCTTTTATCAGACAAACTTCTTGCCACAGCTTTAAGAATATAATTATATGCCTAAATGTCAGTGTGTTAGCTTTGGAAACTGCAATATTGTCCGGATATATATCAAAATGTCAGGAAAGTTTTTATTATCTTTATCGCCATAAACTTTGATATATGGAAAAGAAGATACCTTTTGCCCCTGTTGTGATGCTGATAGATGCTTCTTATCTGGACAGGGTAGGCAGTGACATGAGTGCTCATTTTGCCCCAATCGTGAACCGTGAGTTACCCAAAGCTGATCTGGCTAACCTGCTGGAGTGCCTTGCTCTGGATGCAGGAATACAGCTGGGAGAAAATGAGGTACAGGTGATTTTTATTTACGATGCCGGAGAAGAAAAAATGAATTTTTGCACTCCTTCAAATCTGGGAAAAGAACTCCATGATGTAGCATTCAAGAGTCAGCTGGGTGAATTTTCACTTTATGCCTTCCAGCCTTCCGATATGGCAACCCGCGAAGACCTGTTTATCGAGTCGTTCCAGTTGGCTGGTGAATCGAAAGATGTTCATCGCATTATTATTGTGCCCGATGAAGACGGATATGGTGGGCGCATGGGTAACTATATAAATAAGGTGAAAGGTAAGGAAAGCATTACCGTTTTTGGAATGAACCCTCCTGCATACGAAGGTGATTATTCGTTTGAGATGTTGGGATTCCCCATTCTTCAGTCATTAGGAATACGTGCGGAGGAACTCTAAATGTCAGACTTCCGACTGAAAGTTTTTTACAGTGTGGCGAAAAACCTGAGCTTTACAAAGGCTTCGCAGGAATTGTTCGTCAGCCAGCCCGCTATAACCAAACATATACGCGAGCTGGAAAGCTTGTATCAAACCCGGTTGTTCAATCGTTTAGGGAATACGATTTCGCTGACCGAATCGGGAAATGTTTTGCTGGAACATTGCGAGCGTATTCTGGCCGAATATCGTAAGCTGGAGTACGACATGCATTTGTTGCATAATGAATACAACGGCCAGCTTCGTCTGGGTGCCAGTACGACGATAGCCCAGTACGTGCTTCCGCCTATTTTAGCAGCTTTTACAGAGAAATATCCGAAAGTTTCCGTTTCGCTGATAGATACAAATTCACGCAATGTTGAACAGGCATTGCAGGAACACAATATAGATTTAGGTATGGTAGAAGGAGTATTCCGCTTGCCTAACCTGAAATATGAGCCTTTTCTGCACGATGAGCTGGTGCCGGTAGTCTGTACTTCTTCTGCCTTGGCTAAAAAAGATTCGCTGACACTCGATGAACTTAAGGATATACCTCTGGTACTTCGTGAACGAGGATCGGGTACACTCGATGCAATTGAAATGGCACTATCCGAACAGGGAATAAAGCTTTCGTCGATGAATGTCAGGTTGTATTTGGGTAGTACGGAAAGTATTAAGCAGTTTTTGAGAAACAGCTCCACAATGGGCATTATATCCCTTCAGGCAATGTTGAAAGAACTTCGTGAAGGCGAGTTTAAGATAATTGATATAAACGGACTACAGATAAAAAGACATTTCTGTTTTGTGCGTGCTCAGGGACAGGAGGAAGCTCCGGCTGCCAATTTTATCCGTTTTGTACAAAGCTATTTGAAGTTGCGTAAAGCTGCGGGAGATATAATAGGTAAGATGATGGTATAGCATCCGTTTTTCGTTGGATGCTGGACAATAAAAATGTCCCGGCTGTATTTCTGATTATCCGTCAGATAATTCGAAATATGCCGGGACTACTTGTAATATTTAATTTTTACATGAAAGCAGGAACCAGGTATTTAGTCAGCAGATAGCCACCGCCTACCAGCCAGATATACAGCAATCCTGCCAGCAAGAATGGTTTTGCACCTGCTTGTTTGAATTTCTCGATACTGGTATCTGTACCAAGGGCAGTCATTGCCATTGTCAGCATAAATGTATCAATGTATTCGATTGCACCGTTCAAAGGTATTTCCTTTACGCTGTCTACACCTAATATATATTGTAAAAGTGAGTTCAGACAGATGATTCCGATGAATCCGAAAGCAAACCATGGAATAGTGATTTTACTCTTTTCTGCTTTTCCTCCGTTAGTGCTGCTTTTGCGTTTTGCCAAAGCAAAGCTCATGATGACCAATACCGGAGCAAGCATCATCACACGAATCATTTTTGTGATAGTAGCTGTTCCTGCAATACCCAGTGCGTCGGTAGGGTCCATGGCATTACCGGCTCCGGCTACATGCGCTACTTCGTGAAGGGTACTTCCGGTGTAAATGGCAACTCCCATATCTCCCAATCCGTTTAGCATACCGGCACGGTACATGATGGGGTAAAGAAACATTGAAATTGTTCCGAAGATTACCACTGTAGATACGGCAATAGCTGTCTTGTGACCTTCACATTTCACTACTGGTTCTGCACCCAGTACCGCAGCCGCACCACAGATAGCACTACCCGTTGCAGTCATCAGTGAAGTATCTTTGTCCATTTTCATGCACGTCCCAACCAGATGCCCAGGAAGATAGTTCCTGCAACTATGATTGTATCGATTATAACCGCAGGTAATCCTACTGCAGCAACTTCAGTAAGTGTCAGTCGGAAACCATATAACACGATACCTGCGCGCAGATTTGTTAGTACAGAATTTGATTCCCGGTACCCAAGTTTCGGGTAAATGGTTTCTCAAACTGTTAGCATAAAGCATACCCAATATGATACCTACAATCAGCGGACTGAATGAAAGACTTTTTACAAATGGAATTTCAGCAATGTAGAATGCTGCAAATGAAAATAATGCAATAAGCAAAATACCATGAATGGTATTACCTCTGTTTCCTTTTTCGAACATCGTATAATTTTTTTAATGGTTAATTCTTTTTTTCGACTGCAAAGGTAGGTCATTATTCAGTGGAAACCTATTGAAAAATATTTATCCGTTATAACCAAAGGTAATAACCTTGAAGTAAACAATTAGTCCTTTCTTCTTTTCTGTCGGTATGCTGTTTGGCTTACCAGAAGTATGAAAAGAAGAGAGGACTCTAAATGCAGAAGTGCTGCCATAGTTGTCGAAATAAAACTTCAGCAAGTTTTATTGATTTTATCATGATCTTTTGGGAAACTTTACATCAATTTTCTAAAAAAGATGATGATGTTTTTTGACTGCATGACAACTGTTGCTTAAATAGTTGATAATCTTCTGCTTATAATTTGCAAAATAGAGAGACAAAAAATGGAACACTCATATCTATCAATATGCCGTGAAAAATAGCAACAGGCATCATATCTTTACCCGAATATCGTGTGATCATGGGTAAGACCACGTCCATGGAGTTTACTCCGGCAGCTGAGATCGGAGCAAGCTTTCCGAAGTATTTGCATAACAATGGTGTTCCAAGCAATGCCATCATTTCACGGAATATGTTAGACAGTAATGCGATTGTTCCTAATTCAGTAGCAAGTTGAAGTCCGATAGAAGCTTCTTTGAACTGAGTAATCAGGATGGACGAGAGCGAATAATAGGCAAATCCGCTTCCTACAGCCATACAGTCGAATATGCTCCAGCGGGAAATCAGCAGGCTGGCAAGTGCCGAAAAGAGCAGCGTACCACATATAGTGGCAAGGGGTATGAGCAAATATTTCAGACGAAGATCGGATATGATATACTTCAAATCCTTGCTCGATCCGATACTTAATCCTACTTGTAGCATCAGTGCATATAAGATATACATCGTCAGGTTACTTTGCTTAAGATCAAAAGGAAGCCATCCCATAACTCCCAATATGCAGCCAGCTACAAAAAACAATAAAACGATAATACTTCCTTTCATTGTTCACCTCCTTTCTTGAAGAAAAATTTCAGCACCATCCACGATGCCAGAATACTGCCGCAGGTAGCAGAAAAAGCCAGTATGGCAGCCTGCCATCCAAATGCAGCCAGATTATTGATAATTAGTTCATTTGAACCGACTGAGATTCCAAGCAGGAACAACAGAAGAAAAATAGTAATCGAAATGGTCTTTTCAGTCTTTTGCAAAAAGGCAATATTTCTGAACAGGTATCCCACAGTGATCCCTGTCAACATAAATCCGATAACAGTAAACATATATACGTGATTATGAGGTTAGAAACTTTTGTTATATAGTCTTTGTTGTGCCGTCAGAAGCGGCTGTACCTCATAGAAATCCACTGAACCAATGTATGTGTACGATGCGATAACCGTTGCATATAGGTTCATGCAACAGCAACTTTATGTCGGTATGTATCGCTTTTATATTCATTGGTCAGTTTGGTTTTTGATGGCGCAAAGGTATGATGTTTTTGCATATTTTCCAAATCTTTATGCATAAAAGCAATACAAACAGTCGAGATTCGCCACAAGCAGGTTGAAATAGAGTATTTTATTATTCGACCGACTCCTGCTTGCAGCGTATCTTCGTAACACGACATACATAAACGGAGAATACCGTTATGAAGAAGAACTGATGCTCCCGGATGCTTTTTCGTTGCTGGTAATTCAGTCATAAAGAGAGAAAATCCAGAACCATTCAAGTTACGATGCTGTCGATGTTAGTCATTACATTATCGCAAAGTGTGCAGCCTGCCATCCATAATGCCAGGTTGCTAATAGTCGATTTATTTTGATCCTATTGAAAATCCTAAATATAAAGAGTAAAAGCAAAGTGGTAAATGTAACGGTTTTTTTCAGCCCTTATAAAAGAAAAACATGTACGAAAAGATGCCCGATAGCCATACCCATTTATACAAAGGTAAGTAAAATCAGGATATATCAAAAATAAATGATGTATATTTGTGGAGAAAAAACAGACATTAACATGATACGAAATACATTGTTGGCACTTGCCTTAGGAACGGCACTCTGCGGACAGGCTCAGGAAAGTATGAAAGCTGAATTTTGTTCTCCCTTCGACTTTCCGTTGCTGCTAAGTGCAAATTTCGGTGAGTTGAGGCCAAATCACTTTCATAACGGACTAGATATAAAGACACAAGGGGTTACAGGTAAACCGATTCATGCTGTTGCCGATGGATACGTATCACGAATCATGGTATTGCATGGTGGATATGGTCAGGCGATTTTTGTTACTCATCCCAATGGATATACTTCAGTCTACGGACATGTTGTATCTTTTGCTCCGGAAATACAGAAATATGTACGTGCATACCAGTATGAACATGAAACGTTTGTATGTAATCTGTATCCCGAACCTGATAAGTTTCCTGTAAAGGCTGGAGATATCATCGCTTTAAGCGGGAATGAAGGAGCATCGGCAGGACCGCATCTTCATCTGGAATTACGGAGAAACGACAATGGAGATTATGTAGATCCTATGCCATTTTTCAGTCATTATCTGAAGGATACCAGGTCACCGGTAGCTAGTATTGTCGGGCTTTATCCGGTGGCTGGCAAAGGTGTAATAAATGGTTCTTCCAGAAAGAAACTGGTAAATGTAGGAGCTTTGAAGCAGCAGTTTACAGCTTGGGGGCAGATTTATACGGGTATCAGTGCCAAGGACTATATGACGGAACGTCAAATTTTTATGGAGTGCATTCGGTTACTTTGTATGTAGATTCTGTAAAGGTTTTCAATAGTACAACTGATGAGGTTTCTGCCGATGAGAATCGTATGATAAACGGTTTTACTGATTATGATGAACTGATGCGTACGCGCAGGCTTATCATGCGTTCGTATAAGTTGCCGGGCAATAGCTTCGCCTGGTAGAAACCGGTTCAGACCGCGGACTGGTGACTATTGATGAGGAACGTGATTATCATTCT
>ENA-OQHA01000714-OQHA01000714.1-human-gut-metagenome-genome-assembly--contig:-NODE-714-length-15416-cov-7.108444_pt1 | contig 15416 bp, 17 predicted proteins | sample MGYA00242558_ERZ504707 | MGnify/ENA primary metagenome ERZ504707 (study PRJEB26092, sample SAMD00036197) | human gut metagenome | host: Homo sapiens | study: EMG produced TPA metagenomics assembly of...
GACCCCGAGATTACAAATCACGTGCTCTGGCCAACTGAGCTAAAGAGGCGATAATCATGTCTTTTTTGAGCCTCTTGTCGGATTCGAACCAACGACCCGAGATTACAATCACGTGCTCTGGCCAACTGAGCTAAAGAGGCGGGTGGGTAAGCTTACCATATCGCGCCGCTACAACCAACTACCTTTGCTGCGATCAAGCCCTGGAGGATTCGAAGGGAGCTGGCCGTATGGGACTTACCCGTATTTCAACATGTTCTCGACAGACATCTTATCGATGTTTCTCGATTGCGGGTGCAAAGGTAGGCATTTTTTTGAATACGCAATACCTTCATGAAAAAAAATATACCAAAATGGTAAAGAATATGATTTTTCAGTCTTTTTATATACCACAGCTCACTGAAAAAGACTACTTTTGTAACCATTATCAAACGTAACTATCATGACAACAGAAAGACCGATAACCTTACAGGAATACGCCATGCGGTTTGGAACTTACATGGGATTGTTCTGGATTTTCAAATTTATCTTCCTCCCCATAGGCTTTTCCATCCCGTTGCTTCAGCTCCTGTTTATCCTGATGACCCTCTTTGTACCGGTGTTAGGCTACATTTATGCACGCCGCTACCGCAACCAGTATCATGAAGGCAATTTTTCTTTCACTCAGGCTTTCAGTTTCTGCTTTCTGATGTATCTTTTTGCTTCTATCCTGACAGCGCTGGCACACTACGTGTATTTCCGCTTTATTGATCAGGGTTATTTGTTGAATACGTATCTGGACCAACTGGAAACTATAAAGGATTCCGTAACCGGCGACATGAAGATTTCCGTAGAACAACTTATCGGCAGTCTGAATGTCATTTCTTCTCTCAGTTCTTTGCAACTGACCTTTCAGCTGCTTTCGCAGAATTTCTTCTATGGAATCCTGTTAGCCATTCCCACCGGTCTGGTAGTCATGAAAAAGAAAAACTAATCGCTTTAGCAATATAAATATGGATATATCTGTAGTCGTACCTCTATATAATGAAGAGGAGTCCTTACCCGAACTGTATGCTTGGATTGAACGCGTAATGCATGAGCATCATTTTACCTACGAAGTTATCTTTGTAAATGATGGTAGTACAGACCACTCCTGCAGGTCATCGAAGAGCTTAGCCGGAAGTCAAAAGAAGTGAAAGGCATCAAGTTCCGCCGTAATTATGGAAAATCACCTGCCTTATTCTGCGGATTCAAGAAAGCAGAGGGAGATGTAATCATCACCATGGATGCTGATTTACAGGACAGTCCGGATGAGATTCCGGAACTTTACCGCATGATTACAGAAGACGGCTATGACTTGGTTTCCGGATGGAAACAGAAGCGCTATGACCCGCTGTCGAAAACAATCCCGACCAAACTATTCAATGCTACTGCACGTGCGGTTTCGGGAATACATAATCTGCACGACTTCAACTGCGGACTGAAAGCCTATCGCCGGGACGTAGTGAAAAACATTGAGGTGTACGGCGAAATGCACCGCTACATTCCCTACCTGGCTAAAAATGCCGGTTTCAACCGTATCGGAGAAAAGATTGTACATCATCAGGCACGCAAATATGGAAAGACCAAGTTCGGACTGAACCGTTTCGTCAACGGATATCTGGATTTGCTTACCTTGTGGTTCTTGTCTACCTTCGGCGTGAAACCGATGCACATCTTCGGCTTCTTAGGTTCCATCATGTTCATCCTGGGATTTATCGCTGTCGTTGTAGTAGGCGCTACCAAGCTCTATGACATGTATTGCGGCAATCCTTATCGCCTGGTAACTGAAAGTCCCTATTTCTACCTGGCACTTACCACCATGATATTAGGGACCCAGCTTTTCCTGGCCGGATTTATCGGAGAACTGATTGCACGCAATTCTCCTGAAAGAAACAACTATCAAATCGAGAAAGAAATTGAATAATGAAGAAACTACCGATTGTATTAGGTATCCTCTTGGTGGCAGTCGTTTCCTTTTTCCCAGCTTGTGAAGTGGAAAACTGTCCGCCCAATGCACTGGCGTATGCCCAGTTTGCATTTGTTGACCAATATGGACGGTCTGTGCAGTACACCGATACACTGACGGTCATCGGGCAGTTGGAGACCGCTGATACGACAATTTACGACACGCTGATTAATAAGTCAACCAACACAAGTACGCTCAGCCTACCGCTCAGCTACGGAGAACAAACCCGGTTTATCCTTCAGTATGCCAACCGCCAGCGAGACGTCCTTACAATCACCCACCGCAATATTCCTTACTTTATCAACCTGGATTGCGGTACCATGATGTTTTATGAAGTCACCGGTGCGGAAACTACTACCCGTATGCTCGATTCGCTTGTCATTACCAATCCGAACATAGATAATTATGAGAAAGAGAATTTCAAGATATATTTCACTATTTCTGATACTAACGAGTAGCTGTCTTTTGCTTTCTCCCTTGCAGGCACAGAAACCGGGCGTACATAAAGCAACTCCCGCAGAGATTAAAAAGGAAGACAAGAAGAAAGCTGAGCCGACAGAGTCTGTCCCGTTCTATCAGGGCACGAGCATAGGAGTGGAAATTGCCGGACTGGGAAGTTACCTGTTAGGCAGCGACATTCTGAATACTGAAATTGCCGTACAAGCCAACTTGAAAAATCGCTTTCTTCCCGTCATTGAAGTGGGATACGGAAAGGCAGATGCCATAAATGACGGAAACAACCTGCACTACAAGACTTCCGCTCCTTACTTCCGTATCGGAATGGATTATAATGTGTTTTACAAAAAGACACATCTCCCGGGTTATTTGTATGTGGGTCTTCGCTACGGCATGAGTTCTTTCAGCTATGATGTAGACGGCCCCAGCATGACCGACCCCAACTATGGTGGAGAAGTCTCCTATCCGTTTGCTTATTCCGATATGAAGAGCAGAGCCAGCTGGCTAGAAGGAGTGCTCGGACTTAAAGTGAAAATATACAAAGGTTTCTGCATGGGCTGGAGCGTGCGATATAAAATGAGAATGAACGTGGAAGGTCATGACAATTCCATTCCATGGTATGTGCCCGGATTCGGGAAAAATGCCGGGAGCAGCTTTAACTTGACGTATAATCTCATTTACAACTTACCCTTCTGATTCACATGAATTTAATCGAAACCATCTTATTGTCCGTCAGTCTGGCTATCGACTGTTTCACCGTATCCGTAACCAGCGGAATTATTTTGCACCGCATTCAATGGGGCACGTTTTTACGAATGGCTTTTTTCTTCGGACTCTTTCAAGCACTAATGCCCTTCTTGGATGGTTAGGTGCCAGCCGTTTCCAGCATCTGATTGAAGCCTACGACCATTGGATTGCCTTTGCCCTATTGGCATTTTTAGGTATCCGCATGATACGTGCGCAGTTTAAAGAAGAAGAGACTGCTTCCTTCAACCCTACCAGCCTGAAAGTGACACTGGCATTGGCTGTAGCCACCAGTATTGATGCATTGGCCATCGGTATCTCGTTTGCCTTTGCCGGATTCAAACAACTGGAAAGTCTTTGGATGCCTCTGACCAGTATTGGAATTGCCTCTTTCGTACTCTCACTGGCAGGAAGCCTCATCGGCGTATTCTTCGGCAAGCGTTTTCACCTGCGGGTGGAAATCTTCGGGGGACTGGTGCTGATTGGCATCGGTATCAAAATATTAGTAGAACATTTATTCTTGCAATAAAATCATGAACAAAAACAACTTAAAATGGCAGTTGCCGTTTCTTGTATTGCTCATCGTAGGAACGGTACTGATTCTGAGAAAACAATCTCCTTACCAGACCGACCAGGGACTGGTATTCGGTACGGTATATAAGATTACCTACCAGTCATCTGAGAACCTGAAAGCGGAAATTGAGAAAGAACTGCAAAAGGTGGACAATTCCTTGTCGCCGTTCAACAAGCAGTCGGTCATCACGCATATCAACCACAATACAGACATGCGTGCCGACAGCCTGTTTGCGTATGTGTTCAATCTGGCCAAGACTATCTCCAACGAGACCGGAAAAGCCTATGATGTCACCGTAGCCCCACTGGTCAACGCATGGGGATTCGGGTTCAAACATTCCCAGTTTCCCGATTCACTGACCATCGACAGCCTGCGCCAGTTCGTGAGTATCGACAAGATACAGCTGAATGCAGAGGGAGAAGTCGTCAAGGCCGACCCGCGCATGATGCTCGACTTCAGCTCGATTGCCAAGGGTTTCGGCGTGGATTGTGTCGCCCGGCTGTTCGACCGCAAAGGCATCAGGAACTACATGATTGACATCGGCGGGGAACTGGTGCTGAAAGGACAAAACAGTAAAATGGAGCCTTGGCGTATCGGAATCAACAAACCCATCGACGATTCCCTGTCCGTCAACCAGGAACTACAGACCGTATTAGAAATTACCAATGCCGGTATGGCTACTTCGGGCAACTACCGCAATTTCTATTACAAAGACGGAAAGAAGTATGCACATACCATCGACCCTCGCACGGGATACCCGGTACAGCACAATATTCTTTCATCTACCGTCATCGCCAAGGACTGTGCCACAGCCGATGCCTACGCCACTGCCTTCATGGTACTGGGACTGGATTCAGCCAAGGCCATCTGTAGTGCCCATCCTGAGCTGGATGCCTATTTCATCTACTCGGACAAAGACGGGAAATTGCAGACTTACTCCACTGAGGGTATGAAGAAATACATGCGAAACTAAAAAAGGCCTTGTCCAAGACAGGATATAAAAAATGCCGGAACGTAAAAAATACGCTCCGGCATTTTTTATCTTATCAAGATACTACACCAGCCTTCTTCAGGCAAAAATACCCGTAACAATCTTCTTTTCCCAGTACTTCTTAGGAAGTACTGCAGTACTGCCGTGAAAGTAGCAGAGTACTGATTAGAAAGTACTGGAGTACTGCCAAGGAAGTACTGACACATCCCAGTCGTTCAAGAAAAGACCTTGTAATTATCCTAATACATTTCCTAAATAGAGGAAGAACATACCAATCAGCACTAAAATCAAATCAACCACCTTGCTCTTCAGGTTCTTCTCGCGGAATATCATGGCACCAAACAGGAAGGAAACCACCACGCTTCCCCGTCGCACCATAGACACGATGGAAATCATGGCTCCGTCCATACCAAGCGCATAGAAATACACGAAATCAGCCGCCGACAAGAATACGGAAATCAGGATAATGCACCAGTCCCAGTGAAACGGTGTACTGCTTTTCCGCTTGGGCCACCACAAGAACATCAGCACTCCTCCCATCAGGAAAAGCTGGTACACATTGTACCACGCCTGTACCACCATGTTGTTGAAGCGTCCCATCAGGTATTTATCGTACAAACCACTGACAGCACCTAACACAGCCGCCAGCACCACAAACCAAATCCATTTGTCGTGCTTGAAATCTATTCCTTCTTTCTTTCCCGAACGGCTCAGCATGAAAAACGAAATGATAGCCATCAGCACACCAATCCACTGGTACACATTCAAGCGTTCACCAAATATCAGCAAGGCACCTACCAGCGTCATGACCGGACGGGTAGCATTGATGGGGCCGACAATGGTCAAGGGCAGGTGTTTCATACCAAAATAACCGAACGTCCACGAAGAAAGCACGATAAACGATTTCAGGATAATGAACTTATGCACCTCCCAACCTGCTGAAGGCACGTAAAAAAGCGTATCCTGCAACGCCTCCGGATGAAAGTACGAAACTAAAATAAACGGTAAAAAAATCAGACTCGAAAACAGCGTGTTCAGTCCCAGTACCGGAAGAACCGCATTGTTTGCCAATGATTTTTTCTTGAAGACATCATAAAAGCCCAGCAACGCCGCTGAGCAAAAAGCCAGTAATAACCACATGTTTTCTTGATTTTTGTAAACCGCCGCAAAGGTACGACAAAAATCCCAAACTCATTGCACAATTCAAAAACTCTCTCTAACTTTGAATGAAATGAACGAACAGGTAATACAAAAACTAAAAATCCTGACTGAATCCGCCAAATACGACGTGTCGTGCGCTTCCAGCGGTACTTCCCGTAAAAACACACGGGGAGGAGTCGGTAATACAGTAGGAGGATGGGGCATCTGTCACAGCTTTTCAGAAGACGGACGCTGCATTTCCCTGCTCAAGATTATGCTGACCAACTACTGCATCTACGATTGTGCCTACTGCATCAACCGGGTAAGCAACGACATTCCACGGGCCACTCTTTCCGTTACGGAACTGGTGGAGCTGACCATGGAGTTCTACCGAAGAAATTATATAGAAGGACTATTTCTCAGTTCGGGAGTGGTACGCAACCCCGACTACACCATGGAACGCCTGGTACGGGTGGCCAAAGACCTGCGACTGGTGCACCGTTTCAATGGTTACATCCACCTGAAAAGTATCCCCGGTGCCAGTGAAGAACTGGTACGGGAAGCCGGACTATATGCCGACCGTCTCAGTGTCAATCTGGAGATTCCGACAGAAAAGAATTTAAAACTGCTGGCACCGGAGAAAGATCACCAGAGTGTGTATCTTCCGATGAAATACATTCAACAAGGCATACAGACCTATCAGGAAGAGCGCAAGCACTATCGTCACACTCCCCGCTTTGCTCCTGGCGGACAAAGTACCCAGATGATTGTAGGAGCCACCCCCGAAACAGACAAGGATATCTTGCAGGTATCTTCTTCGCTGTATGAAGAACCTACCATGAAACGAGTGTATTATTCAGGCTATATTTCGGTAAATACGTATGACAAGCGACTTCCTACCTTGAAGCAACCGCCTCTGGTACGAGAAAACCGTCTTTACCAGGCCGACTGGCTGCTGCGTTTCTATCAGTTCAAGGTAGATGAGATAGTGGACGACCAGAGTCTAATCTGGACTTGGAGATTGATCCGAAACTGGCCTGGGCCCTTCGCCATCCGGAGTTCTTCCCCGTCAATATACAGACCGCCGATTATGAAGCCATCCTGCGTGTGCCGGGCATCGGAGTAAAATCGGCCCGCCTGATTGTGGCTTCCCGCCGTTTCTCCCGTATCGGATTTTACGAACTGAAGAAGATGGGAGCCGTCATGAAGAAAGCCAAATACTTCATCACCTGCAATGAGCTGCCCGAAAAGACCATTCATGAGCTAGGTGCCTACGGAGTACGGAAACTTCTACTCCCTACTCCCCGCAAGAAGATAGACGAACGTCAGCTGAGTTTCGACTTTGGAGATACAGAAGAAGCTGCCCCCACAAACGAGTGAAGGCAGCTTCCTTACTTTTATGCATTCTACATTTTCAGCGGATAGAAACTTCCATTACAGGCTGTTCCTTTATGGTATCCAATGGTACCGCTCTGTACTTGACACGCTGAAAATCAATCTTATTTAAATCAATGCTACGTATAGCAGAATTATACATGGTACGATAATAAATCATCCGATGCCGCATATCCGTGGCCGAAGTCCACTGTGTAGCACTTGGGATATTGACAGGCACTTTTCCTTCCGCAAACTCAATTCCCAATGGAATATCAAAGTTGTTCAAAATCTGAAATCCTTGAAGTACGGTCTGACGGGCATTATCCTGCACAGGAGCTGTAGCCTGATAAAAGGCAGCCCGCACAAAACGGGAGGGAGGAGTCACATCACCGGGAATACCCAAGAATCCGCTTCCAGCCCCGAAAGAACGAAGAGCCACATTCCCTAACGACTGAGGTTGGCACTGCCCGGATACAGATTGACGTAATTATTCAGGTTGGTCAGTTGCCATTCAAATCCCGGAGAGTTAGTCAGTACTCCCAAGTTGTTTTCAAAGAAATGCAATTCACCGTCTACGATTTCCAATACCACCTGACGTCCTGACACATCGGCAAAACGCCAGTGTACAGTCGATGCACGCGGTCAATGGCCACTACATGTACCTGCTTCAGGCTTTCCATCACTTCATCCACCGTCTTGCAGTTGCCTAATACCCAGGAAACCAACTGCAAATCGGCAATGGAAGACGATTTATACTCTGCTTTATACGCTTCATACTGTCCGTAATTCGGGAAATAGAACAGACCGGCAGAGAGACCTTCTTCGTTCAAACCTTCTGCCACAAACTCCTTTTGTTCTACCGCAAGGCCCACATATCCATATTTTGCCGTAAATTTCATGCCATCCTGTCCGCCGGCACATACGACTGAACCGTATAGCCACGTGGCACCACCACATAGCAACTGTTCAAGTCACTTCCACCCCATTCAATGGTACGGGCAAGAATGCGTGTGCTGTCTTTTGCTGTCAAGGTGATACCTGTGCAAGCCTGAGCAGGCTGTGACTGGAAGACGGCCACTGTGCCATCAGTCCCAAGAGCATAGATTTGTAATTCATCATTTAATCTGTTTTTATTATATAACAAAAAACTATTCCTTTTGTTTCAGTTTATCGTTTTTACTACTTTTGCTCCCTGAAATCCTCTATACACAAAGATACGAAATTCTCATAAACCATGACAGTTTTTCAATACGATTCCACTTTTGAAGGTCTGCTTACCGCCCTGTTCGATGCCTATTATCGCCGGACTTTTCCCGACCTGCTGCTTACAGAGAAGGAACCGCTTCCGCTTTTTCATGAGGAGGTACATCAGGTGGTAACAGATGCGGAAAAGACAGAACGGGTTTGGAAACTGTTATCACGTAAACTTTCCCGAAGAGCACTTGCCTCCCTTACCTATTGCTGGCTTTCGGAAACACCGGAAGCAGCCATGCTCCTTTTTCGCTACATGCGGAAAGTAATCGATGCACCGGCCTCTATCGAACAAAATTTCGCAGACCCAGATGTGTTAGGAGTGTATCAGCTCAGCAAAAAGTAGCAGACGAGCGAATGAGAGTACTTCAGTTCATGCGCTTTCAAAAAACAGCCGACCAGGTATATTTCGGTATCATGGAACCTCTTTATAACGTCTATCCACTGACCATCTATCATTTTCGCGACCGGTTTGCCGACCAGCCATGGATAATCTACGATGCACGCCGTCGCTACGGCTACTATTACGACCTGAAAGAGGTTAACGAAATTACATTTGAAGACTCTCGTGCTGCCTTCCTGCGACATGGCAAGTTGGAAGATGAGCTGCTGGATAAAAATGAAAAGCTTTTCCAGGAGGGCTGGAAAAGCTATTTTCACAGTGTATGTATTCAATCCCGACTGAATCCCGTAAAACACAAAAAGGATATGCCGGTCCGTTTCTGGAAATATCTTACAGAGAAAGACTAACCCAGCGGGAATAATTCATCCGGATAGCCTATATCGACCAAAAAGAGTGCATGTCCCGGTACGGATGTACCTGCACTGCAGCGGTTCTTCTCTTCTATCACCTTCCGGAAACCTTCCACCGAAAGTTTGCCGCGTCCCACTTCTACCAGCGTACCAACAATGGCCCGAACCATATTCCGCAAGAAACGGTCTGCCTGAATGGTAAATACCCATTCCGTTTCGCTTACCTGCTCCCAGTGGGCGTGCATAATCTTGCAGTTATTGGTTTTCACATCCGTATGCAATTTACTGAAGCTCGTAAAATCCGTGTAATCGAACAAGGTCTGTGCTGCCTCATTCATCTTTGCAAAATCCAAAGGCTGGAACAAACGCCAGCAATATGCCCGGTTAAACGGATTCTTCTGTGTGGTAACGTAGTATTTGTACGTACGATAAGTCGCATCAAAACGGGCATGCGCATCCTGATTCACTCTCCGCACACGGTACACCGATATATCCGGCGGCAGCAAACGGTTCAGTTTATCCGTCACCGTATCTTCATCCAGCATCCATTCCACATCAAAATGTGCCACCATCAGGCGGGCATGTACTCCAGCATCCGTACGTCCGGCCCCCACCACTTCAATGGCCTCATCCCGCAAGAAAGTATGCAGCGCTTTCATCAGCGTTTCCTGCACACTGCTTCCGTTCGGCTGTATCTGCCAGCCATGATAGTTAGTACCGTCGTAAGCCAAATAAATGAAATATCTGAACATAACTTCTTGAATTATCGGGCAGTAATATGGAAGCAACCTTGTTTCAACTCGTATTTCACATAACAGCGGTCTGCCTTACGAAGGTCACGTAACACTTCCGACAGCACCAGCTTCAATGTATCCGAACTTACATCCTGCATAGGACGACCATCGGGGTCTTCTACCTTCTCAAAACGCTTCCAGCTCACATCAAATGTCGTTCCATAAAAATGACAGGAGTTCAGCGAAGCATTTCCATTGGTTCTCCGCAGACGCTTCACGTCATCCTTCGTACGAGTCACAGACGTTACAATGATTTTATTGGGGTTCAGTCCTTTGTTTTCCAGTGAATCCAAGAAATTAACTCCGATGGTATCCAGCAGCGCACTGGCCTGAGGTATCAGGTAGGGAATTGAATGCGTCAAAGAGTCCAGACCATACCGTTCACAAGCGGCAATTTCAATCAACCGGTCCTTCATTTCTTCCGCCTCTTCACGGGTACTGATAGGACGGATACCTATTTTCTTGGCTGTAGCCAGTTGCACATCATTCAAATCTCCAAACGAACGTTTATAGCTGATAACTCCCCTGATATTGCGCGGATTGTTCATTTTCATTGACATGTCCTTTTCCTTACATCCAGCCAGACAGATGCCAGCAAATAAAGCCACCGCCAGACATGACTTGATCAATAATTTCATTTCTTTTCCATTTTTAATTCCATGCAAAGATAGCATAAAAAGCAAGAAGCACAAAACCACCGAATAAAGGTCAGGACAATACACATTATTACTTTTGGTTATCACGCATAAAAAAATGTAAATAGGACATTCCATGGAAATCTTCTATCTTTGCGCCCGAAATAAAATCAAAATCACTAAAAACAAACTGATATGTTCAAGAAAGGAAACAGAGCCAATACCCTCCATGGTATTTTATTGATTGCATTATTTTCTTTTGCAGCCTTCTACATTGCCGAAATCCCCTTCGTGAAAAGTCTTTCTTTCAGTCCACTGATTGTGGGTATCATTTTGGGAATGCTTTATGCCAACAGCCTGCGCAACAAACTGCCTGAGACATGGGTTCCAGGTATCAAGTTCTGCACCAAGCAGGTGCTGCGTGCCGGTATCGTACTCTACGGATTCCGTCTGACACTGACACAAGTAGCCGCCGTAGGACTCCCTGCAGTGGTTATCGATACCATCATCGTAGCCGGTACTATTTTCCTGGGCATCTGGCTGGGCAAACTGATGAAAATGGACAAAGATACTTCTCTCATGACAGCTACCGGTAGCGCCATCTGTGGAGCAGCAGCCGTACTGGGTGCAGAACCGGTGGTAAAATGTGAAGGACATAAAACGGCCATTGCCGTATCTACGGTAGTCATTTTCGGAACCATTTCCATGTTCCTCTATCCGATTATGTACCGTGCCGGTATGCTGGATGCACTGGGAGATACGGGAGTAGCCATCTATACAGGAAGTACCCTGCATGAAGTTGCTCACGTAGCAGGAGCCGGAAATGCCATGGACCCGACCGATTCATTAGGAATTGCCGGAACAGCTACCATCACCAAGATGATTCGCGTCATGATGCTGGCACCGGTACTGGTCATCATGAGCTTTGCATTGGCAGGACGGAAAAAAGCAAATCCTGAAGGTAAAGCCGAAAAGAGCAAAATCACTATTCCCTGGTTTGCATTTGGATTCATCGGTATCATCTGTCTGAACTCCTTGCTGCAATACCTTACAGGAGCCGAGACCGTAAAAGATATTCCACTGAACGGTGCCATTGAGTACATCGATACCTTCATGCTGACAATGGCCATGACAGCACTGGGTACAGATACCAGTCTGGAGAAATTCAAACAAGCTGGTGCCAAACCGTTCTTGCTAGCAGGACTGCTTTACATCTGGCTGGTAGGCGGAGGATACCTGCTGACACAATATATCACTCCAATGTTTGAATAAAAGATTATCTTCAAAAACAATAAGGGCAGGCGTAAACAAATACACCTGCCCCTTATTGTTTTTACATGTTCCGATACTGCTTGGGCGACATGCCCGTATAACGTTTGAAGTATTTCCCAAAGAAGGAAATATCCGAAAAATTCAACGAATAGGCTATTTCCTGTACCGTCATATCCGTAGAACGAAGCTTAGCCTGGGCATCGCGTATGATAAACGAAGAAAGAATGTCGGTCAAGGTCTTTCCGGTAACTTTCTTCACCGTTGTACTCAGATGCTGTGGCGAAAGATGCAGCTTCTCGGCATAAAAAGACACATTGCGTTCCGTTTTATAATATTGCACAATAATACGAACCAGTTCCTTTACAATTTCCTGATTTCGATTGTATCTCGGTGAATCTTCTTCCTCTCCTCTTTTCTTGTATACACTGCCTAAAGAAAGAAGCAGCTGCGTATAAATCAAACTGATTTGCATTCCGCTCATTTCTTCTTTTATCTTCTGCCGGCGAATCAAGAGACGGATACTATCCCGGAACAGTTCATATACGTCTTTCTTCATCTCAATTACCGGTCGCTCAAAGATATAAGGAGTATACTCCACGGTATAAGAAAACAACTTGGCTCCTTCTATCAGTTTTTTGGAAAAACCGACAAAAATAAACCGGCAGTCCTTACTCTGCTCCTGAATCTGAAAAAATACTCCCGGGAATATAATGGCCAAAGACCCTTCTTTCAAGTCATAACATGTCAAATGGATTTTCACCCGGCAACTGCCTCTAAGACAGAGCAGAAAAGCACATCCCGGAAAAGGTGCCGAAGTCTGGAACAAGCGGTAAAAACCACCCGTCATGTCTATACCCGCCACCATATCCTGGCCTTCCGGTAACAAATCAAGTCTGTCAAATCGCTTCATTCCTTAATTTCTTCTATAGGTGTCACATCTTGTATGTTCTTGTTCTTTTTGCGGAAACGCAACAAACGGACCATATCCATCAATGCATATACAATGGAAGAAATTCCCAACACAATAAAGGGTATCTCAGCCGTGGCAAACGGATTGAACAGGACTGTGATTCCCGCCGCCAAAATCAATACGGGCACTATATATACCCCAAATGGAACCGGCATGAATGAACGTGCAGCAATCAGGTTAGCCAACTGACTGATACCGCCCAACACCAACAGAATGCCTAACACATACATCAGCACTCCGACAAAGAAAGAAGGCATGATAATCAGCCATACACCGAAAAGTGTACTGCCTAACGCAACTATAGGGAAAACCGGACGAGGAGCATCCGCCTTACTCTTGTTCAACAGGGCCAGATAAGAAAACAATCCGACCAGTCCGGGAATAAGGAACAACACCCCGATAGTAATTACCAAATAACTCACTGCTACATCTGGCCATGTGACCAATAATATACCGATAACTAATGCACAGAGCGAACTGACTAATGCATAATTCAAAGATTTCATACTTCGTCCATTTTTAAATTCACTATCCAAAGGTAATGAAAAACTATCAATAAACAAATCATTCGCCCAAAAGGATAAAAAGCTATCACTTATCCGGCATAACTGTGCATTCCTCCGAGTACATAGTTTACGCCGAAATAGGTCATCAGTATGGCAGAGAACGAAACGATTAAAAACCAATGAAAAAAGTACGGATTTCTGAAACGAGGGATACTTTGCACATGAAAAGCCATTCCATAAAGCATGAAAGTAATCAGAGCCCAGACTTCTTTCGGGTCCCAGGCCCAATAGCTTCCCCAGGACACGTTGGCCCATACCGCACCGATAAAAATTCCGATTCCCAAGCACAACACTGCCGGATAAAGCAAGACCCGACAAAATAAAGTCAGCCGTTGCCGCTGCCACGTATGCCGCCGAATACCCAGTGCCAGGATACTACACAGACACATCAAAGCAAACAAGGCATACGACACCATAATCAATGATACATGCAGACTCAACCAGGGTGACAGCAATACCGGCATCAACGGGGTTATCTGCGGATTCATCTCGCTCAGATAAGCTACCAGCAAGGTAAAACCGGAAAGCAATAAACCGGCTGGAAGCAAAAACGAGAAGCGCCGCTGCCATATACAAGTACACAATAACAGAAATCCCGCTAAAAAAAGCATCGTTTCGTGTCCGTTTCCCAAAGGAATCCGTCCTCCAATATACCAACGAAGCAAATAAGAAGTCCAATGAAACAGACAGGCCATCCATACAGCCCACACCCATATCCATCGCCACCTACTCCTCCAGTTTCTTGCCTTATCGCCTTCTTGCATCACACAGGAATAGATCCACCAGCCCAAAGCTAGCAAACCTAAAGAAAGATTAGCCATAAACAAAATTTTAGTGAACGGTACCGCATGATAGAAAATCTCTGCACGTATTCTTAACGGAGATAACGGAGTGACACTTCCATCCTCCGGCAAAGGACGGATAAAAGTACCTTTCTGAAGCATCAGTACCATACCGACCTTCTCATCCAGTTCCAGCACTTCTTTTTCCAACTTTTTTGCCTGACGGTTCTCCAACCAGCCTTTCTCATGCGTATTTCGCACTTCGTCCTGTAGTCTCTGCAACAACCTCTCCAATCGATAGGTCTTTCCATCGAACAAGTCTACCAGTGCGGCATACTCCGATTTCAATCCCAATTCCTGCCTCAACCGTTCACTTTTCACTCGAAACATCGGTTCGTGCTGCCATTCTTCGGGATAAAGTAACCAACTGGCCACCACCTGTTCCGGTGTCAAACCATGATAAGAAGGTTTTCCACTCAACTTGATAACAAAGTCACGGGCCAGGGTATGGAAGGGCGCCACACGGTCGTGGTATATCACCTGACGCATCTTCAGCTTTTCCGCATCCTGACGAGCCAGGACACTGACCGGACGAGCTTGAGCTATCAACTGGAAAGCGCATATTCCTAGCCATACCAGTCCCGTTTTTCTCCATAGCGGATGACGTAACAAACGGAAAAATGTCTCCTTCCGGCTACCTAACAACCACAAGGAAGAGAAAGCCAGACACAAATACCCGGCATAGGTCACAGCAATTCCCCAAGGGTCATAGTTTACACTCAACCAGCTTCCAGACAAATCCGGGTCGTATGATGACTGATAAAAACGATAACCTTCTACAGAAAGAATGTGATTCATCGAAATTACCTCTTCTTTCCATTTTCCATTCACTTTATAACTCACGTAACTCTTGTAATCAGAAGGGGCTTCCGTTCCCGGATAATAAACCACCCTGAAGATGTCCAGAGAAAGACTGAAAGGCAACATCCTCGCTTGCTGGTCGGAAGTCCGGATAAAACTCTTCACTTCTTGCCCCTGCACCAGATGTACATACCCTTTTTCACCTGTCAGGTAGGTAAGCATGGCCCCTCCCAGTATCACTAAAAGAGAGCCATGCCACCACAAGA
>ENA-OQHA01000715-OQHA01000715.1-human-gut-metagenome-genome-assembly--contig:-NODE-715-length-15403-cov-4.860697_pt1 | contig 15403 bp, 16 predicted proteins | sample MGYA00242558_ERZ504707 | MGnify/ENA primary metagenome ERZ504707 (study PRJEB26092, sample SAMD00036197) | human gut metagenome | host: Homo sapiens | study: EMG produced TPA metagenomics assembly of...
TAAGGCGGTCTAGTGCGCCCAGTCTGGAAGCAGCCACAGCCAGATTGGCCGGTGCACCGCCGGGGTTTGCGGGCAAACTGAGGGATGCCGCGCGCATCCTTGCCGGTCTGGGTCAGGTCGATCAAAACTTCACCAAATCGTTAAAATGTCCATGCGTTTTCTCCTTATTTTTATTCTATAAGCTAAAACCCAACGGTCACCGCTGGAACAGATAATGAATGTAAGCGGCTGCACGCTCCGGGTGCGGTGCATTCTGCACTACCCAAGATAGACCTTGCCAGAAAAACCTGCCTGCCTGACAAACGGCGTGTCCGAAATATCCAGCACGGTCCCACCGGCGTTCAGACCCGACAGTGCATGGAAAGACGCATCCAGTGTCCGCAGATCGAGAAAATAATCATCTGCCAACAGTCGATCCCGTGCATATTCGTCCATCAGAACAACATCTAACCGCTGGGCACTGACTGCACCCAGCAGCTTCATCTCCGAAGCATATACATACTGCTCCTCTGCGCGTTCGCTTTCGCTGAGCAGCAAGCCGGACAGCAGATCGACCTGTTGCTTTTTGGTCAGACCCTGCGCCTCGGCAAAGCCGGTGGTAAGCTGTTCCGTCAGATCAGACCCGGCAGTGATATTTACCAGACCAAGGTAAAGCACATCCTCTTTTTTCGTCACATGACGGTAGGCTGCATACCCGAGGATATAGACGACGATGAGCAGGATCGCAATGGGCAGCTTGTAATATGCCAGATGTGCTCCCACTTTTTGCGCCATGGAGGAGCGGAGCGTATCCCGGTCAGTTTTTGTCATGGTCGTATTCCTCGTGTACTGCATCAGGGTCTCCACCGATCAGATAGAGGATCCGAAGCATCAGAAAGGAGCAGAGCATGGCGCAGAAGCCCATGCCCAGCAGGAATGCAGGCGTGAACACAAACACAATGACGTACCCCATGATGCCATAGATCGCCGCCATCAGCAGGGTGCAAAACAGATACCGGACACCCACGAGAAACGCTGTTTTCAGGATGCCGAAGGTGGTGTTTTCAAACCGTGCCAGCAGAGGAAAGGCATACAGCAGAACGATGCCGTACAGAACTGCCGCACCAATAAGCGTTGCAGTGAGCAGCGTCCAGAAAATGTTTTCGCTCCACATTCGGCGCAGCACAAAGCCATCTGCAACCAGGAAACTGCCGACTGTCAGCAGGATAAGCCAGAGTTTTGTGGCAGGCTTAAAATTTTCCCGGAACGCCTTAAAAAACATCCGGGTCAGACCATCGTCCCGATCTTCCGCCATTTTGAGCGTGACGTAGAACAATGCGGTCGTAGAAGCCCCTATGGTAACGATGGGCAGGCTGCACACGAGCCATAAGATGTTCAGGTAAGCACTGTAAGTCAATTTCGTCAGCACAGCAAACAGCGGCTTGTCCGTATTGCACAGGTCACGCATGGGGATTCTCCTTTCGCTCAATCTCCTGTGGATTCGCGCAGGATCAGGTTGGTTTCCGTATAGACGGTGCGATAGTTCAGCGATGGCTCTTCGATGCGGGTCATAAGCAGATTGGCAGCGGTGTAGCCCATGATCTGTCCATGGATATGGATCGAAGTCAGATGGGGGCAAAGTAGGAAGCTCCTGACTGTCATCGAAGCCGCAGACCCAGATATCATCGGGAACCGAATACCCCAGCTCATTCAATGCCTTGACCAGATCCATGGCAACAAAGTCATTGGCGCAGACAAAGGCATCCGGCATCGTTTTGAACCGACGTATGGTTTCGTACAGGGATACCGGATAGTTCTGCTGTCCGGATGGCATCGCACAGGTGCTCAGGCCTTCTGTCAGACCAAAGTACTCCACTGCATCCTTATAAGCCATATAACGCTCAAAGAAGGACTGACAGTGGTTTTTATCCCCCGCAAAGCTGATGCGTTTTTTGCCGCGCTGGACCATGTGAGCCACCGCATTCTGGACCTCAATGCGGTTTTCCATATAAAGGCGGTCGGCTTTAAGGGGAGGACGCATATCCATCACAGGGGTGTCTACAAACAGTAGCGGAACATCCAGATCGCACAGCATCTGTGCGTAGTCATAGTCGAATACTTCAATGCAGATGATGCCGGCTGTGCGCTGGATGTTGAGAGAAGATGGAAGCTTTTTCTCTTTCAGCTCTATGGGAGAAATGCGATGAATGGTCGTACAGCTATGCAGATGCTCGATTTCCGACTGGAAACGATCCAGCATCATGGAGGAAAAGTGAGAGCTGCTCAGAAACTGGGTCGTCAGCATGGCAATCTCCCGTTTGTCACTCGGCAGAATGGAATGCTCTGCTGCTTTTGCAGTGTCTTCCTGAAACAGCGGCAGATAGGCAAACTGCTTATAGCCCATTTCGGCGGCTTTGCGCAGGATCTTCTCCCGTGTGGCATCTGCCAGCACACCGGTATTGTTGATGGCCTTTGAAACTGTGTTGCGGGAAAGCTGCAGTTCGTTTGCAATATCCTGAATGGTGACTTTGGTTGCCATAAGTCATCCTCTTCCTTTTATAAATAAAGTCTGGTGACGGATCTTATTCTTTGCGACTCCAGTATAGTGCAAATGCACAAATTAGTCAAATGCAAAAATGCAAATCATCATTTTGCATATTTGCGCACTTTTGGATTTGTGCATCTGTACAAATCCACAATAATTTTTGATGTATACCATGAATTATCGTTGACATTCGCTTGCGTGAGTGGTATAAATGAATTACAGAGTTTTACATTTGCACAAACGAAGTGAAAAACGTAAAATTCAAAGGTGCAAATGTAAAACACAAATCAAACGGCAAGCAAATCAAAAAGGAGGAGAATGATTCATGAAAGCAAAGACGGCCTCGCCGGAAACGGCTGTGCTGACAGCAGAACGCAAGCTGCACAACACATGGGTCTACATCAAACGGCATTGGCAGCTTTACCTGTTGTTCCTGCTGCCTGCCGTGGCGCTGACGCTGGTGTTCAAGTACGCTCCCATGGGCGGTGTGCTGATCGCGTTCCAGAAGTACAATCCCTTCAAGGGCATCTGGGGCAGCGAGTGGGTAGGCTTCAAAAACTTTACCCGCTTCATGTCCTCGCCGGACTTCCAGCGCTATCTGATCAACACCCTGAAGCTGAGCGTCTACGGTCTGCTGTGGGGCTTCCCGATCCCCATCCTGCTGGCATTCCTGCTCAACCGTATCGAGAGCAAGAAGATCAAGCAGAAGGTGCAGCTGGTGCTGTATATGCCCAACTTCATCTCGGTCATCGTGCTGTGCGGCATCGTCCGGGTGCTGCTGAGTGTCACCGGTCCGGTGAACGGCCTGCTTCACACCAGCATCAACTTCATGACGCTGCCGGAAGCGTTCCGCCCCATCTACATTATCAGCGGCATCTGGCAGGGTGCCGGCTGGGCATCCATCATGTACACCGCATCCCTTTCTAACGCCAGCAAAGATCTGAAGGAAGCTGCGATGATCGACGGCGCAAACCTGATCCAGCAGATCATGACGGTGGAGTGGCCCGCCATTAAGGATATGGTCGTTATTCAGTTTATCCTGCAGGCAGGCAACATCATGAGCATCGGTTTTGAAAAAGCCTATGCCCTGCAAACGGACCTGAACCTGAACACTGCCGAGATCATTGCAACGTACGTTTATAAAAAGGGCCTGTTGGACGGCGATTACAGCTTTTCCACGCAGTCGGTCTGTTCAACACCATTGTCAACGTCATCCTGCTGATCGCAGTGAACAAGATCGTTGCCAAAATGAACGATGGCAAGGGCTTGTAAGGAGGGGTTTACCATGGCAAAACAGAAAAAATCAAAAATGGCCCTCTACACCAGACAAGATAAGATCATCCTGTACTGCGGCTACGCACTTCTGGGCTTGTTCCTGCTGGCGATCATCGTTCCGATGATCTACATCGTCATCGCGTCCTTTATGGACCCGGTCACGCTGCAAAACAAGGGCATCTCCTTTGATTTCAGCAAGTGGAGTCTGGATGCTTACCAGCGTGTCGTTTCGGACAAGCAGATCTGGGTCGGCTTCAGGAACGCGGTGCTTTACTCGATCATCTTCACCATCATCTCGGTAGCTGTGACGATGCTTGCCGCTTATCCCATGTCGCTGCCGGACTTCAAAGGCAAAAAGATCTTCAACACCTTGTTTGTGATCACGATGTTTTTCAGCGGCGGTCTGATCCCCACCTACCTGCTCATCAACAATCTGGGTCTGCTGGATTCCATGTGGGCGGTCATTTTGCCGGGAGCATTCAGCGTGTGGAACATGATCATTGCCCGTACCTATTATCAAGGCGTCCCGCGTGAGCTGCGCGAAGCTGCGGATGTGGATGGAGCCAGCGAGATGCTTTACTTCTTCAAGATCCTGCTGCCCGTCTGTATGCCGGTGGTGGCAGTTCTGGCTCTGTGGCAGTTCGTGGCAATGTGGAACAGCTACTTTGACGCCATGATCTACCTGAACAGCGCATCGAAGCAGCCGCTGCAGCTGGTGCTGCGTTCCATCCTGATCCAGAGCCAGCCGGAATCCGGCATGATCGCAGATATCCAGAGTACTGCCGAACGTGCGAAGATGGCAGAACTGCTCAAATATGCAACCATTATTATTTCCAGCCTGCCGCTGCTGGTGATGTATCCCTTCTTCCAGAAGTATTTTGATGCCGGCATCATGGCTGGTTCCATTAAAGGCTGAGGATATTCCAGAATTTTATAAGCCGGTACGCTCATCTGTTACACGAAAAAAGAAACATGAAAAAGGAGAAAATACCATGAAAAAGCTGATCTCTCGCCGCAACTTCCTCAAGGTCTGCGCTCTGGCGGCTCTGCCGCTGCTCTGTCTGCCTGTGGCGGCAAATCCACCGGCAGCGGTGATTCTGCTGCCGCAGCTGTGGACGTGACCGGTGCCGTTACATTTCCGCTGCCCGAAAAGGTCACCTTTACCGGTATGACCAGCTTCCCTGTAGGCAGCGAACCCGAACCGAACAACCGCACCATCTTCAAGCGTCTGGAAGAGCAGACCAATGTGCACATCGACTGGACCGCCATCCAGTCGACCAGTGGAGCGATAAGATCACCCTGAATATGTCCAACCCCAACACCCTGACGGATTTTGTTTTTACTGCTGATTTTACCGACAGCAATCTGCTGCGCTACGCAGATCAGGGTGTCATCCTCAATCTGGAAGACTACATTGACAACAATATGCCTTATCTCCAGAAGGTCTTTGAGCAGTACCCGGAGTACCGCACCATGTGCACCGACAGCGATGGCCACATCTGGCACTGCCCTGGATCGAGCAGCTCGGCTCAGAAAAGACCGCCATCCAGACCATTGGCAACATGAGCTTCATCAATACCAAGTGGCTGAACTTCCTCGGTCTGTCGATGCCCACCACAGTGGACGAGTTTGAGCAGGTGCTGATTGCATTCCGTGATAACGCCGCTTCTATCAAGGCGGAGTATGGCATTGACGGCGACATCATCCCCATGTCCTGCATCGTCAACAACGGCGATCAGGACCCAGCATCCTCATCAATGGCTTTGGCGAAGGCTACGGCGATGCAGACAAAGACCGCCATATCGCCGTTACCAACGACCGGAAAGTTATCTGTGCCGCCACCCAGCAGGGCTACCGTGATGGTCTGGACTGGCTGCACAAGCTGTATGCTGAGAAGCTCATCGACCCGGAGTGCTTCACGCAGGAGTGGTCCACCTATGTTTCCAAGGGCAAGGCTGGCCGCTATGGTGTCTGCTTCAGCTGGGATGTTGCCAACATTGACAACCTGACCGACTGGGAGCCGCTGCCTGCTCTGACCGCCGATACCCGAAATATCACTCCGCAGAACGGTTCTTTCACCAGCGGCTTTGCCCGCGGCAGATGCGTTGTCACCGCAAAGGCGACTAATCCTGCACTGGTTTGCGCATGGCTGGATCAGATGTACGCACCCCTCCAGTCTCCGCAGAACAACTGGGTACTTACGGCGATGCGGAAGGCTTTAACATCTTTGAACTGTCCACCAACGATAAGGGCGAGCCCATGCTGAAGCACGCTCCTCTGGGCGATGCTTCTCCCGTGGAAGTCCGTGAAGCGCAGTGTGTCAGTGGACCTCTGGCAGTTCTGGATGATTACTATGGTGTATACGTTACCTGCCCGGACGATGCACAGTATCGTCTGGACTGGATCAAGGAGATCTACACCCCGGATATGAACAACGATTATGTCTATCCCAATGTCTTTATGAGCAGCGAGGACACCGAGCAGGTCTCTAACCTGCAGGCAGATCTGCAGACCTACATGAATACGCAGAAGGCCAACTGGATCATGAACGGCACGAAGGATGCAGAGTGGAACGAATATCTGAGCAAGCTGGAAGACTACGGCCTGTCCGACTATCTGGGCATTATGCAGAAATATCTGGATGCTTACTACGCATAAGAATTCTTTCCTTTGGAGGATTCCATGAACGATTTGACTTTACAAAAAGCCCGTGCCTACGAGGCCGAGCACGGCGCAGCGATCTCCCCGGAAGAACGCCCTGCCTACCACATGACTCCTTATGTGGGCTGGCTCAACGACCCCAACGGCTTCTCTTATTATAAAGGGAAGTATCACCAGTTCTATCAGTATAACCCCTACGATGTGCGGTGGGCGCCCATGCACTGGGGTCACGCGGTCAGCACCGACCTGCTGCACTGGGAGTATCTGCCCTGTGCGCTTGCACCGGATTCCCCGGCAGACAACGGCCCCGGCTGCTTCTCCGGTTCTGCTACCGAGATGGATGACGGCAAGCAGCTGCTGATGTACACCAGCGTGGTGGCAGAAAAGCAGCCCAATGGGGAGATGCGGGACATCCAGACCCAGAGCATTGCCATTGGTGACGGTCTCGACTACGAAAAGCCTGCCTGCAACCCGGTGCTGACCCAGAAAGACCTGCCGGAAGGCTTCAGCAAGTTCGACTTCCGGGACCCCAAGATCTGGCGTGAGGCCGACGGCACCTACTCCGCCGTCACCGTCTGCCTGGCCGAGGACGGCAGCGGCGCAGCGGCACTGTTCCAGAGCAAGGACGGCTTCGACTGGCACTTTGTCACGGTGCTGGAACGCTGCAACAATCAGTACGGCAAAATGTGGGAGTGCCCGGACTTCTTCCCGCTGGACGGCAAGCAGGTCTTGATGCTCGGCCCCATGGAGATGCTGCCCAAGGGCGAGTTCCACAACGGTCACAACGTGATTGCTTCATCGGCAGCTACGACGAAGCCACCCACACCTTCACCAAGGAAAACGTGCAGCTGATGGACGGCGGCATCGACTTCTACGCCACCCAGACCACCCTTGCCCCGGACGGCCGCCGCATCATGACCGCATGGCTGCAGACATGGTCGGACACCGAGGATAAGCCCAAGGGCTGCAAGTGTTCGGGCAGACCATCTGCCCCCGCGAGCTGCACATCAAGGATGGACGCATTGTTCAGGCCCCGGTGCGGGAGCTGGACGCCGTCCACGGCAAGCGCACCTTCCACGAAAATGTAACGGTGCAAAGCGAAACTTCTCTGGAAGGCATCAAGGCCGTGTGGCCGACCTGACCGTTACGGTGCAGCCCGGCGAATACCGCTCCTTCACCCTGAAGCTGGCCGCCGATGCAGACCATCACACCAGCCTGACCTACGACCCCTACACCTCCGAGCTGACGCTGGATCGCAGCTATGCCGGTTCCCGTGCCGACATTGTTCACCGCCGCAGCTGCAAGGTGCGCAGCCAGAACGGTGCCCTGAAACTCCGCATCCTGCTGGATAAAAACAGCATCGAAGTTTTCGCCAACGACGGTGAGCAGACCATGACCGCATGGATCTACACCCCCCAGTCTGCCGATGGCATCACCTTTACTGCCGATGGCAAAGCAACTGTTACGGTGGAACAGTTTGAGCTGAATCTGTAACCTGATATTCCTTTCATTTCTCCTTCATTGAATACAGCCCCGCTTTGGCTTCTCCTTCGCCAAGCGGGGCTGTGTTTGTTATATTAGCTCCTACGCCCATCCACCATATGCTCCAACTTTGCGCAACGCGAACTTGTCGGGGCGGGGCCCCTCCATTTTGCTTACGCAAGACCGTTCGGTCGCTTAAAAGCCCCACTGGGGCTTTCATTGCTGCGCTACGCTTCGCAAACGCGAACAACGCTCTTTTTGCTCTGCACAAAATCCTGCATCGTTTGGCGTATGGCGTAGTTTTCGCTGGAAATCCATCAAAAGAAAAAGCCTGAAACTTCTCGGTACATCAAGAAGTTTCAGGCTTTGTTATCTTAAAATTGGAAATTTACTGGTCAATCGGCTTCATCGTGGGGAGCTTGACTGGTGGTGATTTATAGCTGTTTACAAGTGTTCATAAGCCTTTGTTCGTGCAAGATAAAAAGGTCTTATTTTTCGCAACTCTACGCAACTGTTTACAGCTATTCTCAAATTGGTGGTAAGTCAGTGGTAAGGCTGGTGGTAAACTTATTCGTCTTCGTGAGAGTGCCAACGCTTCAAGACTTCTTCCACCTGTCCAATAAGCTGCTCCTTGTTCGGCATATACAAGACATACCGGGATGCAAAAATCTGATTCGACAAACCGCCCAGCGCATACTCGGCTGCTATGCTGTCCTTGTCGGTGCAGAGGATGATGCCGATAGGAGGATTATCTTCCGGGTCGTTGACCTCTGCGGCGTAGTAGTTCAGATACATATTAATTTGTCCGGCAGCTTCGGGCGTAAGCTTGGTGGTTTTCAACTCGATCAGCACATAGGCATGCAAAATCTTATTGTAGAACACCATATCCACATAGTAGTGGGTGTTGTTCACTGTGACACGCTGCTGTGTGCCGACAAACATAAAGCCCCGGCCAAGTTCCAGCAAGAAATCTTCGATTTGTCGCACCAGTGCTGCTTCCAAATCGCTTTCAAGGAACGGCTTTTCTTCCGGCAGCCCCAAAAACTCGAATACATACGGGTCCTTGATAATGTCCTCCGGCTTAGTGTAGTCCACACCTTTTTCAGCCAATGCTAAAACTTGTTCCTTGTTGGCATCCCCACGAGACAAGAGCAGCCGTTCAAACAGGGAACTTCAACCTGACGTTTCATTTCACGGACAGACCAGCCAGAATTGACCGCTTCTTTTTCGTAGAAGCTGCGCTTCTCCTTATCGGAAATGGATAACAGCTCACAGTAGTGCGACCAACTCAATTCCAGACACTGTCTGGAAAATTGGATAGCTGAGATAGAACTGCCGCATATTGTAAACATTCGAGCGCGAAAAGCCCTTGCCAAGCTCCTTTGTCAACGCCCTGGAAAGCTGCGATAAGGTCTTTTCACCATATGCAGCACGGATGCTGTCATTTTGTTCACAACGAACAACGATCTCACCAATCTTCCAATAAGTTGACAGCAGTTCCTGATTGACCTGCTGTGCTACATTTTTACGGGAAGCTTCCAGCAGAGAACGAATCTCGCTCACTGCCGGGGCAAGAACCTGCGCTGCGAGGGTTACAGATTTATTTTCCATCAGTCATTTTCCTCCTTTCCTTCAAATGTCGTGGTTGCAGATAAGAACTCTGCAAACTTGTCGATTTCCTTTTTCTTGAGATTTTTTGTGGCCTCAGTGTAGATGTTCATGGTAGTGGTAATATCGGCGTGGCCCAGTACGTCTTGAATGACCTTCATGTTGATTCCGGCCTCGCAAAGCCGGGTAGCGCAGGTGTGCCGCAAGGAATGGCAACTAAACTTCGGAAGCAGGACAAGGTTCTTCGGCTTAATTGTACCGCTTTCGCATTTTGCCAGCTGTTCCTCGTTGCAGTCGCGGATGATACGGTCAATGCCTTTATTGATGGTGCTGTGATGCTGGCACTCGCCAAAACGGTTACAAAATAAAATCCGTATAGCCATCAATTGTCACCTTGCAGGAAATTCCAGTTTTCTTCTGATACTCTCGCTCTTGTACAAAAGCAGCCTTGACTGCCGGAGTCATAGGCACAATTCGATTTCCAGCTTCCGTTTTGGGTGTATTGATTCCGTACAGACAACCTTTCTCCCGGTGGCTGCAATAAATCAACGTGTGATTTACACTGATTTCACCCGTATCAAGGTTGATGTCCTCCCAGCGCAAACCCGTTGCCTCACCAGCACGGAGACCACATTCCACCATCACAGTAATGATGGGAAGCCAGTGATTGTACTTCTCACTGTTTTTCAAGAAGTCCATCAACAGCTTCTGCTGGCCTGCGGTCAGAGCCTTGCGGCGTTCGCTGTCCAGATTGTGCGTCTGCTTCAACTCTTTCAACGCATTATCGGATGGATTGATGCGGAGATACTCGTCCTCAACCGCAAAATCCAGCACCTGATGCAGCACTGTATGGATGTTCTCCACCGTTGCCACTTTCAGACGCTGCGAATCCACAAGGCCATTGTAAAACCGCCGCACATCCGACTTTTTCAGGCTTCCGACCTTCCGCTTTCCAAACTCCGGGAATACGTACATCTTGTACATATACTCGTAATTGACCAGTGTGTTGGCTTTCAGCCCCTTTTTCAGTTGCAGCCACTGCTCGTGAATGTCATTGATGGTCGTGTTCCGCGCTTCCGAACGAATGCCATCACTGCGGTCACGCTGAATCTCTGCTTCTTTCTCACGAAGTTCTTCCAGACTTTTGGCGGACACATTGTTGCGCTTGCCGTTTTCACTGCGCCAGCGGTACTCATACGTTCCGTTACTGCGCTGATATTCACCTTCCTTTAGAACACGCTTCTTTGAGTCTTTTCTTCTTTCTGCCATCGTTATGTCCTCCATTGTTGGCAGAAAGCAACCTACAGCTTAATCATACCATACCGCCGAGGTGCTTTCAACTGCCGACTTCATTTTTATTGTCAAATCGAAAATAATCGGTCAAGGTGTTCATCCAGCCTGCGGCGTTTCAACAGCCGTTTCGTACCATTCCAGAGAACAAAGGTACAGTCTTTGGAATCGCTCATTTCACGCAGCTTGTTGATACCAATGCCGGAATAAGCTGCGGCTTCTTCCAGCGTCAGATTGCTTTTCTCCCAGATCGGAACTTGTCGGGACTTGGTCCTCCATCTTGCTGATGCAAGACCGTTCCGTCGCTTAAAGTCCCCACCGGGGACTTCATTGCTTCGCAAACGCGAACTTCTTTCATAGGCAAAACCTCCGTGTTTTTGTTTGTAACCAACAGACTGTAACCACAACAGAAAACTTTTTCTGCAATGGTGTGCTGGCAATTTTCCGTATTTATTTTTTCTTATCAGTTACAGGTTACATGGTTACAAATAGGGAAATTATTTGGAATGATGCGACTTTGAGGCAGCTGTAAGATGTAACCAGACCTGTAACCAACAATGTAAAGCAGCCCTTCAAAACGGAAATCCCATCTGTTGGGCTTCTTTGTCTGTCAGTTCTACGAAACCATCTGCATCCACTTTTGCAGCGGTTACACGCTCCCAGCCTTTCTGCACGCCATATTTCGGGTAGCGTTTGGCTGCTTTATGGGCTATCCACCTTGATTTCGCCATTCGCAATTCCAGCAGTCATGATCTCACAGATGGCACGGGTTTCCCATTCCGCAGGAAGATTCAGGTTGCCCAGTGCTTCGGTGTAAAGTTGCTTGGAACATACCCGGTCACCCGTGTAATCTTCCAGAAACGCATAGATCATACCAGCCTGCGTATCTTCCTGCATGAAATCTTTCTGGCAAATCTGCAAGGCTTCCTGCATGGCAGGGCTGAATGTCAGCTTATAATCACCGCTGTTGTAAATCGTCATGGCTTCTGCCCAAAGCTGGTCGATATAGGCACGGGATTCCGCTTCGTTATCCAGAATATGTACTTCAGCCTGTGTTGCATCCACCGGGATGGGGATAAAGCGGCGGTTTCCCGTGCGGTCACGGGGCAGGAAGTCCTGTCGATTGGTCGTTCCTGCAAAGACACATTGCCGCAAACGATCTGCCGGGTGTGTTTCATACGGGATTTTGTAGGTTTCTTTCTGCTTGCTGAGAAAGCTCTTGATTTCTTCAATGCTTTTGGCATTGGCAGTCGCAATCATTTCCGACATTTCCATAATCCAGTGGCCTTGCAGCTTGCGGAACACGTTATCATCATCCAGTCGCCGCAAATCATCCGAGAACCATTCATCTTTGATAGCAAGCAGCCGGAAAAAAGAGGATTTTCCTGCACCCTGCCCACCGACCAAGCAAAGCATCATTTCAAATTTGCAGCCGGGATGAAACACCCGTTTGATCGCTCCAAACAGAAAAATTTTCAACGCTTCTGTGGTAAGCTCATCTTCTGCGGCACCGAGAAAGCGATGCAAGGAGCGGCTTATCCGTGCTGTGCCATCCCACTTCAATTCATTCAAGTAGTCCCGGATGGGTGGTAATGATTCTCATTGGCAACAATGCGAATTGCCGCAGACACTCGTTTTTCGCTGTACAGACCATACTTTTCCATTCTACGAAGAATGTACATCATATCCATGTCGGTCAGTGTAGGGCCAGAACGCTGCCAGCCCATCGGCTTTACAATATCAATGCGTTCACTCAGCAGATTCAGCCGGATGGAATCTGCAAGAATCGGGTCGTTCTGCAAAACGGTCACACAGTTTTGAATCGTGTTCTGAACACCACCTTTTTCAGCCTGCGAGAGCATTTTGCGGATGTTGGAAATGGTCGATCTCGTATTTTCGGATTCGTTGGGCAATCTGTTGAACCTCCTTCCGATGTTCGGTGAGAAAATGTCGATTCTCTATCAGATATTGGATGTAATCAGTATAATGCAGGCTGGCAACAAAGCAGGGATGCAGTTCTTCCTCTGCTGACTTCGGCGCAAATCGTTTGCGCCAGTCACCCAGAATCGCGCTGCACTCGTACAATGTTTGGATTGGGTTTTGACTTTTATATTCCACAATTTTGGGATACTGTAGTGGAAAAACAGGATTCCCCGAAAGTCCAAAATCTGCGACCAGCTTTTCCGCCGCCTTCCGCAAGGACAGCTGAAACAGTTTTGCGGTGAAGTCGATTACATCACCATCCGCTCCACAGCCAAAACAGTGAAACCGGGAATCTACTTTCATGCTGGGGTTACGGTCTGTATGGAATGGACAGCAAATCATGCTGCTGCGGTTGGGCTGAAAGCCATAGGCTTCTGCAGCCTGTCGAGTAGTAATATTCAGTTTTACGATTTCAAATAAATTGTCGTTCTTGAAAATTGACCTCCTTCTTATTTTCAAAGTCCCTATCGGATGTGAAAGCCACCTGTGGGCTTACGCATCCGGCAGGGTTCCGGGGTGCGGGGTGGAAGACCCTGCTGATTTACAGGCTCATATCGTAGCTACGCTTCTTGGCTCGCGGCTGCTGTTCACGCTACTGCACTTTTGCCGTTTCAAAGATACTATCCACATTGGCAAGAATTGTCTGTATTTCTGCATTGCGTTCTTGAAAGTAGCGGTATGTTTCATACCGTGCATCCTTTGTGCGCATCAGAAGTTCTTTTTCTGCCCGGAGATCTTTCATCGAAGGGAATTTTTCGTCTTGGAAATCCCGCTTTAGAAATTGACGTGCTTCCTCGTATTTTGCAATTTCATCGAAATAGGTTTGCCGAAAAAATTTTCTTGTTAGATGCTTTCAGAAATTCGCTATAAACAGATTTTGTAGAAAAATACTGACCCAAATGATGAATCTGCTCGTTGACCTTTTTCAGCTTGACTTCCGTGAGTTTCGCATCACTTCGAGCCGTCGCCATTTTTCGGTCAATACTCTCGGCAGCTTCATAAAGTTTTTCGTATGAATCATATCCGCGCTCTTGTACATAGAGAACGGTCTGCGCCATCTTCTGTAAATTTGAGATTTTGACTTTCTGGGTATAGGCATAGTTCTGTTGAGCCTTTACGCAATCCTGCAAATTTACAACCAGCCGGAGATTCGACTTGATGTACAGCGCATCCATAGAATCATCGACACGCCACTGCTGCTTTTCTTTCTCTGCTGTGTTGCACTGAAAAAGCAGTAAAAGATGCTCACGGTCAAAACTGGTTCCCAGCGTTCTGGCCGAGATAAATTTTTCTCTGTCTGCCGGAAGATAGCTGAATTGCCCTCGATGGTCTTTTACCAGAATGCCGTATTCCAGCTTTAATAGGTTTTGGAAGTCCATAAAAGATACAGATCGTTTTGCTACATCGGTAATGGCATTTCGGATTTTTTCCTTCTCCGTTTCAAAAGTCGTCTTTACTGGTGTAAACCCATCGCCAAGAAGTTCCAGATTGGTCAGATCTAGGTTGATCTGTCCGCGCCGTTTAGCGTAATATTCCTGCTCCGAAACTTTCGAGAGAGAGGGGGAAAGCAAATCCATCTGATTCAAGTTTTCCCTCATGCAAATATCCATCAGAGATTTCTGTAAATGTTTCAAGTAGTCTTTTGTCAGATGGTGCTTGTACCCTGCCTTGCAGTCAATGGGCCGCTCCATAAAAGGCTGCTTAGGCACATCCAGTTTTCGCAAACTGTTGATTACGATATGGACATGAATATTGCCGCTGCCATTATGACCGTCCATGTGCGTACAGACCAATGCCTGATGCCCCGGAAAATTTGCTTTTGCGTATTCCAGTCCAAGCTCCTGTGCCCGTTTACCCGTCAAGCAATTTTCTGTGCTGTCTCGTGGATCAAAGCTGATGATGTAATGGTGGCTTTTGATTTCATTCTTATTTTTGTTCTTCTGATATTCACGGTTCAACTGTCGGCAGGCCGCATCGAAAGAATAGGGTTCACAGTTCAGGCCGTCCAGATAAAACGCATCCCGCATAATACGATTTCCGTTTTGGTCAAGGATCGGAGTTTTCCGAAGTTCGTCATGCTTGAAAATCAGATATTCCAGCGCAGCACCATAGTTGGAGCTCTTACTTACGATGTGCTTTAAGATTGCCATAGTTCTTTCCTGCCATTTCTGCGACCTGCTCCCGCATTTCAAAAATGCAGGAAATCGCATGGTTGATGTTTTCACACATGACATGTGATGGAAGACCCCCACTGTTGAAGAACGCCGCGATCTGGTTCAGGTTGTTCCCGATGGCGGCAAACTCCCGTGTAATGGCTTCGATCTCGTCCGGGTGGACATAGAACACATACGAGGTATTCACGCGACCTTTCATCAGCATCTGCGCTGCAAATTCAGAGAGCGTCATTCCGGCATCTTCTGCCTGCTGGTGTAAATTTCATGTACTGCTTCTGTAACTCGTGCGGAGATTACTTTTGTCTTTACGATAGGTTTCACTTTTTTCTTCGTTCTTGGCATGGGGTCTCCTTTCCAAAATCAAAAATTTGATTTTCCCGGCAGTGCATCCGCACTCCGGCTGTGA
>ENA-OQHA01000716-OQHA01000716.1-human-gut-metagenome-genome-assembly--contig:-NODE-716-length-15394-cov-4.571232_pt1 | contig 15394 bp, 18 predicted proteins | sample MGYA00242558_ERZ504707 | MGnify/ENA primary metagenome ERZ504707 (study PRJEB26092, sample SAMD00036197) | human gut metagenome | host: Homo sapiens | study: EMG produced TPA metagenomics assembly of...
CAACCGACGCGCGCACCGTATCGGCCAAACCCAGGACGTGAACGTATACCAGATCGTGGCCAAAGACACCATCGAGGAACGCATTCTGAAACTGCAGGAAAAGAAAAACGAGCTGGCGCGCCAATTCACCGACGGCACCGCATCCGGCGGCGTCGGCACGCTCAGCAAGGACGATCTGCTCGGCCTGCTGTCATAACATGCCCGCTGTCGCGGCGTGCGCAGACTGCGTTCCGAATCGCAAGACGAAAACGGAACGCAGGTTGCGCATATCGCATGGCGGGCGTATATATGGACAAGCAAGTTTCAGGGAAGGTGAAAATCCTTACTGGCGGTAACGGCACGACCGGCATTCATAACGGCCCCATACCGAAGCCCGCGACCCGCGAAAGCGGCTGATCCGGTGAGAATCCGGGGCCAACGGTTACAGTCCGGATGGAAGAAACGGAGCTCAACATGAGTGTATCCTCTCCTAGCAATACCTCCAATACCGCAGCTGATCAGGCCGCAGACAAACCGATGACCCGTCCGGACAACGCGCACTCCACAGGCGTCGCCGACTCCGGCCGCTGGTCCACCAAACGCATCGCCATGTACGCGCTGTTCGTGGCGCTGTCCATGGCCGTCAGCTTCATCGAATTCCCGATCATCAGGCGTGCAGTGGCTCAAATACGACCCATCCGGCATCGTCTGCCTCGTCGCGGGCTTCGCGTTCGGACCGGCCGCAGCCGTCATCGTCAGCGTGCTCGGCTTCGTGCCGCACCTGTTCACCAACCCATGGGGCACCCTGATGGCCGTGCTCGTGGCATTGGCCCTGTCCGTGCCGGCATCGCTCATCTACAAAAAGAACAAGACGCGCAAGGGCGCGCTGATCGGCATCATCGTCGGCGCTGTCGTGGCGCTCGCCGTCGCCATCGTCGGCAACATCATCGTCACGCCGTTCTACGCGCACATGACCACCGCGCAGGTCGTGGCGCTTATCGTGCCGGCGCTCCTGCCGTTCAACGCGTTGAAGTTCACCATCCACGGCGTGGTCACGTTCCTGATCTACAAGCCGATCTCCAACCTGCTGAACCGTTGAGCTTCGTTTGTTCCCATTGAAATGAACATGGAGGGACCGTCCGTATCCGCTGGAGGGTTCCTCCGTCTTGTTTTCCCCGAGAATTCCATACAGTGCTGGTGAAGGAAGATTTTATGGTTACGACCAATGCGCCGATCATAACGTTACGCGATGTGCGATTCACCTATGATGGCGGCGCGACATGGGCGCTTGACGGTGTGAGCCTTGACATCCGCCGTGGCGAACGCATCTGTCTGACCGGACCGAACGGTTCGGGCAAATCCACGCTGTCACGTGTCATCGCCGGACTGGTGGCTCCCGATGAGGGATATGTCGTATTGTCAGGCAATGTGGTGTTCGACGAGTCCGGCGCGCACGCCGACGAGTATCGAACCGCCCGTTGCGGCATAGGCGCGGTGTTCCAGCATCCCGAAGACCAAATCGTCACCACCGTCACCGAAGACGACGTGGCGTTCGGACCGGAGAATCTTGCGATTGAGCATGATGAGATCGGCCTGCGCATCTCCGGTTCGCTGGACGCCGTGGATATGAGCGACTATCGCGCTTCCGATCCGACGCGCATGAGCGGCGGCCAACAACAACGCATCGCCATCGCCGGCATGCTGGCGATGGATTCCGATGTGCTCGTGCTCGACGAGCCGACCGCCATGCTCGACCCGCAAGGACGCGCCGACATCATGCGGGTGCTGGACGAACTCCAGGACCGCGGCACCACCATCATTCTCGTCACGCACCATGCGGACGAGTTGGAACATGCCGACCGTGTGATTCAGCTGGAAGCAGGCCACATCGTAGGCGATGGCCCCGCCGACGAGCGGCTTCGGATGCCGGTTCAATCGGTGGGCCTACCGAAACGCATTGATGATGAGCCCGCCGAAACGCTCATCGAAGCACGCGACATATCGTATCGTTACGTGGACGCCGAACGTGACGTGTTCAACCACCTGTCGTTCAGCATCGGCAAAGGCGAGACAGTGGCGTTGATGGGACGCAATGGCGCCGGCAAAACCACATTGGCGCGCATGCTGTGCGCGTTGGAGAAACCCACGACAGGCTCGATCGTCATCGACGGCATCGCCGTGGCCACTGCGAAGGCGAACGGCGGAACGAAGCCCCTCAATCGCAAAAACCGTACGAGCTGCGCCGTACGGTCGGCTACGTCATGCAGCATCCGGAACGGCAGCTGTTCGCCGACACCGTGGCCGAAGACGTCGCATACGGGCCTTCCAACCTGGGATTGGATACGTCCGAGGCGATGGAACGCGCCATGCAGGCCATGCGGCTGCTACATATCGAACATCTGCGAGACCGTTCGCCGTTCGACCTGTCGGGCGGCCAGCAGCGACTGGTGGCGATCGCCGGCGTGATTGCATGCGAGCCGAAAGCGTTGATTCTGGACGAGCCGACCGCAGGTCTTGACGAGGAGGCCGCCGCACGCGTGCACGGGCTCATCCACGGGCTCAAATCACGCGGCGTGACCATACTGCTCATCTCGCATTCGCAGGATGAAGTGGACGAGCTTGCCGACCGTACCATCATATTGGGCAAGCCGGCGAACGTGCGGACTCTAAGGAATCCACGGAATCCACAGTGAAAGCCACCTGCGAAGAGGAGCCGGATGCGGAACCATCCGTGGACGCCGCCGGCTCGGACACCGCGACCGTGGGGGAGCGGCGGACCCTGTTGGAACGCCTCGATCCGCGCGTGGGCATGCTGTCCGCATTGGCGCTCATGTTCTCCGCGTTCGCCATCGGCTCATTCTGGCAATTGCTGCTTGCCGTGGTGTTCACCGGCGTGATCGCCGCGGCCGGACGCATCAATGTAGGCCGATTGGCCGCTTCCGTGCGTGTGTTCCTGGCATTGTTCGTTTTCTGCGGCCTGCTGAACATCTTCTTCGTGCGCACCGGCACCACGGTGGCGAGCCTCGGGCCGATTCCCATCACCGATGACGGCATCCGCATCGCCCTACTCTACGCATGTCGGTTCGCCGTGGTCATCGTCATCGGAGCGATGTTCCTTGCCTCCACCACACCGACCGCCATGACCGACGCGTTCGAATCGCTGCTGTCACCGTTCGCCAGATTCGGTCTGCACACGCAGGAGACGGCATTGGTGATGAGCCTCGCCCTGCGTTTCCTACCGACGCTTGGTGTGGAAACGAAAGCAATCATCGACGCGCAGTCGGCACGCGGTGGCAGCGTCGAAACAGGTTCGTTCGTAGTGCGCATCAAAGCGATGGTGGCGGTCGTCGTGCCGGTCTTCGCCGCAGCCATCCGTCACGCCGACAACTTGAGCCTCGCCTTGGACGCGCGCTGCTATGAGGAAGGTGCGACGCGCACGCATTGGCGTGTCATGCGCGTCACCGGCATGGACGTGGCCGTGGCGATCGTGGTGCTTGTCTATCTCGTCGCACTGGTCGTGCCGGGCGTGCTGTTATGACCGGTGCGTTGCGGGCGGATGGGCAAATACCGTCCTCACGCTAGGCTTGAGCGGGTATTTGTAGATAGGAATGGAACACATATGGCACTTACCAAAAAGCAGGTCAAGCAGCTGCGCGGCCTGGCCACCAAACTCAATCCGCTCATCCAGGTCGGCAAGAACGATCTGAGCGAAAACGCCGTCAAACAGGCGGACGAGACCATCGAGAAGCGCGAGCTCATCAAATGCTCCGTGCTCGACGGTTCCGGTCTGACCGCCAAGGAGGCCGGCGAAGGTCTCGCCGAACAGCTTGGCGCGGAACTCGTGCAGGTCATCGGCAACCGTTTCGTGCTCTACCGTCGTTCTCGGCGTGACGACGTGGAGCACATTCGTCTCGTGCGCGAATAGCGATCCGAACGTTATATGAAGCGCGCCTCCGAAACCAATCGGAAGGCGGGCCGCTTCATATGGAAATAAACAATCGGAAGAGAGCGTGCCGGAGAATCAGCTCTCCTGATCCCATTCGGCTTCCACGTGTACTGCATGTCGTACGCGCTGGACCAGAACATGTACTCGTTCTCAACGCCGGTCACAAAAATATCGACCAGCTCCTGCTTGCGTTCCTCGCTCACCTCGGCGGCGAGTTTCTCGATATGCTCGATCAGCCAAGCCGAACCCTGCCAGAACTCGTCGGTCTTGTACATGTCCACCCAGCTCTTGTACTGGTTCACATCGAGCGTGTCTGCGAATTCATGGGCAAGACGATATCCGTAATCCGCATACACCAGGCGCAGGGGAGCACGGCCACGAGAATGTCGAGGATACCCTTGCCATAGGCGATGGAAAGGATGTTCGACGTGTACGCGCGGGCGAACGCCGACTGGCGCACGTTGTTCATCTGCTCGTCGGTGATGCCGTAGCTGGCCAGATACGTGCGGTGCACGGTCGACTCCACATTCAACGCGCCGTTCTGTACGTTGAGCATGAACGCCATGATCTCAGGATCGTCTGTTTTGGCCAGTCCCAAAGCATGCACTCTGGCGTAGTCGTTAAGATAACGGAAATCCTGCAGCAGATAGAACGCGAACTTCTCGCGCGGCAGAGTGCCTTCGCCCAGTTCGCGGATGAACGGCTGCCTGTAGCCTTCCTCCCATACGAGGTCGGCGGCTTTGCGCAGCCGCTGCGCGAATGGGGGAAGATTGGTTCGCGTGACGCCCTTCGAAGCGTCGAACGCGGAATCGGAATTGGTTACGGAAATCACATCAGCCATATGGCCATGCCTCCCTACGCTGGTGTCAACCATCAGGTTCAAAGGGTTCGGACGTCCACGCCCATCTCAATCCGTCATACGGATTCCCCTGCATACGCGGTTCATTATGGCAAACAAGTTCGTGCCGTGCAAGGTTCTGTCCATATTTGTCGCGGATTATGCCCGTGCTCGGCTCCATATCGAACATGGCCGATGTGTGGTTGAGGGCCGGTGCAAGAATGGAACGTATGACTGAAAAGCAAGTTGCGAAGAAGACCATCGAAAAGCTGGCTATCGTCGTGGTGACCTACAAGCGCCAGCAGCTGCTCGCCACCCTGTTCGAATCCATCGAGAAGCTTACCGTCGCCCCGTGGCGCATCATCGTCGTGGACAACGAGCACAGTGACAAGACCCATGGCATGGTCGAAGAATTCAGCGCCAAGCTCACCGCGCAGTGGGGCACCACCGTGGCCGACCTGTCCGGCAACGAGAACCGCGTGGTCTACGCGCCGCAGACCGACAACCTCGGAGGCGCGGGCGGTTTCTCCGCAGGTGTGAAGAAGGCGTACGAGCTGGGTGCCGAATGGTTCTGGGTCATGGACGACGACGTCGCCGTCATGCCGGAAGGCATCGAGCGCTTGGCCAAGTGGACCGATCGGCACGACGTGATTCAGGGAAGCCGCTACGACTATGATGGCGGTCCGTTCTACTGGCAGTACGATTTCATCGTCCCGCTCGGCATTCCGAACCCGATCGCACCGGCTGCGTTCGGCCCGGCTGGCTATCGCGTGATGGACACGTTGTGCTTCGAAGGTGGCCTGTTCCGCCGCAACATCGTCGAGAAGATCGGTCTGCCCGACCCGCGTTTCTTCATCTATTGGGACGACACGATGTACGGCTATCGTGCCAGCAAGGTCACCAATCCGATCGTCGTGCCCGACGTGGTGCTGCGCCGTACGCGCGAGATCGGCAATTGGGACATCGCCGGCGTGCGCCAGCTCAACTCCACTTCCGACATGAACCGCTACCACATCATGCGCAACCGCGGCTACATGGCCCGATACTTCATGACGTACGGCGATTACCGTCCGCTGTTGTTCGGTCTGGGTACGGTGCTGACCGCGGTCAAGGAAGTGATTCGACTGATGATGGTGGACCGCGAGCATTTCAAGACCGGCATCGTTCAGATCGCCAAGGGATGGTGGGATTCGCGCAAGCTGCTGCATGATCCGGAATGGCAGCCGATGCCGCCGCTGAAGTAATACCGTGGCCCACGCGTTTCCCAACGCGCGGCGATCACGCGATTGACGATTCGTCCCACGTCGGAGCCTCTACCGACGTGGGACGAATCGTTTGCAAAACAGGCGATGAAATATTTACTCGGTTAAGTATTACAATTTGTGCAATCGTTCTCACCATTTGTGCATGTCGCGCGCGATTTTGGGCATGTTGCGAGTTACCATAATACGTACCGGTTCGAATACACCCATAACATACCTTGATAGAGAGGTTGAAGATGATTGAGACTGCACAGGCATTCGGCGTTGACATTGGTGGCTCCGGCATTAAGGCCGCCCCGGTTAACCTCGAGAAGGGCGAGTTCGCCGAACCGCGTCTGAAGATCCTCACCCCGGAGGTGTCCACTCCGAAGGCCGTCGGCGAAATCGTTCGCCAGCAGCTCGAGCATTTCGAGGTTCCGGAGTCCGCTCCGGTCGGCATCGCCTTCCCGGCTCCGATTCATGTGGGCGAGAAGCTTGGCTACATGGCCAACCTGGACCAGTCCTGGGTCGGCGTGGACGTCACCGAAGTGTTCTCCGAAGCTTGCGGTCGTCCGGTCACGTGGTGAACGACGCTGACGCCGCCGGTCTTGCCGAGCAGCAGTTCGGCGCCGCGAAGGGCCAGGATGGCCTCGTCATCGCCACCACGCTGGGCACCGGCATCGGCACCGCGCTGATTTTCAACGGCGAGCTCATTCCGAACACCGAGCTCGGCCATCTGGAACTGCTCAAGGGCAAGGGCGACGCGGAGAAGTACGCCGCATCCTCCATCCGCGAGAAGCTCGACATGGGCTACAAGAAGTGGGCGAAGCGCCTGACCAAGTACTACTCCCTCATGGAGTTCTACTTCGACCCGCAGCTGTTCGTCGTCGGCGGTGGCGTGTCCCGTGTCTCCGAGAAGTTCCTGCCGTACATCGACATCAAGACCCCGATCGTCGCAGCCAAGCTGCACAACGAGGCCGGCATCATCGGCGCCGCATACTACGCGAGCACCAAGCAGAAGTGATGTGTTGACCGATTAGGTTGTCACAAGGCCGTCCGATTCGTCGGACGGCCTTTTTCGTTGTTCCATGTGCCGCAGATGGAAGACGGCAGTCCATGGAGTAGGGTGGAGAGCATGCGTTTTTCCTCAAGAGTCGACATCAGTGAGCCCAATCCCATCGCCAAGGCGGAAGCCACCGCCAAAACAGCCGGCAGACCGCTCGGCAAGCTCAACGACTCCAATCCGACACGGCACGCGCTGGCTCCGGATCTTGTGCCGGACATCTACTCCGCCGACCCGCGCGGCCAACGCTACGCGCGTGAGGCGCTGGCCGCGTTCCTTGACATGCAGGAAATCGGCCATTGCTCGCCGGACGACCTGTACATCCTCAGTTCAACTTCCGAAGCCTACTCGTGGCTTATCAAACTGCTGTGTGATGCCGGTGACGCCGTGCTCGCACCGAAACCCGGCTATCCGCTCATCGAATCGATCGCACGCCTCGAATGCGTCGACATGATCGAATACCAACAACGATTCGACGGCTCCTGGTACATCGACGTGGCCGAACTGAAAACCGCGCTGGAAGGCCCGGACGGCAATCGCATCCGCGCGCTGGTGCTCATCAACCCCAACAATCCGACCGGTTCGTACGTCAAACCGTCGGAACGCGAGGCGATCGTCCGCCTGTGCCGGGACCACGACGTGGCCATCATCGCCGACGAAGTGTTCTACGATTACGATTTGGAACCATTCGAAGGCAATGCACGACTCGCGGGGGAGCGTGGCGCGCTCACATTCGCGTTGGACGGTTTTTCGAAAATGCTCGCCGCACCGCATGCCAAAGTCGGCTGGATCCAAGTGTCCGGACCGGCAGAAGACGTGACGGAAGCCAAGCGTCGTCTCGACGTGATCGCCGACGACTATCTGCCCATGAGCGAGATCGTCGCAAAACAAATTCCCGCACTGCTTGAAGCGGCGCCATCGCAGACCGCGCGCGTGCAGGAACGTGTGCGCGGCAATCTCAAAGCACTGCATGCCATGCTCGACGCGGACGAGCAAGGTCTTGTCAGCGTATTGCGTGCCGAAGGCGGATGGAACGTACTGCTGCGCGTGCCCAGCGTGCTCGACGAGAACGAGCTGGTGCTGCACATGATCGAACGCCACGGCGTATCCGGACAGCCCGGCTACTTCTTCGACATGACCTCCAACGGCTATCTGGCCATCTCACTACTGCCCGAACCGGACGATTTCCGGCATAACGTGTACGTGGTGATCGACACCGTCAACGAACTGATCGGCTGAACGGACTGCCGAGTCCGAAATCTCTTCTACGCCCTGTCGCCCTTCGCCGCCTCATACTTCGAACGAACCAAATCCGTGTAAAAATCGACCGCCTCACGAGGCACGCCGTCGAACACCACACGATGGTCGTCGACAACGAGCACGCGGCCGATCGCATATTCCGGACGGACGATCAGATCCGTGTCATGCGTGGCGAACACCACCTGCTTGTCATAGCTGAACAGGGCCTTCGCCACGCGCGCCGACGCCACCTCGTCCAAGCCCTTGGTCGCTCGTCGGCGACGATCGCAGCGGGGGAGAAGCTCAACGCGGCCGCGATCGCCAGCAGATGCCGCTTCTCGCTATCCAAAGCGGAGGCCGGCTCGCGGGCCACGGAAGCCAAGTCGAAATGCGCGAACAGATTGCCGATGATCGCCTGACGTTCGCTTTCCGGCACCTTGTGCTTCTTCAACGGCAGGTCGATCGCCTCACGAATCGAAGCCGCCTTGTAGTAGGCGTTCGGAATCTCTTCGCGCCGCACGCGGCCGACCAGATCCTCGACATGCTTCAGATCGCGTTTCACGGCGGGGTCGTATGCGGTACCGTCCGCTTCGATGCGGACCGTTCCGGACGTGGCGGCCAACGCGCCATCCAACAATTTGAGCAGCGTGGTCTTGCCGGCACCGTTCAAACCTATCACCGCCACACGCTTGCTGTCAGGTGTGATATCAAGCGTGGTGGCTTCCAAGCCGATATTGCCGTCCTCGTACATGTGGGCGGCCTGGTCGAGATGGAACGTGACGGACGAAGCCGGTGTGGAACGTTTACCGGCGAACAGCGAATCGAAGAAACCCATACCGCCGATTGTAACGAACCGCAGGCGCAACCGCGCGCAGGTTCACGGGCAGTTCATCCGAATCGTCCGTGCCCGCATGCGTGGCGGACGCCTTGTAATCGGCGAACAGGCTGCCGAAATCCAACAGTCGCGTCACACTGCTGGTTTCGGCATCGAGTTTGACGACCTGGTCCTGCACGGCGTTGTCGTCGCGGCCCAGTTCGGTGGTGAGCAGCACGATGTCGCCTTTGGCATCCAACGTGCGGCCCGAGGATGGTTGCGTGGCGGCGAAAGCGGTTTCATGGTTGGCGACCCCCGGAACATAACTCAAAGCAACAATGATGACAATCGTTATGATTGCCGATGAAACTCAGAGCAAACCGGAAAAACTGCTATATGAATCAGGAAAGAAACCTGAATTTTTACTGGATGTAGCTTATGTCGGACGTCAACCCAACATGAACCAGGACTGCACGTCGAGATAGAGGGCGGGATTGTTGCGCAACATCTCATCGTCACGCCCGGGCAGGAACAACGACATCAGCGCGACAACCAGCGTGAACAGCAGCAGCGCGAGGAATCCGGCACGACATACCCAACGCAGACGCGGCTTGACGCAATCAAGTACGATCAGCAACGAAGGCAACGCGGCCAAGGCAAACAGCCATCCGAAATCGGCGATGTACCGCCATCCCAAACCAGCCATGCGGGAGTCAATCACCACAAGCAGCAATCCCAATGCCAGGCTGGATGTCAACAACAGCCATGTGTTCGTGCGCCCGGCCTTGCGCATACGCCGGTAGAGGAACGGGCAGGCCAGCGCGGCCAACGTCAACGGAGCTATCGTGAATAAGCCGCCAGGCATTGCCTCGGTAAATCCCCAAGTGGGAAGAGGCGCCGGATTGACGGCGAGAAACGGAAACGCATCCGTGAACCGCAACGGCAGGAACAGGTAATATGCGACGGTCAGCGCAAGATTCGACAATGGCTGCCGATAACTGGTCATATCCGTGACCGTCATCTGATATGAGGTGCCGAAGTCGAGCGGTGATCCGAACCGGACCACGTTGTACGCCAGCAGAGGAACGATCACAATCAACGCGGGAAGCAATGCGGCCAACGGCGCGCGCATCAGACGCCAGACCGACATATGGGGAAGGGAGGAATCATTGGAGGCGTGACGGAAAATCGACTGAATCTGCGGCCAGAATATTACGAAAGCCAGCAACGCCACGAGAATGAACTGCGGACGGCACCCCAGATTGGCCGCAATGCACATCGAGCCTGCAGCCAGATGGGGCAACGACAACGACTGCGTGCCATCAACCTCACGAATCCGATCGCCTGACACCGGCACCCGCTTGGCGGCGCCCAACCACAGCCACAATCCCAACACGCTCAGAAACAGGGAGGCGGCGATCGGCACCGAATAGAAATTCGTCCGATACCACAGATACAAACCATTGGAAGCCAACAGCATGAACACGCACAGCATACTGACCGCAGCCAACGGCGCATTCGGACGAATTCGGGATATCACACGAATCACCAGCAGACATCCGAATACCAGAAAACCAAGCATCAGCAGCGGCACGGCCGCACCGCAGGGCATCATCAGCCCGCCATCGACGAACAACGATGTGACCGCCCGATACGGCAGGAACAACAACAACGCGGGAACCACACCGAAATACGAATACCAGTGCCCCTGATAGAACGCGTAATCCCAATACACTGGCTTACGCCATCGGCAAGCAACCGCTGCCGGGTGGCCACATCATACGGATCCGCCGCGTCACGCAACGCATCCGGCACATCCAAATCCAACCACGCGTGACCATCAAGCAGCGCCCTTGCCACGTAATCGTACTGGTCGAAATCATACGTGTACGTGCCTTTCGTATGGAAGCTCAACGGAGCCGCCTCCACCAGCTGCCACACCACAACGGCACAAGTGACCACAACAGGCACCGCCAGCAGCGCCCCCAGCCACGCACGCTGCCTCACACTCGTCGTATCCAACGGCATCCGCCACAACCGCGAACCAGGCCTCCACACCAGTACCATCGCCAACACGGCCACCATCACGCCGATACGCAACGGATTCAACGCGAACGGTACACGCACATTCGCACGCACCGCATCAAACGGAATCAGCGAACCCTTCGGCTCGACAATCCGCACGCACACCGAACCACCTGCAGCCGCCGCATGCACATACAGCGAACGTGGCGAAGACACCGACACCGAACTGACCGTACCGGCCCTGCGATTGACATCAGGACGGACGCGAACCGTGCGCAACACCTGCTCCGATTGTCTGGCTGCCTTATCCAACGCCTTCGAAGACACCGGATCCATACGAACATATTCCGACGAGCCATCCGCATCGACCTGCATATATGCCTGCGTCGGATCGGTGACCTTCAACAACCCCTCGTCAGTACGTTCGAGCCCAGGGCCCAGCACGTTGTACGCGGCGGCGGAATCACCCGATGCGGCCAAGGAACGCCAAAACGGCATATTGCACAACACGCACTCGACCGCCACCATCACCGCGAAAGCGACTACAATGGCTGCGCACATACGACGACGTGCCTGAAAACGCTGCTTCGAAAAAGTCACGTCATTATTCTAATAGCTTCATGTCGCGTTGGATTGAAAGAATGGCACACATGTCTCACCGCACACCATCAGACCCGGCCAGCCAACCGGAACATAACCGGACCATGCTCGAACGCGTCAGGCAAAATGTGCGGCGACTCGTCAACCAGGCCACGCCGCGCCACATCCACGCCAACCCCTTCGGCAAGGCGCTTGACAAGCCCGACGACATCGTCGACGAACTGACCCGCAACGCCATCCGGCTTAATCCGCTCATCAAACGACACATCATCGACGGATTCGAAGGCGTGCCCGGAGGATTCCGCCTCGGATGGGCCCAACTGCCGCAGACCCACGGCCATCCTTCTCCATCGGATTGTTCACCGACAGCGACCACTTCGCCCAAATCGCGCTCGCGGACGGCAAAGCGCGTGTCTTCGCCGGCACCGATCCGGACATGGACACGCAGGAACTCGAACCGCGGTTCGTCTTCGTCAAAGAGGAAACCCTTACGTTGGCGGACGGTCCAAGACTCGGCCATGCGGCCAGCCGCAATCCGAAAACGGTGCGCGCCACGCAAGGCGCGTCGTGGGACGCATGCCGGGCGGTCGCATGATGTGGCTCGCCTCATGGCTCAAAACCGGCAGCCGTTACACGCTTGAGCAAATGCGCGCCAACCTGCCAGCGAATATGCGGTTCGACCTCGAATATCGGGACGCCATCACCATCGCGTTCTTCGCCGCCTACATGCTGCCACAGATGAACGGCCTGCTCGTCGGTTTCGGTTCCGGCAACATTTTCCGCAGGCTCAACCGCGAAGCGCCCATAGGCGCCATCCGACGGTCCATCAGAGACACCATGAGCGCCCGGTCGCATGGCATGCGCGCCTCCGGCCTGGAAGACTACTTCGCCGATCTGATGCGCGAAGCCCACGCGCTCGATACCGATCAAGGGCTCGAAGCTGTGCACGGAGCGGAACCGCTGCACCTGTACACATCCAGCTATTCCGGATGCTACTTCTTCGCATGGGATTCCTCCCTGCCGTTCTCGGCAGTGCTGTGCGCCCTCAACATCGAGGCAACCTCAACCGCTTCGCCGCCGTCAGCTCATGGCTGGAACGTAACGCACGCATCGGCGCTCTCCCCACGGAGAACACGGTGACGCGTGCCGAAGCCGCGCAGATCGACTTCGCCCTGCTGGAGAATCCGGCGCTGATCGCGTTGAAACCGGACGACCGGTTCGGCGCGATCCTCGACCCGAACCGGGAAGACGGCATCCAGGCCGCCAGCCGACTGGCGGATATCGCGGCCGACTTCCGGCGTGAAGTCGCCGAATCAACCAAGGACAACGTGTTGGAAGGCGATTCCGGCGCCGACGGAGGTTCCGAATGGGTGTACCGGCAGACCATGTCCCGTCTGCTGCGCAGCCTGCGCCTGCCATACCGTTTCGACGTTGACTTCCGGTGCGACCTCAGCGACGGCGAAGTCGCAATCGGCTTCACTTCTGCTGGAGTGTCCATGATGCCGTTCACCCGATACGACGTATCGCGCCGCGCGTGGATCGACCTGACCGACGTCGAACGCACGCGTATGAGCGTCGATTACAATCTGCGCGTCGGACTCATGATGGCCGCGCTGAGCTTCGGAGCCGATCCGAATGTCAAACGCGTGTCGATGCACATCGATTCGATTGGTCTGGAAGAGGCCGTAGCCGAACAGGATTCCGCCATCAGCGAGTTGATGAGCGAGGCGTTAAGCGCCTTCGAACGCATCCGTACCGGAGACATGAGCCATCCGGATCCAAAGCCGCTCCAAAGGACGGCGACTACCATGCGATCCGGCTCGGCCCGTCACTCCGAGAACCACCGATATCTCATCCGAATCAATCGATTCCGACGATTCGGCTGGCTCGGATAGCGTTGGCACTGGAGACGATACGGTGGACGGCCAGTTCGAAGACCTGATGAAAAACATCGACTTCGACGAAATGGCGTTCGCGGTACCGGACGGACACGCCGACGATGACGACGCCTCCATGCGGGACGACGCCAGCGACAAAACGGAGTACGACACCTACCTCGATGATGATGACGACGATCCGATGGCGCAGCTGCGCAAAAACCCGACCGTACGCAACTTGGTGACCGTCACCTTCACCTGCGACGAGTTCCTGAAGCGGCTCGACACTGACGGATTGGCCCATCCAACCGCCACATACCGCATGTTCGACGCCGAAATGGACGTGGACGGCAAAGGCGCTCTCAAACCCATCGACGCGGCCTTCGACCTTCGTGACAGCCGATTCTCACCGGCGGGAAGCCAAGAAGAACCCGAACTGTCCGACATTTGTTTTGATGACGGCACGGCGCAGTTGTTCGGCTGTGAGAACATGATGGGCCTGTCCATCCAGCGTGTCGACCTGTTGCAGCGCGCCGTGGGGGAGTTCCATCGTCTTGCGCAAAGCGACGGACTCGAATCGGTGGCCAAAGCCAAACAGGCCATGGACATCATCAATTCCATATCCGATCCGGAATTGACCGAATTGGCGCCGCAGGTCACCAGCGCGCTGATCGACGGCGAAGACACGCCCGACTTCTCATTCGAACTGGCACAATCCCTCGATGACGAACGTCTGAAGGCACGAGACATGCTGTTCTCCGGAGACGTCGAGCGGGCCATCGAATCCGCCCAGTCCACACTCGAACGTATGGACCGGATCTTCGCTGAAAATCCGGGCGTGCCGCGGTACTTCAATTCATATGCGGAACGCGTTATCTACAACCGCATGTTCGCCACCGAAGGCGAAAGAACGGTGCTCATCCCCGACAACCTGTTCTACATGCATATGGAGCTTGCCGACCTGCTCGCCCAAGTCAAAGGCGTCGATGCCGCGCTGCCGCATCTGAACGCATGGTGCGTTACGCCCCCGCATACCCGCTGTCGCATCTCAAGCTCGCCGTGCAGCTGGGGCGTGCCGAGGACTGGATCCGGCACGTGCGGCATGCCTCAACGCGCTGAACGTCGCGCTTGACCGGGAAGACGCCTCATTCGCCTACTATCGCCTCGCCTATGCGGAATGGATGTGCGACCACTTCGACCTTGCCGCCGCCTCATACATCATGAGCGAGGAGATCGCCCCCGGACGTATCGCCATGCTCGAAAGCGAACTGCAGGAACTGATCGGAAGAGCGCAATCGCAGTGCATTCCGGTGCCGACCAACGTGCAGGAAGCCATCCACGTGCTCGCCGACGCCGGACTGCCGGTATGGCCGAACACGCCGGTCGCGCCCCTGATGCACCAAGCGGCCCGCGTCTGCGTGGACAAAGGCATGTTCGTGCCCGCACGCACCCTGTCGGTGGCCGCGATGCGCATGGATTACGAAGACCATGACGGTGCCGACGTGGTGCAGGTGCAGTTCCTGCGCTCTCTGAACAACTAACAAAAACAGTCGAACATTTGTGCGATAATCGGTGCTGGCGTGGACATCCGCGCGGCATGGCGGAAATGATGGGAAAGCGGTGACAATGACGAATCGTGATGATTCCGAACAGTTGGCATGGGATTTCGACGCGCCGGAGAGCGACGGTAGTTCCGCGGCCGTCGTGGCCGATGAGGGCTGGCTTCGCTGACTCCGGGCAGCGAACGTTGGATTGCCGCGTTGCAGCCGACC
>ENA-OQHA01000718-OQHA01000718.1-human-gut-metagenome-genome-assembly--contig:-NODE-718-length-15367-cov-2.697703_pt1 | contig 15367 bp, 22 predicted proteins | sample MGYA00242558_ERZ504707 | MGnify/ENA primary metagenome ERZ504707 (study PRJEB26092, sample SAMD00036197) | human gut metagenome | host: Homo sapiens | study: EMG produced TPA metagenomics assembly of...
TCCAAATAGGGCAATATTCACTTTTAAGAAGATAATATTCATTTTTGCTTTTTTTCTAGAGATGAGTCTTAGGCTCAAAATCATTTTCCATCCGCTGTCATCGCTACAAGATGAGAGTGAAAATGCAATTGCGGCAAATAAATAGATGCATTGCTTGATGTCATATGACTTTGTTTATTGGTTAATTGGTATGGCGGTTGATGCGCTCAATCCTATCTGTCAAATTCTTCCTTGAAGATGTTTTTTTATTTGCCGTATGTTATTGGAAATGTTAATAATCACCATACATACAGCCCAAGTAATGATTACAGAAACTACTCCACCGAAGAAACAGCCCCAGCCTAATGCTTCATTGTCATCACCTACAACAATGCCAATAATGATAGAACCTATAAGTCCTAAAACTAATACTGCATAGGAGAAGAATGTGAGAATTGATTCTGCCGAATTATCGCCCAAGGATGATGATGTATTGGGTTGTGTTGAATGGGCATTAGATATTTCATTTTTGGGGGAATTCTCATTGAGTCCCAGTGCGTTTTTACTTCGTCCATTATCTGAGTCTTTTTTTAAAATTAAAAATGAATAATATAAGTCCTATAGGAGCAATCCAATCAATTAATTGGAAAATATAGAATGATAGGGGTTGGTAACTTAACCAGCCTTTTTGAAATCCATCATAGATAGAAATGCTTTCTTCAAAGAGAGCCGAGAGATTCTTGTTTTAGTATATATGTTAATTGGTTTGAGCCAGATGCATTTTATTTAAAAGAGTCTGTATTATTTTTTATATTAAAAATGTAATAATAGCAAATATGTATTATCTTTGTGTTTATTTCACCAACCAAAGATGAATGAACTTAACGACTAGCCTATTATTTTCATTGCTGTTTCTGCTATCGGTAGTATTACAGTGCATATTTGGAAATTTTTCATTTGAGTTTTTTGCTTTTCCATTGAATGCTGTAATAGCATTATTATGGATAGTTCTGATATGGTATGGCTATAAAGAATTGCGCAATTGGGTTATAGTCCGTATTTTACTTCTTCCTCTGCTACACGATGGACATTAGGTTGGTTTTTGGCCGGATGTCTGGTGATTGGTTTATTTCCACAGTTGTCGCCTGAAGATGCTACCAGAAAACAAGGGCCATTTGCAATGTTGGGGTGTTATAATTTTATGTCATCCTGGATATTTGTAGCCGGACTTTTTAGTTTGCTTACCCATTTGGGAATGATTACCGTTCGTCGTTATCTGCTGTCTGGAAAAAAACATTGGCGTTTTATTCTGAATCATGCTGGATTATGGCTGGCTTTGTTTGCCGGTTTTGTGGGAAGTGCCAGTGAACAAACATTGCGTCTTCCTGTTTTTCGTGATAAGCCCAATAATGAAGCATTTACTTCTCAGGGAAGAACCGTTTTTTAGATAAACCGTTTCAACTGAAAGAGTTTGCAGTCGAACATTATGCTAATGGCACTCCACGGCATTTTTTTGCAGATATTATTGTTGATGAACAAGTAATTCGTTTGGAGGTAAACCATCCATATAGTGCAGGTTGGGGAGAGGATTATTACCTTACATCGTATGATATGCATTCGCCTGAACCAGCATATTGCGTAGTACAAATAGTGCGTGAACCGCTAAAATATGTCATGTTGGCCGGAATTATAATGATGCTGGTGGGAGGATTTCTTTTGTTTCTGGAAGGACCGAAGAGAAGTGATGCATCTTCTGCTGAAAAGCAAAATTAGTTGTCTGTTTATTTAAGTTAACCGATTTTGGAAATGATAACCTGGGATAATTTCTATTTGTTTGCTATCGTTGCTGTGGCTTTATGGATATTGGGAGCTGGATTTGCTTTGTTTTCCAACGTAAAAAGTCGTATGGCAGTCATATTGAGTGTGTTGGGCACAATAACTTTGAGCGTTTTATAGCTGGCTTCTGGATTAGTTTACAGTGCCTCCGCTACGTACCATGGGAGAAACACGGCTTTGGTATTCTTTTTTTATGGGAGTGTCTGGACTGCTTACTTATCTTCGGTGGAAGTACCGTTGGATTTTGGCTTTTTCTACAATAGTAGGAACTGTGTTTGTTTTACTTAATATTTTGAAGCCTGAAATTCATGACCAGTCGTTGATGCCTGCTTTGCAAAGCTTTTGGTTTGTACCCCATGTCACAGTCTATATGTTTTCTTATTCCGTATTGGGATGTGCTTTTATTCTTTCTTGTATGGGGCTTTACCGTCATCGGGAAATTATCTGGAGGCTGCTGATAACCTGGTGTATACCGGGGTTGCTTTTTTTACTATCGGTATGCTTACCGGAGCTATTTGGGCAAAAGCTGCGTGGGGGCATTACTGGAGTTGGGATCCCAAAGAAACTTGGGCTGCTTTTACCTGGGCGGGATATTTGTTGTATATACATTTGCGGCTATTCCGACGTTCGTCTCCACGTACATTGTATTGGGTCCTGATTGTTTCTTTTCTTTCTCTTCAAATGTGCTGGTATGGTGTGAATTATCTTCCTTCTGCCCAGCAAAGCATACATTTATATAACCGTTCCTGAATATTAAAATAGTGATAAATAGACCAAGTTGTTTAACTCTAACTAACAAATTATGAAGAAAAGTTCTAAGATTATTCTGTCAGTGTTGGTGGTGGCTGTAGTACTTTTCGGTACATACCGGATTGTGAATAAGGCTCCTTCAACCAGTTTGGACAGTAATGCTCAGATGGCGGAAATCATTGAGAGCAGTGGGTGTATGGCATGTCATACAGCAAATCCTCAACTCCCGTTTTATGCGAACTTCCCTTTTGCCGGTAATTGGCAAAGGAAGATATTCGGTTGGCGTATCGTTCTTTTGACATGGATCCAATGATGGAAGCGCTGAAGAAAGGGAAAAAATCAGTGAAGTAGATTTGGCAAAGGTGGAAAAAGTAATTCTTGATGGGTCTATGCCTATGGTCAAATATTATTTGATACATTGGGGAGCTTCACTGAGTGATACTGAAAAGCAGATGGCATTAAATTGGGCGAAAGAACAGCGTGCTGCTTTTTATCCGAATTTACTTGCTGATGCGAAATGGAATAATGAAACCATTCGCCCGATTCAGAATTCAGTGGCTGTCGACGTTCGTAAGGTTATATTAGGAAATTTGCTTTTCCATGATGTACGTTTGTCTTCAGACAATACGGTTTCTTGTTCTTCTTGTCATGGTCTGAATACCGGAGGAGTGGATAATAAGCAATATTCTGAAGGAGTTGGTGGACAATTTGGTGGTGTAAATGCTCCTTCGGTATATAATGCACATTATAATTTTGTGCAGTTTTGGGATGGACGTGCAGCAACTTTGGCTGATCAGGCGGCTGGTCCTCCTTTGAATCCTGTGGAAATGGCAAGTACTTCGTTTGATGAGATTTGTGAAAAATTGAATGCAGATGCTGACTTCTCGAAAGCTTTTAAGGAAGTATATCCTGACGGCTTTAATCAGGCGAATATTACCGATGCTATTCAGGAATTTGAAAGAACATTGCTTACTCCTAACTCTCGTTTCGATAAATACCTGAAAGGAGATGAAACAGCTATGACTGCAGATGAACTGGCTGGCTACGATTTGTTCAAGAAATATAACTGTGCCACTTGTCATGTTGGAGAAAATATGGGAGGACAATCGTATGAATTGTTGGGTATTAAGCATGACTATTTCGCAGACAGAGGTACTGAGTTGACCATTGAGGATAATGGACGTTTTAAGGAAACAAAAAATGAAAGAGACAGACATCGTTTCAAAGTACCTGGCTTGCGTAATGTAGCTCTGACTGCTCCTTATTTCCATGATGGAACACAGGCTACTCTTGATGAAACCGTCAAGGCAATGGCTAAATATGAAATAGGTGTCGATTTGAATGATCAGGAAGTTAAGCAGCTTGTTGCATTCCTGCATACATTAACCGGTGAATATCAAGGTAAGTTGCTGGTTAATGACAATGACGTGCACTAAGACTATTTGTATCTTGAAATATCCTGTCATTTGATGATGGGATATTTCTTCTCTGTTTGTCTTTCTTTGCCGTGCCTTTTTGTCAAACCTCTGTTATCTTTGTTTCAGATTGAATTGTGACAACTTGGCAGAATTTTTCAAAGATAACCTTGGTGACTTAATATTTCATAAAAACTTACTGTAGAGAAAGATTGTTGGCATTTCATTTGTTTATAAAGTAGTGTAAGATTACTACTTTTAAAATTAAAGATATTATGATCTCAGAAAAATTACAAAAAGCAATCAACGATCAGATTACAGCTGAAATGTGGTCGTCTAATCTTTATTTGTCTATGTCTTTCTATTTGAAGAAAGAAGGTTTTGATGGCTTTGCACATTGGATGAAGCTACAGTCTCAGGAAGAGTTGCAACACGCTTATGATCTTGCTGATTACGTAGCAAAACGTGGTGGAGTTGCGTTGGTTGATAAAATCGATGTTGTTCCACAAGGATGGGGTAGCGTACTCGAAGTGTTCGAACATGTTTACAAACATGAATGTCACGTTTCTGAATTGATTGACAATTTGGTAAATGTAGCTTCTGAGGTTAAAGATAAGGCTTCTCAAGATTTCTTGTGGGGATATGTTCGTGAACAGGTAGAAGAAGAAGCTACAGCTCAGGGTATCGTTGAAAAGCTGAAGAAATGCGGTGACCATGCAGGTATTTTGTATCTGGATGATAAACTGGGCTCACGCAAGTAAAAAGATGTAGATTGTTTTTTAGTCTATTGATATATTGCCATCCGATAATTTTCGGATGGCAATATTTTTCTATCTTTGTTCACCGTACTAAAGAAGATAATTTATGCCGAACCTGTTTTTACGTGGATGGAATTGGTGCTGTCGTTTCCGCCATCGGTGTGGATATGGAGTACATTCTCCTTCCGATTTTTTTCTGATAACTTTTGTCGTTTATGAGCGTTTGGCATTTTATGCCTATAATTTGTTGCATGCCAAAAGAAAACAAGTTGAACACTTGCCTCATTATCGTGAAAAAACGGATCGGTTGTTATTTCGTTTGGTAAATCATTTGCAGCCTCGGAATATGCTTGAAGTAGGAACTGGTAGTGGTTTATCGGCCAGGTATATGAGTGAAGCGAAGCATGTGTCTTTGTGTACATTTGATGAAGGGAAAGAACACGAAGAAGTTATATCTTTGCTGAAAGATGCTCCTGAGGTAGATTATCGTTGCGGAAATGTCCTCTCTCTGTTGAGAAGTCGTGTAGAGGGACAGTCTTGTCCGGATATCGTGCATATTGCTTTTACTCCTTATTATAAGGAAGCATTTGACATGCTTCTTCCTTATGCTACTTCAAGGACTTGTTTTTTTATAGGCTCGCCTTATGCAACTAAAGAAAAACGTCAATGGTGGAAGCAGGTTGTAGCTGATTCAAGAACTGGAGTGACGTTCGACTTGTATGATGTGGGCTTGGTCTTTTTTGATAAAAAAGGATAAAAGAACATCGCATTGTGAATTTCCTTTAATAACATATTTGTACTATGAAAAAGAGTGTAATTTATACCCGGACGGGAGATGGTGGAACAACTTCGCTGGTTGGAGGAATGAGAGTTCCTAAAACACATATACGTTTGGAAGCATATGGTACAGTGGATGAACTGAATGCTAATATTGGTGTTTTAGCAACTTGTGTAGAGGATGTTGCGATTTGTGACTTTCTTTTATATATCCAGCACAAGCTTTTTTCACTCGGGGCCTATTTGGCAACAGACCAGTCTGTGACTGAACTGCATGTAGAAAGTCAGATTTCTGCTGAAGCAATAAAGCGTTTGGAGACTGCTATTGACGAACTGGATAACTCTTTGCCCTCATTGAAGGCATTTGTTCTTCCGGGAGGAGCATTCTCTGCATCGTTGTGTCATGTTTGCCGTACGATATGTCGCCGTGCTGAGCGTAGAATATTGGCACTGGAAGAACATGAAAATTGTATAATTGATCCTGAAATAAAGCAATTTGTGAACAGATTGTCTGATTATTTGTTTATTCTTTCCAGAAAGTTAAATCAATTAACACAGCATGATGAAATTTATTGGGATAAGAGTTGCAAATGAAAGAATTTGTTATACTTTTGTGGCTCAATAATAGAATGTAAAACTTTTTAAAACTAAGATACTATGTATTGGACATTGGAATTGGCCTCAAAGCTGGAAGATGCACCATGGCCTGCAACAAAAGATGAGTTAATCGACTACGCTATGCGTTCAGGAGCACCGCTGGAAGTTATTGAAAACTTGCAGGAGATGGAAGATGAAGACGAAATTTATGAAAGCATAGAAGATATTTGGCCGGATTATCCGAGTAAAGAAGATTTTTCTTCAACGAGAAGAATATTAAGGAAGTGTATACTTCCGTTCCTGTTTTTATATATCCCGCTAAAAATTATTTTTAGTGGGATATTTTTTTATTTGTTACTTTTATTGGAAAAGTGAAGTTGTTTTATTTCTCTGAAAACATAAAATCAAATGAAAGAAATATCTCCTGAAACATCCTGTTTTATTTGTAAAAATCGTCATGAAGATGTACGGCAACTTGCTTTACAAGCCTCAAAGTATCCAGATGTAAATATGGCTGAGGCTGTTGTACAGATAGCGGGATGGCAGATTGCTGAAAAGAAGATTCCTCTATGGGTCGCAGACCGAAGGGATACGTTATCCGCAGCATTTGTCAATGGAACAATGTTCATCGGAAGTTACTGCACGATATAAGGCTTCATTAGTAAAAGGAGATAGCTTTGCAGATTTAACAGCAGGTTTAGGAGTAGATTTTTCGTTTATAGCTCGTAACTTTAATCAGGCTGACTATGTAGAACGACAGGAAGTATTGTGTGAGCTGGCACAGCATAATTTCCCGTTGTTAGGTCTGAACCATGTGAGGATACATCAAGCAGATGGAACTGAGTTCCTTAAAACAATGAAACCAGTAGATTGTTTGTTTCTTGATCCAGCTCTCGCGACAGTAATGGTGGTAAGACTGTTTTGATTGCTGATTGTGAACCGGATGTATGTGCACTCGAGGATTTGTTGGTTGAACGAGCGCATACGGTAATGATAAAGCTTTCCCCAATGCTTGATATGGCTTCGGCATTAAACGAACTGAAGTATGTGAGTGAAATACATATTGTAGCTGTTAATAACGAGTGTAAAGAGTTGATAATTATTCTTGATAAGGAAAAAATTGAGGGTAAATGTATTGATAATGAAGTTGTTATAAGTTGTGAACAGGTTGTTAATAACTTTGTTCATCAACACCTTGATTTTACGATTTCGGAGGAGAAGAAAGCTGTATGTACGTTGGCTGAAAAGGTAGAGAGCTATCTTTATGAACCGGGAGCCGCTTTATTGAAAGCAGGAGCTTACCGTATTTTGTCAGAGAGGTATGGTGTGAAAAAACTTCACGCTAATAGTCATTTGTATACTTCGGATGTGGAAGTAGATTTTCCCGGTCGTTGTTTCCGGGTATTGGCTGTATCGGGATTTGGGAAAAAGGAATTGAAAAGTTTTTTGCAAGGTGTAGAGAAGGCAAATCTGACAGTACGTAATTTCCCTTCTACGGTGGCCGAGCTCCGTAAGAAGCTGAAGCTAAAAGAGGGTGGGGATGTTTATCTATTTGCCACAACTCTTGCCAATGGAGATAAAGTATTGATTAAATGTGAGAAACTTAACCCTGAAAAGAATATTAGCTGACAATAAAATGCCGCTTTTCATTTTAGATAGAAAAGCGGCATTTTTATTGTCTTGAAGATTGATTATATTTATTCAGCTTGTTTTGCTTTGAAGGCTAGAGCATACATACGCATTTGTTTTACCATAGCCAGTAAGCCATTGCTACGAGTTGGTGACAAATGTTCTTTTAACCCGATCTTTTCAATAAAATAGAGATCGGAATTTAAAATTTCATCGGGGGTATGTCCTGATACAACTTTGATTAATAAAGCAATGATACCTTTTACTATCAAGGCGTCGCTTTCTGCCTGAAAGACTACATTTCCATCTTCCATATCAGCCTGAAGCCATACACGGCTTTGACAGCCATCTATCAGATTTTGCTCTGTTTTATATTTTTCATCGAGTGGTTCTTGTTCATTTCCCAAGTCGATAAGTAACTGGTATTTATCCATCCAGTCGTCGAAGTCACTGAATTCTTCGATTACCTCGTCTTGAAGTTCGTTGATTGTTTTCATACTTTATTCTTGTTATTATTTTTCGTTATATATTACTGTCATGACAGTCTGACCAACAGCTTGTAAAGTTGCTTTGTCAATATTATCCATGTTGTCGTTTATGGTGTGCCAGGTAGGATTAAAACCTTCTCCATTATTAGGATTGAAGTCAATGATATCTACGCATGGTATCTGTCTGAAACGATTTACATATACATGGTCATCGGTTACTTCTCCACCGTCATTTTTAATGAAATGTTTGGAGTATCCTAGGTTGTGGGCTATATCCCAAATCTTTTGCATAGGCTGGCTGGCTGTACGTTTGGAATATCCTTCGTAATAGAATGTCGCATTTTTCCCTCCTACCATGTCAAGCAATATACCGAAGCGTGCCTTATAGTCGGGAGTATGTGGAATGCGTCCCCAATATTGGGATCCCAAACACCATGTATCTGCTTTATAAGGACCGTCATAGAAATCTGGAGTGCCGTAATCTTCCGAATCAAAAAATATGATATCGATTCCGATGGCTGGAGCTGCTGTTGTAAGTGGCGTGCTATTTCCAGTAAAACACCAACACCGCTGGCTCCATCGTTTGCTCCATCGATAGGAGTATGGTGATGTTTCTCTTCGCCAGCATCTGCATACGGGCGAGTGTCCCAGTGTGCAAATAACAGAACACGCTTTTTAGTATCAGGATTATACACTCCAATAATATTACGTGATTTCAATATTGTGCCGTTGTAGGCATAAGGTCGGCGTATTGGTTGTAAACCTTAGCTCCGAAACTCTCCAATTGTTTAGCCAAATAATCACCGCAGGCACGATGGCTTCCGTGTTTGGAACACGGGGACCAAAATCTACTTGTTTTTTACATAGGTGTAGGCGCTGTCAGCATTGAAGTCAGGAGCTTTGACTAAAGGCGTACTGTTGTTTTCGTTTTCTTGGCTATTCTTATTGTTACTGCTGCCACAAGCTGTAAGAAAGAGTATTCCTGCCAACAACAGATAAAACAAATTGAATATCTTTCGGAGTAATTGCATAGTTTTCTTTTTAAATGAGTGGTTTATAATTTTAGTCCGTCCAATATTGAAATATAGTTGCCGATAGCTTCTTCTATTTCGGCTACCATGATATATTCATCAGCAGTGTGCGAACGTGAAGATTTGCCCGGACCTATTTTTACCGAAGGGAAAGGCATGAGTGCCTGATCAGAAAGAGTAGGAGATCCGAAAGGTGTCTTTCCAAGTTCAACAGCCCGTTGTACAAACGGATGATTAATGTCTATACGTGAGGAGTTGAGACGGAATGAACGTGCTTTTGCCTCGCAGCTGATATGAGAAGTGATTTCCTTGAACAGTTCCTCATTAGAATAGAATTCATTACTTCGGATATCAACAACGAAAGTACATATGTCTGGCACAACGTTATGTTGTGTACCTGCATTTATCTGTGTAACACTCATTTTGACAGGTCCAGTAAAGAAGATTCTTTAGGGAAGCGGAACGTGCGAAACCATTCTATATCGCTCAGTACTTTATATATTGCATTATCGCCTTCTTCGCGTGCTGCATGACCGGCTTTTCCACGTGCAGTAACATCAAGTACCATCAATCCCTTTTCTGCAATAGCAGGATTCATTTCTGTCGGCTCACCAACGACTCCCAATGTAATAGGAGGTAATTGTGGTAAAACACTTTCTATTCCGTTTTTGCCGGAAACCTCTTCTTCGCATGAAGCAAGGAAGATGAGGTTGTAATTTTGCTCAGTCGCACACAAGTACCGGTATGCTTGAAATAAAGATACCAGACTGGCACCTGCATCGTTGCTTCCTAGACCGTAGAGCTTACCGTTTTCCATTTTAGGAGTAAAAGGTTGTTTACGCCAGCCGTTAACCGGTTTTACGGTATCTATATGCGAGTTAAGCAATATAGTTGGGCGTTGAGTATTGAACATCGGGCTGATACACCAGATATTATTTCCTGATCTGCCGGTCATGATACCGGTTTCTTCTATATAGTTTTGTAAAAAATCGGCAGCAGCTTCTTCTTCCCTGCTGATAGAAGGGATACCGATTAGAGCTTGAAGTAATGTTAATGCTTCAGATGTGTAGTAACCAATGTCTAACATAAAAAAAGATTCTGTTTTGTGCAGCAAAGATACTTCATTTATTCCAAATTAAACTCTATCTTTGCATTCAGCGATAATAAAATAACTAAATTTTAAATGAGTAATTCTTATTTATCTACTTTGATTTGCCGGCAGGCAAAAAATATGGTGATCGTATAGCCTTAAAATATCGTGACTATGAAACTGAAAGCTGGATATCTGTTTCATGGAATCAGTTTGCTGAAAAGGTAAATTGGGTTTCGAATGCTTTGATTGCATTGGGGGCAGAAGTTCAGGAAAATATCGGCGTTTTTTCTCAGAATATGCCGGAATGCTTGTATACGGATTTTGGTGCGTTCGGAAGTCGGATTGTTACCATTCCATTATACGCTACGAGTTCGGAAGCACAGGTACACTATATATTGCAGGATGCTGGAATCCGTTTTTTATTTGTGGGAGAACAATACCAGTATGACGTAGCTTGTCGTGTACAGAATTTATGTAAAACACTGAAACAGATTATTATATTCGATCCGAAGGTAAAGCGCTCTGCTTCTGATACAAATTCTATATATTATTCGGATTTCCTGAAGTTAGGAATGGAGAGAAAGTTCCAGGCAGAAGTAGACAAACGCACCTCTGAATCGGGAAACGGAGATTTGGCCAATATCCTTTATACTTCTGGAACAACAGGAGAGTCGAAGGGAGTCATGTTGCATCATTCGTGTTATGAAGCTGCTTTTGCGGCACATGATGGTCGGTTGACGACCTTAGGAGAATCGGATGTCGTTATGAATTTTCTTCCTTTTACTCATATTTTCGAACGTGCTTGGAGTTATTATTGTATAAATAAGGGATGTTTACTTTGTATTAATCTACGTCCGCAGGATATACAGAAAACTATTAAGGAGATTCGTCCTACTGCAATGTGCAGTGTTCCTCGTTTTTGGGAGAAGTATATGCAGGAGTTCAGGAAAAAATAAATGAGACAACAGGTTTGAAGAAGAGTTTAATGCTTGATGCCTTAAAGGTGGGAAAAGAGCATAATATAACTTATCTGATGAATGGTAAGACTCCTCCTCCATTGTTGCATATGAAATATAAGTTCTATGAAAAACAATTTATAGCTTACTGAAAAAGACAATTGGTATTGAGAATGGAAATTTCTTCCCGACTGCAGGAGCTGCCATTCCGCGTGCGGTGGAAGAATTCGTTCATTCAGTAGGCATAAATATGATTGCAGGTTATGGACTTACAGAAACTACGGCTACAGTATCTTGTTGTTGGTTTGATAGTTTCCGTATTGGTTCTGTAGGTCGTGTCATGCCAAATCTGGAAATAAAGATAGGGGAAAACAATGAGATTCTTCTTCGGGGTGAGACAATAACAAAAGGTTATTATCGGAAAGAAGCAATGACACGTCAGGTGTTGACTGAAGATGGATGGTTTCATACAGGAGATGCCGGTTATATAGAAGACAGCTTCTTATTTTTGACAGAACGTATTAAAGATTTGTTTAAAACCTCTAACGGAAAGTATATTGCCCCCCAGGCCATCGAAACAAAATTGGTCGTAGATCGTTATATAGATCAGATATCTATTATAGCCGACCAGCGTAAATTTGTTTCGGCTTTGATTGTACCTGAATATGGGCAAGTAAAGAAGTATGCGGAAGAACATCATATTGCGTATACTGATATGAAAGATTTGTTGCAGAAGCAGGAAATACTGGATTTGTTCCGTTTGCGTATTGATACATTGCAACAGGAGTTCGCCCACTACGAGCAGATAAAACGTTTCACTCTGCTGCCAGAACCTTTTAGTATGGAAAAGGGTGAACTTACTAATACGCTGAAAATAAAGCGTCCGGTATTGATGAAAAATTATGCTAAGGAAATAGAAAAAATGTACGAAGAGTAAAGGATATAAGCTGCAATAAAACCGGTTTGTTTTTAGAGCTGCCAAAATCTTTATCTTCTGTTTTTACTTAACAGACGAAATATGTAATTTTGCAATTCGAATAAAAGACAAGAGATTCAATATGATAACAATAGAACAGCTAAAAGATGTAAAGACACGTACTGAAGCCCTTTATCGTTATTTGGATATAGAAAATAAAAAGGTACAGGTAGAAGAAGAACAACTTCGTACGCAAGCTCCAGGATTTTGGGATGATGCTAAGAAAGCAGAAGCACAGATGAAAAAGGTGAAGAGCTTGCAGGGATGGATTGAAGGCTATAATGCAGTAAAGACATTGACAGATGAACTGGAACTGGCTTTCGATTTTTATAAAGATGAATTAGTGACTGAAGAGGAAGTTGATGAGGCTTATGCTAAATCTTTACAGGCTCTTGAAGAATTGGAATTGAAAAATATGCTTCGTTCTGAGGCCGATCAGATGGATTGTGTATTGAAAATCAATTCAGGAGCTGGCGGTACAGAAAGTCAGGACTGGTCGTCTATGCTGATGCGTATGTATATGCGTTGGGCTGAAAGTAACGGCTACAAGCTTTCGGTAGCAAACTTACAGGAAGGTGATGAAGCTGGAATTAAGACTGTTACCATGAATATAGAAGGTGCATATGCTTATGGCTATCTGAAAGGAGAGAATGGTGTGCATCGTTTGGTTCGTGTTTCACCTTATAATGCTCAGGGTAAGCGAATGACTTCTTTTGCATCGGTATTTGTTACTCCATTGGTAGATGACTCCATTGAAGTAGTTGTAGAACCTGCTCGTTTGTCATGGGATACTTTCCGAAGTGGAGGTGCCGGTGGACAGAACGTCAATAAGGTAGAATCAGGAGTACGTTTGCGTTATCAGTATAAAGATCCTTATACTGGTGAGGAAGAAGAAATTTTGATTGAAAATACCGAAACTCGCGACCAGCCTAAGAATAAAGAAAATGCAATGCGTCAGTTGCGTTCTATTTTGTACGATAAAGAATTGCAGCATCGTATGGAAGAACAGGCAAAGGTTGAGGCCGGAAAGAAAAAGATCGAATGGGGATCACAGATTCGCAGTTATGTATTTGACGACCGTCGTGTAAAAGATCATCGTACTAATTACCAGACATCCGATGTGAATGGAGTTATGGATGGTAAAATTGATGGTTTCATCAAGGCATATCTGATGGAATTCTCCGATAGCGAGGCATAAGAAGAATAGATTCTTTTTGATACAATATGTCGCACATTCAATTTTAAAGTTTAATCTAAATATACTAGCTATGGGAAATAAAAAACATAACAAGAAGCAAGATTACAGCAAGCGTGAAGAAGAAAAAGCAAATCGTTTGATAAAGTATTTGTGTGTAGCTTTAATTATTTTGGCTGTCTTGATTATGACCCTTTATTCATTGTCTTAAAAAACGATAACCACGATGGCACAGGAAATAGAACGTAAGTTTTTGGTGAAGGATGATTCCTATCGTCAGCTGGCTGACAGCAAAAGCCGGATAAAGCAAGGTTATATTTGTAGTGCTCGTGGGAGAACTGTGAGAGTACGTATCCGCGATAAGGAAGGTTTTCTTACAATAAAAGGGCCCTCGGATGAGTCGGGGTTAAGTCGCTATGAGTGGGAACGTCAGATTCCGCTTCATGAAGCAGAAGAATTGATGAAACTTTGCGAGCCTGGACTCATCGATAAGACACGTTATTTGGTAAACTTTGATAATCATACTTTCGAGGTAGATGAGTTTTATGGCGAAAATGATGGACTCGTTGTTGCGAAGTAGAACTCTCTACCGCGGAAGAAACATTCTCATCTCCTGCTTTTCTTGGAGAAGAAGTAACAGGGCAGGTGAGATATTACAATTCTTTTCTGATGAAAGAACCATACTCTACATGGAAAAATAACAGTTTGTTTTTTCTGAAACCTTCAAAAACCACCTGTAAACTGTTACAGAAGGGGGTAAAAACTGTTATATGATAGATATTCCCCTGTGTATTATCTGATTTTATGAAATTGGTTGTCCGTTTATGAGCTAATATTGCAGTACCAAACGAAACAAGAATATTAATCTCAAACACCAATTATAAAATTATGAGAACTGCTAATTTTGCTCAGGATCTGTTGAGCGTTCAGACAGAACTATTGAATTTTGCTTATAAGTTGACAGCAGATCGCGAAGAAGCAAATGACCTCCTTCAGGAAACTTCATTGAAGGCTTTAGACAATGAAGATAAATATACAGCTGAAACAAATTTCAAGGGATGGATCTATACCATCATGCGTAATATCTTTATTAATAATTATCGTAAGGCTTTACGCGATCAGACTTATGTAGACCAGACCGATAATCAATTTTATTTGAATCAGAATATAGACATTGAAGGTGATTCAACTGAAGGTTCTTATGATTTGAAGGAAATGCGTCGCATAGTTAATGCTTTGCCTAAGGAATATCGCATTCCATTTTCTATGTACGTATCAGGGTTCAAGTATCGTGAGATAGCAGATAAGCTGGGGCTTCCACTTGGTACTGTAAAGAGCCGTATTTATTTTACCCGGCAAAAGTTGCAGGAAGAACTGAAGGACTTCCGTTGAAATTGTGAAAAAACTCTCTATCTTTAAAAATAATTAATAACGTTTTTCATTGACTCCGGGGGCTGTGAAGTTCCCGGAGTTTCTCATTTTTGCAGGAATCTTTTTATTATAGGGCGGAGTATATAATAGTTGACAGGCAATGCTAATCCTACTCCCAGGCTATTGGCTAGAAAATCTAGCCAGTCACCACTTCGGTTGTCTGTGCATGAAGCTTGTAACAGTTCAATACATCCACTCATGAAGATTGGCAATATAATACCTCCTGTGATTAGTTTTTTCCATACGATGAACTTATGCAGTCTTAGGTATTCGAACCAAATGACCATGGTCAGGCCTCCATACATACAAATATGCACTATTTTATCAATAAACGGAACGTTGTTTAATTCTGTTTGAGGAGGAGTAAAGAAAGATAAAATAACAGATTACGATGATTGTTATTATAGATAGAGGATAAGTCCTTATGTAATTACATAATATGCTAATTTTTTATAA
>ENA-OQHA01000719-OQHA01000719.1-human-gut-metagenome-genome-assembly--contig:-NODE-719-length-15364-cov-6.200368_pt1 | contig 15364 bp, 19 predicted proteins | sample MGYA00242558_ERZ504707 | MGnify/ENA primary metagenome ERZ504707 (study PRJEB26092, sample SAMD00036197) | human gut metagenome | host: Homo sapiens | study: EMG produced TPA metagenomics assembly of...
TTTTTTTTGTTAGCTCCTTGCTACATTTGGTATTCTATCAAAACTATAGTGAATTGTCAACAGTTTTTTCTACAAATTTGAAAATTTTTATTTGTTCACAGATTTTTCTGCACTTTTGACAATTCGCCGTAATTTTTTCGGTCGTTTTCCCATCTCACGAACAGACCTCCCGCACTTTACTGCGGATTCTCTGCAGTGCATTGTCGATTGCCTTCGGCTGCTTTCCAAGTTTTTCTGCAATCTGCGTATAATCGTACCCTTTCAGATACAATTCCAGCACCTGGTACTCAAATTTGCTGAGCCGTTCTTTGATCCGCTCATGCATGCCGATTACGTTTTCCCGGCTGATCATAATCTCCTCCGGTGTCTCCTCGTCCACCAGGCGCAGCTCTTGCTCGGAAACCGGTTCGCTTAACGAGACGAAGCTGTTCAGCGGCTGATGCTTCTGGCGCTGGGACGATGCCACTGCAGAATACATCTGACGGTCGATGCACAGGCCGGCGAAGGTGGCAAACGATGCCTCCTTCCCCGGTTTGTAGTCACGCACTGCCTTAAAAAGTCCGAGCATGCCCTCCTGGATCAGATCCTCGTGATCTCCGCCCACCAGGTACAGCGCCCTCGCCCTGGTCCGCACCAGCGATTTGTATTTGTCGATCAGATAATCGGTAATCTCGCGTTCTCCTGCCCGCAGACGCGCAATCAGCTCCTCATCCGTACAGGTATCGTAATCTTTCACCATCATATCTCTTGTATCCTTCATCTTTCTTCCGCCGGAGCGTAATGTGATTTTCCGCAATTTCTAGCAGCTTCTCTGTCTTACAATCTCATAAGCGAGCACGCCGGCTGCCACGGAAGCGTTCAGAGAGTCGATATCGCCTTTCATCGGAATTGTGGCTGTGAAGTCGCAGTTTTCTCTCACCAGACGGCTGACACCCTCTCCCTCATTTCCGATTACAAGGCCGATCGGTCCTTTGAGGTCGAGATCATACATTCTCTGTCCGTTCATGTCCGCGCAGACAAACCAGATGCCCTTTTCCTTCAGCATTTCCATGGTCTGCACCAGATTCGTCACCTTTGCCACCGGTGTGTAATTTAATGCACCTGCCGACGTTTTGGCAACGGTTGCTGTCAGGCCGACTGCGCGGTGCTTCGGCACGATGACACCATGTGCGCCTGCCAGGTTTGCGGTACGGATGATCGCACCGAGGTTATGCGGATCCTCAATGCCGTCCAGCAGAAGGATAAATGGCGGCTCTCCTTTCTCCTCTGCGCGCGCGAGGATGTCCTCAACGGTTGCATAACTGTAGGAAGCCACCTGTGCAATGACACCCTGATGCTTTCCGGTGGTGGACAGCTCGTCAAGACGTTCTTTTTCTACATAATTGATGATGGTATCGTGTTTTTTCGCCTCACGGATGATCGTGCGGATCGGGCCGTCCTGGCTGCTTGCAAGGACGAACAGCTTGTCCACGGTCTTGCCGGAGCGGAACGCCTCGATGACAGCGTTTCTTCCCTCTACCATGCCGCCTGTAAACTCCTCATCCGCCTGCTGTACTTCCTGTTTTCTGTCTCTGTCACGGTAATCTCGTTTCCCCTTAAAGTCACGTTTTTTTCCGTCTCTTCTCTCAAAATTTCTCTTGTCGTTTCTGTTGTTTTCTCTCATATCATTCCTGTTCCGCGGTCCCAAAAGCAGTGGGAACTTTTGCTTTTTCAAAAGCCCCACTGCCCTGCCGCTTCTTTTTTATTTTCTGAATCTTATCTGCTCTCACACTTCGCCAAGTCCTGCCCGGATCAGGTCGATCATCCGCTTGTAATCCCCTTTCAGGTACAGATACCCCATCACAGCCTCAAACCCGGTTGCCCGGCGGTAGTCGATCGTGGACGCATTTTTTGCCTTGGTATAAGATTTCGCATTTCTGCCTCTTTTATAAATCTGTTTTTCCTCTTCGGTAAACAGCGGCTCCAGAATTTCAATCATCGCCGACTGTTTCTCCGCCTTTACAAGCCCTGCCGCATGGCGGTGCAGCTTGTTGACCTGCATATTTGCTTTCCGCACCAGAATCGTGCGGATGACGATCTCATACGCAGCATCCCCGATGTAGGCCAGCGTAAGCGGCGAATACATGCGGATGTCATGCTGTTCCAGTCCGAATACCTCCGAAAGATAATCCTTCTCCCCGAAAACCGCCTCTGGAAAAAGCTCCTCGTTTTCTGTCTCTTTGCCCACTTCCGTCACTTCTGTTCTGTCCTTTCTTTTTTCCTCATCTGACGCAGCTCGCCCTCCAGCTCGAGCACACGGTTCGTAAGCTCCGTATTCTCCTGCTGCAGTACTTTGATATCCTCGAAAATCGGGTCCGGCAGATGAATGTGATCCATGCTTTTTCTCGGAATCCGCACATCATTCTGCTTCACAATGTGCCCCGGCACGCCGACGACGGTACAGTTCGGCGGAACCTCCTCGATCACAACCGATCCGGCTCCGATTTTGGAGTTTTCCCCGATCGTAAACGATCCGATGATCTTCGCACCGGCGCTGACCATAACATTGTCCTTCAGCGTCGGATGACGTTTCCCGGTCTCCTTACCATTACCGCCAAGCGTCACGCCCTGATACAGCGTCACGTTGTCTCCGATAATGGCTGTTTCTCCGATAATCACACCAGAACCATGATCAATAAACAATCCCTTTCCGATCGTCGCACCCGGATGGATTTCGATACCGGTTTTTCTCGCTGCCCGCTGTGAAATCCACCTGGCCAGAAAGTAATGGCCTTTCAGATATAGCTTGTGCGCCCGTCTGTACTTCAGCATAACACGAAATGAAGGATACAGCAAGACTTCCATGGGAGAATGTATCGCCGGATCCCGCTCCTGAATCACCTGAAATTCCTCTTTAAAATACGCGAAAAAACTCATCTTTCCTCTCCTTGCCTCCTGCTGGGACTTTTCCGGATTTTTATTTCTTACCATCATTCTGCATAACAGTAATATTCAAAAACGGAGCTGTTTCATCTCCGATAAAGACGAAATAGCTCCGTGGTTCCACTTTACTTTAAGGGCACACCTGCCCTCTTCTTTTCTTCTGCATAACGTGCAGGACCCGTGCCGGACTACCCACTTTTTCCGCTTCACCCGGCCAGCTTCCGGACGCACTTCAAAAACCCTCGTTTCAGGCAGCTTCCAGCCCCATTTGTCTGCCATTCTCTGTGAAACAATTCTGATTTTCTACTTTTTCCGTTCCAAGCCTTTTTCTGTTTCCGTTTGTTCTAGTTTATGCAAATTTTTCTCGTTTGTCAAGCAAATTTCCGCCGGATCCACTTGCTGATTTCGACCGCCGGAATGACAAGCAGTCCAAGGCCGATCGCCACATCATATTCCAACGCGCTGATCCGCTCAAAACCGAACGCACTCGACAGTACCGGGATGTAAATGACGGCGGATGTGAGGACAAATGAGAGTGCCATCGCGCCCCACAGATACTTGTTCTGATGCTTCATATGGAAAATAGAACCTTTCCGTGATCTCATATTGAAGGAATGGAAAATTTCCACCATGGAGAGTGTCAGAAACGCCATCGACATGCCGTCCGGGCTGTTGACGATTTCCCAGCGGCCGGCTTCCAGATAATGGCCGATGAAGTAGGACGCCAGCGTCAGCACCGTAATCACGATGCCCTGAAACGCAACATCAAAGCCGAGGCGTCCGCAAAAATACCGTCATCCGCATTTCTCGGCGGGCGTTTCATGATGTCTGCCTCACCGTCCTCCATACCGAGCGCCAGCGCCGGGAAGCAGTCCGTAATCAGGTTGATCCAGAGCAGATGCACCGGATTTAAAATCGTAAAGCCCATCAGCGTCGCGCAGAAAATCGACAGCACCTCGCAAGGTTCGATGCCAGAAGGAACTGAATTGCCTTACGGATATTATCGTAGATTCGTCTTCCTTCCTCAACCGCCGCGATGATCGTCGCAAAGTTGTCGTCCGCGAGCACCATATCTGCCACGTTTTTCGTCACATCCGTTCCCGTGATGCCCATTCCGATGCCGATATCCGCACGCTTGATCGACGGCGCATCGTTGACTCCGTCTCCTGTCATCGCGGTGATTCTGCCTTTCCGCTTCCACGCATCGACGATCCGCACTTTATGCTCCGGCTGGACGCGTGCGTAAACAGCATATTCCTCGATTCTCCGGTCAAGCTCCTCATCGCTTAACTGGTCAATCTCGGCTCCCGTTACCGCTTTCCAGCCCGCCTCCAGAATACCCAGCTCTTTTGCAATAGCAACCGCTGTGTCTTTGTGGTCACCCGTAATCATCACCGGACGGATGCCTGCCCCGCGGCATTCCCGGATCGCATCGACTACTTCCGGCCGCACCGGATCAATCATACCGCAAAGTCCTAAAAAGCAGAGATCCTGCTCCAGAAAGTCCGGCTCCTGGGAGGACGGCATCTGGTTCCACGCTCTTCCTGCTGCCGCCAGCACGCGGAGTGCCTGGTCTGCCATCGCCTTGTTCTGCGACAGGATTTCCTGCCGGAATGCTTCTGTCATCGGCTGTTTTCTGCCGTCACGCCAAACGGAGGTGCACCGCTTCAGAATCTCATCCGGTGCGCCTTTTGTGCAGGAAAAATACGTTCCGTCGTTTGCGCGGTGGATCGTTGTCATGCGTTTCCGCATCGAATCAAACGGCGCTTCCCCGACACGCGGATACTGGACGGACAGACTCTTCTTCGGGCATCCCTCTTTCTGCGCATCGTTGACCAACGCACATTCCGTCGGTTCTCCGACTGCCTCGCCGTTTTCGTCCGGCTCCGCATCGGAGCAGAGTGCCATGACGGATACGAGACGTTTTATATCGCTTCCCTCATGTTTTACCACGGTCATCTTATTCTGGGTCAGCGTTCCTGTCTTATCCGAGCAGATCACCTGCGTACAGCCGAGCGTCTCGACAGCCGTCAGTTTCCGGATCACCGCATTCCGCTTTGACATTTTGGTCACACCGATGGAAAGCACGATTGTGACAACTGCTGCAAGTCCTTCCGGAATTGCCGCTACGGCAAGGCTGACAGCTACCATAAAGGTATTTAAGATGTTCTGCGGCGTCACGCCCTCTTTTAAAATACCGACAATGAAAATCACGGCACAGATGGCGAGCACCATCACGCTTAAGATTTTGCTGAGCTGGTTCAGCCGCTTCTGCAGCGGTGTGCTCTCATCCGCCGACTGCGTCAGAACATGGGCGATCTTTCCCATCTCGGTTTTCATACCCGTTCCGGTGATAACAGCGCGGCCGCGGCCATAGACAACGGTGCTTCCCATATAGACCATGTTTTTCCGGTCCCCGAGCGGAACCTCGCTGGCTGCGCCGGCGTTCAGAACATCCGCTGTTTTATTGACCGGGACAGATTCTCCGGTCAGCGCTGCTTCCTCGATTTTCATGCTGGCGCTCTCTAAAATACGGCCATCCGCCGGAACAGCATCGCCCGCTTCGAGAATTACAATATCACCGGGTACGAGCTCCTCGCTCTTTTTCACTTCCATTTTCCCGCCGCGCATCACCTTCGACGTGGCTGCCGCGATCTCCTGCAGAGCTTCAATCGCTTTCTCTGCCTTGCTCTCCTGCAGAACACCGAGCACCGCATTAATGATGACAACGGTGAGAATAATGACCACATCAGCGTACGATTCGCCTTCATACGCCGATGTGATGCCGGAAATCAGCGCTGCGGCGAGCAGGATCAGGATCATCGGGTCTTTCAGTTCTTCGAAAAACCGCTGAAGATTACTCTTCTTTTTTCCCGCCGCCAGCCGGTTAGGTCCGTGTTCGGAAAGCCGCCGCGCAGCTTCCGCCTCGGAAAGTCCCTGCTCCGTTGTCTGTAACTCATCAAGAATCTTCGAACTTTTTTCCAGATACTCTTTCATTTCCATCCGTCCTTTCTTCTGAAAACGCTTTTTGCGTTCCTGTGATAAGTTCCCACTGGTACACCGGTCTCTTTCTATATAGAAAAAGACCTATCCGCACCATATTTGTTGATACAGATAAGTCTTGTCATTTCATACAAAGCCAGAAGAAATGCTTTTTCTTCGGTTGTTGGCCTTATAGCGTCACGTATGCCGCCGACTACTCCCTTATTCTTCTTCCAGTCTACCACATCTTCCGGCCTTGTGCAATCGCATTTCTCTTTTATTCTTCTGCGTTCTTTGCGCATCCCGGGCAGCCGCTGCATCCGCCTGCGATCCGGTCGTCCGGCATCAGGTCGAGTGCCTTGGAAATGCAGCAGATCGCCTGTGCGGAAATTCCCTCTTTCTTTCCGGTAAAGCCAAGTCCTTCCTCGGTCGTTGCCTTGATATTGACCTGATCCTCTTCGAGATGAAGCGCCTCCGCCACATTTTTCACCATCGTGTCGATGTATGGCAGGAGCTTCGGCTTCTGTGCAATAACGGTTGCATCGATATTTTCAATCAGATACATCCGCTCCTCGAGCATCTCACCCACTTTTTTCAGCAGTTCGATGCTGTCTGCGCCCTCATACGCCGGATCATTGTCCGGAAAATGGCGTCCGATGTCCCGCAGTGCTGCAGCGCCGAGAAGCGCATCCATAATGGCATGAACCAGCACATCCGCATCGGAATGTCCCAGAAGGCCATATTCATACGGGATTTCCACACCGCCCAGAATCAGTTTCCGGTTTTCCACCAGTTTATGCACATCGTAACCCATTCCTACTCGCATTGTTCGTTCCTCCGCTTCGTTACTTTCTAGTTAAATCCATACAGTTTCTGCGCTACCTTGTAGGCATAGACTGCAATTTTCTGTCCCGGTTTTGATTTGCTGCTCATAACAGTTCCGAAAATGCCGTGGCGGATGCGGAAGTAATCGGCTGCATCCTCCTGTTTCAGGTATCTCCAAAGATCGTTCTTTTTCTCGAGATTTTCTTCCGTTCCAGAGCGCATCATCATCACGGAAGAAACCGTCATAATAATGGTCAGATAGCTGATCATATATTTCCGCAGGTGCTTCGACAGCCCTTTCTGTTCACCAAGGTAATCGATCATCAGCTTGTTGACACGGATCTGCTGGTCAATTCTGCCGATCATGACTTTCTCGTTAACCGACTGGTCGGCTCTCCCGATAAAGTAGCGGTAGAAATTGACATCGAGATAATACATCGTTTTGACGTACGGAAGCGGAATAAACGCAACCAGATTATCCACATAGAAGGTGTGCTCCGGCAGCTTCATGCCGCACTCTCTTAAAAGAGAAGTCCGGTAAATCAGCGAATGCATCAGCAGATAATGTGTTTTGCCGAGAGCTTTCGCCTCATCCCATCCGAAAAAGCGGCCTTCCGGCAGCGATTTCGCATAGCGCATCACACGTTTTCTCTTGGCGCCCTCTTTTTCATACACATAGTTACTGATCAGAAGGTCGAGTGTTTTCGGTCCGCGTACGACTTCTGCCAGAACATTTAAAATCTTCTGGTATGCCTCTGGGTTTACCCAGTCATCACTGTCCACAACCTTAAAGTACAGACCCGTCGCATTTTCCACACCCGTGTTGACTGCTCCGCCGTGGCCCTTGTTTTCCTGATGAATCGCTTTTACAATCGTCGGATATTTTTCCTGATAGCGGTCTGCAATCTCTGTGGTTCCGTCCTTGGAACCATCGTCCACGATCAGAATTTCTACTTCTTCTCCGCCGACCAGCAGCGAATCGATACATTTCTCCATATATGCTTCTGAATTATAGCATGGTACTGCAATTGATAAAATCTTCATCTTTTTTCTCCCTGCTCTTTTTTGCTCTTCTGCCGTTTCAGGCACGTTCCAGATCTGTATATTTTGCGTATTCCGCAAACGCAGACGGAATGGCATATCTTTCAGCCGCGGTTTTCGCATCCGCAAAAATCAATCCGGCTTTTTCTTCCCCTTCCTGCTCCACATCGTTTCCTGCAATTTTAATAGCGTATCCTGTGATATGCCACTCGACATGGGAAAAAATGTGCTTGTACGGCGGCAATGCCTGAATATGAAGCGGCGTCACGCCGAATTTTTCTGCCTCTTCAAGTGCTTCCTGTTCGGAGAGCACGCCATCGAAGTTCGGGAACTCGTAAAGTCCCGCCAGAAGTCCTTTTTTCGGCCGTTTCCGCACTGCTGTGTGCGTACCGTCCAGAAATAACAGAACGGTTCTGTCTTCGATTCTGCGCGGCTTTGCGCTCTTTTTAAACGGATATTCCGTCCAGGTCTGATGCTGTCCCGCCAGACACTGGTCAAAAAGCGGACAGACTTCACATTTTGGTGCGCCGTTCGGCAGACAGACCATTGCGCCGAGATCCATCATCGCCTGGTTGAAGGCTCCCGGATCTTCTGCCGGCATGATTTCGGTCAATTCCGCTTCCACGCGGTTTTTCACGGACTGCTTTAAAATGTCCTCACCGTCCTCCCGGAGGCGTGCCATCACACGAAGCACATTTCCGTCCACCGCCGGCACCGGAATGCAAAACGCGATCGATGCAACGGCTCCCGCTGTGTAATTTCCAATTCCCGGAAGTCCTTTTAAGGCTTCGTAATCTGCCGGAAATACACCGTCATACACTTCCATAATTTTCTGTGCGGCCTTCTGCATATTCCGCACACGGTTATAGTAACCAAGGCCTTCCCAGAGCTTCAAAAGCTTTTCCTCGGGACAGACCGCAAGTGCTGCGACATTGGGCAGTTCACGCATAAACCGCTCATAAAACGGCTTGACCGCCTCCACCCTCGTCTGCTGGAGCATAATCTCGGAAACCCAGATTTCATACGGGTTCTTTTTTTCTCTCCACGGCAGCACTCTTTTATTTTCGCCATACCATTTCAATAATGCTTTGTGATTGTGTCCTGCATAGTAATCTCCTGTTAATATATCATTCTTATTTTGCCACATTTTCCTCCAAAATGCAAAATAAACATTGCGCTCTCACGTGTTTTTGATTAAAATTAATAAATACTTTAAAAGAATAACCAAAACCCTTAAGATATGGAGGAAAAACTCTTGATCGACAGTATTATTTTTGATGTGGACGGCACCCTGTGGGACTCCACAGACGTTGTTGCCGACGCATGGAATCAGATTATGGAAAAAGAAACTGATATGACACCAAACCTCACCGGAACCGTGTTAAAAGGCCTGTTCGGCCGCCTGCTCCCGGATATCGCCGCCGTCATTTTCCACGAATATCCAAAGGAGCGCCAGTTAGAACTGATCGAGGCATGCTGTGCCAAAGAGCATGAGGCACTTCTTGCGACACCGGCTCCTGTTTATCCGGGACTTGTCGATGCACTTTCTATTCTTTCCAGACATTACCCGCTTTATATCGTAAGCAACTGCCAGGCGGGCTATATCGAAGTTTTTCTGGAAGCCACAGGCCTCGGTCACTATTTCAAAGGCCATCTCTGTCCTGGCGATACCGGAAAGGCAAAGGCAGACAACATCCGTACAATCATCGAACAGAACCATCTGCAGCACGCGGTCTATGTCGGCGATACCGACGGCGACTACAAGGCGACACGCGAGGCCGGAATCCCGTTTGTCCATGCCGCATACGGTTTTGGTCAGACCGAAAACCCGGACTACACCATCACTTCCCCGATGGATCTTGTCACACTGTTCGTACCGGAAAATTAATTTTTAACAGTTTCTTTCTCATAAAAAATACGCATTCCTGTTTTGATAACGGAATGCGTATTTTTATGTTCTATTTCTTCTTTTCTCAGCTCTCGCCCTTACCTGGGTAATCATCGTCACCCGTATGGTCTCCCTGATCCGGTGCGCTCGGCTCCTGGGTCGGTTCCGGTGTGGACGGGGTCTCCGTCGGTGCTACGGTCGGCTCCGGCGTAGACGGGATCTCGGTCGGTGCTGTGGTCGGTTCCGGCGTAGACGGGGTCGATGGAGTTGATGGGGTTGATGGAGTTGATGGGGTTGACGGAGTTGACGGCGTGTAATCATCGTACGTGTAGGATGGCGTTCTCGTCGGCGTTACTGTCGTGGTATTCGTCGTATCATCGACATTTTCGTCATCTGCTTCCGGTGCCTGTGTCACAGTAAGCGTGTCTTCACTTACCTCATAAGCTTCGGAATAATAAATGATAACCGGTGTTCCGTCATCGACATTGTCATATAATGCCTGTGCCACTGCAGTCGGAAGTGCAACAGATCCTGTCGTCGATCCTGCAGTCAGATACAGGTTTCCGCCGAAACTACTTCTCCAGGAAGCATCGTAGAAACCAATCTCTCCGTTGAACGGAATCCAGGAATCCACATCTCTTTCCCAGGAATAGCTGCCGTCTGCCTGAAGCTCTCCGTGCAGTTTTTTCTGGCTTTCTTTTGCTGCGGTTGTGTAGATACCCGGCTTCGTGTAGCTGCTCTGCTCCATCAGACCGGTTACACAGTCACCGTCGACAACCAGATTTCCATCTTTGTAGAGCCAGATATGCTGACGGCTGGCATCAACCTCAACATACGTCTTGCCGAATCCGTTGTTCTCTGTGGAAGCAGCAAACTCTCTCTGCGCATACTGCGGCTCTCTTGCGTCTGCTGCGTGAGCATCTACTTCTTCTGCGATCTTTGCTATCTCCTGCTCCTGATCCACTTTCCATCCGTAGCCTTCCTGGCTGATGGTCACGCGCCTTCGATACCGGTTGCCGGGAAGGTGTGATCCTTGCCATCGGTATCAATCGCTGCCGCAAGATTTGCCACATATTCTTTTACTTTTTCATTCCACTGGTTTTCATCTTTGGAATAATTTCCATCCGCATCGACCGCCAGCCAGTCTTTCATGGTATTTCCGTCAAGAACCTGTGTTGTTCCATCCGGCATACTGTATGTGATACTTGCGCGTACCAGTTCATTTAACTGATCCTTCTGTGCATTCAGTGTTTCGTCATCTGCTGTTACCAAGGTTCCGTCGTAAACGCCTGCTTTTTCAAGATCCACTTCGGTATCCGCATTGATCAGCGCGTTTTCGATGCACTGTTTTGCAAGGGTAAGATCCATTCCCTCACCCATAACAGCATCCACAATCTCAAACTCATTGTTCTGGAAGGTGATGTAGGCGCTGGCCGGTGCATTCTCACCGTCTGCGGACTGGAATTCGTCAAATCCATCAATCACCGCATCCAGTTTTTCCTGACTGTACTGCATGGTGACCTGGGAATCTTTCTCTTTTCCGCCATTTCCCAGGAACCAGAGGAAACTGTTCTGTTTCTTTAACACGCTCTCCACGCTGCCGTCTCCGGCGTAGGTGTAGTCGATGTCTTTTCCGCTGACACTCTTCGTATCATTGTCTTTGAATTTTACATTTAAGGTATAGTTTGCAGCCTGCTCTTTGATTTTCGTTTCTGCCTCTTTGGCCGTCATATCCGAGCAGTCTACTCCGTTGATGGTTGTTCCGTTGAAAAAATAATTCTGGTAATGGAACATTTTGCTTCCATAGAAAAAGCCTCCCACAGCAATAACAGCAACGGCTGCAACGGCGATAACCGCACCGCCTTTTCCCTTTTTCTTCTGCGGTTTTGCGCCATGCGGAATGTACTCTTCGTCGTCATCCTCATAATCGTCGTAGTCATCATCCTCATCGTCTATTTCCGGCATTGGGATATGCCTACCGTGTCGCTGACGAGGCGCTCCATTGCGGCTTCCACCTGATCACCAAGCACTTCTTTCTCCGAACCCTTGGTCTCTGTCTTCTCTTCTCCCAGCAGATCATCCTCATCTGCGAATGGATCGTTGATGATCAGATCATCATCCACCATCACTTCTTCCGGTTCCGATTCTGTTTTTGTCTCCGCCGGCGTCTCTTCGATTTCTTCTTCCTCTTCTGTAAATTCCGGAATCTCGATGTCCTGCGTCACAGGCTCCACTTTGGTCTGCTTCATTTTCTGCTTCGCTTCTTCGTCTTTTGCACGCTCAGTTGCCTCAAGGACACTTCGCAGATTACTTAAATTTGCAGTCTCATCCGGGATGTGATCTTCGCTTTTTGTTTCTTTGCTTTCAAATTCAATGGAGTCTTCGATGTCTGCCAGTTCTTCCTGGAATGTTTCACCGCTCTCCTTTTCCGCCAGGTCACGGTCAATCTCTTTTTGCAGGGCAGCCCAAAGTTTACCGTCCTTTAAATCATCATCTTCAAACTTCATATTTTTTGCTCCTCATAGTTCTGTGTCTGCACTTTACTTACTTCTCTTCTTTTTTCCTTGTTTCAACTCACAGTCGGTATTTTCACGGAGTCTGACATGTCGAAAATAGTTCGACTGTGACTTACCTCATGTCAGTGGAGGATACCGATTTCTCTCCGCCCGCCACTACCGTTATGTTTCTTTTAACAATTCATCCACCGCTTTAGAAGCGGGGGACTTCTTGTCTACTGATGTTAAAAATGCCCCTATAGATTTCTTCTTTTGTCCAAGGGCACATACACTGTTAAGTATATCATAAAATTCGACAAAAAAAAGCAAAAAATTTGGTTTTGGCAAATTTCTCACTTTTTTCGTAAATCACCTATGGAATTCGTAAAAAAATACCTTCTGCAGCGCTTCTCCGAGGAAAATTCCAAGGGCAATTGCGCCTGCCGCGGTCGCTGTCTCTAAAAGATACGTTCCAACCATGTTTTCCGGCCCCATAACGATCGAGTAGACGATGCGGTACATACCGGCTCCCGGCACCATCGGAAGAATGCCCGGGATCACGAAAAGGATCACCGGCGCTTTGAAATGACGCGCCATTGCCTGGGAAACCAGGGCGACGGCAACGGCGGCAAGAAAGTTCTTCATCAGAATGCCGTCGTTGAATACTTCCACGATCAGATAGACCGCCCAGCCGATCATACCGACACCGGCCGTGTAGCATTCCAGCTTTTTGGTGCGTTCAACAGTCTTGAAAATCCCCAGATTGCAACCCAGGCTCCAAGGGATTTCAGGATGATTTCACCTGCTATTCTCATATTTTTGCTTTAACCTCATCTTTTTTCTGTATCGGTTTTCTCTACCGCACCAGTGGACGGAGCAGCAGCATGCCAAGTCCCACGCCGATTGCGATGGCCGCAGCGGTTACAAACGCCTCAAGCATCCGTGCCGCACCGGAAATGTAGTCGCCGTGCAGGGTATCATACACCGCATTCGTGATCGCCACACCCGGTACGAGGGGCATGATCGATGCAATGATAATGACGTTCAGATCCATGGTCCCCGGCAGGTAATGAACACAGAGAATAGATGTGACCGCCAGCAAAAATGACCCGATACAGTTCACAAGAAACGACTGCATCCCGGCTTTTTTTCCTCCGTAAACACCGATTCCTGATATAAAACCTGCAAGTGCAGATGCCAGCACTTCGTAGAACCCGGCTCCGAACATGATTGCAAAGCCTGCGGTCGTCGCCATCATCGCGAGCAGATTTTTTTTAATTTCCGACTTGGCACGATAGATATCCCGCACCCGGTGGAACAGCGCATCCAGGTCGATATTTCCTTCGCAGAATCGCGGGAAAGCTGATTGACCGCATGGATCCGGTTCAGATCCGTTGCACGGCTCTCTACGCTGCGCATAACAGTCATGGAATCCATCGCCGGGTCGTCGAGCGTTACCACAAAGCCGGTCGTCAGCGCCAGTACATCCGCAGTTTTCAGGCCGGACATGCGCAGCATCCGCAGCATGGTATCCTCCACCCGCCACGTCTCCGCCCCGCTTTCCAGCAGGATTTCTCCCGCCATGACCGCGGTGTCCAGCAGCAGTTTATAGTCCATAGTTTTTGTCCTCTCAAATGTAACTCATATTTCACACATGCCAAACGATTGTACCATGAAGCAGTGTTCACTTTCAAGTTAATTCTATGCAAATTCGGCGATATCCGGGCGTTGGGATGTTCCGATGTTCACCCGCGCCATTCACAAATCTTTTCAAAGTTTCTTCAAACTCCATTCACACTTTCCTCACATATGACAACTATACTAAACGTATCAAAACAAAGGGACAACAAATCATCTTCCTCTATCTTTCAACCGTTGTCCAACCTAATATTCTTTCCAATTTATATAGATTTTTCTTTTTCATAATGCCGGTGTTTCTGCCAGAAGAATACGGCCCTCCTTTTTTATCCCCCAAAAAGAAGTGCCGACATCCCGTCTATGTACTATTCTTCAAATTTTACAACCAATGTCTTGTCCCCGACCGTCTCGGACAGCATTCCGGTAATCAGTGTTTTCGCCTGTTCCTGTGCCATCGTTTCCAGGTCATCCATTTCTTTCGTCTGCTGCTCTACATCCTCCTTCGCACTCGCGATTGCATCCATCGCATCTTCCTTCCGCTCCCAGTTCAGAAGCGCTGCCTTCTCATCGTAATACTGGATGGAATCATTGTCGATGGAAATATCAAAAATCTCCACTGCCGGAAGTGTAACTGTTACTTCTGAATCCGTCACCTCCGTATTCGCCTTCGAGAGATCCACGCCCGCACGTACCTCTGCACGGTATGTCATATTAAACGCCTTCTGCGTCAGAAACGGAATCGACCGTCCGAGTAATGAATCAGCCCGTTATAAATCATCTTCGCCGACGTCAGCTCCCCCGCCGCCTCCAGCTTGCTGTCAATAAACGTCCCCGTAATCTCCGGCTCCCGGTCCCGCCGCAACGACTGCGTCAGATAAACAACCATTCCAGCAAGGATTACTACGATCAGAAGATAAATGACAGCTTTTACCGTGCCGCGGCTTCCATTCTTTTCTCTGCTCACGTTACACCCACTCCCTTCTCATGTTTCATTTTTCATTATTTTTGAATATGTTCTGTGGCTCTATTGTACCTTATTTACACCATAAAAAACAGTCCTGCTTTACAAAAATATCTTAAAATTCTGTAAATCCTGTTCTGTTAGACTTTTCTTTTAAACAATACGAAAAAAGAGTGAAGATTTTGTATCTTCACTCTTTCCTAATACAGGGGATGAGAGAATCGAACTCCCACCAAAGGTTTTGGAGACCCCTATCATACCATTTGACCAATCCCCTACGCTAGATATACCTTCAAAACCGCATACACTTAACATCTATACATCATACCATACTTTCTTTCCGAACACAACCATTTTCTGCAAAACTTTTGTTTTGCATTTCAGGTCAAGCCCTCGACCGATTAGTAACAGTCAGCTCCATGCCTTACGGCACTTCCACCTCTGCCCTATCTACCTCGTCGTCTTCAAGGGGTCTTACTTCTTTCGAATGGGATATCTCATCTTGAGGGGGGCTTCACGCTTAGATGCCTTCAGCGTTTATCCCTTCCCGACTTGGCTACCCGGCCGTGAACCTGGCGGTTCAACCGGTACACCAGAGGTCAGTCCATCCCG
>ENA-OQHA01000720-OQHA01000720.1-human-gut-metagenome-genome-assembly--contig:-NODE-720-length-15364-cov-4.361948_pt1 | contig 15364 bp, 12 predicted proteins | sample MGYA00242558_ERZ504707 | MGnify/ENA primary metagenome ERZ504707 (study PRJEB26092, sample SAMD00036197) | human gut metagenome | host: Homo sapiens | study: EMG produced TPA metagenomics assembly of...
ACACCTAGAATATTAATAGAGTCTATTGGTATTACATCTATTATGTATTTAGAAACAGTGAATTATCGCTTATAAGAAAAAGATCTCAGTCCTAGGCTGAGAATTATTTCTTTTGATTTAGAGAATAAACCATATATACCACCTGTGTGCATAAATAGTATATTCTTTGCATGATCAAATGTACCTTTTTTCTAATTCATGGATTAGTCCATAATACGCTTTGCCTGTATATACAGGATCTAGAATAATACCACTATGTCTAGATAAGTCAGAAATAGCTTCTAATTCTTCTTTGCGACTTAAAGAATATCCTCTTCCTACATATCCATCAATAATATGAATATGACTTCTCTCTACATCTTTTACATCAAGATGAGGTAATGTATCATCAATAATACTATTAATTTCATTAATAAAGAAATTAGCATCATCACATACATTAATACCTACAATATCTTTATGAGCTTGTCTTAATTCATTACCCAAATATAAACCAGTATAAGTTCCTCCAGAACCTACTGCATCAATAATAGTATCGAACACAATACCGGTCTTTTTCTCATATTCTAGTATTTCATCAAAAGCATCAATATAGCCTAAAGTACCGATTCCATTACTAGCACCCATAGGAATAATATAAGGCTTACCACCTTTATCTAATACTTCCTGGTAGACTTCCAGCATCATCTCATCTTTATGTGCTTGAAAATCATCATGTTCCTTTACTCTTATATCAGCACCAAGCATATGATCTAAAAGGAAGTTGGCTGTTTCAATATTTTCACCAGGTTCTTTTCTAAGTATAAGAATACACTTCAATCCTAGTTTTGCGGCTACTGCGGCAGTAGATCGACAATGGTTGGATTGGAATCCACCATTAGTGATCAGTGTATCACACCCTAAAGATAAAGCTTCTGCAACACTGTATTCTAGTTTTCTAATCTTATTACCAGATGCCACACTATCTGTTAAGTCATCTCTTTTCACAAAAATACTTGGTTTATATTTGTTGGAAAGATAGTCTATTTTTTCAATAGGAGTAGCAGCTGGGCCAAATGTAGTTTGTTCATGTAATCACCTCTAAAAATAGTATAGTAGAGATATCAAACAAAATCACACTTTTCTTACAAAAAAGTTTGGTATAATAGAGACGAGGAGATGTAAACATGAAAACAATTGGTAAAGATGGTATTTTATTAAGACTCGCAAAAGATATGTATCCTGAAAAGGATGATTTATCTTCTATTGAAGTAAAAACTTTATTTAATGATATTTGTCATAAGTATATACAAAGAGAAGGAATTTATGATCTTCTTTCATGGCTAGAAGGTACTGATTTCTATAGAGCACCTGCAAGTACACGTTATCATGGAGATTATGAGGGTGGTTTATGTGACCATAGTCTCCATGTCTATTTCTGCTTTAGAAGCTATGTAAAAAAGCGTTGTGAACCAGGTTATTATTTATCTATGAGTGAAGAAAGTATAGCATTATGTGCTTTATTTCATGATTTATGTAAGGTCGATATTTATAAGACAGAAATGCGTAACAAGAAGAATGCGCAAGGACAATGGGAACAGGTGCCTTTCTATACAATAGAAGATGCATTCCCTGTAGGACATGGTTCTAAGAGTGTTTATATTATGAATCGCTATTTAAAGCTTACAGATATAGAAACAGCAGCTATTGCCTATCATATGGGCTTTAGCTATGGGGATGATGCCAGAACTGTAGGTAATGTATTTGGTCGCTTCCCTGAAGCTTTCGCATTATCTACAGCGGATATGGAAGCTACTTATTTTGTAGAAAATGAACATTGGCCACGATAAAGTGCTATAATATCATCCAAGGTGATATATATGAAAAAGAGTAAAATTAAAACAAATGCGTTAAGAATGTTAGATCGTGATAAGATTCCTTATGAGATCAAAACATATGAATATGATGAAGAACATTTAAGTGGTGAACATGTAGCATCACAAGTAGATATGGATGCAGGTGATATCTATAAGACACTTGTATTACATGAAGACCATGATTATTTAGTATGCTGTATTCCTGTATTAGAGGAAATAGACTTGAAGAAGCTCGCTAAACTATCTGGACATAAGAAGGTAGAAATGCTTCATATGAAGGATTTACTAGGTCTTACAGGTTATATGCGTGGAGGTTGTTCTCCTGTTGGCATGAAAAAGAAGTTCCCAACATATTTTGATGCCAGCATAGAAAAAGACCGTCCTATCGCTCTCTCAGCAGGTAAAAGAGGCTATCAGATGATTGTTTCATCAAAGGATATTACAACTTATTGTGATGCAAAAATAGGGGATGTAGTGAGAGATCACTAACCTCTTTTTATATATCTGTAAGTGTTTACTTAGGAGTTATCGACAAAAACTTATTGATATTCGTAAATATTGCTATTTTATTTAGAGAAGTATCTAAAATATAAGTGAAAGTTATGAGAAAATAATGTAACTGTAGCGCTTTTTGTTTCTATAGGTTTTTGAAAATGGTATAATAGAACCAAGAGGTGACGCTTAAAAATGGATATTAATAAGAAATATGAGCAATGGTTAAATTATGAAGGCATGGACGCTTCATTAAAGCAGAACTTGCCGGAATGACAGAAGAACAGAAGGAAGATGCTTTCTATAAGAATCTTGAATTCGGTACAGCAGGAATGCGTGGTATTTTAGGTGCTGGTACAAACCGTATGAACATTTATACAGTTCGTAAAGCAAATATGGGATTTGCGAAATATGTAGCTAATTTACCAGAAGGTAAAGAACGTGGAGTGGCAATCAGTTATGATAATAGACATATGTCATATCGTTTTGCGATTGAATCTGCAAAGATTCTCGCAAAGTTTGGTATTAAGTCTTATATCATGGAATCTTTAAGACCTACTCCAGAATTATCTTTCGCAGTACGTTATTTAAAATGTGCAGGTGGTATCATGATTACTGCTTCTCATAACCCTAAGGAATATAACGGTTATAAAGTATATGATGATACTGGTTGTCAGTTAATCCCTGAATGGGTGATATCGTTGTTGATTATGTAAATGAAATTGATGACGAATTAGAAATCGAACAGATCAGTGATGAAGAAGCTTATCCATTCATTACATGGGTAGGAGAAGAAGTAGATGAAGCTTATTATAAAGCTGTAATGGGTATTGAAATCAATCCTGGACTAGATAAGTCTGATTTCAAGATTGTTTATTCACCACAGCATGGTGCAGATAACATCCCTGTAAGAACATGCTTAAAGAGATTAGGTTATGATATTGTGCCAGTACTTGCACAGTGTGCACCTGATCCAGATTATACAAATACTAAGTCTCCAAACCCAGAAGTAGACGCTTCTTATGAATTAGCTATTAAGCTTGCGAAAGAAGTAGATGCTGATGTAGTCGCAATTACAGACCCAGATGGTGATAGACTTGGTGTTGTCGCAAAGCACAATGGTGAATATGTATTAATGAGTGGTAACCAGAGTGCTGCTGTATATCTTGAATATATCTTATCTCAGAGAAAAGAGAAGGGTACATTACCTGATAATGCAGTTATGTATAATACTATTGTCACAAGTGATCTTGGTGAATTAGTTGCGAGAAACTATGGTGTTGATGTTGAAAAGACATTAACTGGATTCAAGTTCATTGGTGATAAAATCAGAAAGTATGAAAAGACTCATGAAAAACAGTTCATCTTCGGTTATGAAGAAAGCTATGGCTGTGTTGTAGAAGACTTCGTAAGAGATAAAGATGCTGTACAGGCTGTATTACTTGCTGCTGAATGTGGTAACTACTATAAGAAGCAGGGTAAGGATCTTATTGATGTATTGAATGAATTATATGCTAAGTATGGTACATTCAAGGAATCACAGATTGCCTTAGCAAAGGCTGGCGCTGCAGGTGCTGCACGCATTAAAGAAATGATGGATACTTTAAGACAGGATAAGCCTACTGAAATTGGTGGCGTAAAGGTTGTATTAAGTGAAGATTATGCAACAAGTGAACGTTCTGATGGCACTACAATTGACTTACCTAAGTCAAATGTATTAAAGTATTATCTAGAAGATGGTTCTTGGATTGCTGCTAGACCTTCTGGTACAGAACCTAAATGTAAATTCTATTTCTCAATTAAGGGTAAAGATGCTAAGGATGCTGCTGATAAGACAGAAGTATTCCATAAAGCAATGATGGAATTAATTGGTGAATAACTCATATGGGGGCTCTATCTTCGATAGAGTCCTTTATTATTTGGAGGTGTAAAATGTATAAATTATTAGTTGTAGAAGATGAAGTACTGATTAGAGATATTATTAAAGAATATTTCGCAACAAGAGATTATGAAGTCATTGAAGCTGTAGATGGTTATGATGCTTTAGATAAAGTGAATCAGGATATTGATATGGTCTTACTTGATATTATGATGCCAGGAATGGATGGGTATGAAACATGTAAGAAGATCCGTGAAAAATATGATATGCCTATTATTTTTATCAGTGCGTTATCTGAAACTGATAATATGCTAGATGGTTATCATGTAGGTGCAGATGATTATATTACTAAACCTTTTAAACCTTCTGTTTTATATGCGAAATGTCAGGCTATTTTAAATAGAAGCAAGAAGACAGAAAAAGAAGATAAAGAAACAATCTGGTTAGATGAAAGTAAGCATCTCATGTATGTAGATGGTGAAGCGGTAGCGCTTCCTAATAAAGAATATTTGTTGATGGAGTTGTTTTTAAATAATAAGAATCAGTTATTTACTCGTTCTCAGATTTTAAATAAGGTCTGGGGTTATGATTATTATGGTGATGGACGTGCTGTAGATACTTATATTAAGAAACTAAGAAAAAAGTTAGGTGTACATTCACATCGTATTCAGACTATTATGAAGGCAGGTTATACATATACGGATGAAGAAGACTAAATGGTCTTTTGGACTTGTACAGCGTACTTTCTTCTTAATGCTGTTTGTATTTATTATTATTCTAGGACTTATGTCCTTACAAGGTATTACAGAATACAAAGAGCGTCTTATTAGTTCAACTTACGATGCTTCACTCACTTCAGGTTTGCAGAGTATTTATCAAACAGAATATTCATTAGATAATAAGAATATGACTAAATATTTAAAGAATTACTACCTAACCAATGAAGGTATGTCTGCAATTGTTGATAGTGATAATAATATTAAGTCATTTGTGAGCAGTGCTTCTTTACATGTATCTCAATTATGGATTCTTGATGAAAATAAGAGTCAAGAAATCATGGTAGATATATCTGAAAATAATTTAGTAAAGAAAATCAATGAATATATGATTGCCCATCCGGATGAGAATTATGAAGTAGTTATAGGCGGTGCACAGTCTAAAAAGAAACAATATTATATTAATGATGGTGAACAAGAAGTTGAATACTATACATCAATGGATACAACAGGTATTCATCCTGCTTATCTTGCAATTAATGGTAAGGTGTTACTTAATAACTCACATAAATCATTGAAGAAGTATAAAATATCTTGGTATATGTCAGAAAGATGTTTTTATGAAAGAAATGGTTCAAGTGGTGGAAGAGAGTTTACGGATTATAAGAAGCTAAAGAAGGCATTAGAGAAACAAATCAAGAAGATTGATAGTATTGAATATTCAAAAGGGTCTGATTATGTGCATTCTAAGAGTATTAATGTAGGTGATGGTACAATGACTATTGTGCTTTCAGAACTTAATCAGGAAATCTCTTCTGTATCAAATACAAGTGGTGTAAAAGGTTATTTTGTATCTGCAAGCTTTATACCAAAATTAACTAAAAGAGCTGCTGTGAACTATTTTGAACATTCCTGGTATATTTATATTATTGTGCTCTGGTTAAATGTTGTGATTTCTATTGTAATCTCACATATGATTACTAAACCATTAAGACATGTATCAGAAGTTACAAGTGAAATTGCGAAAAATGATTTCAGTGAGAAGTTTTTAATTACACGTCATGATGAAATAGGACAATTAGAAAACAATATTAACATTATGAGTACGAACTTAGAGAATACAATCAATCAGCTTACTGAACAATTAGAACATGTCCAAAGACTTGAACATACAAGAAAACAGTTTATTGCGAACTTCACACATGAGATCAAAACACCTCTTGGTATTATTGCCGGTTATTCTGAATTATTAGAAGATGCTACAACACAGGAATCAAGAGAAAAATATATTTCTATCATCAATGAACAGATAGAGCGTATTAATGGTATTGTACTCACAATGTTGGAACTTTCACGTTTAGAATCAGGTAAGATTGAACTCAATAACTATTATGTTTCATTATCTGAATTAGTAGAAGAAGTTATAGATGATTTTGAATATGAATTAGAAAAGAAACAACTTCATGTAGTAAAGGAATATGAAGTTGTTGATTTAGATTGTGATCCTATTCAGATAGAAAGAGTCATTAACAACCTCACATCTAATGCGATTAAACATACCGAAGAACATGGTACAATCACATATCGTATTATGAAGCATCGCTTTGAGATAGAAAATGAAGGACATCATCTTTCTCAGGAAGAGATGGAATCTATCTGGGAAGCCTATATTTCTAAGGATCAAGGTGGAACAGGACTCGGTCTTCCTATCGTAAAAGCGATATTAGAGAGACATGGATATCATTTTGGAGTAGAAAATACAGAAAAAGGTGTTCTATTCTACTTTGAATATTGATATAATAAGTCAAGTAAGGAATGGGTGATCTTATGAAACTAAAAAGAGTACAGTTTTTTATGTCTAAACAAAGTTATCTAGCTAGTCTCCTTGCGATTGCAGCATTAGTCTGTTATTTCATAGGTTACGCCTCAATTGCGATTATACTTACTATCGCGATTATTATTTGTTTAGTTATTTATTTTATTCTTGGTCTCGTTTATTGGAGATGCCCTTATTGTCATAACTACCTTCCCACAAAAGATGCAGGTAGTTTAACAGTGTGTCCCCATTGTCAAAAAAAAATTATTTAGAGATGAAGAAAACAATACTGTAGAAAAATAAAAGGCTGATATCACATAAGTGATATCAGTCTTTTTCTATAAGTAAATAGCTTTATTGATGTGAAGATAGTAGATAATAGGTTGTACATCTGTATGGAATACTTCTTTAAGTACTTTAGAGTAATAAGACAACTGTGTGCGATGGAGATCTTTAAGTGTTTCATCACTATTATCTTTTGATACTCTATCTGTCTTATAGTCTAATACATAAACCTTATTGTCTTTTATAAAGACTAAGTCAAATATACCATTGATGATGAGACCATTCTCATCTTTGTATCTAAATTGTTTTTCTTGGTAAATTTGATCTGCATCTTTAATCAATTGATATGTATCGCTATTGATAAAATCATTGATATGAGGAAGATAGTTCTTTAGTACACTCAATCCTTCTTCATCAAACATCTGATTCGTATAAAGTGATTCAATCAATTCTTGAGGATCATCATCTTTGAAATTAAAGTAGCTTAACAAGTTATGTACGAGTGTTCCTCTATCTGTTGCTAGATAGTGTGTTTCTTCATTACTGAAATCAAAGTGAGTTTCATCACTCTTCATTTCTTCCATACTTGTGACCGCAATGCTACGTGGTTCAACAGGATATGGATATTCAAAATCATAATACTTCTTATAGGCACGATATTGGTTCTCTATCTTTATTTTCGCATAAGGTGGAATACGTTGTACTGTTTCACTGCTATCTTGTATTGTGCAATGGAAACGCGCTAACTGAGTATCTTTATTATCTAGTTCTTTAAAAGAAGAACGATCTAATGAAAGATAAGGTCTAATTTCAGGAATTAGTATCTTTAAATCATTTTGGAAGTCTTTATGTCTTAATAAAGCCATTATCACCCAATTCAAATAATTATTCGTAGACGCATGGCAAGGTTATATACAACACCCTGTCCCTTCTTTAGAGTAGGATCTGTATCATTGGCCTGTACTTGACGGGCAATAGAAATAATCTCTTCTTCATCCTTGATTGTACCGGTTAGGATGAGTTTCTTTTCTGCACGTGTTAAGGCAACATAAAGAATACGCATTTCTTCATTCACTGTTTCTTGACGAATGAACATCTTCAACATCTTTGAATAAGGATGTTCATATTTACATACAATATTACCAAAAGGAGATTCTTCTAGCTTACATACACTTCCTGCCACTCCATCGTGCTGAGAAATAATAATTTCCGCTTTTTCATCAGAAGTATTAAATTTCTTCTGCATCGCACTCACAAAAACAACAGGGAATTGTAACCCTTTAGACTTATGAATAGTCATGAACTCTACAGCATCATTTTCATCACTCGCAATAAAACCAGGTGCCTGGTTAGAAGAAGAATCTAATAGTTCTAGGTAATCCTTTAAATAAGGATATTCTTCATTTGTACGGAATGTTTCTAATAGAATATCTAAGTTTGCGCTACGTTGTTCACCATTCATTAACTGGGATACAAAAGATTGGTATCCTGTTTCTTTTAAACATTTCTTTAATGTTTCATAAGGAGAAGATGTCATGGCCGTATTTCTTAAATCATCAAACACTTCTAAGAAATGAAGAACTTTATTGTTGGTATGATGTGTGAGGTTGATGTAAAGAGGATCTTCTGCGTCTCTGATTTCTAATAATTCATTTTCCGTAAAATGAGAGAATAAGAAGTTATTATGTAATACAGATAACATCGCAATATCATCATATGGATTAACCAAAGCCTTTAATAACGTCATCATACTGATGACTTCATTGGACTCAAATAAACCACTCGATAAAGTAATATTTGCAGGAATATGATAACGTTCAAATACTTTCTTATAGGTAATAAATTCAGTTGTAGAACGCATGAGTACCGCAAAATCATGATATTTATAATCTTTTAACTTTCTCATACTGATGATTTTCTGGGCAATCATATGGGCTTCTACTTCAGATTTTGTATATTCTTCCTGATTCTTATAAAGAGAAATAAGTATGTCTGTATCAAAATCATGATTCTTCTCTAGTTCAGGAAGTGTTGTACCTTTCGCATCAAAATCATATCTTAAAATCGCATTATCACCATGGATATACTCTAATCCACCTACAGAACTATCCATAATACAATCAAAAATATAATTGACACTATCCAATACAACTTTTTCAGAACGATAGTTATACTTTAAATCAATACGAATGTTTGTATCATATTCTGTCATCTCTTCTAGTTTAGTGAATGTATCAAACTTATACTGGAAAATAGAAGGATCAGCTTGTCTAAAACGATAAATAGACTGTTTCATATCACCGACCATAAACATTGGAATATGTTCATCATAGTTCGCAATCTTTAAGACAAGGTTTTCCTGCATTTCATTGGTATCCTGATACTCATCCACCATGATTTCCTTTAATGTATGATTCAATCTTTCTACAACTGGAAGATCAGGCTGCAACAGTCTTGTTGCATATTCTTCTAGATCATGGAAGTCTAATTCATTTCTAGCTTTCTTTGCTTCACTATAATCTTTATTGAACTGATTCAATAATCCATCTTTACCAAGTAAGAATTCAATATCTTTAAAAGAATAATCAAGATATTTTTTGAACTCCTCTGTTGAAGTAAAAGACAAAAACTTCTTTAATTTTGAAAGAGGATCAGTGACATTTCCTTTTAACTTTGTATATTGTTTCTTAACAGAATCATCTACACCTAATTCACTCCATTTAATACTTGCCATTTCTAACTTTTGAGATAGTAAACTATTTAATGTATCAAAGGTAAGAGGTCTATTTAAGGCATCGTAGAGATCAGAATAATAATCATATAATGCAGTGGCAGGTGCAGGTTTTTTCGCATTTTCAACAGTTTCAAAGAAATAAGTAATATCATGCTTTTCACAGAAGCGATATAAAATATTATAGGCACTTAAACTTTTAAGACAGCAGTCTCTATATAATTGAGTCATGCCTTCTAGAATAGGCATGTTTCTAGAAAGATTAAAATCATAATATCTTTCATGAACTTGATCAAGGAATTGATGGAAATCCACAAAAGAATTGGTAATATTCTGGAAGTCTATTAAAGTCTTCTTTAAATCATCAAAGTTATTTTTTGTGTTATGACGGTAAGCATAATCCTTGAAATCTGGATCTTCTATCCATTTCTCTAAACACTGATCTAGTACTTGGTCTTTAATTAAATCAGGTGAAGGGTTCACCTTAAATCCGGGCATCACACCAATTAAATAGCCATACTTCTCTAATAGTGTCTTACAGAAACTATCAAACGTAGTGATATAGGCATGAGGCAGTAATTGAATCTGTTCTTGAATATGTCTCAATGTTTCTTCATCATGATTAGCTAAAGCTTCTTCATGTAAAGACACATTCAATCTTTGTTTCATTTCATTTCCTGCTGCTTTAGTAAAAGTTAATACTAGAAATTGATCCATTGAATAATGATCATTCACAATCAAACTAATTAAACGGGCCACAAGAATTCTTGTCTTTCCTGAGCCAGCAGGAGCACTGACAAGAATAGTCTTCCCTCTTAAATCAATTGCAGCCTGTTGTTCTTTATTGTATTTAGGCATTCTCGTCATCTCCTTTTAGTTTTTTATACATATCTTTCGCAATCATTCTATTTTCATTTTCAAATACATCAAATAAACATACTGACTTATAAGGGCAATAAGTACATGGATAAACCTTAAAATCACTGTCTGGCTGGGCACCATCTGTTAAGGTAGGATGGATAGGAATTAATCCAGCATGAATCTTTTTATATAGTTCGGAAATATGATTTTCCACATATTCCATAATTGAATCTAGTTCATCAGGGGAAATAACCTTTGCGCTATTCGCATATTCTCCAGACTTATTTACCTTAACAGGTGCAACTAATTCAGGTGTAGATCCGAGTCCTTTTACAGAATTAGTAGATCCATCATCCACCATATAGCCTTCCATACGATATTCTTTTAATACATCCTCATCGCTAAGTGCATAACTTGTATCTCGTGTTAGTATTCGTTTCTTCATATTAAAGTATAACATACCTGCACGATCCTTATTCTCCTGTTTACATAACATATCTAGATAAACAAGCATTTGAATATTAAATCCCTGCATCGCAAGATTTAAATCAATTTCTTTACTACTTGATTTATAATCCACAATACGTGCATAATTTCCAAATTCATCTACTCTATCAATAATACCTGAAAAAGGAACATCACCAATCTGTCCAGAAATCTCTTTTTCTTTAGATACAGGTACATACCACCATTTAACTGCTTCTGAATAATCTTGATTGTCATCTTCATATCTTTAATGAGATTATCAATAAAGTATTGGTTCATTGGATGACCATCATATTTCTCTTTCAGATTCTCTTCTATATAGTGCATTGCTTCTTGATCTACAAGAGATTCATTATCTAAACACTTCTCCATCAAATAATGACATAAAAGAACCAAGTTCACTTGTTTGTAAAGTATCTTCTCTCTTTTCTGTAATCTTTAATCCATATTTAATGTAATAAGAGAAAGGACACTTATTATATGTTTCTAAACGAGATACACTGACCCCTCTTCCGAGCTTATTTGTATCTTTAATAAACTCAGGCTGGTTACTTGTCATCTTATAATGATCAATCAATCGATTAATAGGATCTTCATCTATACGTGACTGATTTAAATATAGGTTATTCTTGATGAGATTCAATGAAGGATTGATATATTCTAATTCAAAGAGATCACTCAAACGTGACATAAGAATAGAAGGAATTAACTCATTGGCAGCCATATTCTTCTTACTATAAGAGAATGTATAAGATAAATAAGGATTTAAAAGAACCTGTATAATACGCTTATAATGTGCCTGTAACTGTTCATCTAATAATAGAGGATGAGGATTAAACTGTTTATAGTCTTCCTCCATTAAGAATCCTTTATCACTGATTTCTAAAGGTAAGAATGTTTCATTGATTCCTGTTAAGTAAATATGTTTTTGTGTTGCAGTGAGTCCCTTTTCAAGTGAAGTCACAATAACACCTGTCTTATTTGTAACTCTATTACCTGGGATAATACATTGAAGGAATAAATCAAACTCTTCTGGACTAATTTCATCATCACATTTATAGGCATCAAGAGTTTTAATCATAGAGGCACTGATATCCTGTTTTTGAAGGAATTGAATAATTTCTTTAAAAGTATGTCCAATACACTCTGATAATGATCGAGACATTTTACGATAATCACTATTATAATGACATGTTTCATTTTGTGATAATGTGGCAGGAATATTGAGTTCATCAAAACAAATAGTCAAATAATCTGAATAGCTTGCCTGATTTGTGATGATCATAAAATCTTCATACTGCAGCTGTTCATTCACAATACGTGATTTAATATCACAGGCAATCTTCATACATTCCTGCATAGGATGACCACCTGTAATAACACGTCCTTTTGCAACTTTATGTACATCACTATTATCAAATAAGTGATGAATAATAGCCTCTTCATATTCACTTAATACTTCATCTGCATCTGTTATCTCTAATAATGTGACTGGAACATAGTTGTCTATCTTCTTAAACAACTCTTTGGATGCAATATGAGGATAATCATCACTCATAATATAAAGAGGAGTCTTTAAAGAATCATCTATTAAATCTTCTACCATTTCTTCAATTGTCCAGTATCCCCCTGGAATAAGAGAATTAATTGTATATAAATCTTCACATTTTTTACTTAATAAAGTATCTTCGAAAAACTGTTCAAGAGTTATATTATTTCTATGAATCTTCTTAAGTGTATTAATGAGTTCAAGAATCATCTCATAAGAATTAGAACTAAACTGTATTGTATTAAATGTATGACAAGAAAGAATATGACGCATTATAAAAACAAGATCTGCCTGTGAATAAATATGACGGGCAAACTGTTTATGTGAAATCAAAATCTTATCTATATATTGTTTAAGTGTTAGAACTTCTATATCAAATAAACAGGAATACTTATTCAAGAATAGATCTTCTACATATTCTGTATTTTCTGTAATGATATAAGCAGGCCCCTGTAAGTGTTCTGCCAATTCATTGAGTTTTTTATTGAGGTGCATCCCTTTAATAATCTGCATAATGATTCTCCTTCATTTGTACTTTGGTACTATTATATCATTGCATCTAAAATCATGCATTAAGTTCAGTCTCTATAACACCTATATAATGGAGTTAAGAAAAAAAGCCTTCCACATAAGTGGAAAGCTTCAGGTTAACGTAACTCATCAAGCCACATAGATACATCTGCATCACTAGGCATACGTAAATCTCCACGAGGAGATAAAGCCACTGAACCAACTTTAGGTCCATCTGGGATGCAGCTACGCTTGAACTGCTGAGTAAAGAAACGTCTATAGAATAGAGTGAGCCATTTCTTAATTGTTGCTTCATTATATTTATCACCATATGTATGAATCGCAATACGTAATAGTTTCTGTGGTTCATAATGGAATCTTGCATGATGATAAAGGAAGAAGTCATGTAATTCATAAGGTCCTACAATATCTTCTGTCTTCTGAGTAATTTCACCATCTTTGGCAGGAAGTAATTCAGGTGAGACTGGTGTATGAAGAATATCCTGTAATGTAGCTTCTAATACTTCACCTTTATATAAAGTAGATACATAATCTACAAGATATCTTACAAGTGTCTTAGGAACAGAAACATTAACGCCATACATACTCATATGGTCACCATTATAAGTAGACCATCCAAGTGCAACTTCTGATAAGTCTCCTGTACCTACGACAATACCACCTGCCTGATTCGCAATATCCATAAGAACCTGTGTTCTTTCACGTGCCTGGCAGTTTTCATAAGTGATATCATGAACTTCAGGATCATGATTAATATCTTTAAAATGCTGGTTAACGGCATCTTTGATATTGACTGTCATAGAAGTGACTTCTAGTTCTTTCATAAGTGTTAAGGCATTATTTAAAGTACGATCAGTTGTTCCAAAACAAGGCATAGTCACCGCAATAATATCTGATACAGGACGTCCTAACATCTTATAAGCCTTATGCATTACAAGTAATGCGAGAGTAGAATCTATCCTCCAGACATACCAACAACGACTTCTTAATATGAGCTGCTTCAAGTCTCTGCATTAAGCCATGAGTCTGAATATTAAATACTTCTTCACAACGTGCAGCACGTTTATCTTTATCACTAGGGACAAATGGATGAGGATCATAATAACGATCTAAATCTAATTCTTCATTATCTAATGCAAATGGTACGGCATCAAAATAATCTTCACTATCATAAGTTGTCATTTCAATACGTTCTGTATGAATCTTTTCTAAATCCATATCTGCATAGATTAAACCTGTAGAATATTGAGTAGATTCTTTAAGTAATGTACCATTTTCATAAATAAGATGATGATTAGAGAATACCACATCTGTTGTTGATTCACCTAGACCTGTATTACTATAAACATAGCCACATACAAGTCTTGCACTTGTTGCACTAATTAAACTACGTCTATAATCACTCTTACCAGTTAAGTTATTAGATGCAGAAGGGTTCACAATAAGTGTTGCTCCATTTAAACATGCATCAGTACTTGGTGTATGAGGTACCCATACATCTTCACATATTTCTACCCCAATCTTTAACCAAGGATGATTTACATCTTCAAAAATCTGTTCAGTTGTCACATGAATTTCCTGATCACATAAAGTAATATACTCATCTAAATCACGACCACTCTTGAAATGTCTACCTTCATAGAATTCATGATAATTTGGAATATATGTCTTAGGTACAGCACCTAGAATATCTCCTCTATGTAATACAAGAGCACAATTGTAAAGATCATTACGGATGACAAGTGGCATTCCAATAACAATCACTGTATCAAGATCTTTTGTTTCATCTAGAATATATTGAAGCTGTGTTTCTGATTCATTCAATACTCTTTTCTGAAAGAAAAGATCTTCAATTGTATAACCAGTTAAACATAACTCATTTAATACAAGAACCTGTGTATGATTTGCGTTGGCTTCTTTTGATAAACGGATAATCTCCTGCGCATTCTTTTTCACATTTGCGATAGAGACTTTAAAAGAACCAGCTGCAACTCTAATAAAACCATCTTTCATAAACATTCCTCCAATTTCCCTCGGTAGTGTCAAAAATCTATATCACATAGCATAAATACACTACCCTCAATTTTATCTATATAAACAGTAAAATGATTACTGAGTATATCTTAGTAATCATCTTTTTTCGTATTTAACTAAAAAAAGAT
>ENA-OQHA01000722-OQHA01000722.1-human-gut-metagenome-genome-assembly--contig:-NODE-722-length-15324-cov-5.824044_pt1 | contig 15324 bp, 16 predicted proteins | sample MGYA00242558_ERZ504707 | MGnify/ENA primary metagenome ERZ504707 (study PRJEB26092, sample SAMD00036197) | human gut metagenome | host: Homo sapiens | study: EMG produced TPA metagenomics assembly of...
AATTTCCGGATGTTCCAGGAAAAGGGCTGGCTGGTGCAGGACGACAAACCGTGTTACTATATTTATGCCCAGACCATGAACGGTAAGACGCAGTATGGACTGGTGGTAGGAGCTTACGTGCCGACTACATGAACGGGGTGATCAAGAAGCATGAGCTTACGCGCCGTGACAAGGAGGAGGACCGCATGAAGCATGTACGGGTGAACAATGCGAACATCGAACCGGTGTTCTTTGCTTATCCGGAAAACAAGACGCTGGATGCCGTAGTGGCGAAATATACGGCTCAGAAGCCGGTGTACGACTTTGTGGCACCGGATGACGGCTTCGGCCATCAGTTCTGGGTGATTGACGACGACAAGGACATTGAGGCAGTGACAGAGGCGTTCAAGGAAATGCCTTCGCTTTACATTGCCGACGGTCATCACCGTAGTGCGGCAGCAGCACTGGTGGGTGCTGAAAAGGCGGCTCAGAATCCGAACCATCGGGGCGACGAGGAATACAACTACTTCATGGCGGTATGTTTCCCGGCCGAGCAGCTCACTATCATCGACTACAACCGGGTGGTGAAGGATTTGAACGGACTGACTCCGCAGGCGTTCCTGGAAGCGCTGAAGAAGAACTTCGTAGTGGAAGAAAAGGGTGCGGACATCTACAAGCCGGCAGCCTTGCACAACTTCTCGCTTTACCTGGAGGGTAAATGGTACAGTCTGACGGCCAAACCGGGTACTTACGACGATAACGACCCGATTGGGGTGCTGGATGTCACGATTTCTTCCAACCTGATTCTGGACGAGATTCTCGGCATCAAAGACTTGCGTTCGGACAAACGTATCGACTTCGTGGGCGGTATCCGCGGACTGGGTGAACTGAAGAAACGGGTGGACAGCGGCGAAATGAAGATGGCGCTGGCGCTCTATCCGGTTTCCATGAAGCAGCTGATGGACATTGCCGATACGGGCAACATCATGCCACCGAAAACCACGTGGTTTGAACCGAACTGCGTTCGGGACTGGTGATTCACAAATTGGAATAAGATTTTTCTTCTGAACGATACAGGGCCTTCTCAAAGTTGCATTTGGGAAGGCCTTTTTTGTGGGGATATATTTGCGGAACGGACGGCGGGAAGCAAGCTGAAAAAAACGCACTTGCGTTTAATGTAAAACGTAAGTGCGTTTTGTCTAAAACTCTTCGGCGTTTGAGTTGGAACGCAAGTGCGTTTGGTTCGAAACGTAAGTGCGTTTTTCGGTGAAATATCTTATTTCGGCAAGGTCACGGGGAAGAGGTCATTCGGGCGGTGTTCGCGCAGAATTACCTGCTTCATCTGGTTTACGAGGTCCGGATGCTGGGCAGCTACGTCGTGGTCCTCATGGATGTCTTCTGCCAGGTTGTAGAGGTGAGGAATACCCTTCTTTACCACCATTTTCCAGTCGCCCATGCGGAGACCAATCTGGTCGGTTTCATGGAACTCCCAGTAGAAGAAGTCGTGTGCCTTCTGAGCTTCGTCATTTCCCAACAGGGTAGGAGCGAAAGAAATGCCGTCGAAACAGTCGCCTTCCAGTTTCTTGTTCAGGTATTTCTTGGGGAAACGCTTGTCGCCCACCAGTTCGCAGAAGGTAGGCATGATGTCGTAGAAAGCCAGCTGATGGTCGTTCACCTCACCGGCTTTCACCTTTCCCGGCCAGCGCACGATGAACGGGATGCGGATACCTCCTTCGTAGCACTGGCGTTTCAGGCCGCGCAGCTTGCCGTCGCGTCCGAAGAATGTCGGGTCGGCACCGCCTTCTTCGTGAGGACCGTTGTCACTGCTGAAGATGACGATGGTATTCTCGTCGAGTCCTTTTTCTTTCAGCTTGGCCAGGATTTCGCCCACGTAGGCATCCAGTCGGCTGATCATGCCGGCAAACTGGGCATGTGTGTGCACGCTCTCGTTGTAACGGGAACCGGCTTGTCCGCCCCAGGTCTTGTCTTCAAAGAACTGTTTCTTATATTTCTTCAGGATAGAGTCGTTGGGCTGTACCAGTTCGGCATGTGGCAGGGTGTACGTCAGGAAGCCGTAGAAAGGCTGTTTGCCGTCCTGCTTGTCGAGCCATTCCAGTGCCTTCTGGTGAATCAGGTCGGCCGAATACTGCGTACGCTTGAAATAGTCGTCGCCGCTCATCGGGTAGCGGATGTTGTCTTCCAGAATCACACGGCTGACGGCCGTATCACCTGCGGCACGGCTGTAGGAGTTCAGGAAGTTCGGGTAGTAGAGGTGCGCCTGAAACTGGCACATGTAGCCGAAGTATTCGTCCACGCCCCGTTTGTCGGGAGTAGAGGTCGAACCCTCGTAGCCGCCCGCCCATTTGCCGAACATGCCGGTGGTATAGCCGTTCTTCTTCATGATTTCCGGCAGAATGATGTGCTGCGGGTCATACGGCTCCTGTCCGGTCACGGCATATTCCTTGTTCTGTCCGTACCACACCTCGCCGAGCCAGTACTCCTTGTTCCCTCTCACGTGTCCGTGTCCGCTGTGCTGTCCGGTCATCAGGCTGGCGCGCGACGGGGCACTGACGGGACTTCCGGCGTATGCTTGCGTAAATCGCATGCCCTCCTGTGCCATCTGGTCGATGCAGGGTGTCTGGATAAAAGGCTGGCCGTAGCATCCCAGGTCGCCGTATCCCATGTCGTCGCAGAGAATGAACAAGATGTTGGGTTTTTCAGAATCGGGGGTTGCAGCTTGTGCATGAGGTATGGCCAGGGTAGCCAGTCCCATACAGTAGGTTAGTTTTTGTAATTTTTTCATGCCATTAGTTTCTTAAGGGATTAATGCAGGAGCAAAGATACGCTTTCCGGTTTTAAAAATGCGAGAAAAATCATTAAATTTGCCACCTGAAAGAAGAAAAACGATGCAAGAAGATACCTATAAGACCATTCAGGAAAGCGCGGAAGCCATCTATACCGAGAAGCGCAGCAAGTTCATTGCCATTGCGCTGCCGGTGCGTACGCTCTCCGAAGTGAAGTCCCTTCTGGAGGAGTACCAGAAGAAATATTACGATGCCCGCCACGTGTGTTATGCCTATATGCTGGGTGCGGAACGGAAGGATTTCCGGGCCAACGACAACGGGGAGCCTTCGGGCACGGCCGGAAAGCCCATCCTCGGACAGATTAACTCGCGCGAGCTGACCGATGTGCTGGTCATCGTGGTGCGTTATTTCGGCGGTATCAAGCTGGGGACGAGCGGCCTGATTGTGGCCTACCGCATGGCGGCTTCGCTGGCACTGGATGAAGCTCCGGTCATAGAGAAGACGGTGGACGAGGACGTGGCCGTGGCGTTCGAATATCCCTTCATGAACGACATCATGCGCATCGTCAAGGAAGAGTCGCCCGAGATACTGGAACAGTCGTACGACATGGATTGCCTGATGCGTCTGCGCATCCGTAAGTCGATGATGGGAAAGTTGCGTGCGCGACTGGAAAAAGTGGAGACAGCCGTATCCTGGACGAGTAATTGGAGGAAGTGCCGGAAGTCATGCTTTCTTCACAGAAAGTCGCTGATTTTTTGCATTTTCCTGCGGTTTTTTAGCAAAAATTATTATCTTTGTTCCAACCTTATAACCCTTCATTATGAAACGACTGACAGGCTTAATATGCTTCTTGTGTCTCCTTTGCGGTTGCCGGGAGGAAGCAGGCCGTGAGGTGGAACAACCGATGTCGCAACCCATCGTGTCGGAGACGGCATCTCCCGACAGCATGGAGGTGGAAGAGATTCTGCCGTTTGAGCGTAAACCGCTGACCGCTGCCGACATCATCTTGGCGAAGGAACTTCTTTTTGACAAATACACCTTGAAGGATGAGTATCCGTATCAGGACACCGTCCGTTCATTCAAATGGGATGCCATACGCAAATGCCTGGCCTTTATCGAGAACCTTCAGTACGATGCCAACCGCTGGGCGATATTCCAGAATTACAAGAATGTGAACCGTGAAGCTCCGCTGGTGCGGAAATACACGCAGAATGTGTACCGGCGCATTGCCGATACGCTGGGAGTGGAACGTTATCAGTCGGTGCCGCTGTATCTTCCTTCGGATACGCTGGTGCCCGAACGCTACGGACGCGACGGGGCGCTGGTGTCTTTCCTGGGCGAGACGGGCAGCTTCTATCGCGTGTCACCGGTCTCTATCGAGGGAGAATGGTGGGTGCCGCGCCGCTACGTCAAGCTCTTGTCCGACAGCACGCAGTTTAACCACGTGGTAGTGGTGGACCGGGGCGACCAGAACATTGCCACGCTGGAACGTCTGGAAGAAGGTACCTGGGCCATCCGCAGCATGAATCCGGCCACTACGGGCATGCACCGTCCGCCGTACGCGCAGGAAACCCCGCTCGGCATGTTTGTGGTGCAGCAGAAAAAGTCGCGCATGGTGTTTCTGAAAGACGGTTCTGCGGCCACCGGAGGCTATGCACCGTATGCCAGCCGCTTCACTAACGGGGCCTACATTCACGGGGTGCCGGTCAACGTGCCTCGCACGGCGATGATTGAATACAGCTGGTCGTTGGGCACCACGCCCCGTTCGCACATGTGTGTGCGGAATGCCACCTCGCATGCCAAGTTTGTGTACGACTGGGCACCGACAGAACGGTCACTGGTGATTGTAATCGAGTGATTTCTATAAAATTAACTCTCTTTACGGAAGAAGAAGGGCGGAAAATCCGTAACTTTGCGGCCGAATATTTTTCAGGTCGTAAAAAGTCATGCAAAATCATATCATCAAATTTTTTCTTTCTGCCATGTTCCTGTCTTTCCCCTGTGCGTATTTCACGGCGGAAGGAGAGTCTGTTCCTACTGAATCCCCTGTAGCAGCGGTCAAGGCGGCCGATGAGGTCGTGTCGCTCTACCATCCATGCAGCTGGAGGGAGTGGTCAACTGGCGGGCCTTCAAGCAGGCGGTGACGGGATATAACCGCATCAAGAACCGCAAGCGCGACGTGCTGACCCTGATTGACTTTTCCAAGCCTTCTACGGAAAAGCGCCTGTACGTGTTCGACATGAAGCACCGTCGGATGCTGTATTCTTCGGTTGTGTCGCACGGTAAGAACAGCGGTGGAAACTATGCTACCTCTTTTTCCAACGAATACGGCTCCTACAAGAGTTCGCTGGGCTTTTACCTGACGGCTTCCACCTATCAGGGACGGAACGGGTATTCGCTCATTCTTGACGGACTGGAGAAAGGGATTAACGACCGGGCCCGCGAACGTGCCATTGTGGTGCACGGGGCCACATACGCAGACCCCTCCGTGGCCAGTCGTGGCGGACGGTTGGGACGGAGCTTCGGATGTCCGGCATTGCCCACTTCCGTATCGCGCCCCATTATAGATGCGATAAAAGGGGGCAGCGTCATGTATATCTATGCCGAAACCCCCTCTTACTTAGCTCAAAGTTCTATTCTCGATACCTCGGATGATGTCATCGTAAATCAATGATTTCCGCTCCCGGATACTTGCTCTTGTCGAAACGGAACACCGCGTCGGGCAGGTTCACTCCCGTGCGGTACGACGAAATCTGAAACTCTTGTTTCTCTCCGTTCTGCAGCTGGATGGCAATGTACACGGGTGAGCTGTTTTCCTTCACGTTCAGTGTGATGCTTTTAATGTCCTGCGAGGTCTTCGGGGTCAGGATGATTTCATGTCCCCGCTTTCCCTGACGGGTCTTTTCGCCCACGTAGCGGTAGTTGAAACCCTTCTTGTAGGCCGTCAGCAGTGCATACGGGTTGACGCTCTGTATTTCCTCCGGGGTGGGGGATGACACGTTCACCTCTTCATTCTGCTCCACGTAGCTCCACTGTGTCTTTCCGTCGAACCAGGTCTTGATGCCTCCGCTCTCCAGACAGAACTTGTTGCCTTTCAGCAACAGCTTTCCTTGTTGTGTACCTCCAAAAGTCAGGCTGATGCCGCCGGCTTTCCGGTAGCTGTCCGCCATCTTGCTTAATATGCTTTCAGCTTTTGCGTCCTGTTGGGCCACAGCCTGACACAAGGCGACTCCCATCAGCAGGACGAGAAGAAAAATCTTTTTCATACCTGTCACAATCGTTTTTAGGGGTTAGAGGGCAGCCCGTTTAATCTTTCAGGCTGCTCATTCTCATTTGTAAATCGTTTTCATCCAGACAAAGCACGTCGCGCGCCTTGCTACCGTTGGCCGGGCCTACGATACCCGCCTTTTCCAGCTGTCCATGATGCGTCCCGCACGGTTGTAGCCGATGGAGAATTTACGCTGAATCAGCGAAGTAGAACCCTGCTGGTGGTAGATGACCAGACGGGCCGCTTCTTCAAAGAGCGGGTCCAGACGGTTCATGTCCACGTCGGCAGCACTGCTGGGTTCTGCATTCTCATCCACGTATTCCGGCAGCATGAAGGCCGTAGGATAACCCTGCTGCTTGCCGATGAATTCCGCGATGCGTTCCACTTCCGGCGTATCGACAAACGCACACTGCACGCGCACGGGGTCGTTTCCTTGTAGGTAGAGCATGTCACCTTTACCGATGAGCTGCTGGGCACCCGGACGGTCCAGAATGGTACGTGAGTCCATCATGGAAGCCACACGGAAAGCCACACGTGCCGGGAAGTTGGCCTTGATGGTACCCGTAATGATGTTCGTGGTCGGACGCTGGGTAGCGATGATGGCGTGGATACCCACCGCACGGGCCAGCTGGGCAATACGGCAGATAGGCAGTTCCACCTCCTTGCCGGCTGTCATAATCAGGTCGCCGAACTCATCAATGATGATGACGATGTAAGGCAGGAAGCGGTGACCGTTCTCCGGATTCAGCTGGCGGTTGATAAACTTCGCGTTATATTCCTTGATGTTACGGCATCCCGCGTTCTGCAAGAGCTTGTAACGGTTGTCCATTTCCACACACAGCGAGTTCAGTGTCTGTACCACCTTCGTCACGTCGGTGATGATGGCATCCTCTCCGTCGGGCAACTTGGCCAGGAAGTGACGCTCAATCGGTGCGTAGATGGCAAATTCCACCTTCTTCGGGTCGATGATGACGAACTTCAGTTCACTGGGATGCTTCTTGTAGAGCAGGGAGGTCACGATGGCATTCAGTCCCACAGACTTACCTTGACCTGTCGCACCGGCCACCAGCATGTGGGGCGCTTTGGCCAGATCCACCATGAACACCTCGTTGGTAATGGTCTTTCCGAGTGCCACCGGCAAGTCGAACGTGGTTTCCTGGAACTTCTTGCTGGTCAGGATAGAACTCATGGGCACGATGTGCGGGTTTGCGTTCGGCACCTCGATACCGATGGTACCCTTGCCCGGAATCGGTGCGATGATACGGATACCCAGTGCCGAAAGACTCAGGGCGATGTCGTCCTCCAGGTTACGGATTTTCGAGATACGTACCCCTTCCGCCGGCGTAATCTCATATAAGGTAATGGTCGGACCCACACTGGCCTTGATGGAACTGATTTCAATGCCGAAGCTGCGCAGCACCTTGATGATGCGGTTCTTGTTGGCATTCTGTTCTTCCATGTCGATGTCCGGATCGTCGTTCTGATACGTATTCAGCAAGTCGAGGGTAGGGAAGCGGTAAAACTCCAGGTCCAGGCGCGGGTTGTACGGCTGCGACACGTCTCCCCGGTAAGCCTGATCCTCTTCCTTGGTATCGTTGCTGACCTCAAATGCCGGCTCCTCTTCTTCCTTGTCGAAGTCTTCCTCCAGGGCCGGCTTCACCTCAAAAGGGTGCTTCTTCTCATCCTCTTCCTCGGTATCAATGGGCAGGTCAATGACACGCTCCGGTGCCGGTTCCTCTTTCACAATCACCTTCTCCGGTTCCTCCTTGACAGGTTCAGCCGCTTTCTCCGGTTCTTCCTGCGGAGTTTCTTCCTCCTCTTTTTTCTGTTTCGGTTTCCGGTGCGTCCAGCTCTTCCAGAAACTTTCTTTCTTTTCCTTCTTCTCCGATTCATCCTCCGCGGCGGTTACTTCCGGTTCGTCCACTACCGGCTTTCGGTAGGTCGGTTCCGGCTGGGGAGTTACCTCCTCTGCCATAGCCGCGTTATTGCCCTTTTGCGGATGCAGCGCCTTTCTCACCACGCCCATGGTCTGTCGGGTCAGTGCCACGCCGAACAATATGGCCGTAGCTAATAGCACTAAAATCAATCCCGGTGCACCGATTTGCGAGCGAATCCACAGGCTCACGTTGTAGCCGTGCAGTCCCCCCGGATAAATATAAGAATTCTCTAACAGTCCTCCGAATGCAAATCCTAAGGTTACAGAGAGCCACACCATCACCGTGGCACAGCCTAAGAACCAGTAACGGATGCGGAACTCATACGCCTTCATCAGCTTCATGCCGGCCACCACTAAGAAGATAATGATACAGTAAGCCGAAAACCCGAAGCAGTCGTTAATCAGGAATTGCGCCAGCTGTGCTCCCCGTGCTCCGGCATAGTTCTGTATGCGGTTGCCCGTTTCCAGCAGCTCCGACGGGTTGGGATGCGACAGAATGCTCTGGTCGTTTCCTCCCGTAAAGAAGAACGAGCTGAAAGCCAGCAGCAAGTACACGCCGAAGATGACGCAGAGCAGTCCGATGACGAACGCGGTAGTCTCACTTTTCAGGATAGTCCATGTTTTTCCGGCCACGGCAGCCGCTTTTTCACTTTTGCTTGTATCTGTTTTTTTTGTTTGCATGATGATTCGAATTAACTAAACATACATGCAAATGTACGAATAAAACTAAAACTGAGAAATTTTTTTTGTACCTTTGCACGTCAATTAGCATGAATATGGAAGAAAAAAACTCTCAAGTAATATTCGATAAAAATGCAGTCGAGTTCGTGACAGTGGCTGCCGAGTTCTGTGGATTTATGGAGTGTGTGTCCGATATGCGTTGTCGGGATTTCGTCGACAAGTCCCTGAAACTCCTTCCCCTTTTATACCTGAAGGCTTCGTTGCTTCCTGCTTGCGAGCGGATGGAAGATGCGACCCGGAAACCTTCGTGACCGAGACCGATTACGAAGTGCTTCGCGGCTCCATCGCCTCTCTCTTAGGCGAATACGATGACTACCTCGAGGTGTTCCTCGATGACATGGCTTATAGTGATACCCCCATTCATCAGAACATTTCCGAAAGCCTGGCCGACATTTACCAGCCCATCAAGGATTTCATCTGCGTGTTCCAGTTGGGCCTGGAGCACACCATGAACGACTCCTTAGCCATCTGCCGTGAACTCTTTGCCGAGTTCTGGGGACAGCGCCTGGTCAACGTGATGCGTGCCCTTCACGACGTGAAATACCGCCAGCTTTCGCACAGCAGTCAGGAAGAGGAAGATTCAGCACTCTACGAAGACAACTGCACCGAAGAAGAACTCTACGAAGGCCTTGACATGGGCGACGACGAATAACCCTAAACCCGTAAACTGAATGGTAGAACTACAGAGTAAAATAGATAAGAAAATCGTTGCGGAGTTACCCAAAGTCTCTTTCCCCGGTCGCATCTTCGTGATTTACACCGAGGCCGAGGCTCGCAAGGCCATCGATTACCTCAATACCCATGTACTGGTGGGGGTGGACACCGAAACACGCCCTTCATTCCGGAAGGGAGCCGTCAACAAGGTGGCCCTCTTGCAGGTCTCTACTTACGACACCTGCTTCCTGTTCCGCCTGAACCACCTCGGACTGCCGGATTTCCTGGAAGAGTTCCTTCAGAACGACGTGCTCAAAATCGGCCTGTCGCTGAAAGACGATTTCGCCATGCTGCGCCGTCGTAACCAGAAAGACCCGCGCATGGGCAACTGGGTGGAACTGCAGGACTACGTAGCCTCTTTCGGTATCGAAGAAAAGAGCCTGCAGAAAATCTATGCCCTCCTTTTTCAGGAAAAGATTTCCAAGAGCCAGCGCCTTTCCAACTGGGAGGCCGACACCCTGACCGAGGCGCAGCAGCTGTATGCCGCTACTGATGCCTGGGCCTGCGTGCGCATTTACCAGTACTTGGAAGAGCTTCGCCTTTCGGGCAAGTACCGCGTGATACGCACGGAAACTCCTGAAAACATTCTCGAAGATTAATCACTTAAACCATACAAATGAGCTATAAGAAAGTATTTCTCAAACCCGGAAAGGAAGAATCGCTCAAGCGTTTCCATCCCTGGGTTTTTTCCGGAGCCATCGCCCGTGTGGAAGGAGAGCCGGAAGAAGGTGAAGTAGTAGATGTCTACACCTCCAAGAAAGAATTCATTGCCTGCGGACATTTCCAGATTGGAAGCATCGCTGTGCGTGTGCTGTCCTTCCGTCAGGAACCCATCGACCATGCGTTCTGGGTACGTCGCCTGCAGGTGGCCAAAGACCTCCGCTGTGCCTTGGGCGTGCTGGGCAATCCTCAGAACAATACCTACCGTCTGGTACACGGCGAGGGCGATAACCTGCCCGGACTGATTATCGACGTGTACGACCATACCGCCGTCATGCAGGCACACTCAGCCGGCATGCACCTCGACCGTATGGTAGTGGCCGAAGCCCTCGAAGAAGTGATGGCGACGTCATCCAGCACATCTATTATAAATCAGAAACCACGCTGCCCTTCAAGGCCGACCTACTGGCTACTGAGAACGGCTTCCTCAAAGGCGGAAGTCCGGAGAACGTGGCCATGGAGAACGGACTGAAGTTCCACGTAGACTGGCTCAAGGGACAGAAGACCGGTTTCTTCGTCGACCAGCGTGAGAACCGTGCCCTGCTGGAACGCTATGCCAAGGGCCGTAATGTGCTCAATATGTTCTGCTACACCGGCGGCTTCTCGTTCTATGCCATGAGGGGAGGGGCCAACCTCGTTCATTCGGTAGACAGCTCTGCCAAAGCCATCGATCTGACCAATGAGAACGTATCCCTCAACTTCCCTGGCGATACCCGTCACCAGCCTTTGCGGAAGATGCCTTCAAGTTCCTCGACCGCATGGGCGACCAGTACGACCTGATTATCCTCGACCCGCCGGCCTTTGCCAAGCACCGCGATGCCCTGCGCAATGCCCTTCGCGGTTACACCAAGCTCAATGCCAAGGCCTTCGAAAAGATACGTCCGGGCGGCATCCTCTTTACCTTCTCCTGTTCGCAGGTGGTGAACAAGCAGGACTTCCGTAACGCCGTGTTTACCGCCGCTGCACAGAGCGGACGCAGCGTGCGCATTCTTCACCAGCTCACCCAGCCGGGTGACCATCCGGTCAACATCTACCATCCGGAAGGTGAATACCTTAAGGGACTGGTGCTCTACGTAGAATAATTCTCCCCAAAAGGGATACAATAAAAGAAGCTGTTTCACTGTCGGAATGCTCCGTGTGTGAAACAGCTTCTTTCGTATCTTCTCCGGATGTGTCTCATCCGAACAGCTTGCCAAACAAGCCCTGTCTTTTCTTCTTCTCCTGTTTCCGGCGTTCGATGCCCTCTTCCAGCCTTTCATCCAGCGTTTCGGCCACCAGATCCGCAATTTTCAGGCGGTAATGTATGATGCGGTAAATGCTTCCCCAGTTGAGCATTCCTCCCAGATTGCGGTCGTCAATGAACACATCCGCCTTCAGCTTCCGCGAGAAATGCTGATGCGCCTCCTGTTCCTCCGGATAGTTCGTATTGACCGCATAAAATTCCACTCCATGCTGTCGGCAGAAATCCACGGCCTCTTCCAGCAGCTTGTCCTCTCTTACAGTCCACAAAATCAGCCGATGCCCCTCTTTTTGCAGCATTTTCAGTGTGTCAAAGGCAAAAGGCTTTTCCCGTCCGATTTCCGGATAGCGGTGTTCCACAATAGTACCGTCAAAGTCAACAGCTATGATCATATCTAAATTCGTTTAAAAAGTTACGTAAAAAAGGTTAGTTTGCAAATGTAAGAGAAAGAATGAAAAAAAGAAATCGCCGCATCTCCTTTTTCAAGGAAGTGCAGCGATTTCCTATGATTTTAGTGTTTTTTTATTTTGCCATGCGGATGATAGCGGCGCGGCTCAGACGCGGATTTTCGCGGAACATAGTGTCAACACCACCTTTGTATTCCATTGTCAGCTGATCCTTGTTTACACCATATTTATCTACCAGTGTATTGTATACAGCTTCTGCTCTCAGCTTGCTCAGGCGTTCGTTGAATTCAGCCGAACCAGTCTGCTTGTCAGCATATCCTGTGATGATGAATTTGTTTTCAGGATACTTCTTGATCAGGTTTGCATAAGCTTCCAGATTCACTGCTTCTTTTTCGCTCAGGTAAGCCTTGTTGATGTCGAAGAACGCTACATATTCAGTTGCATCCGGCAGCTTGTTGCTAGCCTTGGTTTCAGTTACAACCGGCTGGTTACGTTTTTCTTCTTCCAGTGCATTTACGCGGTTTCTCAAGCTGGCATTTTTTTCGTTCATGCTCTTAAGCTGATTCTGTACAGCCTGCATTTCAGCAGCCGAGATACCGGTACCCTTAGTCCAGTCTCTGCGGTTGAAGCGGTAAGTTGCACCTACCATGATGGCTGCAGAACCTTCCATATTCTTTCCGCCACGGATACCGTCCATCACGTCGTTGTTGATGTTTCCTTTCAATTCCAAGTTCAAGTCCCAAGCCTTGTTCAAACGGAAACGGTTGATGAATCCGATACCTCCTGACAATTCGTTTTCGTTATTGTCGATACCGCGCAGGTAACCGATGCTCACGTAAGGAATTGCATTGTACAATCTGTCTTCACGGTAGCCGCAGAACAGGTTGGTGAAGTTCAGCATTACGTCACCGTGCAAGTGCAGGATTCCCCATTTGGTGCGATACACGTTGGTGTCTACGCGTTTGTAGGCAAAACCAGCATCTTTAACTGAGTAACCTTTAGCCTGGTAACCACCGAATCCCAGTCTCAATCCGATGCCCGGAGTAAACCATTTTCCTACATTGATTTCGAATGTCGGAGTAATCAGTTTGCCGGCTTTTCCTTTAGAAATGTAGTCGCCTACATACATCTGTGCACCGATGTTGCTCCTACAAACAAGTTGTCGCCAAACAGGTTGGTCTGTACAGTGTATTTTTCAATCTTTTCTACGTTGCTGTTTTGCTGCGTGTTTTGCGCCATTGCACCTACACCTGTCATCAGTGCAATAGCCAGAATGTAAATTCTACTATTCATATTCATGTAATTATTAATTCTGCGTCAAAGATAATACAATATTTCCAAACCGTGATAAGGAATGATAAGATATCTATCAAAATGTGTGAGGTTTAATAAAAAAACTGCCTAAAAGTACAGGTTCACCCCTAAATTCGCATACGGAAGCAGGGAGATTCCCTTCTCCGTCAAGGTTCTGGCCCCCGGGGTGATGGCTCCCTTGTAGCCCCTCAGCACTTCTTCCGCAAAGACACCCCATTGGTCATTTATCCGCACGGTTTCTTTCAGCCCGGCCTGTACGCCGAAATAGTCCTTTTGTGCCGTTCCGTGGTGCGTGTATAAAATACCCGCCAGGCCTTCCACCGTAAAGATTCTTTCCGGGTTATACGCTGCGGCCAGGGTGCTCAGGTCTACCAGGTAGTCCGCTCCGAGGGTAAAGGGATATACATGCTTGCTCACACTGTAAGGATAATGCGCCATTTCGATGTATCCTCTAACCGATGAGTATTTGCTCCATCTTCTTCCATACCCCACATAGAATTGTTGTCCCAGGTGCTTCATCATGGCCTTCAGCTGCTGGTCTCCGGTACGCATCGGGTAATTTGCTCCCATGCCGACCGATACAAAGTTATAGGGTTCAAACAGGTATTGGTGACGGGTAATACATTCTTCGCGTCTTCTGTACTGCACCCCCATTTCTATGCTCAGGTTCTGCATGCGGCGTTTGCTGCTCGTTCCGTGCAAGAAATTTTGCGTATAGCTGTTCTTGCTCCAGCGTGCCTGCCCGAATACGCCGATGTGGTCGTTTACGGCATACACCAGCTGTCCTCCGAGTGTCGGTCCGGTGAAAGGTCTGACTTTGCGGGCGTAAGTCGCTCCCCGGTGTGCCACGAATCCGGCTTCCGCACCTCCCATCAGGTTCACTTCCAGTCGGGGGTCAGTCACCCGGTCGTCGAACAGACGGTTCAGGTTGACCATAGCCTCCAGTCGCACGCCTCCGTAGCCTTCTTTTATCTTTTCAGTGCCCTTCTCGGAGAGGGTATTATGCACTCCGGCAAATAAAGTTCCCCTTATCCCGAAAGGCAGGAACCATTTTCCCATGCTGATACCCATTACCGGACCTACGGGTTCCAGTACCCCGTTCATTATCGGTGCCTTTCGTATTCTGGCAGAATAATCTCCCTGAATACCCGCATAAATTTCGTAGACAGGTTGTCCAGTGCGCCGGAGTTGGCCGAAGGACCGGAAGTCTTGTTCAGTCCGGTAAACCGGTAAGTCAGTCCGGCCATCGCCTGGGCACCGATGTCATATCTCTTCTGCGACTCCAGTCCGTTGATGCCGTCGGTAAAAAGATTCACCCTCGGTTCCAGAAACAGGTCCAGGTGGTTGTGCAGATGGTAGTTCACGTGCAGTCCGCCGTGTATGCCTCCAGCTACGAAACGTTCCTTTGAAACCTTGTTTTTCGTCCCGTAGATACCGATACCCACTACCGTTTCCAGGTCCCATCGCAGGTCGTCCTTGTAGCCCCTCAGGTAATCCAGTATCCGGAACATGTGCGCTATTTCCACGCCGCCTCTTCCAATCTGTTCGTTCACCGCCCCTTCTACGGCTAGACGGTAACTGTTGAACGAGGTTACATCCTTTGTGAAGGCGATACCGAATTCTTTGGAGTAGGGGCCTGCCGCTCCGCCTCCCAGTTTCCCGGCACCAGCAAAAATCGACAAGGAAGAATTCCATCCCCTGGCCTTGGGGGCAATCGCTCTTCCGGCAGGGATATACCTTTTCTGTCTCACATAATCCATCGCGTTGAAAAAGCCGGTTTTCACCGAATCGGCTGTGGCATCCTGTGCGAGGATAGTTTCCGTTCCGCCCATCCACAAATAGCCGAGGGCAGCTATATATAAAGTCTTTCTGTTTATTTTCATGATTACTGATTCTTATACATCTCCAACGCCGTTTCCACAATCTCTTTCGTGAATTCACCGTCGTTCTGGGCAGTGACAATCATCTTCTGGTCCCGGTTGAAACATCTCACCAGATACAGAGCCGCTTCCGTCAGTCCTACGTCTCCCTTTCTGGCTTCCGTCACCGCCTTCAGGTACCATTCACAGGACTCTCGTCCGCCATCTGTTCCAGCGCCTTGTCCGCCTGCGCGTTTCCCTGTGGCGTTTCCAGTGCCAGGTTCATCACCGCCTCGTTCTGTACGGACGACTGGCAGTGGTGCGGAAGGTCTCTGTAGCTCG